>Ga0194112_10001526_pt1 | contig 33980 bp, 24 predicted proteins | sample TA2MahC400mmetaG_FD_146191 | JGI IMG/M metagenome (GOLD analysis project Ga0194112, IMG submission 146191) | Freshwater microbial communities from Lake Tanganyika, Tanzania - TA2015016 Mahale Deep Cast 400m | ecosystem: Environmental > Aquatic > Freshwater > Lake | place: Tanzania: Lake... | reverse complement strand
ACGAAAAACATTAACGAGTTTGTACTTTGAATTGAATTCAAGAATTTCCTCCCAAAGCTTTTCGAGTACTTGAAATAACTCCCGAATTTTAAGGTTGCCAATTTTTATGTGTATAACTCGTGGCGGATGCGTTTGAGTTAAAATTCTATTAGAAAAATCACTATCCTTTGAAATAATTGTAAGATTATTGATTTTAGCGTAATCCCAAATCTCAGAATCAGAAAGTGAATCGTTCAAATCTCTCACATGAATATAATCTTCAGACTTCCAGAGTGAAAAATATTATGGAAGATTAGCATCAACAATAAACTTTGGCAATTATACTACCTCTCGAATTTTGATTGTTCTATCTGAAAGACTCGCTGCAAATTTTAAACATGCAGTGATATCCTCAGGCTCGAGAGTAGGATACTGTTTTAAAATTTCTTCGCTGGTTTCGCCTGCACTTAAATATTCAAGAATAGTCTGAACAGTAATTCTTTTTCCTCTAATTGTTGGTTTCCCGTTACAGATGTTGTCGTCAATTGTGATTCTATCAGTTAAGTAAGTCATAGTATATACCTTCTAAATTCGAGATTAAATTAAGAATTAAAATAAATTAATTCTATAGACGTGTTCAAATGTATAAAAATAAAAGAGCGGATTTGAAAACCCGCTCTTTCTTGAATTCGCTCTGACTTTTTATCTTCGCCTATCTCTAGTTTTTGAATCATCGTTTCGTCTTTGAGAATCATCTCGATTTAATTCTCTTGATTGATTTTCTTCGCGCCTTGGTTCAACTCTCCTTTCGGCAGGTGGAGTCTGACGAGGTTCAGAACGTCTTTCAATCTGAGGAGATGTTCTTACATCAGGTTGTTTATTTTCGATTCTTGGACGTTCATCTCTTTTAGGTGGATCGTATCTTCTTGGTTCTTCTTTTCTTTCAATGCGAGGTCGTTCCTCAATTCTTGGACTTTCAACATTCGGTCTTTCATATCTCGGTTCCTCGTTTCTTCGAGGTTCAACGCGTGAGTTTCGTTCAGTTTCTCGTTCTTCAACTCTCGGTTTAATTTCACGATTTCTTTCATTCTCATTGGACCTTGGATTTCTGTCAAATACTTCGCGCTCATTCGATCTCGGTTCATTTTTTTCTCTTCTCCCGATTTCAACTCGAGAAGTTTCAAGTGAAGTATTGCGATCTAGTTTCCTGACTTCAATATCATTTGTACGAGAACGTTTTAAATCATCCTCACCAGGACGATAGATTGTCACCCTATCACGATCTCGAGAACCTGAAATATCTCTAAGACGTGTTGTTTCTACAATATCCCTGTCGACAATTCTTGAACCTGATCTGCGCTCGACGAAGTCTCTTTCAAGTCCTCTATTAACTACTCTACCACGTTCATAACCATAATCGCTTCTATATTTTGAATTATTGTAGATTCGATATTTATAGCGGCTTCCAACTAAATAATTATTAACTTCATATCCGCAGAAATAACGGTATGGTATAAAATGCCAGTAATGATATGGCGAATGCCAATGAGTTGTAAATCTAATTCCTATCGAAATACTGAACACAGCATATGGTGGAAGCGGTGCCCAGCCGATGTAATCATCGCTATATCTCCATTCAACCCACGCAGGCCCCCACTCATTATCAGGAATCCAAATCCAACCATAATAATCGTCATAGTACCATCTTCCGTAGTGATAAACCGCCCATCCGAATGGTTCGAATGAGTCCCAATACCATCCATAATGATTTGTCCAAATCCAGCGACCGCGAGTGTAAGGGCTCCATCCATAAACTACTCTCATTGGACGCCAAGCATAAAGACCATAATCGACTTCAATCCATTCGCCGTACGGTGATAAGGATGAATAGAAAAAGTTGAATGAAACTGGCGCAGGATGAGCTTTATGGTAGGCTTCGACTTCAAGTGTGAATCCACCGATAAAAATTGCAAATATCAATATTAGCTTTTTCATTTTTAACCTCTTTGGTTTTTAGTTTTCAACTTTATTATGACCAGAACTGTGCCAAACAAAATGTGGGAAAAATATAAATAAATGGTATGAATGATCGTGGGATGTTTATTTAAATGGACAATTGAGAATTGGCAATGGACAATCACTAAGAATTAAGTTTTAAGGTTCATAAAGTTAATATTTTATTAGTTAACTCGAACAAAGGAATCGTGTTCTTAACACTGAAATGTTTGGAATTCCAGACGAGAAATTATAATCGAAAGGGAAAGAAGGTAGAGAATTAGTACGATCCCCGAATAATAAAAGTACCTTACAAACTTTAAGAACTTTACGAACTTTTAACTTTGCTTAAAACACGCTCGGCATTCATTTTCCAAGTGTAATTCTGCTCGGCGTTCTTGCGTGCATTTGCCCCGATTAAACTTCTCAAATCCGCATTATCAATTAAGTCCAGAATTGCCGATGCTAGTTCTTCAACATCACCTGGTTTTACCTTAATTCCGTTAACTTTATGTCGAATTATTTTTCCAATTTGTTCAAGATCGCTCGCGATTATCGGCTTGCCCATTGCCATGTATTCAAAAAGTTTTGTTGGCGAACCAAAAAATTTCTGTCCTGTCTCAAATCCAAGGTGCGGTGAAACTAATATATCGCAGGCGGAAAGAAATTTTGGTGCTTCTTCATGAGGAATTATCCCTGTGAAGATAATTTTATTAGCGATATTTAATTCACGAGCTTTTGACTCAAGATTTGCTTTTAAGTTTCCATCTCCGATTAAAAGAAATACAATATTTTTTCTATCAGACAAAACGTTTATGGCTGTTTCGAATAAAATTTCAACTCCGTGCCATCGTGTAAAGGTCCCAATAAAACCAATCACAAATTTATTATTCAGATTAAACTTATTTTTAATTTCCGAAGAATCTGCATCTGGTGAAAATTTGCTTACATCTACTCCATTTGGATTTACAACAATTCTTTGTTCAGACGCACCGAGCGGAATAATTTGTTCTTTTGTTATCTCGCTTACGACACTAACTATATTCGCATTTCGAAAAGCAATATTTTCAATTTTCGCAGCGAGTTTTTCGAAAACGAGCCGGCTCCAATTCTTCTTCCCCCAGACTTCTGAGTTGTTGACCTCTAAAATAATTGGGATTGAAAAATATTTTGAAAGTGCAATTCCAGATGCATTAAAAATCGAATGCCGCTGATAAATCAAATCCGGTTTTTCTTTTTTGAAAAGTTTTTTTGCTTCACGGATGAATCTGAAATGATAATCGATAAGCTGAAGCTCATCGAAAAAATCCAACAGCTTATTCGGTTTAATAATGATTGTTAAAGGTTCAGAAACTACTGGATAATCAGAATGGAAAATCACCTCGAAACCAAGTTCCCTCGCACCGCTTGCGAATCCTTTAATATGAGTAAGTGATCCGCCAGCAATTACCCGCCCCGATAAATCAGTACGCAGATATGCGATCTTATTTCCTTTAACAACTGGAGGGATATTTATTTTCTTCCAATAATGAGAGGCGAAAAGAAAATATAAGCTTGCCTTGATATAAATATAAATTCCGAGTAATGAACCTAACAGTAACCGTGGTAAAATATTTGCCACCAGTGCTATATTAGTGAATCTATAAAGATGCTCATCATCAAAGAAAATAAGTTTATTTTTTCCTCTTGAGGCGAGAGCTAGAAGTTTAAGTGATGTTGCGGTTCTATTAACTTGTGAGTTACGATTTGATAATATTACCAAATCATAATTTTCTGCTCTTGCTAACTTAACTATCTCTTTCACTGACTTACCCGAAATATCTCGCTTAGTTAGAATAGTTATATTAGAATTCGGGTATTGTTCTATTATCTCATCGATAATGATTGAGTCTTCAAAAGCGATTAAGAGTATTGTTTTGGCTGAATGGCTAGATTTGTGAAAAATATTTATTAATCGTGAAGTCAATAATCTTAAGATTCAGTTTTAACTTTCTTTTTCTTTTTATAGTTCATCACCAGTACACCTGCGAGAAGTCCAATAATCAATATATTTAATCCAAGTGATATATTTTTACCGATAAAATAACTATCAGGTTCATATCGAAATTCAATCTTGTGTTTTCCCGGCGAAACTACAATTGCTCTAAATCCATGGTTTGCTCTGTAAATTCTCGTCTCTTTTCCGTCAATGAATGCTTTCCATCCAATTGGATAATAGGTATCTCCGAGGAATAAAAGATTATTTCCAGTTGCGTTTACTTCTATATTGATGGTTTCGAAAACATATTTCGTGATGTTCACATAAGCATCATTCGTTGGAGGATCAATATTTGGAAGATCAAGATTTTGGTCTGTCTCAAAGAACAGAACATCAAGTGGATCAAATTCGTTGCGTTTGATCATATTCAACACTTCAGGAGTTTGCTTAACTTCATATCGATTCACAAAATAAGCGCGCGGTAGTGCCCCACCATTTAATTGGACCGAAGATTTTTCATCTGAGAAAATTGGCTTTATTAAACTGTCACCAAATGGTTTATCGGTAATAATATATTTTACATTTAACATTCGCCAAAGAGTTGGATTAGAAACTCCAATTACATCGACTAAGTCCTGGTAGGTTCTCGGTTTCGCTCCACTGTATCCATAAAAATCTTGAAGAAGAAACGAAACGTGATAATTCGAATGCTGATTAAAGGAACCAAGGGAACCATCCTGTTTCAGATTTAATATTCTATAAAGACTTGAATCCTTTTTAATTTCATTCACATACGAGGGGGCTTCAAAATTTTGATCCATCTCACTCTCATCGAACTTTTTCATTCCGCGTGAGCTGATACTGAACAAATCAAAAACTGTTAAAACTATAACTATTGCGATGAAAAATTCTTTACTGACTTTGTTTTTTAAAAATCCATAAAGTAGTCCAATCCCAATTACAGCAATCGCAGAACTAATCATTGTATCACTCATGAACATGTCATAAGTATATTGGAATAATTCTCTTTGTACTTTTTGGCTTTGGGATAGAAGATCTAAGTACCAACTTTCGAGCCCGCCTTTCAAAATTATCGAAAGGACAAAAAGTCCCGCAAATCCAAAAAGAAAATATTTTACCAGATTGTCTTTGATTGGACGTCCGGCATTTTTCTCTCTGACAAAATGTGCAACACCAAGTGCAGCAAGAATTGGAAATGAAATCTGCAGTAAATTCAAAATCATACTGGGCACTCGAAACTTGTCGAACAATGGAAAATAGTAGAACATAAAGTCATAGAAAACAGGAAAAGTTCTTCCGAAAGAAATAAGCAGTGAAACGAATGAGAGAATCCCGAGAAATTGAACGAATGGTTCCTTTCTTCTGTAGTATAATCCGAACAATGCAAAAACAAAAATTAGAATTCCCATATACTGAGGCACATCGACGAAGGGCATTTGTCCCCAATAAGTATTTACTTCTACAGGTTGATTCTGTGAAAGCTCCCCTTGATAAATTGAATTGCCATATCCGTAAAATGAAGGCATTATAAAGGTGAGAACTTCACCTGGACTGAAAGACCAGTTGGTCGCATATTCGTAATCAAGTCCCTCACCGGCTTTCTTACCGGCATCTTGAAACTTTTCTGCAATACTTTGAGTCCCGCGGATTGAAGTCGGATTATATTCGTAAATTGCCCAGTATTGATCGATTGACATAAAGACCGCAATAATTGCCGCAGCGGCAAACAATAAACCGGAACGGATAAGCTTTAGTGCCTCTTCTTTTCTTTTTTGAATTATATCTCGGAGTATAAAGTAAACATAAAAAATCATTACTGCGAAAAATGCATAAAAGATTTCCTGCAAGTGTGCCGAAAGAAGCTGTGCGTGGATAGCAAGTATCAACAGCAGAAAATAAAAAAGATTAAATCTGTCACGGAATTTTTCAAGAATTAAAAAGACAAGCGGGATCATACAGAGTGTGAGCATCTTTGTATTATGCCCGATTGCTATAAAAATTATCATTCCTGTTGAAAATGTAACAGCGATTGCACCAAATAAAGCAATAAGTCGTTCAACATCCTTGTTCCTAAGTAAAAAGTAAGTTGACAAAGCAAGAACATAAAAATAAAGAGTAGGTCCGGCGGAAAACTCAGACGTCAATGACTGAAATATTTTTTGAACAAAAACAATTATAGCAAGCAGAAGATCGAATGAACGGGCATTTATCTCAGTTATATAAGCGGGCATTCCAAGAAAGATATACGGATTCCAAAGGGGCTGAGTATTATTTTCACGGGCATAAGCAAGATAACTTTCCATAGACTTTGAAGAGGTGATATCACCGGATACAAACGTCTTCGCTCCCAAAAACACATCTCCGAAAAATACATAAAGCAGAATGAACGGAATAAGAAGAAAAACTAAATCCTGATACTTCTCAGGAATAAACTTCGTAATCGAGAACTGAGTGAAAAAACTCTGCTGCTGTTTTTTATGAGTCTGCTTGCGCGTTTGCTTTACCATTTAATTAAAACTCCATGAATCAAAAAAAATGTCATTTAGCGGTTGCAAAATAAACAATGGAGGGATGATTTGCTATCGGTTTACATTATGATAATTAGCAAAGCTTCAATAAAGATTTAAAACACAATCTCATTACGCTTTTAATACCTTAGACAACTTTTCAGTTAACTTTTCCCTCGTATATTGGCTGCAAGAATCTGAAAACAGTTTCTCGAGTTTTCCATCTTTAAAAGCTTCAAATTTATTGATTAGATAATTTTTCATCTCATCTTTTTTATGATAGTTAAATGCTTCTCCTTGCCCGACCTGTTTTATCAATTTGCTAGCTTCTCCTTCTTCCGGGCCGATCACCATTATTTGATTTCCAGTTGCAATGTATTCAAAAATCTTTCCGGGTAAAATTTCATTGCTTGTTTCAACTTTATTCACAATCATTATTAAAAGATGAGAATTGAAAACCAATTCAATCGCTTTGCTGTGGCTTACATATCCGTAGTCTTTGAAATTGCTAAAGAATTTTCTACCCTTAATTTCAGAGCGAATTTCTTCATCCATCACACCGGCAAACCTGAACTCGAATTTCTGGTTGAAATCACTATTCTGTTCAATAAGATCATCAAGTGCTTGCCATAGCATTTCTGGATTTCTTGTGATGGGCATATTACCAGTGTATGTAATAATAAATTTATCTGTCTGAATTTTTGGAATATCAATAAAATCATCGGGATCAAAACCGTTTGTAATCACTTCGTAATGATTTATAACTCCCTTAGATTTTAAAATGTTCAAGTAACCATCACTTGCCGAAATAATAGAATCTGCTTCCTTGAGAACGCTTTTTTCCATTCTCGAATCGCACCACTCGGCAAGTTTTGTTCGCTTCATTCCAGAGTAATAATCGATGTCTGTCCAAGGATCCCGAAAGTCGGCAATCCATTTCACTTCGATTTTTCTTTTGATATTTCTTGCAATTATGTGGCAAGTATGCGGAGGACCTGAACTGATTATTGCATCAATTTTTTGTTCTCGAATTAATTTCAATCCTTCTTTTACTGCGTAAGGTATCCATCCGACTTTCGCATCTGGTAGAAATAAATTCAATCTCAAGAAGACGGAAATCTTCTCAGCGAGCGACTTATGATCATGCTTTATGAATGCTATAGGAATTTTTTCTTTTGGTTGACGTCCAGTCAGTTTTCTATAAATTCCAAATGGAGTCCAAAATTTTGTCCGATAAACTTTTGTACCAGCAGGAATTTTTTCAATCAAACTATAATCAAGATCAGGATAATCGACCTCATCGACAGTCAACACACTACCTTCCCAGCCGAACTTGGGCAAGTATTTTAAAAATTTTAAAATCCGCTGAGTCGCCGCACCAGCCGCAGGTGGGAAATGGTAAACTATAAATAGAACTTTTTTCAAATGATCAATAAAAGCTGTTAAGGATTTGTTATTTTTCCGATTTCAAAATAATACAAAGGGATAGAAGTAACAAATAGAGGAGAAGTTAAAGGATGAGTTTAAGTTATTGATTAATTGATTCATCTAAAATAACGTTTAGCAAAACACTGCAATGCTGTTGTCCCGATGGGTGAAGCGCATGGGGATTAGCAACAGCATTGAGAGATCCGCCGAAGGCGGAGAGCGTCGGTATTTTGCTAATTATATACAGCGCTGCCGAACTCACACTATTTTGTGACCTGCATCTTGATCGTTTGGACGATTGGTTTTCCTTCGCTTGAGGTTACGGAAATTCTCGCAAAGTATACACCACTCGGCAAATGTGAAGCATCAAACCGTGCAGTATAGAAGCCTGCAGATCTCGACTCATTGACAAGTGTCACAACCTCTTGACCAAGCACATTAAAAACTGACATCCTTACAGCGCCATCCGCTGGTAACTGATACTTAATTGTCGCTGAAGAATTGAAGGGATTGGGATAGTTTTGAGATAGCGCAAATTGTCCTGGGACGATCTTTGCCAAAGCCCCCTGTTCAGCCCAACCTTGACGGGAAAGTATCCCAAGGACTGAATAGGCGTAACTTGCATTTGTTGGAGTAGTTGGATAAAAACCATAACTAAAGAACTCATAATCTGAGATCTCCGGTATCCAGCGGTAATCTCCAACTTCGTAAACAAACGTACGGAGTGTTACACTATTCGTTGTAATGGTCCCTGCTACAGGTTCGCACCAACCCATTCCCCAAATTGCGTAATCTGGCCCTTGAATAGGTGAGTACCCTATCGTTGCAACGCCGCGTCCCCAAACAGAGGGAATAGATTCATAACTTTGGAATGTAACGTCTCGAAGGACCTCGTATGCCTTTACGTCATAAATACCATCCTGCAGCCCTGGAACACCATACATTGGCCTATCTAAGTACAACATCGGCGAATAAGGACCAAGATAAGTTGAGCCGCTCGCTGAATTTTGCTGCAGTGTGTACGGCGACCTCAAGTAATCCAATGCCTTTTTCGCATTGACGCGACCAGTACCATATTCAGGATCCCAACCTGCTGGACCTTTGTCATCAACCGATAGTTTAATGATGTTTTCGATGTCGTCGTTGTAAAGGTTAGGGTTGTAGCCTTTAAGGAGCGAAGCAATGCCGGCAACATGCGGAGCGGCCATGGAGGTGCCGTACATGTAGCCGTATGTGCTTGTTGGTATTGTTGAATAGATTCGACCTGAGTTCCAATCGCCTCCAGGAGCGGCAACGTCAACATAGTTTCTCTGAACCGTATATGATGCCGCGGCATCTCTGTCTGTTGTACCTGCCACGTTAATAATCCCGGCGCCATAAGCGTTTGGGTAATCCTCTGGGGAATATGTTGCGGCCATTGCGACCACCGAGGACACATTGTGTTTATAAGCATACACAAAGGCTTGTTTCAGAGTCACTGAAAAGGTATTGCTCCCCTGTCCCCAGCTGTTATTCGTAACGTGCGATCCTGAGTCCACTGCCGCTCTTACTGCAATTGCTTGGCTTGGAATATCACCCGCGATTGTTTGAGTATTGATCTGGGCATTCCAGTCCACACCAGCAACACCAGCGCTATTGTTTCCTTTCGCGGCCGCTATACCTGCTACGTGGGTAGCGTGATCAGAGATTGCGGTGTTGAAGTTGCCGCCGATGCGGTTGGCGAATTCTGGATGAGTGTTTTGAACTCTTCCCACGTCAACAATTCCTATCCTTACCGAAGAAGAACCCTGAAAGATATCCCAGGCATCTGTAGCTTTGATATCCGCGCCGGGTGTTCCCCCGGATTGGCCCGTATTTCGTAATGCCCACTGTAAACCAAAGTGCGTATCATTTGGAATAACAGCACGCATGCGCACGAGAGCATTCGGTTCTGCATAGAGAACCTGCGGTAACTGAATAAGGCGTGCAATCAGAGAATCGCGGTTCCGATTTGCTAGCAGCCGCAAGACAAAGATGCGCGATAGATTCATAGAGCCGACTGCTCAACCGTCAGGCGTTATCCGCAAAGTATCAGCTCTATTGAAGTCCGGAAAAGCCTTGCGAACACGATCTACTCCATGCTGAAGCAAAAGACTCCTGATTGCAGGTAAAACGAGCAGAAGCCTCTCCACGGTGGATTCCGAAATCGATTCCGGGATTTCCGGCGTCCCTCCTTCAAACATGACAATGACCTCTCTATCTACATCCGGATTCGGGACCTGAGCAAGAAGGCTTTCAAACGAATAAATGCCAAAGTAAAGCAAGTTGGCAATCAATAAAGCGAAGGACGTTCTTGATAACATTGTCGTATCTCCTTGGCCAGGATTAATTGTTGTGATTCGATGAATTATCCTATATTCTTCAAAGAAGAAGCCTCTTGACGTGCAATGCGTACTTAAGAATCGATTTTCCTGGCCAAGATTCTTCTTGAGACGCTGCCGCAAGAGGCTTTTCTATTTTTCAGTCATCTAATATGGAAATCACCTCCTATCACTTCTTTGGATGGTTAAAAGTAAGTTGTTGTTTTTCCCCTGTCTCGACATTCACCACCCAGATCGTTCCGTTGGCATACGTCCAGTCGGTCCAGCTGTGATTCACATAGACAATCCGTCTTCCGTCAGGACTCCACGAAAGCCAATCCGTTGTCCCTTCCGTTGTGAGCTGCTGAGGGTTCGAGCCGTCGGCATTCATCACCCAGATGTTTCCCAAACCATCGCCCAGCTTTGACCAAAACGCAATCTTTGTTCCACCTGCCCCGCCAATAGCGGGGTCCGGCGAGTAGCGGGGATAATAGTCCGTTGAGTTATTAAGCGTGAGCCTTTTGGGATTTGTACCATTAGAATCCATGCTGAAAATTTCTGATGAAAATGCACCAACTAGATACCTGATATGGGTAATCTTATTCCCGTTAGCTGACCAGTGTGGCATTCGAATTTCGCCTTGTGAAGGTTCATAGGTGATTCTACGTTTTTCTGATCCATCACGCCTCATCAACCAAATGAAGTTCATCCCATTTGGACTTTCTGAATTGGAATCATACGCAATCCACTCTCCATCTGGACTCCAGGCCGGGAAGAAGTTACGACCCTCAAACGTCAATTGAGTTACTGTCGTTGTGTCAAATGTCGTTCCCGTAAAACGCATCTTGAATATCTGTGCCCCTGCTCCGAAGACAATCGATTCACCATCCGGTGACCAAGAAACCATCTCCAGAAAGTATGGCAAAATGCGGCGTAGACTCGTTCCATCGGGATTGACCAACCAGTATCCGGAAGAATCCAAGTTCCACTCGTATTGTCCCTGACAATGTTCCCCATAGGGATAGGTAATTCGAACGAGCGGAAGATAATTGAATCCAATAAACTGTCCACTTGGATGCCAGACGGGCTCGCTATAAGGAGAGGGCGCTCCAATGCGGATAGGTGGGCAAGGCGGCTTGCCGTTGACGGGGTTGCCAGTGTCCTTGCAGGTGTTCAGGCAGAGCGCGAGCGTGAGCCATATGAAGTATCGAACAGAACGCATACGTTTGTTTCTTCTGTGGTGAAGCGCCCGCGAGGGCTTTTTCTTTCTTAACGATTCATACCCTAATACTGCATCACCAGGTTTCTTGTTCATGACCCATACTACTTTCTTGGAAGGTTAAAAGTAAGTTGTTGTTTTTCCCCTGTCTCGACATTCACCACCCAGATCGTTCCGTTGGCATACGTCCAATCGGTTGATTGATATCGTGTGTAAATTATCTTGCTGCCATCTGGCGACCAGCTAAATGGGAGGCCGAAATCACCATCAACTCCCCAAGTCGTAAGTTGTCGCCTGTTGTTTCCAGTTGAGTCCATTATCCAGATATTACTGTTCGACAAATATGCTATAGTTGTCACATGCGTCGAGTAGCGGGGATGGCGGTCTGTCCAATTATCTACCGTGAGCCTTCTTGGGCTTGCTCCACTGGAGTCCATCGTGAAGATTTCTGATGAAAAAGTCCCAACGAGATACCTGATGTGTACGATTCTGGCTCCCTCTGAAGACCAGTGTGGCATTCGAATTTCGCCTTGTGAAGGTTCATAGATGATTCTACGTTTTTCTGATCCATCACGCCTCATCAACCAAATGAAGTTCATCCCATTTGGACTTTCTGAATTGGAATCATATGCAATCCACTGTCCGTCAGGACTCCAGGCGGGGAAGAAGTTGCGGCCTTCAAAGGTAAGCTGTGTAAGGGTTGTTGTGTCAAACGTTGTCCCTGTAAAACGCATCTTGAAAATCTGCGCTCCCAAAACAAATGAAATCCACTTTCCATCCGGCGACCATGCGGGCGTCTGCAGAGTGTAAGGAAAAACCCTCTTCTTGTTGGTTCCATCCGAATTGATCAGCCAGAAGCCTGTTGAGTCTCCGTTAAAATGCTGTTGACCCCAGCAACCTTGTCCATAGGGATAACTAATGCTTACAAGCGGTGTGTGATTGAATCCGATGAATTTACCACTTGGATGCCAAATAGGACTGTCGTAAGCTGGCGCGGGCACAATGCCTGGCGCGTGTCCGCCACATGGTGGTTTACCATCGGTTGAGTTGGTAATATCTTTGCAACCTAAGAAGAGCAAGAAAACAGCGACAAGAGTCTTCAAAGAATGAACCAGAAGTTTAATGGGCATTACAATGTCCTTTCGATGTTTGCACTCATATTCGTTCAGCAGCGTTGCACATATCTCCCTTAAAAAAGAATTTCGTTTATTATAATTAAAATCGGCAGTTAAAATAACCGCTTCTCTATTGTTCAAATTTTTCTATAAAGAGTGAGACAAATCTGACGATAACTTAACAAAGCAATTCCATTTAGTCAATTGTGAAAGGTAAAATTTGGTAGTTCGGTTTAAGGGAGAAAGGCAGGGAGCGATCACAAAAGTACTTTTTTGATCCTTTGTGTCTTCGTGAATAGTGGCTGTGACTATTTATTTTGCCACTAAGACACTAAGACTCATAGTCCACAAAGATGAACCGTTAATTCAGTTATGAATAATAATCCTAACGTTTATCTTTTCCTTATTCGTATATCACCACCGAGAGTTGAGCACTCGACTTCAGGTCCGCCACTGTTTGCTGCGCCGATCAATGAAGAGGATTTCTTTTTTGTTACAGCGGTCATTGTTAAATCACACGAAACATCTCCGCCAAGTGAAGATAGATCAACATTACCTGCAAAATCGTAATCGACCTTAAGTGAAATATCTCCTCCGGAAGTTTTTAATTTTATTCCTTGATTTGAACCTGAGTAATCTACTCGAATGTCGCCGCCGCTTGTTGATGCACCTATTTTTCCATCCGCACATTGCAATGAAATATCCCCTCCAGATGTTGAAGTTGAAACATCCCCTTTGGATTCCTTTATAGAAATGTCGCCGCCAGAAGTGCTGCATTTGATCGGACCAGAGATACTCATCAACCGAATATCGCCGCCTGACGTTGAGGCATCGACTCTTCCAGAAACGTTTTGAACTCTAATATCTCCACCTGATGTGCTGAACTTTACTGCTCCATCTAAATTATCTAGAGATATATCCCCGCCTGAAGTTGAAGCTTTGCTGTTATATTTTTTCGGAATCACAATTTCATATCTCACTCTTGTGCTTTTCCAAAATGAAAGCCAGCTTGAAGTCGAGCTTTTACCTTCGACTTTAATTCCTTCTCCAGATTCCTCAATGGCGAATTTCATTTTGTCCCTTGCTCTATCGTTCCCGTAAATCTTTACTTGTACTTCGTTTCTATCCCACGAATTAATTCGCACATCTCCAGAGGCAGTTGAAAGATATAAATTCTTCCCTTCCTGAGTTTGAAGCGTCTTTTCTTTTATGAGTTCCATTTTGGGATCATCAGGATGATGGTTAAAACTTAAATGAATACATCCCATTAAATTTGTGTAAGTGAAAAACACTAATAGAAGAATTGATAAGCGCATTAAGTTTATTGTTGGTCTTGTAACTAATGTTTTCATTTTATCTCCTCTGACTTTTATTTTTAGACGAAGAACCACAGCATTTGTTACAGATATTTTGACTGAGTTATAAAAGATTTGACGCTAATTCAGCGAGTTCAGATCTTTCCCCTTTTTCGAGATTGATATGAGCATACAGTTTTTGTCCTTTAAAATGTTCAATCAGGTATGAAAGTCCATTCGATTCAGAATCAAGATATGGATGATCGATCTGATAAATATCCCCAGTAAATACAATTTTTGCTCCCTCGCCGACTCGTGTGATAATTGTTTTTATTTCATGCGGAGTGAGATTCTGGGCTTCGTCAACTATAAAGAAAATTCTTTGCAAGCTTCTGCCGCGGATGTATGTCAAAGGAGTGATTATCAGCTTTTCTTCCTTTATCATATTATTTATGAGTTGATAAGATTTATCATTCTCGGAGAACTGATCTTGGATTACTTTCAGATTATCCCACAACGGAAGCATGTATGGTTCGATTTTACTTTGAACATCGCCAGGCAGAAATCCGATATCTTTATTGCTTAACGGAACAACCGGGCGCGCGATGTAAATCTGTCTGTAATTTTTTTTGATTTGAAGCGCACAGGCAATCGCCAATAAAGTTTTTCCCGTGCCTGCTTTACCTGTGATTGTAACTAGTGGAATTGAATCGTCCGTTAGAGCGTCAACAGCGAATGTTTGTTCTGCATTTCGAGGCATGATTCCATAAGCTGGTTTTTTGTCCAATTTCGAAAACGTTTCCAGATTAAAATTTAGTGAAGTCAAAATCGAGCGAGAAGAATTCTTAAAAATAAAATATTTGTTCGCGACAGCATCAAGTTTGTATTCTTTAATTATTTTTCGGGCAGGAATTTCGTACGGTGGATGATATAATTGTACAATCAAATCATCATCGAAATTTTCTACCACTTCTTTTCCCCTATAAAGATCTTCGATGCTGCTGATTCTATCAGTTGTATAGTCTTCTGAAAAAACTCCAAGAGCTTTCGCCTTTGTCCGAAGATTTACGTCTTTTGTTACAAGAATTACTTGGCGGTTATCTTTGAATTTATTTTGCACATCTAAAACAGAACTCAGGATCCTGTGGTCAGGAGTATCTTCGCGAAACATTTCCTTAATTTCGTTATTGACGCCTTTACTTATCCAAATTGATATTTTTCCCCTTCCTCTCCCAAGCGAAACTCCGCCGTCAAATAGTTCCGAGCCAGTAAGAGAATCCAATGTGCGAGCAAATTCGCGTGCATGTAAATTGATTGTATTGCTTCCTCTTTTAAATTGATCGAGTTCCTCAATTACAGTAAGTGGAATGATTATGTCATTCTCCTCAAACTGAAGCAGACAACTTGAGTCGTGAAGAATTACATTGGTATCGAGGACAAATATTTTTGGGGATTTTCGTTTTTTCATTTAAGACTTGGAATAGTTTGGAGAATTGATATTTTGATCGTTGTATCCGTATAACGCTAATGATTTCTTCCTAATAATAAGAATTTTTTGGAAAAGATTAAGAGGTAAGTTCATTTTAATTTTTGAGACAAAGTTTGGCAAAAACCTTAGTTCATTTAAGCTTTCCATCGATCAAACTGTTATCTTTGTTTTGTATTTTTTATAATTGATAATCTAATGAAACTATATTTTATAATTTTTATCGGGATTACTTTTTTGATATCAAGCTGCGGCGATAAAGAGAAACCGCAAAGAAGCAGCACTCCACAATATCGTATTGAAGCGATGAGTGAAATTCCAATTTTCGATTCATTAAGCACCTTAAATTACATTAAGAAACAAATAGGTTTTGGTCCGCGAAATCCAAATTCATTTGGACATAAGCAGACAATGATCTTCCTCCATGACGAACTTTCAAAATTTGCAGATACCACTTTTGTACAAAGATTTTCTTATCCTGGTTACAATAACGAAAGACTTGAATTAGGAAATATTATCGCATCATTTAATCCTTCAAATCCAAATAGAATCCTGTTATGCGCTCATTGGGATACAAGACCGCGCGCTGAAAAAGATAATAATCAGAAGAATCAAATGCTGCCAATTCAAGGAGCCAACGACGGTGCAAGCGGAGTTGCAGTTCTTTTAGAATTAGCTAAAATTCTGAAAAACCAAAAAGTTGAATTTGGAATTGACATTATTTTGTTTGATGCAGAAGATTATGGAACAGAGGGTGATCTGATAAATTATTCAATCGGGGCAAAGTACTTTGCACAAAATAGACCGCAATACATTAAACCTGCATTCGGAATTCTTTTGGACATGGTTGGGGATAAAAATGCTGTTTTCAAACGTGAACCTAACTCGATGAGATTTGCTCCCGACATTGTTGATATTATCTGGAAGATTGCTGCGCAAATGGGTGCATCAACTTTTTCTAATGAGATCAGTTCACCAATTTATGACGATCACATTCCGCTTGGCGAAGTCGGGATGAAAGTCATCGATATAATTGATGCAGACTTAGTCGGTGCTGAAAATCCAAATCCCAGCAGGAATTACTGGCACACTCACGATGATACGATTGAAAATATCAGCGCAAAAACACTTGGAGAGGTGGGCAGAGTGCTTTTACATCTCATTTATTCACTGAGGTTTTCTTCAGAATGATAAATCGCATTTATACTGCAGTAAAGATTTTCACACAACCGATGAATAGTGAATTGATTACAGGAATTTTTGAATTGCTTCAAGCTGAGGGTATAGAAGAAATAGAAAATGGAATCACTGCCTATTTCAAGGAATTTGACAAAACTAAAGAGCATGAGTTGAAACTTTTCTTTGATAGAATGAAACATGAACTTTTGATTGAGGATTATTTATTCACAATTGATACTCTGCAGAATCAAAATTGGAATGAAGAATGGGAGAAGACAATCGAACCAATCAAGGTGAGTGAAAAATTTGTAATTAAACCTTCCTTCAAAGATTATATCCCGAGAGAAAACGAAATTGTATTAACCATCGATCCGAAAATGTCTTTTGGAACTGGATATCATCAATCGACCAGATTAATGATCAAACTGATTGAAAAGTATATTTCTCCGGGTATGAAAGTTCTGGATGTTGGGACTGGGACAGGCGTTTTAGCAATTGCATCTGCAAAATTGGGGGCGGAAAAAGTTGTCGCAGTAGAGAATGATGAAGTCTGCATTGAAAACGCAAATGAAAATTTTGTGAAAAACGAAACAGAAAATCGGTGCGAATTTATTCTTGGTCATATAACGAATGTAGAAGAAAATAACTTTGATCTTGTATTGGCAAATATTAATAAGCATATTTTATTCGAAATCGTTTCTGAAATAAAAAAACGATTGAAGACTTCTGGAATAGTCATTCTTTCGGGCATTGTTGAATCTGATGAGGAGGGTATTATAATGCATTATACTTCACTCGGATTTAGACTTTTAGAAAAAATGTCAGAAGATGAATGGTTAGGATTGGCATTAAGAGTGTGATTTTTATATATTCAATCAAAAATTAACTATGTGAGGTACGAAATGAAAAAAATATTTCTTGTTTTTGTTCTTTCAATCATTTTACTTTCTGAATCTTTTGGACAAGGATTCTCGCTTGGTCCCCAAGTTGGTTACTACAAATCCAAAGCAGCAGATGAAGGTCAGCTTGCATACGGAGGAGCCGTAAGGTTAAGACTTTCAAGCGGTATCGGATTAGAAGCTGGAGTCAATTACCGTTCTGAATCCTACGCCGATAATTCAGTAACGATTACCAATTATCCAATCATGGCATCTGCTATGATTTACCTTTTACCGATTGCATACGGAACAATTGGTGCAGGATGGTATAACTCAGACATTGATTATTCACGTCAATGGAATGCTGCTGGCTATAAAGATGGATCTACATCTGATTTTGGTTGGCACTTTGGTGCAGGCGCCGAACTCCCTTTGGGCGTTGTTACTCTAGCAGCTGATATTCGATACGTATTTATCGATTACGAATTTGACAAACTGCCTGGAAAAGAAATCGACAGTAATTTTTATGTGATAACTGCCGGTGTTTTTATTAATCTATAGTAACTTAGAAAAGATTCCATATTTTCAAAAATCTATAGCTTGGGGAAGGATTCTTAAAGATTCCATCTTTTCAAAACTCAATGGCGTTGTGGAAAGATGGAATCTTTTTTTTGTCTTGGATTATTTCTTCTTAAAAACTTTCAGCCAGTAATCGATCTCATTACTCGATAGAGATGGATTAAATTTTGGATTTTCAGCTTTTCGAGTTTTATCTAATATTTTAACGAACTCCTCAGAACTTTTAACGTGACAACTGTTAATTCTTCCGTAGTTCATCACCTCATGATCCGAAGATACAACCACGAGGATTCGTTTGTTCTTCTCATTGTCAATTGTCTTTTTAAGAATGGAATCAGCAGAAGAGTTGTGGGAATACTTTATGAAAACATTGCTGCCAGCTTTGATAAAAGAATGTTTTGTATCTGGATTAGCATCTGCAGTCGGGAATCCATCGAGGAAAATCGTTGCTTCGTTTTTAGAGTTCATCATGAAATCATTCACAAGTTGAATTAGATTATCTCGGGCTAATATCTTATCCTTTCCAAAATCATTTCTCAATTTTGGATGAAAGTTCATTAGGTTATTTCCGTCGATAAGAAATTTTCTCAATTACTTAAAACGGCTCAATTATTTTTATTAATAAGATTTACAATAACTTTAATCATTATATCTTTTTCTTTTGGTTTGCTTTCAGCAATCATTAGGCAAAGAGCCACAAGTGCATTATCGGCAATTCGCTTTTGTCCTCTTTTATTATAAAGCAATTTATTTCTGTCTAAAAACCATAGAAAAAGAGCTGCAGCAATTCTCTTATTCCCATCAATGAAAGAATGATTTTTAATGGCAAGATATAATAGATTTGCAGATTTTTCCTCTAAACTAGGATATAGATCTTTCCCATCAAACGTTTGATATATTGCTCCAAGTGTTCCCCTAAAAGATTTATCTTTTTCCATACCAAATAATTCAGAGTTGCCGAATTTTTCCTTCAAGCTTTTAATGACATTTATCGCACTGCCATAGGAAAGTTTAAATTTTTCTTTTTTGGTTGTTTTTTCGACAATTAATTCATGTTTATCATATTGATCAAGTATTTTCAAAGCAAAAGTATAATTTGAAATAACATTTAAAATTCCAGCAAACTCATCTTTTTCTAATTGATAGCTTTCTACTACTTTGCCTATTATTCCAAGAGTTCGTTCAAGTTCATTTATCCGGTCAGTTTGCCCCTTTAAACGTTTTTCATATATCGCGTATCCTTTTACCAAATAGTCTTTTAATATTTTATTTGCCCAAATTCGGAATTGTGTTCCCCTCTGCGATTTCACACGGTATCCAACTGAAATAATGACGTCTAAGTTAAAAAAAGCGACTGGCTTATCTGAATTTGGAATATGCAAAAAATGCATATTGCTTTTTTTCTTTAGTTCTCCTTCATTAAAAATGTTATTAATATGGCGAGAAATGACTGATTGATCTCTTTCAAACAACTCAGCCAGTTGAGATTGGTTTAACCAAACGGTTTCTGCGTCAAGTTTCACATCAAGTTTGACTTTACCATCAACGGATTCATAAATAATTATTTCGCCCTTTGATTTCAATATCAATTTCCCATTATAAATTCGACTGAGATTTCTTTAGACCAATAAAAATGGAACAAATAAAATTGTTTATAAATAGAATCAATCGTCCTTTTTTTAATATTTTTATCACCTGCTGAACACTCCGCCTTGCTTGGTTACTTTCAAATCTTGAAGCTGCGGTGCTTTAACGCGTAGCTCAAATCGAAATCCTCGATAACTTCCAATCGGGTACCACTCAAAGTTCATATTCCAGCAATGCAAGTCACGTGAAATTCGCACTACTGGTGCAGAAATTCTTTTTTCAAAAATATCGTAGCTGCCAGATATGTAAAATTTCCATTGGCTGGTCAAATTGAAACTTAAAAGCAAACTCAAATTTGAAAATTTACTAACCTCCATAGGATTATACTTATTTAGAGTATAATTATAATTCAAAGAGAGATTCCATGGAATTGTGAAATCCGGATCACGCTCTGCCATAACTTGTTCATAGAGTGTACGTTGAATTCCCGTTGTAGAGGTTGTATCAAGATTTTCGTTTTCCTCATTGCCCTTTAATTGCTCACCAGAAATATTAAAACTCAAGTTAATTGAAAAATTAGTGAGCCGTGCCAATCCCTGCCCTTCGTTAATTAAAAATTTATTAACACGGTTTTTTATGTTTTTATCAAACTTGTAAAGATCAAAAGACGATGAACCTCCAAAACTTAAAAAGCTGCCGACGTTCGTGTAGAATCCGAGACGTATCTCGGAGAATCTAAGACTATCAGCCGCGAAATTATAAGAGATCCCTCCGTCGAAATTCAGCAATTGATATTTTTTTTGTTCGGCAGTAGTATCTTTTAGATCTGGGGAAGTTTTCATCTCAAAATTATTTCCAATGTTGAATGAGATATTTTGCTGCTCTCCCATTCCAGCTCCGCCAAAGACTTCTCTTTCATGAAGACTGTATTTAATTCTTTGCCCTTTAGAATTGACATAACTTCCAAAATACCCCCACTTTGGATCGGAAAAATCTGGTTGAAAATTATATGATATAGACGGAGTTAATGTGTGGCGAATTGCAGTTACACCTAAAACATTCGGACGAAACATTCCATAAAATTTTGTGTTGACTCCAACTCCCATATTGAATGTACGAACAGTATTCAAATCTTTTACATCTTTTGTAACAATTGAATCTTCACCTTTGTAATTTAACATTGAATAACGTTCAATTTTTTTTGTGTACCATTTCTCTACATAGCTGAATCGAGGTGTAATATTGAAATGCCCAAATTTCGGTGAGATGAACAATGAAGCATTATGATTGATACCGCCGCGGATTGAAAGCTGTCCACCTGTTTTATCCCTTCGATTTAGAAGCTGTGAAGAATAATTAATTCCAAGCAGTTCATACCAGCTATCTTCCAGACTGCCGCCTGCACTGCTTCTTGCTGAAATTTTTCGCTTAAAAGGATAAATTGGAGGTATCGAAAAGTTTAAACTTGGAAGTGTCTCATTAATATTTCCATTTGAAAGATTCTGAACACGATTATAACTCAACGAAACACTCGCACCAGATTCTTCCCACGTTTTATAATATGATGCGTTAGAAATGATTTGATCATTCAGTAATTCATTGATTGAAGTACTTGTATTTCGAATAAAGTTCGAAGAGACAAAACTTAAATTAGCATCGATTCGAGATGTCGGTGTTAGCTCGTGATGATGTTGAATTCCAATCCTATAATCCTGCTGACGTGAAAAATCTCTATCGCTTGGTTCACCGATTTTGAAGTTTGTATATCCTACATCAATCGATCCGTTGAAGTCATACCGTTTTACATATCTGAACCTTGAAGTTAACGCATAACCGCCTTTGGTATAAAAATCTCCGAGGAAATTAATATCCATAAAATCTGAAATCGCCCAAAAGTAACCGAAATGCGAAAAGTATTTTCCGTAACCGAATCGTTCGCCGTAAGCCGGTGCGATAATGCCGCTCCTGCGCCCGCTCTGATTAGGGAAAACTCCGAATGGCAACGGAATCGGGAAAGGAACATCTGCAAAATGCAGCCAAATCCACTTAGCGATTATTTGTTCTTTAAGAACGACCTTCATTTCGGGACTGTAAAAATAGTAATGAGGTTCTTCGGCAGTGCAAGTTGTATAGATGCCGTCTTGAATAAAGTAGGTTTCTTTGTCAATTTTTTTTATTCTTTGCCCGTAATATTTTTGTCCGTCGGTTTCTGTTTCTGCTAAAGAAATACTTCCTTGCTGAGTTTTGAAATTGTATTTTATAATTGTCCCTTTGTATTCTTCGCCCCCGTCTTTAAGGATCGGATTATCGGAAAAAATCTTTTTTGATGTGTCCGATGTATCACTGAACGCAATTCCCTTCGATGTCAGAATATTTGACTCCCAGTTGATATCAATTTCACCGGACTTCAAGTCCATTTCTTTGTAACGGATGTTCGCTTTACCGTAAATATTCATTTTCTTTTTCCCGATGGCATAGACGATTGAATCGGCAGCATTGTAAAATATAATTTCATCGATTTGAGATTTACGTTTTGCTGTATCTGCAATAACCAATGTGTCACTCGAAATTACTCCAGTTGTATTTTGTGCAAAAGTAAATTCAAAACAGATGCTCGCAAAAACGATGAGCAGCAAAATGATCTTTTCAATAGAAATTTTATTTGATAAGTGATTATTCAACAGATGTTTTTACTTCAAGAGTTATTCAAAGTTCACGAATTTTTCATTCTTAATAAAGAAGAAAATGGGAAGGAGGTTACTCATCCGATGTAGAATCCTGTGAGCAGATTTTTAAGGTGCTTCCCCTCTATACAATTAACAAAGAAGCTGCACCCAATATCCCCGCTTTGTTTTTCAATTTTGCTGGATATACCTTAACATCTTTCACTATTTCTCTGATTCCATGATTTTTTAGTGAAGATTCGATTGAATCTATCAATACATCACCTGCTGCGGAAACTCCACCGCCTATTATAAAAGTTTTTATATCGAGAATATTTATCACAGAAGCTAAGCCAATTCCGATATAGCGTCCAGTATCGGTTAAGATTTTATTTGCTAGCTCATCTCCCTGTTGCGAAGCTTCAAAAATTGTTTTGGGTTCAATTTTATCTAAATTATTTTCAGCGAGATCGATTATCAGCGAGTCGGGATATTCATGTAATTTTTGTACTGTTCTTTGTTTTATGTAATTATTTCCGGCATATGCTTCAATACAGCCGTGTTGTCCGCATCTGCACAAAGGACCTTGATAATCGATTGAGATATGTCCTATCTCTCCAGCACCACCGGATTCACCTCGGATAAGTTTTCCATCGACAATAATTCCGCCGCCGACTCCGGTGCCGAGTGTGATCATTACAAAAGATTTTATTTTCCCAAAAGGTCCTGCGGACTTGCCAATTCCAAAATGCAGTTCACCGAGTGCCGCACAATTAGCATCGTTGTCGATTTCAATTCTCGATTTAAATTTTTTTGAAAGAAATTGTTTTACATTCACTCTATTCCACTCAGCGAAATTTGGTGCTGAAGTTACGATTCCCGTTTTAACATTAACCTTGCCGGGAATACCAATTCCGATTCCTTCGAATCGCTGAAGAGAATTGCCTTCAAGAATCTTTTTAATTCCCAAACTGATTTGTTCAAGAACTTTTTCAGGACTTTGTTCGGCAAATGTCGGTATAGAAAATTCACCTGTAATTTTTCCAGCAGAAGAAACAATTCCAAATTTTATGCTTGTTCCGCCGATATCAATTCCAATGATCTGTTTTCTATCTTGCAATCTTTTAATCTTCAATCTTTTTATCTTTCAACCTTTTACTCTTTCAATCCCTTCAATCTTTGAATCTCGTCTCGGATCGCTGCGGCTCTTTCAAACTCATAATCTTTAGCCGCCTCGTGCATTTCGACCGTTAATTGTTCGATCAGATCTTTCTTCTGTTCTCGTGTAAGATGTTTGACAATCGGCTGAAATGAGATCATATGCTTGTTCTTGCTTTTTCCGTAGTCATCTTTTCCTTTTCGAACATCTGCGACTGCAGTTGCAGAGAGAATCTCCTCGGTAGTTTTGTAAATTGTTGCTGGCGTTATTCCGTGCTGCTCATTATATTCAATTTGCTTTTTTCTTCTTCTTTCGGTTTCGTCAATGACTTTTTTCATCGAATCGGTAATTTTATCTGCGTACATAATTACTTTGCCGTTTACATTGCGCGCGGTTCTTCCAGCCGTTTGCAAAAGAGACTTTTCACTTCTTAGAAATCCTTCTTTATCAGCATCAATAATTGCAACGAGAGAAACTTCCGGCAGATCAAGTCCTTCCCGCAGTAAATTCACTCCGACAAGAACATCAAAGTCGCCAAGTCTAAGGTCGCGCAATATTTCCACACGTTCGAGTGAATCGATGTCTGAATGTATATAACGAACCTTCACTTTCAACTTGTCGAAATAATCAGTTAGGTCCTCAGCCATTTTTTTTGTAAGCGTAGTTACAAGGACTCTCTCCTTTTTTTCTGCCCTTATGCGGACTTCATGAAGTAAATCATCGATTTGATTTCGAATAGGGCGAACATAAATCTCAGGATCAAGTAACCCAGTCGGACGAATAACTTGCTCAACGAAGACGCCGTTTGATTTTTCAAGTTCATAATCGCCGGGAGTCGCACTCACGTAAATTACTTGATTTATTTTTGATTCAAATTCTTCAAATTTCATTGGACGATTGTCTAATGCAGATGGAAGCCGGAAACCATGTTCAACCAAAGTTTCTTTCCGGACTCGGTCGCCATTGTACATTCCTCGAAGTTGTGGAATGGAAACATGCGATTCATCAACTATGAGTAAAAAATCACTTGAAAAGTAATCGAATAATGTATATGGCCGTGAACCTGGCTCTCGCCCATCCATATGACGTGAATAATTTTCAATACCGGAACAGTAACCGACTTCTTTGATCATTTCCAAGTCAAATCGGGTTCTTTGCTCGAGCCGCTGAGCTTCAAGCAGTTTATTTTGATTTCGGAGTTCTTCCAATCGCTGGAACATCTCTTTTTCGATTAACTTTATCCCCGTTCGTATTTGGTCTTTTGTAGTTACAAAATATTTTGCTGGATATATTACATAAGAATCAATTTTTTCGAGTGTGCCGCCGGTCATTGGATCAATTATCTTAATCGATTCAATTTCATCTCCCCAGAATTCCAATCTAACAGCTTGATCGTCTAAAAATGCGGGAATAATATCGATTGTTTCTCCTCTTATGCGAAACTTTCCTCGCGAAAATTCTATATCGTTTCTGCTGTAATAAATTTCAACTAAACGATTAAGCAGATCCCGTCGAGTAATTCGCATCCCTTTCTTCACTATTAAAACTTGATTCGCATATTCCTGCGGTGCGCCGATTCCATAAATTGCACTAACAGAAGCAACCACAATAACGTCTCGCCTTCCTTCAATTAGCGAGGTAGTTGCTTTTAACCGAAGGCGATCGATTTCATCGTTTATTGAAAAATCCTTTTCAATATAGGTATCCGTTGAAACGACATATGCTTCCGGCTGATAATAGTCGTAATAGCTTATGAAAAACTCGACTGCATTTTGCGGAAAGAAAGACTTGAATTCGCCATAAAGCTGAGCTGCAAGGGTTTTGTTGTGCGATAATACTAATGTCGGTCTATTCAAATTGGCAATAACATTTGAAACTGTAAATGTTTTTCCGCTTCCAGTCACGCCAAGCAGTGTTTGATGCTTTTCACCATTTTGGAGACCAGAAGTTAACTCTTTAATTGCTTCAGGTTGATCACCTGTTGGCTTAAGGTTAGATATAAGCTTAAAAGTTTCCATCTGAAAAATTAAAATAAAGAAATCAATATTTATTGGAAAGTGAAGATGTGAGATATATTAGACTAAGCATAAATCTGAGGCTTAGTATTAAGTTTTTAAAATAAAAAAATCCGCTCGAGAGCGGATTTCCTTATTAAAATGAGATATCCAAAATCACATTGGGACTTTGGAGTTAAGAATTTCAATCGAATCGCTGACTTTTACCATCTCAACAGCAAGCTTTTTCACACCGGGTTTCAATATTCCGATAGATTTAGCAGCTCCATACGAAAGATCGATTTCACGATCACCTACATAGGGCCCGCGATCATTTATTCTCACAATTACTGATTTATCGTTCGCCTTATTTGTAATTCTTAAAAGCGTTCCAAATTTCATTGATTTATGAGCGGCTGTTAGATCAAATTGGTCATAGATCTCGCCATTTGCCGTCATTCTTCCGTGGAATCCAGGTCCATACCAGGATGCCAGCATATCTGGAATTGGTTTATAAGTAATAACCGGAATGGTTTGTACCGTTGAATTACTACTCAATTCATCTTCAATTTTACTGGTGCCGCCTACAATTCCTTCAGTATCAGTCACAACATAACTGAAACCAAGAAGAGATAATAGGATCGCAGTAAAAATGAGCCTATCCAAATATTTCAAAGTTCCTCCATAGTTTGTTATTGATTACTATTATCGGTTGCAAAATTAAATTTTATAACGTTCTCATCCAAGATATGGTTTCATCAAAGGGGGGTAATATGATTTTTTCTAAATTCTCGACCCAATGGGTAATTAGGTCGAATTTAACTAAAAAACAATCTGTTAGCTAATTTACTTAAGATGTTTATTGAACCAATCAAGCCCTCTGTTAAGCATATTAATGTAATGTTGGGATTCATTTCTAATTCCATGTCCCTCGCGAGGGTATAAAACATACTCAACATTTCGGTTAAGAGTTTTAAGCGCTTGATACATTTCTTGAGAATTTGCAACATTCGTGTATAGATCCTTTTCACCTTGCAGAATTAATACAGGTGTAGAAATGTTTCTAACAAAAAATGCAGGAGAACGATTCACCCAGAGATTATTCATATCGATCGGTCTTTCCCAATAGTTGTATCCAAAATACATTTTTTCGAAAACTGGCTGCCACGAATTCGAAAAGTCAGTGAAAAAAGAAAATATTCCATACATTGAAACTGCTGCTGCAAATCGATTGGTTTGGGAGATTGTCCAATTTGTTAGATACCCGCCATAGCTTCCACCGATGATTCCCATTCGAGTTGTGTCAACAAATCCCAGTGAAATTACATAATCTACTGCAGACATTGCATCAAGTAAATCTCCTCCACCAAGATCATATTTATTCGCCTGACCGAAATCATCGCTATAACCTGAACTTCCGCGGACATTTGGTGCCAAAACCAAAAAACCTTCATTGGCATAGACCTGCATTGGATAGGATTGGACGAATGTCTGACGAAAGTTTCCATACGGACCTCCATGCATACAAAGAATTAGAGGATATTTTTTATTTTTCTCGAAATTCACGGGTTTAATTAGAAGTGACTCAATGGTGAATTTACTATCATAACTCCGATGCCGAATCACTTCTAGCGGGGAAATAATATAATTGACTAATTGCTTCGAAAATTCAGTTAGATTTCGAACAGATCCTTTTTCAATTATACAAATTTCTTTTAATGACTGAGAATCTTCAACCAAAGCACAATGTTTATCGCCAGTTAAGTCGATTGTATATGAACTGAACGACTTGCCGAGCGAAGTTAATCTGCGCACTTCACCGGAGTTAATATCAAATTTATAGATTGTATTTTGCATTCCTTCCGAAACCAGTGCAAAAATAATTTTACCGTCAGGATTCCAGAAAAAATCAGTTATCGATAGATTAAAATCCTTTGTGAGATTCTTAACCTTTTTAGAATTCATATCAATTATATGAATGTCTGATTCTGCATATTCGATATCGGGAACTGTCTGCGTGATGAAAGCAACTTTTGAATCGTCGGGTGAAAACTGAGGCAAGGTTTCCGGGCCATCAAAATTAGTCAACTGCTCAGTAGTACTATCAAAATTTAATATCCAAACGTCATGTTTCTGGTCATCATTATATTCTCCTGAATAGTTTGTTTGATAGATTAATTTATCAGACTTTGAAGAGAATTTAAAATTCGAAGCACCAGGATCAAGTGATGCAATTTTTTTGTTTTGTTTTGAAATCAGGTTGAACAACCAGACATCTTTTTTTGGATTTTGTCTTGGAAATACTATTTCATCATTTTTTGATTTTTCCTTTTTTAATTTGCCTTCATTTCAGCTTCGGATAATTCAGTTTCTGAAATCACAGCTATCATTCTTCCATTTGGCGAAATGGTATATTCATCTATTTCGTTCTTGAGTGCAAGCAAAATTGATGCTTCACCACCATCGATTGGTATTGACCAAAGCTGCTTCGCCCCTTTTTTAACCTCATTTGCCGATGAATCAAAATATTCAAGATTAGAAAGAAAGAGAATTGATTTCGATTCATTCATCCATTTTGGATTCGATATTGATGATAAGTTATTAGTTAATTGTTTCGTTGTTTTCGATTCAACATCCAGTAAATACAATTGTGTATTCCAGCGGGCTTTTTCGATCTCTGCTTTGCGGACTGTGTAAGCTGCAAATTTCCCATTAGGAGAGATCACCGCATCATTAGGATATTCAAGTTCGAATTGTGACTCTAGTGTAAAAGGTTTTTTTTGTCCAAAAAGCAGTTGAGTAAATATTAAAATAGGAAGTAATATGTTGGATTTCATTTTTTCACTCCTGGTATTCGAATTGAATTTAACACATTCTCAGACTCTATAAAAAGCAAAATTTATTTCCTCTACTAAATTTTTATATTTTTGTAAAAAATATCAACAGTCAGTGGAATTTAAGATGCGGTTCTCTATTCTCCATTTTGTGATTTTCATTTTCTTATCACTATCTTTTAATGTCGTTGCTCAAAATGATTCTTCAAAAATAGATCAATGGTCGCCAAAAGCTGTTACTGGTATTAACATCAGCCAAGTGTCACTTACAAATTGGACACAAGGAGGCGAAAACACTTTTACCTGGACATTAGTGGGAAATTTTGGTCTTAACTACAAAGGTGAAATCTGGTCGTACAAAAACAGCCTTAAATTTGCTTTTGGAAGAACAAAACTCGGCAGCCAAGATTTCAGGACGAATGACAATGAACTTTTCATCGAAAGCGTTATTTCAAAAAATATTGGATGGGCAGTTGATCCATTTTTCAGCAATACAATTCGAAGCCCAATAACTACCGGATTTTCATACAAAACCAAAACCCCCACAAGAATAGCAGATTTTTTTGATCCCGGATACATCACTCAAAGTCTTGGCTTCACATATGATAAAATAAAAGGATTTAAGACACGATTTGGATTGGCTGTTCAGGAAGTATTTACAAATAAACAGAGGCAATTTTCTGATAAGCCCCAAACCACCGATAAGAAAGAAGCTTTTAAGCTTGAAACTGGTATTGAAACGGTTACTTCTGCCGAACTTAAAATAGATACGAATGTTTTATTTAAAAGCAGTTTGCGTTTGTTCTCCCGTTTTGAAAGTTTAAGAGTGTGGGATGTTCGGTGGGATAATTCGGTTATGGCTAAAATCAATAATTACTTGAATGCAAATCTCTCGGTTTTAGTCGTGCATGAATTGAAACAATCTACTAGAACTCAAATGAAAGAAGCTTTGCAGTTAGGGATAAGTTACACAATTTTTTAAATAGTAGAGCCGTATCGCCATGCGGCTCTACGTAGTAAATAGTTTATGTTAGAGATCTAACGAGACTCACAAGCTCTGAGGCTTTTTGTTCAATCGCTTTCGATTCATTGTTAAGCTGATTGACGAATTTATTTTTCTCAAAAGTTCCGCGTACAGCTTCGAAATCTTTTTGTTTTGTTTCATTATCACCATCAATTCCAAAGCCAATCTTTGCAATTGCATCAAATTCCTTTTGAGCATCTTTGGCAATTATATTATTCAGTTTTATTGTATTCTGCTTCCAATCATCGATTAATTGAACAAAAGTTTCTTTAGTCCAATCGTTCAATTTTAGGTTTAACTTTGTTTCGACTGCATTCAAACACCAAGTCCAGCTATTTGCATTGTAAGAAGTAAAAATAGATTTTAATTCATCTTGCAGCGAATTAAGGATTTGGATTTTGCCATTACCAACTTTACTTAAAACTTCTTCAATTAAAAAGTTAGGAGCAATCAACCCGCAAACATCGATCCAATCTCCCGTAACTTTTTCATTTCCCGATTTTAATTTTCTTTTTAATTCAGCCATTGATTTTAATTCAAGCACTTGTGCGATACGTTCAACAATAGTTTTACCAAAATAAATCTTCAACGCCATTTCATAATATTTTGAACTAGTTCGTAAAAGCAACCGCCGAATATTTATCCCTTTATATGTCACAAATTCCTGATCCTTCGATGCAGTAGAATAGAGTTCCTGAAGAACTTTCACTCCCTTCATGATTTTTCCAACAGTGTAGGGATTCAATAAATCAAAAATTATGAGATCTAATTTAACCGAGTCTTTTCTTCTATCTCTCGAAGACCATTTTTCGCTGTCTCGCCGAGTACCAACAGTCAGCAAGTTCATTGCCGGAGTTAACACGCTTTTTCCTTCTTCATCAGCGATATATGAAAATGGAAATTCGGTCGTATCAAAATTTGCATAATGCTTTCCGATGACTGCGGTAAATGCGCCAATGCGGCAAGGCCAAAGCAAATAACTGAAAGAGCCTGTCTTCGAGCCGCGTTCAAGTATACCTTGATGAACAGGTCCCAGCTTGTACATGTGATTGCTCTGATTCGTACCGCTGCCAGCATTGTAAAATGAAAATAATCCAGCGATTAGCAATGTAGATTTATGATGAGTAACAGTGTATGGCCCAGCGAAAACAGAACAAGCTTCACCATGAAATCCTTCACAGTTTGCAAAGAAAGCAGAATTCTCTGCAGAATATTGTTTCCCGACTTGAACTCCTTGTCCTACAAAACATTTATTCAAATATGCTGAGCTGTCAATTGTCGAACCGGATTGAATAATAAATGATTTCGCCTTGACACCTGAGCCAATTGAAATCGGGGCTTCTGAATTACTTGCAATTGTTCCTTCGTCAAGCTCTAATACTCCCTTTATTTCTGCTGAATTGTTTATCCAAACATTACGAATAATATTTGAATTAGAAATTCTTGTTCCATCTCCAATGAAGCCCCTAGTCGACTTTTTATTCTGCGAATATTCTTCAATCATTTTATTGATCGATTTGATGAATTTTTCATCGTGCCTGTACAAAACGGTCATATATGCAATTTGTGCTGAAAGAAGATCGTAGATTTTTAATTCCCGTCCGCCCCCTTCATTCAAAATTTCAAGCTCAACTCCATTTCCGAATGTTGATTCGCCTTCGCAAAAAATTGAATTGGAATTTTGAATGATCACATCGTTACCGACATCATAGTTTGCTAAGTGTGCGATTCTATGAACGAATACATTATTTCCAAAAGAACAATTATGAATTGATGAACTAAAAAGCCCGGCATGCATAATTTTTCCGCCGGGCAGATTAATTTCCTTTTCGAGAACTCCAATTTTTACGTCGCCGCTGAATCGGACATTGCGGATTCGTTCAGGATTGAATGGGTGTGAAACATGTATTTTCGACCAATCTTCCGCAGTACAACTTTGATTTTTCAGCAATTCTATTTCAGAAGATTTTAGTCTGCGATATTCCATGAGTTCTCCTATAATTCGGGTAGATTGTTAATAGCATCTTTCTCAATATCTTTGAAATACTTTACTGTTCCTACTTTCAGTTCCATTGTAGCGGTATCATCACAAACAATCATTCCTTTTTTGTGAATTTGAAGCGCAGAAACAGTCCACATGTGATTGACTCCTTCTTCAACGACCATCTGAAGCGCTCTTGCTTTATTGTAACCGCTTATGATAATTACGACTTCATCTGAATCCATCACTGTACCGACGCCTACTGTCAAAGCTGTGGATGGGACTTTTGTTATGTCATTATCAAAAAATCTTGAGTTAGCAACTCGAGTATCATAGGTTAACGTTTTTACACGAGTTCGTGATGAGAGCGAGGAACCCGGTTCATTAAAAGCAATGTGACCATCGGGACCAATTCCGCCAAGGAATAAATTTATTCCGCCATATTTCTTTATTTTGGCTTCATAATCTGCACATTCTTTTTCCAAATCTGCAGCATTGCCGTTAAGTATGTTTACATTTTCAGCAGGAATATCTACATGATTGAAAAAATTTGACCACATAAAATAATGATAACTCTCTGGATGGTTTTCTGGAAGTCCGACATATTCATCCATGTTGAATGTCACAACATTCTTAAAAGAAATCTTTCCTTGCTGATGAAGTTCGACCAAATGTTGATAAGTTCCAATCGGTGATGATCCGGTAGGTAAACCAAGAATGAAGGGCTTTTTGGGAGTAGGATTAAAATCTTTAATCGTTTTAGCAATGTAATGAGCAGCAAACTTGCTCAAGGCTTGATAGTTTTCGTGAATTAATATTCTCATTTTTTTCTCCTGAAAAGTTAAAAAATTAAAATTATAACATTATTTTAGTGTCGGTTACAAAACTCCCGCTGCCTTCATCTTGAACAAGCAATGGATTGATATCAAGCTCTTTTATTTGTGGACAATCGACTGCCAACTGCGAAATTCGTTGAATGCAATTTACTATTGAATCGATATCTTTCTTCGTTCTTCCTCTTGCACCAGCGAGCAAATGATACGACTTAACTTCTCGAACCATTTCGTAAATATCTTCTTTAGAAACTGGTACGACTTTGAATCTAACATCCTTCAACACTTCGACAAAAATTCCACCGAGTCCAAACATGACAACAGGACCGAATGTATAATCACGTTTCAATCCGATTATTACTTCTTCTCCTGTATTAACCATTTTCTGGACAAGAATACCTTTAATTCTCGCTTCAGGCATGGCGGCATTTACATTTCGCATTATCTCTGAAAATGCTCTGCGTGTTTCTTCGATACTATTTATATTCAGCCGAACACCGCCTAAATCGAACTTATGAATAATATCTTCAGACATGATTTTTAATACAACAGGGAACCCAATTTTTTTTGCAATTTTTTCGGCTTCATCCTCAGATTTCGCCAATCCATTCGGTAAAATAGGAAGTTTATAAGCATCGAGGATTTTAATTCCCTCTTCTTCGGTGAGAAATTTTCTTCCTTCATTTACAGCTTTTTTGAGAATTGATTTAGCTGATTTTACATCTACGTCATTAAAAGTTTCAGGTGCAGATGTTTTTTTGGATAACCGTTTTTTGAAATTATAGGCAGACGAAAACGCTTTACACATATCTTCTGGAAGCTGATAGTGTGGAATATTTCTTCTTTGAATAATATCGATTCCGGCGGCAACGTCGCTCGCACCCATAAATGATGTCAGAAAAGGTTTGGGCGATTCTTTCGCAATTTTCGAAATCTCATCTGCTATAGTTACGATATCTGTCATCGATTGTGGGGTGAGTATAACCATTGCTCCATCTACGTTCTCATCTTTTAAAGTGGAAGTTAATGCTGCGATGTATCTATCAGCCCTTGCATCTCCAATAACATCAACGGGATTTTTAATATTCGCAGTTACAGGCAGACTTCTTTTGAGAGCAATGGTTGTTTCTTCAGAAAATTTTGCAAGCTGAAGTCCGCTCTTAATTGCCATATCTGTTGCAAGCACTCCGGGTCCGCCAGCGTTGGTAATAATTGCTATTCGATTGTTTTGTGGAATTGGTTGATAAGCAAAAGCAAGAGCATAATTGAACATCTCTTCAATATTTTCACAGCGTATAATACCAGCCTGATCAAACGCAGCATCGCAAACCTCATCGCTTCCTGCTAAAGCTCCGGTATGAGAAGCTGCAGCGGATGCGCCTTCAGATGTTCTTCCAGATTTGAGAGCAAGTATCGGTTTTCCAGTTTCTGAAATTATTTCTTGGGCGATTCCCATTAAAGCTTGACCATCGCTGACTTCTTCCAGGTACATTAAAATTACTTTTGTTTGCGGATCATTTTTCAAATAAAACAAAAGATCAATCTCATTTATATCTGCTTTATTGCCAAAGCTTACAAATTTAGAAAAGCCAATGTGTTTCGCTCTTGCATAATCCAAAACTGCGGTACACAGCGCACCGCTTTGCGAAATAAATCCAATGTTTCCTGCGTCCGGCATCTCACGAGCGAATGAAGCATTCATAACACAATTTGGATCTGTGTTAATTACACCGAGACAATTCGGACCTATAAATGAAATTCCATTTTTATGTGCAATCGCTTTAATTTGATTCTCCCTCTCAATTCCGGCGCCGCCAACTTCTTTAAATCCTGCAGAAATGATGATCATCGATTTGATTCCCTTCTGCCCGCACTGCTCTAATGCCATATGACAAACGGAACTTGGA
>Ga0194112_10001521_pt1 | contig 34030 bp, 24 predicted proteins | sample TA2MahC400mmetaG_FD_146191 | JGI IMG/M metagenome (GOLD analysis project Ga0194112, IMG submission 146191) | Freshwater microbial communities from Lake Tanganyika, Tanzania - TA2015016 Mahale Deep Cast 400m | ecosystem: Environmental > Aquatic > Freshwater > Lake | place: Tanzania: Lake... | reverse complement strand
CGTCTGGATCGCCTCGCGGTTCGCGCCGGCGGCGAAGCGCTTCTCCTTGAACCGCCGCATCACGAACTCCACGTCGACGTTCGCGAGCTTCTTCGTGGGGTGCATGAGCGCCGCCGCGACGACGAGTCCGGTGACGGGGTCGGTGGCGTAGAGCGCCTTGTCCATGAGGCCCTCCCGCGGCGCGTGGTCGTTGTGGGCCTTGACGGCGTGGACGATGTCCGCCGGAAACCCCCGCTCGGTGAGCATGTCGGCGGACACGAGCCCGTGGCGCTCGGGCGTCTTCGCGGTCTCGTCGTAGTCGAGGTCGTGCACGAGCCCGGCCTGCGCCCAGGCCTCGACATCGCCTCCCAGACGCCTGGCCAGCCCCGCCATCACCGCCTCGGCCGCGAGCATGTGCTTGATCAGGTTCCGGTTCGAGCAGTTGGCCTTCACGAGAGCGAGGCACTCGTCGCGCGTCATGGTCCCCTCCTATCCCACGTCGATGTACGACCGCGCGTCCCGGAACCGCGTCGAGAGCGCGTCGAGCACGCGGCGGGTCTCGTCCCCACGCATGTCCGGATCGCGCCCGAGAAGCTCGAACGCGTCCTCGCGCGCGAGCGCGAGGAGCCGCGCGTCGCGGGCGAGGTCCGCCACCGAGAACCGCGGCAGCCCGTGCTGCCGCACGCCGAGGAACTCGCCGGGGCCGCGCAGCTCGAGATCGCGTTCGGCGATGACGAAACCGTCGCTGGTGTCGGCCAGCACCTGGATGCGCTCGCGCGCCTCGTCCGACGCGCCCCGCCCGACCATGAGGATGCAGTACGAGCGGTGCGCCCCGCGCCCGACGCGCCCGCGGAGCTGGTGGAGCTGCGCGAGCCCGAAGCGCTCGGCGTGCTCGACGACCATCACGGTCGCGTTGGCGACGTCGACGCCGACCTCGACCACGGTCGTCGAGACGAGCACGCCGGTGGCGCCGGCCTTGAAGCGCTCCATCGCCGCGTCCTTCTCGTCCGGCCGCATGCGCCCGTGAATGAGGCCGACCTCCACCCCGCGGAACACGCTCGTCCTGAGCTTCTCGTACATCGCCGTCGCGGCCGCGAGCTCGACCTTCTCGGACTCCTCGACGAGCGGGTAGACGACGAACACCTGGCGGCGTTCCGCCAGTTCCGCCTTCAGGAACTCGTAGACCTTCGCCCTTCCCGCCTCGTCTCGGACGGCCGTCACCACCGGCGTCCGCCCGGGGGGAAGCTCGTCGAGCACCGACACGTCGAGATCGCCGTACACCGTCATGGCGAGCGTCCGCGGAATGGGCGTCGCCGTCATCACGAGGACGTCCGGCGATCCGCCCTTCGCCCGCAACGCGGCGCGCTGGACAACGCCGAACCGGTGCTGCTCGTCGATCACCGCGAGCGCGAGGCGCCGGAAGCGCGTCCCGCCCTCGATGAGCGCGTGGGTGCCGACGACGATCTGCGCCGCGCCGCTCTCGATCGCCGCGAGCGCCTCCTCGCGCTCCGCCGCGCGCATGCCTCCGCGGAGGAGGGCGACGCGGTCGCCGAGCGGCGCGAGAAGCCGCGTGAGGTTCCGGTGGTGCTGTTCGGCCAGGACCTCCGTCGGGGCCATGATGGCCCCCTGGCAGCCGCCCACGGCGGCCTGGTGCATCGCCGCCGCGGCGACCACCGTCTTGCCGGAGCCCACGTCTCCCTGGAGCAGGCGGTTCATCGATGCGGGCCGCGCCATGTCGGCCCTGATCTCGCCGATGACGCGCTGCTGGGCGGCCGTGAGCGCGAAGGGAAGCGCGGCCAGGAGCCTCGCGTGCTCCGTCTCGCTCCACGCGAACCGCGCCGTCGGCGTGTCCGCGGCGGCCCGCCTCTTCCTGATCCCGACCATCACCTGGAACAGGAAGAACTCCTCGAAGGCGAGCCGCTCGCGCGCCTCCGCAGCCTGCTCGAGCGACGCGGGGAAGTGCACGCGCGCCAGGGCGTCGCGGACGGCGGGCAGTCGTCGCCTGCGCAGCACCCACCCCGGCAGCGGCTCCGGCGCGTCGCCGAGAAACCCGTCGATGGCCGTCTTCACGAAGCGCCTGATGCGCCGCCCGGAGAGCTCCCCCACGCTCGAGTACTCCGGCACGATGCGCCCGGCGTGCACGAGTTCGACCGCCTCCTGCTCGCGGATGACCTCGAACGCCGGATTGGCGAGCTCGAGACGCCGCGCGAAGCGGTCGAACCGGACCTCTCCGCTCACGACGGCCTTCGTGCCGACCTTGAGCACGGAGTTCAGGTACGGCTGGTTGAACCACCGTGCGACGATTGCGCCGGAGTCGTCTTCGAGCGCGGCGACGAAGGTCCGGCGCGGGCCGCGGCGCGTGACGTCGCACGACAGCACGCGCGCCACGACCGTCGCGCGGTCGCCCGCCCTCAGCGAGTCCACGCTCGCGATCCTGGACCAGTCGGTGTAGTTCCGGGGGACGTAGTACAGAAGGTCGATGATCCGCTCGACGCCGGCCTTCGCAAGGAGCCCTGCGAACGCCGGGCCGACGCCCTTGAGGTAGCGCACCTCTGAGAGGATGGTCGTCCCGTGTGCCGTGGCGTCCTCCCCGGCCGGCGTGCGGCAGGCTTGCGTTGGGAATTCTAGACGAGGACCGCCGGGGGGTCAAGGAGGCCCGGCCGGACCGCCGCCGGGAAAGCGCTTGCGGGACCCGCCCGCCGTGTGCTACGGTCGCTTGGGTTCGAGATCCCACGGAGGGAACGATGTCCAGGAAGTGCGAGCTCTGCGGGAAGCACCCGCACGTGGGCCACAGCGTGAGCCACGCGCACAACCTCACGAAGCGGAGGTGGTTGCCGAACCTCCAGCGAGTGCGCGTGGTCGTGGACGGGACGCCCAGGAAGATCCTGGTGTGCGCGACGTGCATCAAGTCGGGCGCTCTGGACAAGTACCGGAAGGCCTGACGGACGACCGGGTGCGGAGAAGGAACGGGGGGGCCTCGCAAGGCCCCCCGTTCGCTTTCCATGCCGTCGTCTGGCCCCGCCCCGTCAGCGCTCCTTCGTCATGGTGACCGTGGTTCCGCAGCCCTTCGGCATGTCGAAGTCCACCGTGTCCATGATCTGCCGCATGATGAAGATGCCGCGGCCCGAGCAGGCCATGCAACGACCGGGATCCGTCGGGTCGAACACGCACGAGACGTCGAACCCCTCACCGTCGTCGTGCACGTCCACGCTGAGCTTGCCGGGCGCCCAGTGGTAGCGGACCAACACCGCCTTGTCCGAGCTCCGCCGGTTCCCATGGACGATCGCGTTCGTCACCGCCTCGATCATCGCCATCGCGATCGCCGTCGCGGCTTCCCGGCTGAACCCCGCGCGACGGGCGATGCGCAACGTGGCCTTGTCGACGGCATCGAGCGAGTCGAGCTCGCTCCGCAGCCTCAGCTCTTCCGTGCCGGCGCTCACCTTGCGGGCGCGGCTGCCTCTCGAGTCCGCGTGCTGTGCGACGCTCACGCTTTGCCCTTCGCCGTCCCGAGGCTCGCCTTCGCTTCGCCCTCGTCGTGGAAGGTCTCGAAGATCGTGAGGAGCTTCGTGATCATGAAGAGGCTCTGGATGCGGTCCGAGACGTGGCAGAGCCTGAGCGCACCCTGGCTTCTCTGGATGCTCGTGTACACCGCCATGAGCGTGCCGAGCCCGGTGCTGTTGATCCAGGGCACGCCCTTCATGTTGATGACGAACTTCCTGACTCCCTCGTCGAGGAGCCTCTTGATCTCCGCTCGCAGCTCCTCGCTCTCAGGCCCGCCCATCAGCTTGCCGGACAGGTTCACGACGACGACGTCTCCGTCCATGTCGGCCTTGATCTTCAAGATCCACCTCCGCAGGTGTGGTGGGATTCCGCTCGGGCTCGGCGCGCCAAGCGTTGGCTCTCCGCCGCGCCTCGGGATCCACAGCGGTCCGGTATGGCGTGACTGTAACACAACCGCCGCCCGCGCGTCCAACGCTTTTCCTGAACCACCCTCGGTCTCTCTGGTGGCACGGGGGATGCAAGGGAACGCACGACATCGTCGATGCTGCCGGCGCCCGGCCCATCGGGCCGCCGGCGGCGGCTCGGATGCCCTGACGCCGGGGGCCGATGGTGGTGCCCCGGAACACGGAGAGAGCGATGGCGTCTCACAAGAACGCTCAGTCGGGCCTCCCGCGGGACGCGGATCTCGGCATGCGAGTCGTCCAGGCCTCCCCCGTCTTCTTCGTGGTCATCGGCCGCGACGGCACGACGCGCTTCATGAACGACGCGATGCTCGAGGCGCTCGGGTACGAAGCCGACGAGGTCATCGGCACGGACTACGTCGCGACGTTCGTCCCCGAGGACGAGCACGCCGCGCTTGCTCCCGTGTTCGAGGAGATCATGACCCGGAACCTCCCCACGACGAGCCAGAACCACGTCATCGCGAAGGACGGGCGGCGGCTGCTCGTGGAGTGGAGCGGCCGACACCTCCCGAGCTGCTTCGGACAGGACGACGCGCTCTTTGGGATCGGCATCGACATCACGGAGCGCCGCCGCATGGAGCAGGCGCTCGAACGCGAGCGGAACGAGGCGCAGACCTACCTCGACCTCGCAGGCGTCGTGTTCGTCGCCCTCGACGCCGAGGGTCGCGTCACGATGGTCAACCGGAAGGGGTGCGAGGTCCTCGAGGCTGCGGAATCGGACATCGTCGGCAGATGCTGGTTTGAGAGCTTCCTCCCTGAGGACACCCGCGAGACGACGCGCCGCGTCTTCCGCGGGCTCATGGCCGGTCAGGAACAGCTCTACGAGCACGCGCAGAACGCCGTCCTCACGGCGGCGGGCGAGAGGAAGATGGTCGAGTGGCACAACGCGCTCATCCGCGACGCTGACGGCCGCGTGAGGGGAACCCTGAGTTCCGGCGTCGACATCACGGAGCGCCGGCGGGCCGAGGAACTCCAGCAGGTCATGCAGCAGATCGCCAACGCGGTCCACACGTGCCGCAACACCGCGGAGCTCTTCCGGACCATTCACACCGAGCTCGGGCGCGTCATCAACACCGAGAACTTCTTCATCGCTCTGTACGATCGGGCGGCGGACACGATCTCGCTCAACTACTTCGTGGACGAGGAGGACCAGGAGGACTTCCGGACATACCCGGCCGGGAGGACGCTGTCGGCCTACGTGATCAAGCACAACATGCCCCTCCTGCTCAAGCGCGAGCAGATGGACCGCTGGGTCGCGGACGGCATCGTCGACATGGTCGGCACGCCGTCCCTCGTGTGGCTGGGCGTTCCGCTGCGCGTGTCGGGCGAGGTGACGGGCGTGCTGGTCGTGCAGAGCTACACCGACGCCGACGAGTTCGGGCTCACGGACCTCGAGATGCTCGAGTTCGTCTCGAACCAGATCGGCCTGGCGATCGAGCGCAAGAGGACCGAGGAACAGCTTCGCGTGAGCGAGGCCCGCACCCGCGCCATCCTCGACGCCGTGCCCGACGTCATGTTCCAGTTCTCGCGGGAGGGCGTGTTCCTCGGGTGCGACGCCCCCGACGAGGCCCAGCTCGCGCTGCCGCACGACGCCTTCATCGGGAGGAGCCTCGGGGACGTCTTCCCGCCCGACTTCGCCGAGGACGTGCTGCGGCACATCCGGGCCGCCATCGAGACGGGCCGCATGCAGAGCTTCGAGTACCGGCTGCCCGTGCCGATGCCCGACGGCGACGTTCGCGACTTCGAGGCGCGAGTCGTGCCCGCAGCCGACGGCGCCCTCGCGGTCGTTCGCGACATCACGGACCACAAGCGGGCCGACCGGCTGCTCGAGGCGCTCAACGCCGCCGCGCTGGCCATGGAGGAGACGCAGACCCCCGACGAGGTCTTCGCGGCCGCCGCGGCGCAACTCAGGGCGATCGGCGTGGCGAGCGCCGTGCTCCTTGCGGAGGACGACGGCGAGCACCTCCGCGTGGCGCACGCCTGCGGAACGCGCAGCGAGGTGGGCGACGTCGAGACCCTGCTGGGAACGCGACTCGTGGGGCTGCGGGTCAGGACGGATCGCGACCACGCATACTGGAAGCCTACGCACGAGCGCGCGGCGGTCTTCGTCGAGGGCGCGGAGCAACTTGCTGCTTCCGTGGACCCGCCGCCCCCGAGCGAGGCGATCGCCGCGTGCGGAAGCGCTCCCGGGATCGGACGGTTCATCCTGGCCCCGCTCATCGCCGAGGATCACCTGCTGGGCGTGCTGTCCGTCCACGCCGACCACCTGGCGCCGCGGGACGTGCCGGCGATGAGGGCGTTCGCCAACCAGGTCGGGGCCGCGCTCCGGCGCGCGACGCTCATGCAGGAACTCCGCAGGAGCATCGAGGAGCTTCAGCTCGCGCAGGATGAGCTCCTGCAGGCGCAGAAGATGGAGGCCGTCGGGCGCCTGGCGGGCGGCGTCGCCCACGACTTCAACAACCTGCTCACGGCCATCGCGGGATACTCCGAGCTTCTGCTCTGCCGCCCCGATCTCGACGAGCAGACCAAGGCCGACGTCGGCGAGATCCGCAAGGCGTCGGACCAGGCAAGCGGCCTCACGAGACAGCTTCTCGCCTTCAGCCGGAAGCAGCCGCTTCAGCGCCAGCCGATGGACGTCAACGCGACGGTGACGAACCTCCGCGGCATGCTCCGCAGACTCGTCGGCGAGGACGTTCGCATCGAGACCGACCTCGCGGCCGCGGGCGCGTGCGCGCAGGCCGACGCCGGCCAGCTCGAGCAGGTCATCACCAACATGGTGGTGAACGCGAGGGACGCCATGCCGGACGGCGGGACGATCACCGTCCGCACGGACGTGGTGATGGTGGGCGAGAGCGAGGCCCGCACGATGAGAGGCGCGCACGCGGGGTTCTTCGTGCGCCTCTCGATCGAGGACACCGGAGGCGGGATCCCGCAGGACGTCCTCGAGCACATCTTCGAGCCGTTCTTCACGACCAAGGGCAAGGGCAAGGGAACGGGTCTGGGCCTGTCCGTGGTGTACGGCATCGTGAGCCAGCACGAAGGCTGGATCGCGGTCGAGACGGAGGCGAACAAGGGAACGGCGTTCCGCATCTACCTCCCCGTCTCCGAGGAGAAGAGCGCCGAAGCAACGGCTGAGGCTCACGCCGGGGCGCCCGGCGACGCGAAGGGGCACGGCGAGCGCATCCTCCTCGTCGAGGACGAGGACGCGGTGCGCGAGTTCGCGAGCAGGGCCCTGCGGGAGAGCGGCTACACGGTGTACGAAGCGGGTCGCGCCGAACAGGCCATCGCGCTCTTCGACGCCGAGGGCGGCAACTTCGACATCGTCTTCAGCGACGTGGTCCTCCCCGACCGCAGCGGCGTGGGGCTGGTCACCGACATCACGGCCAGGAAGCCCGGCATCCAGATCCTCCTGGCCAGCGGGTACACCGACCAGAAGGCGCAGTGGCCCGCCATCTGCGAGAGGGGCTTCAGGTTCCTCCAGAAGCCCTACTCACTGCCCGACCTGCTGGGGACGATCCGGGAGATGGCGGACGCTCACTGAGCGCCCGGCGGGCGGCGGCGCATGAGATCGCGCGCCGCGGCCAGCGAGGCGAGAAGCTGCGCGCGCGGCGTCCCGACCTCGACGATCTCCCAGGGAAAGACCTCATCGTCGGCGCGTTCGCGCCCGACGGTGAGGTCCGGGTCCACGCCGGCGCGGGCGAGCGCCGCCTTCCAGGGAACGCCCTCGGCCCCCGCGAGCTCGACCGCCGCGGCGACCTCGCGCCCGCCGCGCGCGAGCACGCCCTCCACTTGAGACTCGCGAGGTCCCTCGCATGAGAACCCGACGCGCGGACGCGCCGCGAGCGACCGCCTGAGGAACGCGAGCTTCGCGCGCACGTCGCGCTCGCCGGCCATGGCGAGCCACTGGAACGGCGTCCTCGGCTTCGGAACGAACGCCGACACGCCGACCGAGACCGGCGCAGCACGCCGACCGGCCGCGAACTCGCCCTGGACCGCGCGCACGAGCGGAGGGATGGCCCGCACGTCTTCCTCGCGTTCCCCGGGAAGCCCCACCATGAAGTAGAGCTTGAGCCGCCGCATCCCGGCCGCGCCGAGGTCGCGCGCCGCGCGGAGCAGCACCTCGTCCGGCATCCGCTTCCCGGCGATCTCGCGCAGCGCCTCCGTGCCGGCCTCGGGCGCCATGGTCGCCGTCCGCACGCCGGCGCGGACGAGAAGCGCCGCAAGGTCTCCGTCCACCGCTTCGGTCCTCAGCGACGACACGTTCGCCTCGCACCCGAGCTCGCACATCGTCCGGAGGATCTCCCTGAGGCCCGGGTGGTCCCCGAGGGCGGCCGCGACAAGTCCCGCCCTCGCCGCGTCGGCCGACGCCCTCCGAACCGCATCGATGACCTCCGCGGCCCCCCTCGAGCGCCGGGGCGTGAGCACGTGGCCGGCCGCGCAGAATCTGCAGCCGCGCGCGCAACCCCGCGCCGTCTCGATGAGGAACATGTTCTCAAAGAGCGCGCCGTCCGACAGGACCGTGCTCTCCGCGAGCGCGTCCCGGGCGAGCGCCGCCCGCACGGGCAGCGGCGCGCCGCGGGCCGCACGAAAGCCGGTGACGACTGGACCGTCCCGGACCACCTCGTAGAGGGAGGGCACGTAGACCCCGGGGGCGCGGGAGAGCGCCGTGAGACGGTCGGCCCGCGGCGCGCCGCGGCCGGCCGACGCCGCCTCGACGAAGGGCGGCACGAGCGCGCGTGCGTCGCCGATAAGGACGGCGTCCATGAGTTCGGCGACGGGCTCGGGGTTCAGGAAGGCGCAGATGCCGCCCATGACGACCAGCGGGTCGCGGTCCCCTCGGTCGCGCGCGCGAAGCGGGATGCCCGCCGCGGCCAGGCAGGCCGCGACCGCGAGGAAGTCGCGCTCGAAGGAGACCGAGAAGGCGACGACGTCGAAGCGCCGGAGCGCGCTGCCGGCCTCGTACGACCGCGGATCAGACGCCTGGAGGAATGCCCGCTCGCAGCGGACGCCGGGCTCCGCGCAGAACGCCGAGACGGCGGTCTGGAAGCCCAGGCTGCTCATGGCAAGGGAGTATGCCGTCGGGGACACGACGACGACGGACAGCGCGTCGGCCGGCGCGGGCCTGCCGGGGCGCGGGCCGAGCCACCGCTCGACCGGGAGCGCGGCGCGGGCCCGGCCCCTTCCGCTGGGCCGCCCCTTCCCGCTCACGCGTGGAGCTTCCGCAGCTGCCACTCGAGGGGCGTGAGGTCGGACAGCTCGGCGCGGGCGATGGGGTTCCTCGCGTCGAGCCTCAGGACCTCACGGAACTGCGTGTCGGCTTCCTCAGGGCGGTCGACGCGCCTGTAGGTGAGGCCGAGAATGAGCCGCGCCTCGACGTAGTTGGCGTTGATCGAGATGGCCTTCTCGAGCTCGGAGATCGCCTCGTTGTAGCGCTCCCCTGCGATGTAGCGTCCCGCGAGCTCCCTGTGGAGGTCGGCGTAGCCGGGCCTGAGCGCGATGGCCTTCTCGAGGTGCTCGGTCGCCTCGGCCTCCTTGCCGAGATGCATCTTCACCCTGCCGAGGTGCAGGTGCGCCTCGGCGTACCCCGGGTTGATTGACACGGCCTCCTCGAACGCCTTCTCCGCCTCGACGTGCTCCGACCGCGCCATGTGCGCCACGCCGAGCCCGCAGTGAAGGTCGGCGTAGCCGGGGTTCTGGAACAGCGCCGCCCGGTAGCGCTCGATCGCCGAGCCGTAGTCGCCCACTTCCAGCAGAATGTCGGCGGACTCCCGCTGGAGCTCTCCGGAGAGTTTGGGGTCCTCGAACGCGACGCGGAACGACCGCACCGCCTCGTCGGTCCTCCCCATCGAGAGCGTGGCCATGCCGAGGTAGTAGTGCGCGAGGGCGTACCGCGGGCTCGCTGAGGTCACCTTCGCCAGCTCGCGCGCCGCCTCCTCGAGCATGCCGCGCTTGAAGTACGCGATCCCAAGGTAGCACCGAAGGTCCCAGTAGTCGGGCCGAAGCTCGACGCCCCGCTTGAGCGCCTCACAGGCCTCGCGGTGCCGGCCGAGCTTGAGGCTGTAGACGCCCTTGAACAGGAGCGCCTCGACGTAGCTCTGGTTGGCTTCGACGGCGCCGTCGAGCTGCCGGATGGCGTCCTCGTACCGCCCGACCTTGCCGTAGGCGATGGCGAGCCTGCAGCGGATGTCGGGATAGCGCTGCCTGAGCTCGACGGCCTTCTCGAACCCGGCGATGGCCTGTTCGGTCCTGCCGTCGTTGTAGGCCGTGATCGCCTCATTGACAAGATCGCGGAACTCCTCCTTGCCGAGGGCCGCGCCGCGGAGCTCCTCGAAAGGAGGGTGGAGGTATTTCTGGCTTGCCTCCGCGATCCGGTGCGCCCCCGGCATGGGCACTTTGAGCCCGTGGGCGGCGGCCTGCTCGAAGGCCTGGGCGGCCTCGGCGTGCTTGCCGGCCTCGCTCAGCGCGATCGCAAGATAGCAATAGGCCTCCATGTAGTCGGGGTTGATCGTGAGCGCCGCGTTCAGCGCCGCGACCGCTTCGTCGAACCTCCCATCCCTCTCGCAGATGACGCCGAGATGGTAGTGGAGGTCCGGGTAGCGCGGGTTCTCCTCGATGGCCTTCCGGAACTGCTCCTCGGCCTGCGCGAGGTCGCCCTTCTTGTAGAAGGCGAACCCGAGATGCGCGTGCGTCTCGGCGGCGTAGAAGACGCCGAGCTGGTAGTAGGGGTCCGACTTGTCCTTGATCGTGGCGATGACCTCCTCGAACTCCACGACCGCCTTGTCGTACTCCCCGCGGTTGTAGTACTCGATCCCCTTGTTGTAGTGGTCGCTCTCCCCCAGCCCGAAGAGCTTTGTGAAGAGGGACATGGTCGTTCTCCGTTCTGACGGCCGCGCCTCGCCGCGGTAGCCGGCTAGTCCATCTGGCGTCTGAGGAAGGTCGGGATCTCGAGGTCGCGTCTCGTGCTCCTGCGCGGTCCGGACTCCCTCGCGCACGCAAGACCGGGCGTCGGATCGCCGATCCCGGGCTCCCGCTCCGGCTGCCGCTCCGTGCGCCCGCGCGGCGGCTGCTCGGGCGCCGGGTGGCGAGGCACGAGCCTGCCGGTCTCGGCCTTCTTCTCGCGCGGCGCCTCGGCCTCGCGGCGCTTCGTCTGGCCGCCGATGCCCGTGGCGATGACGGTGATCATGAGCTGGTCCTTCATGCTCTCGTCGAGGACGGCGCCGAAGATCATGTTCGTCTCCGCCCCGATCGCGTCGTTGATCACCGTCGCGGCCTCGTTGATCTCGTGCAGCGTGAGATCGGCGCCGCCCGTGACGTTCACGAGCACGCCCTTGGCCCCGGCGATGCTCACGTCCTCGAGAAGCGGGCTCGCGATGGCGAACTGCGCGGCCTCGACGGCCCGGTTCTTCCCGCCGCTCACGCCCGTGCCCATCACGGCGTCCCCCATGCCGGTCATCACGGAGCGAACGTCGGCGAAGTCCAGGTTCACAAGACCGGGGACGGTGACGAGGTCGGTCACGCCCTTCGTCGCGCGCAGAAGGACGTCGTCGGCGATGCGGAACGCCTCGCGGATGGGCGTCGTCTTGCTCGCGACGGCGAGGAGACGCTGGTTCGGAATGACGATCGCCGTGTCCACCTCCTGCTTCATCGCGGCGAGCCCGTCGGCGGCCTGGCGCATCCGGTACTGCCCCTCGAAGAGGAAGGGCTTGGTCACGACGGCCACGACGAGCGCGCCGAGCTTCTTCGCCATGTTCGCCACGACCGGACCGGCTCCCGTTCCCGTGCCGCCCCCCATGCCCGCAGCGACAAACACCATGTCCGCCCCGCGCAGCACGCCGGCGACCTGCTCGGCGTCCTCCTCGACCGCCTTCCGGCCGACGTCGGGGTTGCCGCCCGAGCCGAGCCCGTGCGTGAGCTGCCGGCCGATCTGGACGCGGTGCGGAGCGAGCGAGCACTCGAGCGCCTGCGCGTCCGTGTTGACCGCCACGAAGTCCACGCCCGTGAAGGCCGACTCGATCATGCGGTTCACGGCGTTCCCGCCGGCACCACCCACGCCCACCACCTTGATCCTCGCGCTTGCTTCGGTCTCGAACTCGAGCTGGAGCTTCATGTGTCTCTTCCCTCTTGAAGGCCGGGCGCGGCGCGCCCGGGACAGCAGCCGACCCGCTAGAGCAGGCTGTCAACCCACTGGCGCACCTTCTGAACCGTTCCCGCAAGGGGCCTGTCGCGAAGCGCCCTGCCTGCGCTCGCTGGGGCCGCCACCGACGACACGATCCCGACCGCCGCTGCGTACGCGGGGTCCCCGATGGCCTCGAACTTCCCCGACGCTCTGTCGGGAAGACCGATCCGCGCGGGACACGCGAACACCTCCTCGACGACCTCGGCGATCCCCCGGAGCTTCGCCCCGCCGCCCGTGAGAACGACGCCGGCGAGCATCCGGCCCCAGTAGTCCGTTCCCTTCACCTCCTGCATCGCCATCTCGAGAAGCTCGCGCGCCCTCGGCTCGATGATCGCGGCGAGCATCTGCGACGAGCTCTGCCTCGGGGGCCGGCCGCCCGTGCTGGGAATCTCGAGCGGCGACTCGTCGGCCATCGAGACCTTCGCCCACCCGCGTTCGCGCTTGAGCAGCTCGGCCTTCTGGACAGGCACGCGGAGCCCGACGGCGATGTCGCTCGTGATGCTCGCCGAGCCCCACCCGACGACGGCCGCGTGGCGAACCGCGCCGTCGTGGTAGAGCACGAGGCCGGTCGTGCCGCCCGAGAGGTGCAGGCAGAGCACGCCCAGGTCCTTCTCGTCGTCCGTGAGCGTCGCCGCGGCGGCGGCGAGAGGCTTGAGCGCGACGCCAGACGCCCTGAGCCCGGCCTTCCTGACCGCCCTGAGGGCGTTGTCGACGGCCTGCTGCGACGCCGTGACCACGTGGACCTTGGACCCGAGCCGCACGCCGGACATCCCGATGGGGTCCCGCACGCCGCTCTGTCCGTCGACGAAGAACTCCTGCGGCGCGACCTCGACGACGACCCGCCCGACGGGCAGCGCGAGCGTCCGGGCCGCTTCGAGCACGGAGTCGATCTCGGAGCGCGTGATCTCGCCGCCGGCGCGGGACACCGCGATGACGCCGCGGCTGTCGAGGCACCTGACGTGCTCCCCGTCCACCGAGACCACGACCCGGCCGATGTCGAGCTCCGCGTTGCGCTCGGCGACGTCGACGGCCTCCCGGATGGCGCCCGCCGCGCGCTCGATGTTCACGATCGCGCCCGCGTCGATGCCGTCCGACGGCGCCTCGCCGACCCCGAGGATCTCGGGAAGCCCCCTCGCGCTGACGTCGGCGGCGACGACCTTGATCCTGGTCGACCCGAGGTCGACGCCGACGACGATCTCGCTTCTCTTCAAGGGAAGCCCTCCTCCTAGACGCGACCGCGCGCCGCGTCCCGCGCGGGTCTCACGACGATCTGGTCCCGAAACCGCATGTCTATCGACTCGGCCTTGACGCCCCTCGACCTCAGGTCCGACAGCACCATGGCGAGACGCCTCATGCCGCGTGCGTCCAGAGCGCCGGAGCCAACTCTGATCTCTGCCCCGTCGGCTACCGTGTAGATGACCAGACCCGACCCCGGCGCGATCTTCACTTCCGACATCTCCGCCGCGAGGAGCGGAGCGGATTCCTTCGCCTTGACGATGAGCTCCAGCGCGTCCCTGAGGTCCTCGGGCGCGGGCGGTCGGCCGCCGTCGGACTCGGCGCCCGTGATGAGCGGCACGTCGACGAACGCGCTCCGCTCGACGGCCGGGAGCAGCTCCCCGTGCATCGAGACCTCGAGGGCCTTCCCCGGCGCGACCGAGACCATGGCCACCGGGACCGTCTCGTCGAGCGTGACGATGAGCCGGTCCGGCAGCGCCCGCGACGCCCGCACGCGGCGCACGCGCGGGGACCGGCGCACCGCCTCCTCCACCTCCCTGGTGCTCACCGTGAGCAGGTTCGTCCCCATCTCGAGCCCGGAGAGCGCGACGACCTCCGCGTCCGTCAACACGAGGTTGCCCAGCACGTCCACCTGCGCCAGGTGGAACGACGACGCGGTCCTGCCCCAGCGCGAGGCGTTCGACACCGCCACGCTCATCCCCACCGCGAGCACGACGGCCGCCGCCATGACGACCGAGCGGTGCGGGCGGGGCAGGCGGGTCCCGCGGCGCGGCGGCAGCGCGGGCAGCGGAGTCGCCGGCGTGGCGGCGCGTGGAACGGCGTGCGAAGGCATCACGTGCCGCCTTCCCTTCCACGCCGCGCCCGCCGCGCGCTCGCGCCCGGGGGCGCGATCAGCCGCCGTGGCGCCCCACGATCTCGATCTCGAGCTCGAGCCTGACTCCCGCATCCGCGAACACCCTCTTCCGAATGAGCTCCACGAGATCCTCGACGTCCTCGGGTGTCGCCCCGCGGTCGTTGAGGATGTAGTTCGCGTGCACGTCCGACACCACCGCCCCGCCCACTCGCGCGCCCTTGAGCCCGGCGGCCTCGATGAGCCTGCCCGCCACCAGGCCCTCGGGGTTCCGGAACACGCACCCGGCGCTCCGCATCCCGACGGGCTGCGTCTTCCACTTGCTCTCGAGCACCTCGCGCTGCCGCGCCGCGACCGCGGCCGGCTCGCCGGGCTCGACGGAGACGACCGCCTCCTCGATCACCGACGCCGCGGGGATTCCGATGCGCCGGTAGCGGGTGTCCAGCTCGGCGGCGGTCACGCGCCTCGACGGCTTCCCCGGCTCGAAGACCGTGATCTCGCGCAGCCGCTCGCCCACGGAGACGCCGAAGCTCCCGGCGTTCGTGACGACGGCGCCGCCCGCGCTTCCGGGGATCCCCGAGAGCCCCTCGAGACCGGAGAGGCCCTTCTCCGCGCAGAAGGAGAGCAGGCGCGCGAGGTCCACGCCGCTTCCGACGACGACCTCCCCGCCCCGCCGCTCCATGCGCGTGAACGCCCGTGAGACGGCCATGACGCAGCCCTCGATGCCGCCGCTTCGCACGAGCAGGTTCGTGCCGCGCCCGAGGAGCCTCACCGGCACCCGCTCGTCGGCGAGATACGCCGCCGCGTCCTTGAACGCGCCGGGGGAGTCGGGGGCGACGAAGAGGTCGGCGGGGCCGCCGAGCCCGAACGAGGTATGCCGCGCCATGGGCTCGCCCGTCCGCACGCGCCCGGGAGCGATTCTCTCGAGCTCCTCGACGATGCCTGCGCGGATGTCCACCTCGACAGCCCTCAACGTCCGCCCGCCTGCTCGCGCGCGCGAAGCGCCGCGAGGACCCTCTCGCCCACCTTGTGGATGTCGCCGGCGCCGAGCGTCAGGACGACGTCGCCCGGCCTCACGATCTCCATGGCGCGCTCGTAGAGCGCGTCCATGTCCTCGACGTACTCCGCGCTCCGGTGGCCGGAGCGCTGCGCGGCCTCGACGATGCTCGCCCCGCTCACGCCGGGGATCGGCGTCTCGCTCGCCGCGTAGATGCCCGTCACGAGGAGGACGGTCGCGTCGTAGAAGGAGCGGCCGAAATCCTCTCCGAGCTTCTGGGTTCGGGTGTAGCGGTGCGGCTGAAACAGCACGACGAGTCGTCGGTGCCACTTCGAGACGGCCGCGGAGAGCGTCGTGCGGATCTCCGCGGGATGGTGCCCGTAGTCATCCAGAACAAGCACATTGCAGGCCTCCCCCTTGATCTCGAACCTCCTGGAAATGCCCTCGAACTCCCTGAGCGCGCGCGCGATGTCGCAGAACGGCACCCCGAGCTCGAGGCCCACGGCGACGGCCGCGAGCGAGTTGTAGACGTTGTGAAGCCCGGGCATGGCGATCTCGATGCGCCCGACCTCCGCCCCCGCCGCCACGACGGTGAACACGCTCGTGCCGTTCGACGCCTCGACGTCGAGCACGTGAACGTCCGCCTGGCCGGCGAGGCCGTACGTGATCACCCTGCGCGCGATGTCCGGGATGATCGCCTGGATGTTCTGCTGGTCGAGGCAGACCACGGAGCACCCGTAGAACGGGACGCTGTTGGCGAACCTCGTGAACGCGCGTTTGATCTCGTCGAGCCCCGAGTAGTAGTCGAGGTGCTCCTCGTCCACGGTCGTCACGACCGTGATGGTCGGCGACAGCTTCAGGAACGACCCGTCGCTCTCGTCCGCCTCGGCGACGATGTACTGGCTCGCCCCGAGCCGCGCGCCGCTCTCCATCGCCTTGATGCGCCCGCCCACGACGACCGTGGGGTCCAGCCCGCCCGCCGAGAGGACCGCCGCGATGAGCGACGTGGTCGTCGTCTTCCCGTGCGTGCCGCCCACGGCGACCGAGAACTTCATCCGCATGAGCTCGGCGAGCATCTCGACCCGCGGGATGACCGGCACCAGTCGCTCGTGGGCCGCGACGACCTCGGGGTTGTCCGGAGCGACGGCGGTCGAGGTCACCACGACGTCGGCGCCCTCGATGTTGGCCGCCGCGTGCCCGACGTGCACGCGCCCCCCGAGCTTCTGGAGACGGTCCGTGGTCTCGGAGCGCTTGAGGTCCGATCCCGACACCGCGAAGCCCAGGTTGAGCAGGACCTCGGCGATGCCGCTCATGCCGGCCCCGCCGACGCCCACGAGATGCACGCGCTTCACGCGTCCGAACATCGTCACGCCGCGTGCCCTCCTCTCGACGAGCCCACCCGCGCCCCGCGCCCCCGTGCGAGCGCCAGGGTTGCTCGCGCGACCCGGTCAGCCGCGTCGGGCCGCGCGAGCTTCCTGGCGCCGTCCGCCATGGACGCGAGGAGCGGCGTGTCGTCGAGAAGCGCGAGGACCTTCTCGGCGAGGGCGCGGCCTGACAGCGCGCCGTCCTCGACCACGACGGCCGCGCCGCCGCGCTCGAACGCGCGCGCGTTCCTGAGCTGGTGGCCCTCCGTGGCGTGCGGGTAGGGCACGAGGATCGAGGGCCGCCCGACGAGCGCGATCTCGGCCAGCGTCGTCGCGCCCGCCCTCGCGACGACGAGGTCGCTCGCCGCGTACGCGCGCCCGACGTCGTCGAAGAACGCCTCGACGACCGCCCGCGCGCCGGCCTTCCCGGCGGCCTCGCGGACGCTCTCGAGGTCGTCGCGCCCGGTCTGCGCGACGATCGCCGTCCCCGTCCGCGCGAACTCGCCCATCGCGCCGGCGACGGCCTCGTTGATCCTCCGCGCGCCGCGGCTCCCGCCCAGCGCGAACACCACGCGCCCGGCGTCGGGAAGCCCCAGCGAGCGGCGCGCCGCGTCGCGCGAGAGCCCGGCGAGGCCGGCGCGCACGGGGTTCCCGGAGATCACGACCTTGCGCGCGCGCGGCAGCCACGCCGCCGTGTCGTCGAAGCTCACGTGGACCTCCGCCGCGAGCCGCGAGAGGAGGCGCGTCGCAAGCCCGGGCCACGAGTTCTGCTCCTGCAGCACCACGGGGACGCCGAGCGTGCGCGCCGCGAGGATGGGCGGCACGCTGATGAACCCGCCGGTCCCGATCGCGGCCGCGGGGCGGCTGCCCGCAAGGACCGTGAGGGACCTGGCGTAGCCGCCGGCGACGACGAAGGGCATCGCGACGTTCCTCGCCTCCACGCCGCGCGCAAGCCCCATCGCCGGCACCGCGGCGAAGCGCCTGCCCGTCCCGGTCACGACCCGCTCCTCGATCGACCCGCGACGCCCCATGAAGAAGACCTCGGTTCCCGGCGCGAGCTGCTCCAGCGCGTCCGCGATCGCGACGCCCGGGAAGATGTGTCCTCCGGTCCCTCCGCCGGCGATCATGATCCTCACGGGCGCTCCCTTCGCGCCCCCTCCGCGTCCGACCGGCGCCGCTCGGCGCCGACGAGGACGGGCCGCCCGCCGCTGTCCAGGAGCGGCCGCTTGGACATGTTGAGGAGGATGCCGACGGCCGCCATGTTCACGATGAGCGACGACCCGCCGTAGCTCACGAACGGGAGCGGAAGCCCCGTGGTCGGGATGAGCGCGGTCACGACGGCGATGTTGATGGCGGCGTACACCGTCACCATGGCGGTGAGCCCGCCCGCGAGGAGCGTCCCGTAGAGGTCCGGCGCGCGCTTCGCCACGCGCAGCCCGCGCACCATGAGCAGGACGAACACGACGACGAGCCCCGCCGTGCCGACGAGCCCCAGCTCCTCGCCCCAGATCGAGAACGCGAAGTCCGTGTGCGAGTCCGGAATGAAGGCGCGCTGACGGCTCGCCCCCACGCCGAGCCCGACGACGCTGCCCGATCCCAGCGCCACGAGCGACTGGAAGATCTGGTACGCCGCGCCCCTGAGGTCGAGCCCCTCGAGCGAGAGGTCGAACGTCGGCTTCCACACGGCGACGCGCGAGGAGATGTAGCCGATGTGACGGACGAGGAACCCGACGCCGATCACGGATGCGCCGACGAGCGCAAGGAGATGGCGCAGGCGGACGCCCCCGAGGAAGAGCATGACGGAGATGAGGGCGACGAGCCCGAGCGCGCTTCCGTAGTCCGGCTGAACCGCGACGAGACCCACGACGGCGAGCGCGACGGCCAGCCACGGGACGACGCCCCTGAAGAAGTCGTCCAGTGAGTCCTGCCGGCGCGCGAGCACGTCCGCGAGGTACACGACGAGCGCGAGCTTGGCGAGCTCGCTCGGCTGGAACATGAGCCAGAACCCGCGCATGCCGCGGACCGGATCGGCGAACACGAGCGTGAGCGCGAGCAGCCCGATCGCGAAGAAGATGCCCTTGCGGGCGTGCTTCCGGTAGGCGCGGTAGTCCACGTGGTACGCGGCCAGCATCGCGATCACGCCGAGCGCCGCGCGGAGGACGTTCCGGCGGAGGAACACGTTCGTCCCGCCGAAGCTCCGCTCCGCGATGTGCGCGCTCGCCGTGTACACCGTGAGCATCCCGACGAGCACGAGCACGGCGGTGATCCAGATGAGCCACCTGTCGCAGCGCACGGCGCCCTTCACCCGCGCCCTCCCCCGGGCCCGCCCCCGCGTTCCGCGGCGAGGCGAAGCACCTCGGCCTTGAACTGCCGGCCCCGGTCCTCGTAGTCGGCGAACATGTCGAAGCTCGCGCACGCCGGCGAGAGCAGCACGACGTCACCGGCGGACGCGGCCGCCGCGGCGGCGCGCACGGCCTCGCGGAGCGACCCGGCGCGCTCGACGGGCGCCGAGCCGGCGAGCGCCGCCTCGAGCTTCGCCGCGGCCTCGCCGATCGTGACGACGCGCTTGACGCGCGCCGCGACGAGCGTCGAGAGCACGCCGAAGTCCGCGCCCTTGTCCCTCCCGCCCGCGATGAGGACGATCGGCCGCTCGTAGCTGCGCAGCGCGAAGCTCACGGCGTCCACGTTGGTCGCCTTCGAGTCGTTGACGTACGCGACGCCGTCGATCTCGGCGACCCGTTCCAGCCGGTGCGGAAGCGGCGCGAAGCACCGAAGCACGCGCGCCGCGTCGGCCGCGGAGACGCCCACGGCCATCGCGGCCGCCGTCGCCGCGAGCGCGTTCGCGAGGTTGTGCGGCCCGGGGATGCCGAGCTCCCGCGCCGGGAGCACGGGCTCGTCCTTCCCGGCCGCCTGCGACACGATGATCCCCTCCCTCACGAACACGCCGCCCTTCGCCTCGCGAAGCGCGCTCACGGGGACGACCCTCGACCGCAGCGTGTCAGCCGCAGCCGCCACGGCGGGGTCGTCCACGTTGAGCACGGCGGTGTCCGTCGCTTCCTGGTTCATGAAGATCCGCCGCTTCGACGCCGCGTACGCGTCCATCGACGGGTAGCGGTCGAGGTGGTCCTCCGTGACGTTGAGAAGCACGCCGACGCGCGGACGGAACGCCTCGATCGTGTCGAGCTGGAAGCTCGAGACCTCGGCGACGATGTACCCCTCCTCGGGAACGCTCATCACCTGGTCGGCGAGCGCGATGCCGATGTTGCCGCCGACGAGGACGGGCCGGCCCGTGGTCTTCACGAGCTCGCCCGTGAGCGCGGTGGTGGTCGTCTTCCCGTTCGTCCCCGTCACGGCGACCCAGCTTCCTTTCGAGAACGCGTAGGCGAGCTCGATCTCCCCGATCACCCGCACGCCCAGCGCCCTTGCCTCCGCGACGACCGGCGCGTCCTGCGGCACGCCCGGGCTCAGGACCATGAGGTCCGCGCCGCGGACGAGCCCCGTCGGGTTCTCACCGAGCACGACGCGCGCGCCGCGCCCGGCCCAGCTCCGGGCGAGCGCCCGCAGCTCCTCCGTCGCCCGGAGATCCGTCGCGACGACGGAGCTTCCACAAGCCAAGAGGAGCTCGACGGCCGCGCGGCCGCTCCTCGCCAGCCCCACCACGAGCACCGTGCGCGACCTCAGATCGAGCGGCGTCCGCATGGGCGGATGCCCCTCCCCTCGCCGATGTCCTCTGCCCGCTTCCACCGATCCACCCCGTCTTCACACCGCTCTCCCTACTGGAGTTTGAGTGTCGAGAGAGCCAGCACGACGAACAGCGCTCCGACGATCCAGAACCTCACGACCACCTTGCTCTCGTGCCACCCGCGCTTCTGGAAGTGATGATGGAGAGGCGCCATGAGGAAGACGCGCCGCCCCGTGAGCTTCACCGAGAGGATCTGGATGATGACGGAGAGCGCCACGATGACGAACAGCCCGCCGACGATGACGAGCCAGATCTCCTTCTTGATGAGGACGGCGAGCGTCCCGAGCGCGCCGCCGACGGCGAGCGCCCCGGTGTCGCCCATGAAGATCTCCGCGGGATGGGCGTTGTACCACAGGAACCCCATCCCGGCGCCCATGAGCGAGGCACAGTAGACCGCGAGCTCTCCGGTGCCGGCAATGTAGGGGACGTTCAGGTAGTCGCTGAACTTGACGTTCCCCGTGATGTAGCTCATGGCCGCGAACGCGAGCGCGCAGAACACCGCAAGGCCGATCGCCAGGCCGTCCAGCCCGTCCGTGAGGTTCACCGCGTTCGAGCTTCCCGTGATGACGAGCATCACGAACACGATGTAGGCGGGGCCGAGCGAGATGACCCAGTCCTTCAGGAACGGCACCTCGACGTCCGAGGGGCTCGCGACCGTGTTCCGGACGTAGATCAGCGTGCCGACCAGAAGACCGAGGCCGAGCTGGCCCGCGATCTTGTACCGGGCGATGAGGCCCTTGGGGCGGCGCTTGACCACCTTGAGGTAGTCGTCCGCGAACCCCACGAGACCGAGCCACGCCGTGGCGAGCATCACGATCCACACGAACTCGTTGTCGAGCCGGGCCCACAGGAGCGTCGGCACGAGCGTGGCGACGAGGATCAGAAGACCGCCCATCGTGGGCGTGTCGGCCTTCGTGACGTGCGACTCCGGCAGGAACTCGCGGACGCCCGCCGTGAGCTGGCGCCGCCGGAGCATCTTCAGGAAGAGGGGGCCGAGGAGGAAGCTTATGAGCAGGGCCGTGATCGCCGCGTACGCCGAACGGAAGGTGATGTAGCGGAACACATTGAGGGCGGAAAAGGTGCCACTGAGGGGATACAGCAGGTGATAGAACATGACGGCCCTTCTGTCGATGGGGAGCCTGGACCCCGCCGAGTCAGGAGACCTTCGTCTCCGTCGTCAGCAACTCAACCACTTCCTCCATGCGCATTCCGCGCGACCCCTTCACGAGCACGACAAGCGACCCGCCCTCGGCGCCCTCCCGAAGCGCGTCCACGAGCGCCCGCCTGTCAGTGAAGTGCCTCGCCCGGTCGGGCGACATGCCTGCGGCGATGGCCCCCGCCCTCGCCGCCTGCATCTCCCGCCCGACCGCATACAGCACACCGATGCCGAGTCCGGCCACGAGCCGCCCCGCGTCCTCGTGCGCGGCGGCGCTTCGCGGCCCGAGCTCGAGCATGTCGCCGAGGACCGCCGCGGTGGGACGGCCGGCGGCCACCGCCACCAGCGTCTCGAGCGCGGCCCTCAGGGACTCAGGATTGCAGTTGTAGGAGTCGTCGATCACCGTCCACCGCCCGACGCGCGAGACCGACATGCGCCTGGGGGTCGGCCGGAAGCGCGAGAGCGCCTCCGCGGCGCGATCGGCCGGGACGCCGAGCGCCTCGCCCACCGCGATCGCCGCGAGCGCGTTCAGCGCGTTGTGCCGGCCCGGAACGGGTACCGTCACCGTCGGGCCGCCCCGCAGGCGGAAGCGCACGCCGCGGTCCGACTCGGCCACGTCCGTGGCGCGCACGTCGGCCTTCTCGCCGAGACCGAACGTGATGACCCTGCACCGGGCTCGGCCCGCCTGCGACATCACGCGCGTGTCGTCGCCGTTGAGCACGGCCGTGCCGTCGCCCGGAAGCGCGTCGAGCATCTCGGCCTTGCCGCGGGCGATCTCCTCGACGCTCCCCGCGGTCTCGAGGTGTGCCTCGGAGACGTTCGTGATGACGCCCACCCGCGGCCCGGCGATGGCCGCGAGCCGCGCGATCTGCCCCGGCCGGTCCATGCCCATCTCGACGACGGCGGCCTCGTGGGCGCGCTCGAGCCCGAGGAGCGTGAGCGGCACGCCGATCTGGCTGTTGAGGTTGCCCTCGGTCCTGAGCGTGCGGCGCGTCGTCGCGAGCACGGCCGCGCACATGTCCTTCGTCGTCGTCTTGCCGTTCGTCCCCGTGACGCCGACGACGTCGAGCGCGAAGCGCCGCCGGTACCACGCCGCGAGGTCGCCGAGCGCCGAGACGGTGTCGCGGACGACAAGGGTCCGACCGGAGATGCTCTTTGTCGCCGCGGTCTCGGAAACGACGGCCGCGACAGCGCCGCGCGCGAACGCGTCGCCGACGAAGGCGTGGCCGTCGAACCGCTCCCCGCGGACGGCGAAGAACACCTCGCCCGCGCCGACGGCCCTCGAGTCGGTGGAGACTCCGGTCACCATGACATCGCCCGCCTCCCCTGCGGGCACGCCCAGCGCTTGCGCGACGTCGACAAGGCGAACGCTCTCCATCTACAGCCGGCCCGACCGCAGGTCCGCCACGGCGGCCAGCACCTCCTCCCGGTCGTCGAAGCGGAGCTTCTCGGTGCCGACGATCTGGTAGTCCTCGTGCCCCTTGCCGGCCACGAGGACGATGTCCCCGGCCGACGCCGCGGCGACCGCCCGCCGGATCGCGTCGCGCCTGTTCTCGATGACCTCGATCTCGGCGCGCGCGTCCTCGCCCTTCGTGCCGGCGAGGATGTCTTCGATGATCGCGCCGGGGCTCTCGGTGCGCGGGTTGTCGGACGTGACGATCGCGAGGTCGGCGGCGCCGGCCGCGATCGCGCCCATGAGCGGGCGCTTGCCGCGGTCGCGGTCGCCCCCGCATCCGAAGACGACGAGGAGGCGCCGCGGCGAGAGCTCACGCAGCGCGCCGATCACCTTCTCGAGGGCGTCGGGCGTGTGGGCGTAGTCGACGACGACCGTGAAGTCCTGCCCGCCGTCAACGAGCTGAAGCCGGCCCTCGACGCGGTCGACGGCCTCGAGGCCGGCCGCGATGGCATCGGACCCGATGTTCTGCGAGACCGCCACGCCGGTCGCCGCGAGCGCGTTCATGACGTTGAACGCCGAGATGAGCCTGAGGCGAACCTCGATCGCGCCGGCCGGGGTCACGAACAGGGCCTCGGTGCCGGCCGCCGTGCTCCTCACCGACGACGCGTGGATGTCGCCCTGGGACATCCCGAAGGTGAGCGTGCGCACGCGCGGGGACGACCGCAGCGACGCGACGATGTCCCGTCCGCACGGGTCATCGGCGTTCACGATCGCGGTGGAGCCGGGCTTCCACGCGGCTCCGGCCAGGGCCTCGAAGAGCAGCCTCTTGGCCGCCGCGTACTTCTCGAGGCTGCCGTGAAAGTCGAGATGGTCGCGCGAGAGGTTCGTGAAGGTGGCCGTGTCGATCTTCATGCCCTCGGCGCGCTTGAGCGCAAGCGCGTGCGAGGACACCTCCATGGTGACGGCCGCAACCTCCACGTCCACCATGGAGGCCATGAGCTTCGCCAGGTCGAGCGACTCCGGGCTCGTGCGGTCGCCGGGGTAGCGCCGATCGTCCACGCGGTAGCCCAGCGTCCCGATGACACCCGTGCGCGCCCCGTCGGCCCGCAGGATCGAGTCGACGAGGCACGAGGCGGTCGTCTTGCCGTTCGTTCCCGTGATGGTGTGCACCTTGAGCCGTTCGGACGGCCGGCCGTAGAACTCGTGCGCAACGAGCCCGAGGGCGGCGCGGGTGTCCGGGACGACGATCTCGGGGATCGAGGCCCCGACCTTCTTCTCGACGAGCGCCGCGACGGCGCCCCGACGCGCCGCCTCCTCCACGAACCTGTGGCCGTCCGTCACGAAGCCGGTGATCGCCACGAAGAGGCACCCCTCCCCGACGCGCCGCGAGTCGTACTCGACGGAGCGCACGATCGCCTCGGGCGCCCTCGCGCCGCCCCCGACGGACGATCTCCGCAGGAGGTCGCCGAGCGGCACGGCGGGCGCGTCTCCGTTCATCCGGTGGTTGGCGTCGGGCGGGCGCACCAGATCCTCCACGGCATCACAGCGAGCACGTGACGACGACCCTGTCGCCGGGCCGCGCGTGGCTCCCCGGGACGGGCGACTGGCGGTGAACGACTCCGCTTCCCTCGAACGCGAGCACGAGACCGGACTGGGCCGCAGTCCTGCGCGCCAGCCTGATGCTCATGCCGCGCAGGTCGGGCACCTCGAGCGCGGCCGCGGGCTCGGCGGGCGCCACGACCAGCGCCTCGCGCAGGCCCTGCGCGGCGTCGCCGGCAAGAGCATCGAGCGCCCCGCGGTTCGGGGCCGTGAGGTAGCTCGCGTAGGCGGCTGCGTGCCGGACCGGGGCGTCGGTCGTGAGTCCCCTCGCTCTGCGCTGCTCCATCTCGGGCCCGGCGTAGAGCCCGCCCACGCGCGGCCGGGCGTCGCGGCTCCTCGCGTCCGCCGCCGCGACGTCCTCGCGCGCCGGGCCGCGCACGATGCGCTCGACGACGCGCGCGAACACGGGCGCGGCCACGTCTCCGGCAAGCCCGCGTCCCTCGGGTTCATCGATCACGACGAGGCAGACGATCTCCGGCGCGTCGGCCGGCGCGAAACCGGCGAACGACGACATGGCGCCATCGCGCGAGTACCCGCGACCGTCGGGCAGCGCCTTCTGCGCGGTCCCGGTCTTCCCGGCCACCGTGAGCTCCGAGACGGCCGCCTTCTTGCCCGTTCCCCGCTCCGTGACCGCGACCATGAGCTCCCGCACCTCCGCCGCGACGGCCGGCGCGACAACCTCGCGGACGATGACCGGCTCCGACGCCTGCAGCACGCGCCCGTCCTCACCGATGACGGCGCGGACGATCCTGGGCTCCATGAGCGAGCCGCCGTTGGCGACGGCGGAGTACGCGTTGACCATCTGCAGGGCCGTGACGGCGACCTCCTGGCCGATCCCGATCGTGTGGACGGAGCGCCGGCTCCAGCGCGAGGGCTCGCGGAGCGTGCCGCGGACCTCGCCGGGCAGCGAGATGCCCGTGGGGCAACCGAAGCCGAAGTCGCGCGACCACGCGTAGAGCGACACGGGGCCTACGTCCTCGGCGATCTGCGCGAAGCAGACATTGCTGGACTTCGCGAAGGCGCCGGTGAAGTCGAGCCACCCGTAGCCGCCCTGATGGCAGTCGTGGATGCGGCACGATCCGAAGTGCTTGTCCCCGCGGTTTGCGTGGTACACGGACGACAGGTCCGCCACGCCGGTGGACAGCGCCGCGCACGCCGTGACGAGTTTGAACACGGAACCCGGCTCGAACTGGTCCGTGACCGCGCGGTTCTTCTGGTTGGCGACGGGCGAGGCCTGCGGCCTGTTCGGATCGAACCGCGGCCAGTTGGCCATGGCGAGGACGTCGCCGGTCCACGGGTCCTGGAGGACGATGGTGCCGCCCTCGGCTTTGTTCTCGCGGATGGCGCGCTCGAGCTCGACGTCGGCGATGCTCTGGAGGTCGATGTCGATCGTGAGCACGGTCGAAGCGCCCGCTCTCGGTTCGGCCTTGGTGCTGGCCGGCGTGGCCATCCGACGGCCCATGCTGTCGAGGAAGTAGAGGACCCACGTGTCCGACCCGGAGAGATCGTCGTCGAGCTGCCGCTCGATGCCGCAGATCCCCTGGCCGTCGAGGTCGGTCATCCCGACGACGTGGCACCCGACCTCGCCGAAGGGATAGACGCGCTTGTTCTCCTTGTGGAAGCCGATGCCGGGCAGCTGCATCTCCTCGAGCGCCCGCGCCTCGGCCGGCGTGACCTGGCGCTTGATCCACACGAAGGCTCTCTTCGAGGCGAGAAGCGAAGCGTAGCGCTCGGCGCTCCCGCCGAGGACGGAAGCGAGCGCCCTCGCCGTCCGCGCCGGCGACTGCACGTCCCCGGGATGAGCGCAGACGGATCTCACGGTGAGGTTGTCCGACAGGGGCACGAGGTTTCGGTCGTAGATGATCCCGCGCTCGGGCGCGAGCCGGACGCGCTCGACGTGCTGCTTCGAGGCGAACGAGGCGAGCCGCGGCGAGTGGACGACCTGGATGACGAAGAGCCTCGCGAGCACGACGACCCAGACGGCGAGCCCCAACACGATCCCCGCCCGGAGCCGTCTCTCGTGAACGACCATCGCGTCGTGCCTACCCGTTGTCGGCACCACGGACGCCCCTCCTCGCGTAGATCGTCTGCTCCGGGACCGTCCGGGCGTGCTCGGCGCCCAACCGGACGACCTCGTCCCCGGCCGGGTAGCGCAGACCCAGGTGCTGCGTGGCGTGGAGCTCGATGCGCTCGCGTCCCGCGAGCCCCGCGCACTCCATCCTGAGGAACCCGATCTCGGCCTCGAGACGTTCCTTCCTGTCCTCGAGACCCTCGATGGACGAGGCCAGCCGCGACGCGTAGATGTGTTCCCAGACGCAGATCATCCCCGTCGCGAGCGCGGCGACCCAGAGCACGACGCCCCGGGCGTGGACCGAGCTCAGCCTCACCGCGATGCGCGCGCCCCGTCTCATGGCATCTCTCCCCGCCCCAGCTTCTCCGCGGCGCGCAGCTTCGCGGAGCGAGCGCGCGGGTTCGCTGCGATCTCCGCGTCCCGGGGCGTCACGACGCGCTTCGTGAGGACTCGCAGGGTCGGCGTGCGCCCGCACACGCACGTCGGGAGGTCGCGCGGGCACACGCAGGGGCGCTCGCACGCCGCGAAGTGCCGCTTGACGATCCTGTCCTCGAGGGAGTGGTACGAGATCACCGCCACGCGCCCGCCGGGCTTCAGGATCTCCAGGGCCTGGGCGAGACCCGAGGCGAGGTTGTCGAGTTCCGCGTTGACGGCGATCCTGAGCGCCTGGAAGACGCGCGCGAGCGTCTTCACACGCTTCTGGGGCCTCGTCGCAGCCACGGCGTTCGCAAGGTCCGTGGTCGTGCGGAGTCCGCCCGCGTCGCGGGCCTCGAGGATGGCACGCGCGATCGGATGCGCTCGCTTCTCCTCGCCGAAGTCGCTGATGATCTGTGCGAGGGTGCGCTCGGTGGCGCAGCCGATCACGTCGAGCGCCGTCTCGGGAAGCGCCGGGTCGAGCCGCATGTCGAGCGGCCCGTCGGACGAGAACGAGAGGCCGCGGCGGGAGTCGTCCAGCTGAAGCGAGGAGAAGCCCAGGTCGAACAGGACCCCGTCGGCGGCTCCGCAGCCGTGGCCGGCGGCGATGGTCGCGAGATCCGAGAAGTTGCCCACGGTCAACTCCACCCTGCCGCCGAAGGGGGACAGCGCGCGTCCGGCCGCCTCGAGGGCCGACGGGTCCAGGTCGATGCCGAGGAGCCTGCCCGTGGGCGCGTTGTTCAGGATGGCCCGGGCGTGCCCACCGCCGCCGACCGTGCAGTCCACGTAGGTGCCGTCGCTGCGAGTCACGACCAGCGACACCACCTCCGCCGTCATGACCGACAGGTGCTGACCCTGCATCGGTGCTCTGTTCTGCAAGTGCGGTACGCGGTTCTATCGATCAGGACTGCCGCGAAGGGGCGGGCCGCGCCTGCCTGAGCGCGCGCGACTCCGCAAGGCCCTGAGGCCTCCTGGCTCCCCCCGCGTCAGGCCCATGCGCCTCGAGTACATCGGCCAGGCCGGCGAACAGCAGGATGTCGCGAACGTACGGCTTGAGACCCCGAAGCCGCATGTCGCCGGCGTAGGACCGGACAAGCTCGAACTGCCGGGCCAGCATCGTCGCGTCGCGATAGCTCACGTGGTCGACGCCGCCGAAGTCGAGGACGATCCTCGTTCGGCGCGCGGTCAGGTGCCCGACGAGCTCGTGACGCAAGTCGCTCAGATCGCGGCCCGCCACGCTCCCCGCGACGGAGAGGACGACGGCATCATCGGTCAGCGTGCGCTCGATCGTCACGTGCGCCGTCCCTTGGGCCGCTCGTCGGCGCCGCGCGGCTGTGCGCCGGGCTCTTCGAGAAGCGTCTCGGCGACCTCCTCGAAGGAGAGCCCGAACTCCTTCTCGTATGTCCGATACGTCTCGGGGTTCCAGAGCTCGATCCGCGTGAGCGCGCCGATGACGAGCACCTCCCCGTCGAGGTGCGCGAGCTTGCGCAGCGCCGGCGGGATCATGATGCGCCCGTGGGCGTCCACGCTCGTGTCCTCGGCGTTCGAGGACATCTGCCGAACGTAGAAGCGCGCGTGCCTGGACTCGAGGCTGAGCGACACGAGCTTCTCCTCGAGGCGCTTCCACTCGCTCTTCAGAAACACGAAGAGGCAGTCGTCGAGTCCCCGCGTCACCACGTACGCCTGCCCCGCCGCCTTGCCGTACTTGGAGGGCAGGGCGAGACGCCCTTTGTCGTCCATGGTGCGCAGGGACTGCCCGCGGAAGGTCGCCACGCGATCCTCGCCTCTTTCCCACTTCTGCCCACCTCTGCCCACGGCGGGGATGTTAGGCTCGACCTCCCGGGCTGTCAAGGGCAAAAAAGGCCGAGGGGCCCCGGCCTGAGCCGGGGCCCCTCGAGCGGGGCGCCTCTGATGTCTGGGAGGACCTACTTGATGAGCGTCATCTTCCGCACGCGCGCGACCTCTCCGACGGTCAGCCGGCAGAAGTACACGCCCGAGGCCGAGCGGAACCCGTGGTCGTCCTTGCCGTCCCAGACCCTGACGTGCCTGCCGGAATCCAGGTGCTCGTCAACCAGGGTCCGCACGACCGAGCCGTCCAGCGCGTGGATCGTCACGCGGACGGGCGCCTGCCCATCGGAATCGGGGACGTGGAACGCGATCGTGGTCACGGGGTTGAAGGGATTCGGGCAGTTCTGCGCGAGCACAGGCCCCGCCTGGAGTTCCGAGGTATCGTCGCCGTCGTCCACACCGACGGGGATGCTGAAGGAGTAGTTCTGCGTTCTCCACGCGTCGTGCAGGAAGCTCCCCCACTGCACACGGTCCCCTCCGGCGTACTGCCCGGCGCAGTCCCACACGTACACGTTGCCGTCCATCGAGCCGATAACGACCTCGACATCGCCGTCGCCGTCCAGATCCGCCACGGTCGGGCTCCCGTAGATCTCAGCGTCCGTCTGGATGGGCCACCCGGCGAGCAGCGCTCCGTTCGCATCGTAGGCGTACAGCCGGCCGCTGTCGCAGCCGATGACGATCTCCATGCCGGGATCACCGTCGATGTCCGCGACCACGGGGCTCGAGCCGCAGCTGGCGCCCATGAGCTGCGGCCAGCCCGGGAGCATGGTGCCCAGGTAGTCCCTCACGGTGATCCGCCCGTCGGACGAGACCTGGATGTACTCGAGGTTCCCGTCGCCGTTGACATCCGCGAGCACGGGAGACGGTGGGAAGTCGCCGTCGATGTACAGCGACTTCGGCCAGCCAGGCATCACCGTCCCGTTGGCTCTGAGAAGCCAGTGCTTGCCCGCGTTCGACGCCACGGCGATCTCAAGCAGGCCGTCGTTGTTCACGTCACCGACGGCGGGCGAGCAGACGGACTTCGCCTCGCAGTTGAACGGCCATCCGGGAACCGTGGTACCGTTGGCGTTCAGAGCGTAGATCTTACCGTCCGCCCCTGGCTGGATGATCTCGAGCTCCCCATCGCCGTCGATGTCCGCCACCGCGGGCGAGCCGTACGGCCACGTCGCCCCCAGCCACTTGAAGACACCGATCGTCAGCGGGTTGTTGTCGCCGTCGATGTACTCGGTACCGTTGTGTCGCCAGCAGTAGAGGAAGCCGTCGGCGCACGGGATGAGGATCTCCGCGCGGCCGTCTCGATCGAGGTCCGCGAGCGCCGGCGACGCCCAGCAGAAGCGTGTGGTCGTCACAGGCCACCCGGGCAGGACGGTGCCGTTCTCCGCGTTCCACGCGAACACCTGATACGCCGGCGACTGAGGCGTTCCGACGTTCGTCCAGGCCGCGCATACGACCTCCAGCCCGGGATCGCCGTCCACCTCACCCACGGCCACGGAGGCGCGGTATCCACCCTGCCCCTGGGCCGCGAGGATCCCGGCCGTGCGCGGATCGCCGTCGCCGTCGAGGAGTTCGCTGCCGGTGTGGTGCCACGCGTAGATCTCCTCCGACGCGATGATGATCTCGAGGTCGCCGTCGCCATCGACATCAACCGCGGCCGGGCTCGAGTACATCCCCCCGCCCGTGGCGAGCGGCCAGCCGATCTGACTTGGCGGATTGGTCGAGATCGAGAGCACCGGGCATGCCGAGCCCACGTGACCCGACGAGTCCACGGCCACGACGTAGAAGTGGTACAACCTGTTCTCGTCGAGGCCCTTGTTCGCGAAGTAGGACGTCCTTCCGGTCAGCGCCGCGGTGGCCTTCACGTACGGCCCCGCGAGCGCCGTGGCCCGATACACGTCGTACCCCTTGAGGTCGGGAGCCGCGACGGGACGCCAGGAGAGCTCGATCGTCGTACCCTTCACCTTTCCGCCGAGCGAGTCCGTCGCCGCGGGAGCCGCGAAGTCGAGCCCGGAACTCCACGTCTTCCCGTACGTGTCCGAGAGCGCGAGGACCATGCGCCGGGTCGGAGCCGAGTGCAACGTGAAGACGAACCCACCCGAACCGGACACGATGCTCCCCGCGGGGACGTCGCCCCACGAGTCCACGCTGTCTGAGACGGCGACCTCGCTCCCCGGGTACCTGAGCTTGCCCGTCAGCGACTTCGCATCGCCGTTGCCGTCGTTGAGGACGTCCACCGAGAGAGCGATCGTCTCGCCGACCTCGATGACGCCGTTGCCGTTGCCTTCAAGCTCGACCACGTCGAGATAGACCTGCATGGGGTTCGGCCGGAACACGCGGCAGACGAGCGTCTGGTTCCAGATGAGGCGCGTCCCCTCGCTGAGCTGGAGCGAGAACTCCACGTCATGCTCATTCGGGCACGTCCCGAGGATCGCCACTCGAAAAGCCTCCCCGACCGTGCTGGGCGCTCCGGCCGCGATCGTGCCGAAGTTCGCCGACCCGTCCTGAATGACGACATACGGGTCGAGCGACGTCAGGGTTCCCGTCACGGCCGTCGCCGTCGACACGCCCGTGTTCCGGACTGTCACATCCAGCTCGATCGTCTCGCTCGCTTCGGCCTTGCCGTTGCCGTTCCCGATGCTCAGCCCGAGGGCGTCATCGTCCACCGACCACGACTCCGCGTACACGTGGGGACCGGAGGCCGCCGTGACGCTCACGGTGGCCTCGTAGGGCAGGTGGTTCGCCGCCGTCACCGTGACCGTGAGCGTGCCGGTCGTGCGCGGCGTGAACGAGAGCGTGAGCTGGCCCGTCGGCCCCGTCTCGCCGCGCGCGTACACCTCCGTGCCCTTTCGCACGCACACGACGGCCCCTGCGACGGCGGACGGGTCCGTCACCGTGAAGCTCATTCCAGATGCCCCGACCTGCAAGGTCCCGGGATGGGACACGAAGAGCGGCTTCGGCCGCGCGGTCCATAGCGGAAGCGCCGGGTCACCCAGATAGACCATGGAGAGCTGCGTCCACCGGTCGGTGTTCTCGTAGCCGGACTCGCCGAAGCTCGCGTGCCGGGCCTTGGCCAGGGCGCAGGTCGCCCCGGCGGCGTTGACAGACGTGTTGTAGAGGACACCGAGCCAGTCCCAGTAGTAGTCGCGGCACGTGGCGGGGAACGCGTAGCGCGTGGGTCCGAACAGCGACGAGGCTCCGCCGTTGGGGTTGTTGACGGCCCGCTCCGCGATGCAGTCGAAGTCGATGGCCGCGCTCGTGCAGTTCAGCAGCCACCAGAAGCCGGAGCGCGACTGACCGTTTGCGAGGGCATCCACGTGGTTCATCATCACGTAGTTGTTCAGGTTCATGCGCATGACGTCCTTGTTGCCGTGCCCGACATGAACAACCACGTTGTAGCCGCGCGTGATCGAGTCGATGGCGGCCTGTGCGCCCAGGGGATACGACCCTGGGAACTGGGTGTGGTTGGCGTAGACGCGCGCGCCGCGGACGCCGCCCGGCACGCTGTCCATTCCCGCCTCGACGATGTCCGCTGCGCCATCGAGGCTGTATGCTCCCCCCTGCCAGTCGTACGGGAACAGAACCTCCGCAAGATAGAGGTTCCGGTCGGTCATCACGGACGCCGGCGTCTTCTCGTACGCCAGGGTCTTGGCGACGAAGTTGGCCGCCTTGAGGGCCGAGTTGACCGGTGCTCTCCCCACGAAGACCTCAGGGTAGAAGTCGACGTCATCGCCCTGATTGGTGTACCCGCGATAGCCCTCGCCGAAGCTGCTGTTCTGGTTGGCGTTCCAGTTGCCCTCGAGCGATGAGTAGTAGATGTCGCCGGGAACGAAGCTCGACCCGTAGTACGTCGTGAAGCAGTAGCGCGGAGGGACGATGTCGGTGTCGCCTCCGAGAAGGACGTAGGTCGTCCCCCACGTCGCGTAGGCGTCCGTGATGAACATCCGGATACGCTCCGCGGTGTCGCAGCCGCCCGGGTAGTTCTGATCGATCCACGACACGGTACGAACCGCGGAGGGAAGTCCCATCTTCGTCCGCCACTCCGCCAGCACATCGAAGTACGGTTTGAGCGTCTGGTTCGTGATGATGACATACTCGACGGCGCTCCCCTCGAGCGAGGGAGCGTAGCGCGGCTGGAAGCCGCGGGCGCCGCTGTCGTCGTCGATCCGAACGCTGCGCGGAGCGAATCGCTCGATGTCGGCTGCGTTCTCCACGAGAGCCGCGATGGCGCGCCCGTGCAGCCGCGAGGAGCTCGGCGTCGACCTCAGCCGTGTGGCCGCGTCGTACGGCGACGGCCTGAGCGAGAGCGTCACGCGCATGTCTCGCGCGAGCCGGAGCTTGCCCGTCCGCGGCTCGTACTGGAGCGGGTACACGGCGATGGCCGCCACGCGATGTCCGCACATGTAGCCGTCACCCAGGTACACGACGCGCTCCGGAGGGAACAGACCCTCCGCGCCATACACCTCGGCGTCGGGGTCCACCCACGCCACCGTCTCGCCGATGGGCGCCTCCGGCTGGATCGGCGCGACCCTGTGCGTCCCGACGAGCTCGCCTTCCCCGAACACCGCCCCCACGCTCTCCACCGTAGCATCGGCGGGGATCACGAAGTGCATGACCCTGACAGGAAGGGCCGGCTGGCCCTCGGCGCCGATCGTCGTGCATCCGTCGATCGTCGGCCGAACGTAGGCGCGCAGCGACTCGAACCGCACGTCGGCCCCGCTGAAGTCGACATCAGCTTCGAGCGTCGCCGGATTCGCTGCGCCCATCGGCAGCGCACCCACGGCAAGCAGCAAGAGAGAGATGAGATGTCCCCGCATGGCGACCTCGCCTTCTCGTGAACTCATGCCAGATACACGAAAGCAGAAGCCCGCGCCCCGGTCCGTTGACCGACACCGCCGTCATCGCGCACCAACAGCAGCCCGAGGTGGATGCCCAGAGGTACGCAACACGTTAGCAGTATCGGTCGGCGCCAGCTCCTGCTCTATTTTGGCAGCCCACGCACGCATGCCGCGTGCGAACTCACCACTCTACTATAGCACATGCCCGCGACGCTGTCAAGGACTCGTCCGGCGCAACGCTGTCGTCCAACGCTCGGTGAACGGCCGCCGGGCGACCTCCCCTGGTCGCCCGGCGGTGTCAGCTCCGGCTGGAGTCTGGTGGAGCCAGCGGGGATCGAACCCGCGACCTCTTGACTGCCAGTCAAGCGCTCATCCCAACTGAGCTATGGCCCCTGATGTCGGCGTATG
>Ga0194112_10001518_pt1 | contig 34049 bp, 31 predicted proteins | sample TA2MahC400mmetaG_FD_146191 | JGI IMG/M metagenome (GOLD analysis project Ga0194112, IMG submission 146191) | Freshwater microbial communities from Lake Tanganyika, Tanzania - TA2015016 Mahale Deep Cast 400m | ecosystem: Environmental > Aquatic > Freshwater > Lake | place: Tanzania: Lake... | reverse complement strand
TCCATTGCTGTGTCGTTCCCATGACGTCATGTGTTTTTATCCCGGTGAGTTCTTCCAATGCCCTGTTCCAGTACAATACCCTGTGATCCTTCCCGATGACAAATGCGGGAATGGGGGAACCTTCTATGACACTGTACAGTCTCTGCTCACTTTCCTTGAGCTTTTCTTCTACCTGTTTACGGTCCGTGATGTCCTTTGAAACCACCGTGACCGCTTTTATTACTTCCCCGTCCGCACTCTTAACGGGACTGAATGTACGGAGGAAATACCTGCCATCTCTTTTACTCCTATATTCATGTTGGACGGACCCACCGGTTTTAAACACGCGTTCTACTATCTCAACAAACTCTCTCGTAGCCTCTTGGGAATGAAAGTCCCCATAATTTCTTCCTATTACCTCCTCCAGGGGAAGACCAAATCTTGATAAATGCCTTTCGTTCATTAATATATATTTAAAATCTTTGTCTATCATGTACATTGAATCGGCGGTAGTGGCCAGGGATCGATATTTTTCTTCACTTTCCCGGATGAACATTTCCGTTTTTTTGTGTTCGGTGACATCCTCAAGAGTTTCTATCGCGCCGACCACCTCACCTGAAGACCCTCTGATCACCGCGGCAGTAAAACGCAACCACTTCCCCTCATCACCAAGAGCCGGGAAAAAGTCCGTCGCCTCATAGGCCTCATCAATCAACTTTGACTTGATATATCTCCTCTCATACCACCTGGGAATGTCACCCAGGGCTCCATCCACCAGGAGATCCGCCATGCAGGGCCTCTCTTCAGAGTAGAATGCCCTCCATTGCTGTGTCGTTCCCATGACGTCATGTGTTTTTATCCCGGTGAGTTCTTCCAATGCCCTGTTCCAGTACAATACCCTGTGATCCTTCCCGATGACAAATGCGGGAATGGGGGAACCTTCTATAACATTGTACAGTCTCTGCTCACTCTCCTTGAGCTTTTCCTCGCTTTCCCGAAGCGCCATCCCGGACCGCCTCATTGCGTAAAAGACGGGAGCAATTAAGGCAACCCCTGTAACCATTACGATGGAAATGAAAAAAGAAATCCATTCATTAAGAAGTATGATTTTAGGAGATATTGTAATAGATAGAAATGGTAATATATCAATGAATCGCCCCATAGCCATAAGCACTAGCCCGGACGCGATTAAAATCCATGCAGTGCGGCCATCCGTGATTTTAATCAGACGTAAAGCCAAAAAGGCTGCTACTATTTGCAGAAATACAGAAATGATGAGAATACTTTCAACTACCATAACTGAACGGCATCCATATTTTTTATCGGAAAACTCTTCACGCGTTCAAAGATTAACACAGGCTCAATCGCTATGCAATTTCCTCTGTGAATCGTGTTTTTCCTTTATTTTTTTGAGCCAACTCTTACCGAAAAAGTAACCCACCAGAAATATTATCCCGGATACACCGAGAAAGATGAAGAATGCCATGTCCTGATTATTGCGCACAAAACTTCCCTGTATGGAGAGCATAATCGTCCCTAACAGTCTCCCTACAGTCGCAATAACGATAAAAGCCCTCACATCCATATGACTCAACCCGAGGATGTAACAGAGGGCATCTTTGGGGAATCCGGGAATCAGAAAAAGGAGAAAAGAAACCAGCATCCCCTTGTGCTCCATGAAATGATCATACTGATTGATGATTTTCTGGCTGATAAATTTTTCCACGAAAGGAAGCCCGAACGCCCGCGAGAGAATGAACGCCAACCACGAACCTATGCTGAGCCCGATCGTAGAATAAATGGTGCCCCACGTAATACCGTAGAGATACCCCCCGATGAAACCCGTCACCTCTCCCGGAAAAGGAGCTATCAGAACCTGAATGATTTGAAGAAATATGAATATGGCAACCGACATGGGGCCGAACGAAGTTACCAGGTCTATAGCTTTCTTCCGGTCAATAAAATAGACATAGATATCGTAATGGACGAATAAAAATACAGCAGCAGCTAAGGCAGAGGACAGGATGATCAATCTGGCCAATAATTTGTTATTCATGCCGCCCCTTGTGAGGATTAACGGTGGGTGCATTGTCTATCACAAATACTGCTCAATCAAAAGAATTATTTGAACACCAGGGGAATGATCAGGGTCAAATGCAATAGTTCATGCCGGTCTGAGTCATGAGAATTTGCACGCATCCGGTTTCAATGCGCAAGGATATGGCAAAAAGTGCAAATTTAAAAATTGTGTTGACATAGCCCCTTGCATGTGGTAAGCGCTCTCCCGTCAAAATTCGCACATGATTCTCATGGGAATGTCTTATCACGGGCTTTAAAGATTAACACGCAATATCAGCTGATTACCTCAAAAGCTCTCACATAGACATGTTCACGAGATCCACCTTGTAACATTTATTATGGGAAGACAAAATTGACTCTCCGTGAGATAAAAGAACTCCTTGATGCTGAAGTTCTTGTGGGTCAAAACCAGTTGGATAAGGACGTCAAATCTGCTTTTGTAGCCGATTTGATGAGCGATGTGTTAGCTTTTGCCACATCAGGAAGCTTACTGATAACCGGTTTGACCAATCCCCAGGTTGTGAGAACGGCAGATGTGCTGGATATCGCAGCCATCATTATGGGACGGGGGAAAAAACCCTCCCCGGAAACGTTCCAGCTCGCGGAAGAATTGAACATCCCCATTATTGCAACGAAGTATATACTTTTTGAAATTTCGGGGCGCTTATATTCGAAAGGGATAAGAGGCTGCATAGAAAAAGTTGGCAGCAAATAATTGTGCGTGTGGATGAAAAACCTATATACGAAGGAACTTTCACTGTAACCGGTGGTAACTTTGACAACGCAGGTGAAGTTTCAAGCAATATAAAATCAGTTTTGAAACGAATGGGCCTTTCCAGAGATGTGGTCAGGAAAGCGTCACTCGTCGCTTATGAATCTGAAATCAATATTGTCTCTTATGCAAGAAAGGGAATGATCCGACTTCGTGTTGTTCCCGAGAGCATATTGATAGAGGCAATAGATGAGGGACAGGGTATTGCTGACATTGAACTGGCCATGCAACCGGGATATTCAACAGCAACGGACAAAATAAGAGAAATGGGTTTCGGGGCGGGAATGGGCCTTTGCAATATAAAGAGTTTTTCCGATACGTTCCTCATCTCATCAGAAGTGGGTAAAGGCACATATTTGAAAATGATCATTAAAACAAACAACCGCTCTTTGAACAGCTGAAGAAAGGGAGCTTAGCGAGGTGGATTTAGCATCTATCGTCAAAGCCTTAAACCTTAAGGTAAAATCGGGCGAGGACAAACTGAACACAGAGGTGCGGGGAGGTTACACAGGAGACCTTCTGAGCGACGTCATGGCAAACAGCAAGGAAGGTGATCTCTGGGTTACCCGTCAGGTCCACCAGAATATCGTTGCCGTCGCAACTCTCAAAGATCACGCAGGTATTGTCCTCGTTCAGGGAAGCGAACCCGCGAAGGACACTCTCGAAAAGGCCATGAAAGAAGGCATCCCCATACTCATATCGGATCTTTCTGGATTTGAGACTGCAGGCAGGATATACAATTTACTCTCTAAGAAAACCGCTTGATACGGAATTGGATCGAAGAAAAAACCACAATGAGTGGTTTTTTCTTTGTACGGATACATAATTGATATGTTCAGGGTTCACCGTTGCGATTTCCATGTACATTCCTGCCTTTCCCCCTGTGCAGATTTAGATATGTATCCCAGTGCAATAGTTGCTAAGTCTATTGCCGAAAAACTTGACATTATCGCCGTTTGCGATCACAACGCTTCGGAAAATCTCCGATACGTGATCAGGGCAGCCGAAGGGACACCTCTTATTATACTCCCCGGCATGGAGGTTGCGAGCAGCGAAGAAGTTCATGTACTGGCTCTTTTTGATAACCTGGATGAGGTGAACAGACTTCAGGAAATTGTGTACCGCAATCTTTCCGGCTCAAACAGGGAGGAAGTTTTTGGATGCCAGGCTATCGTGAATGACCAGGATGAAGTCGAGGGTTTTAATGACCGGCTTCTCATCGGAGCAACAAAACTTTCGCTTTGGGAAATAACTCATCACATTCACGACCTGGGCGGACTGGTAATTGCTTCACACATTGACCGGGAAAGCTTCAGCGTGATAAGTCAATTGGGATTTGTGGATGCGAATGTTCCGTTTGACGCGCTTGAAGTTACCCCCGAGTTGGGAATCCAGGGTGCGCGGATACACTATCCGGAACTTTCATCATACCCCCTTATAGAATCATCCGATGCCCATTTCATTCAAGACATTGGGAAGGGGATAACGAAATTATTATTAGAAAGGGGGACCATTTCCGAAATAAAGATGGCTTTTGAAAACCGGGGTGGCCGGTATATTCAGGTATAAACGATGCTGGAGCTTTCGCTTCATATCCTGGATATTGTGGAAAACTCAACCAGAGCGGGTGCCACGACGGTATATATCACGGTTGTCGAGGACAATGCGCGGGACATCCTGTCCATTGAAGTCAGGGACAACGGCTCCGGGATGAGCGAAGACATCGTCGCAAAAGTTCTTGACCCGTTTTACACGACAAAAACGGTCCGAAAGGTTGGCTTAGGCCTTCCGATGATAGCTCAGGCCGCGGAAAGAACAGAAGGAAATTTTACTTTAGAATCGAAGGGGGGGGAAGGAACCAGAGTTGCCGCTGAATTCAAGTTCAGCCATATCGACAGACAACCACTCGGAGATATTATCAGTACCCTGATTACTCTCATCGCCGGCAATATGGATGTCGATTTTATATACCGGCACCAGCATAACAACAGGGTATTCATTTTAGATACACGGGAAGTGAAGAAGGAAATTGAAGGTGTGCCGATTAATCATGTGGAAGTCTTGCAGTTCCTCAGGCAGCATATTCAGGAGGGCCTCGAGGAAATAGGAGCGGAAGCATGAATTACGTTTGATCAAGGAGGAATAAATGCATGAAAGCAAAAGCGGGTCACATTGATATTGACATAACCAAGGAATTTACACCGGAACAACTGAAAAAGCTGGACGAAATTATTGAGAAGAACAAGGACAAACCGGGATCACTGATCCCCGTTCTGGAAGAAGTGCAGATGGTACTTGGATTCCTGCCCATGCCCATTCTGAAGATCATCGCCAAGGGTCTCAATTTGCCTCTGAGCCGGGTCTACGGAGTGGTGACGTTTTATTCATTCTTTACCATGAAACCCCGCGGAAAGCACACCCTGCGCGTGTGTCTGGGCACAGCCTGCTATGTCCGCGGCGGCAAAACCATCTGCGATAACATCAAGAAAGAGCTCAAGGTTGAAGAAGGAGATACGACCGCCGACAGGCTTTTCACGCTGGAAACGGTGCGTTGCGTAGGTGCCTGCGGACTTGGACCGGTCATCTTTATCGGCGATAATGTCCATGGGAGACTGAAACCGGCGAAGGTAAAAGATGTACTGAGTCAGTACAGTTAACATAATTTTTAAGGATGAGGGAACAGCTATGGCAAAATTATCGATCTCAGATTTAAAGAAAATAAAGGAAAAGGTTCACTCGGATACCGCCTTGAGAGAAGGTGGCCAGAGGGCAAAGATTACCGTGCATATGGGAACGTGCGGTATTGCCGCCGGGGCACGGCCGGTTATGGATTCCCTGATGAGTGAGATTGCAGAAGCCGGTGTAGCAGATGTAATTGTAACCACATCCGGATGTGCAGGTATGTGCAGTAAAGAACCCATGGTCACAGTAGAAATCCTGGGACAGCAACCGATCATCTATGGAAACATCGATGCAAACAAGATGAGACAGATCTTCAAGCGTCATGTCCTGCAGGGAGAAGTACAGACCATGTTCGCGATAGCCAGAGGCTAAGTGAATGGAAACAACCGGTAATGGTGCGTTAAGTGCTCCCTTACTGAATGTCACGATATTATTACGTTAAGGAGGATATTATCCACATGAAGGTATTTCGTTCGCATTTATTGATTTGTGGAGGAACCGGATGCCATGCTTCCGGAAGCCTGAAGGTGAAACAGGCTTTGCAGGAAGAGATTAATAAGCGGGGAATGGCAGATGAAGTCAAAATCGTGGAAACGGGTTGTAACGGATTCTGCGCCCTGGGCCCCATCATGGTGGCATATCCGGAGGGTGTCATTTATATGTCGATGAAACCGGAGGACATGCCCCAGCTGGTGGAAGAGCATCTGGTAAAAGGAAGAATTCTGGAGAGACTTCTCTACAAAGAGCCAACCACACAGGAAGTCATCCCCCAGATGCATGAGATCCCCTTTTTCGCTCTGCAGGATTTGCGGGTGTTGAGAAACAGGGGTCTGATCGATCCGGAAAATATTGATGAGGCTATCGCCAGAGACGGTTACACGGGGATGGCAAAGGCCCTTACGGAAATGACGCCTGAACAAATCGTCAAAGAGGTACTTGATTCAGGATTACGCGGCCGTGGTGGTGCAGGCTTCCCCACCGGTCTTAAATGGCAGTTCTGCTCCAAGTCTCCGGGTGACATAAAGTATGTTTTGTGCAACGCTGACGAGGGCGATCCCGGAGCCTTCATGGACAGAAGCGTTCTGGAGGCCGACCCCCATGCCGTGCTTGAAGGTATGGTCATCGCTGCCAAGGCCATCGGCGCCAAACAGGGTTATATCTATTGCCGTGCCGAGTATCCCCTGGCCATTCACCGCTTAACGGTCGCCATAAACCAGGCAAAGGAATACGGACTTCTGGGCAAGGATATTTTAGGCACAGGCTTCGATTTCGATCTCGAGATTTACCAGGGAGCCGGCGCATTTGTGTGCGGTGAAGAAACGGCGCTGATGATCTCTATTGAAGGAAAGAGGGGTATGCCGCGACCGAGACCGCCCTTCCCCGCCATCGCCGGACTCTGGGGAAGACCCTCTGTCCTCAACAATGTCGAGACCTTTGCCAACATCGGGCAGATAATTCTCAACGGTGCTTCCTGGTACAATGCCGTGGGAACGGAGAGAAGCAAGGGAACGAAGGTGTTCGCCCTTACTGGAGACGTCAATAATGTAGGGTTGGTGGAAGTCCCCATGGGAACCACCTTAGGCCAGATTGTTTTCGATATCGGCGGCGGTATCCCCGGCGGGAAGAGATACAAAGCCGCACAGTTGGGCGGTCCATCCGGCGGCTGTATACCGGTAGAGCACCTCAATGCCCCGGTTGATTTCGAGAGAGTGGCGGAGCTGGGAGCCATCATGGGCTCCGGCGGTCTCATCGTCATGGATGAAGACAAGTGCGCCGTCGACATGGCCCGATTCTTTATGGACTTCGTCCAGGATGAGTCCTGCGGCAAGTGCACTCCCTGCCGTGAAGGAACGAAGAGGATGCTGGAGATGCTCACCAACATCACCCAGGGCAAGGGCAAGGAAGGCGACATCGATCTCCTCAACGAGATGGCCGCCATCATTAAAAACGCCTCACTCTGCGGTCTCGGACAGACTGCCCCCAACCCGGTTCTCAGCACGATCCGGTATTTCAGGGATGAATATGAGGAACATATAAAAGATAAACGTTGCAGGGCAGTGGTATGCTCCGCCCTCTTCAAGTCACCATGCCAGCATACGTGCCCTGCGGGAATGGATGTTCCCGCCTATGTGGGCCTCATCAGGGCAGAGCGCTTCGAAGACGCATATAAGGTGATGTTGAGAACAAATCCCTTCCCCTCGGTATGCGGGAGGGTATGCGATCATAAATGCCAGGCGAAGTGCCGGAGAGGGAAACTTGACGAGCCGATTGCCATCAAATTCCTCAAGAGGTTCATTACAGACAGTGCACCAAGACCCCAAACAGCACCTGTTCCTGTCACAAGGAAAGAAAAGATTGCCGTGGTCGGTGCGGGCCCTGCCGGGTTGACCGCTGCACGTGATCTTGCCCTCAGAGGATATAAGGTCACCGTGTTTGAAGAACTGTCACATCCGGGTGGAATGCTCCGCTGGGCGATTCCCTCGTACAGACTCCCCAGAGAGATCCTGGCAAGTGAGATCAATGACAACATCAAGGCTCTTGGTGTCGAGATAAAGTGCAATACCAGAGTGGGGAAAGACATTTCCTTTGAGAAGATCAGCAAGGATTACGATTATATCTTCCTCGCCCCCGGAGCTCACAAGAGCCAGAGAATGGGTGTGGAAGGAGAAAATCTTAAAGGGGTGTTCGGCGGTGTCGAATTCCTGAGAGATTTTAACAATGATGAAGAAGCATGGCTCAGCGGCAAGAAAAAGTTAGGCTCAAGAGTAGCGGTGGTCGGTGGCGGTAATTCCGCCATTGATGCCGCCAGGGTTTCGCTCCGTCTTGGGGCAGACGTGACGATTCTCTACCGCCGCGAAAGAAAGGACATGCCGGCGGCAGAGGAAGAAATCCACGCTGCGGAAGAAGAAGGAATCAAAATCGAATATCTTGTCGCTCCCCTCAAGATTCACGAGAAGGACGGCAAGGTAAGTGGTATCACCTGTCAGCGGATGAAGTTGGGCGATTTTGACCGGAGCGGGAGAAAGAGACCCGTTGCCGTTGAGGGCTCCGAATTTACACTAAGCGTCGATGCCGTTATTGCCGCGATAGGACAGACCTCGGATATGACCTTTGTGCCGAAGGAAAGCGGCGTCTCCGTTACGAAGTGGGCCACGTTTGAGCTTGCTTCGGGTTCAAAATCACAGTCAACCAATCCGAAGTTCTTCTCGGGCGGTGACGCACTGACGGGGCCGGACACCGTAATCGGCGCCATCGCTGCCGGTCATCAGGCCGCGGCAGATATGGACAGCTATATCAGGAAACTTAACGGTGAGCCTGAGTACCAGGCACCACCAGAGGAAAAGATTGACATACCTTTCATCATCGATGAGGAAACGGTAGAAGCCCCCCAGGCGAAAATGCCGGAGTTGCATCCTCCTGACCGGAAACTTAACTTCAAGGAAGTGGAGTTAGGTTACCTCAGAGATGTGGCGATACAGGAGTCTTGCCGCTGCCTGAGATGCGATGCGGAAATCGACTAAAGGACAGAAAGAGCTTCGTCCTTAACGCTATACATACGAGGCTATTTTTGTAACGGCTGAAACGATAAAAAAATATATGTGAGAGAGAACGCCGCTTAGGTAACTCTACCAGAATCTGCCTGGAAAAAGGCAGCGCGGCAACACTATCACTGTAACGAGAATAAATATGAAATAATTTAGGAAGGGAGGCAATACGAACGATGGAGATGGTCAATATTACCATCAATGGTCAGAAAATCAGCGCGCCGGCGGGCATCACCATCCTCAAGGCTGCCCAGCAGGCGGGCATTGACATTCCCACGCTCTGTAACCATCCGGCATTATCTCCGACCGGGGCATGCCGGGTATGTGTTGTAGAGGTGGAAGGTCAGCGTACTTTGATAACAGCATGCACATTCCCCATTACCGATGGATTGGTCATACAGACGGAATCACCACAGGTAGTGAAGGCGCGTAAATTTATCTTAGACATGCTCTTTTCGGAGCGGAACCACTTCTGCATGTACTGCCAGATGAGCGGGGATTGTGAGTTACAGAACCTGGGGTATCGCTATGGGATTGATCACTGGGTATTCCCGACATATACGAAGGGTTTCCCGGTGGATGCAACGCGCAAGTATTTTCTCATGGAGCATAACCGTTGTGTTCTCTGCGGGCGTTGCGAACGTGCCTGCGGGACTCTCGTGGCAAACCACACGTTGGGATTGCGGAACCGGGGTGCCAAGTCCATGATCCATGCCGATGCGAATCTTACCTTCGGCGATTCATCCTGCGTTTCGTGCGGTACGTGCCTGCAGGTCTGTCCCACCGGCGCTCTCTGTGACAAGCGAAGCGCCTTCATGGGCAGGGATGAACAGACACAACACGTCAAAACAACATGCAGCCACTGCAGTGTGGGCTGCGCTATGGAGATTGTGACCCGTGGCGGCAACGTCATGAAGATATTGGGAGACTGGGACGGAGCGGTGAACGGTGGTGTTCTCTGCCAGCATGGCCGCTTTGACCCGCTCTACGACGAGCGTACACGGATCACGAGCCCTCTCATCCGGCAGAAGGGGAAACTTGTACCTGCGAACTGGGACGAGGCACTGCAGGTGGTTGCCAAACGCCTGGGCAAGGCCGACGCCAAGAGTATCGGTGTGCTGGCTTCCAGCAATGTTACCAATGAGGCACTTTATCTGCTGGACAAGTTGTTCAGTAAAGAAATGAAAGTGGCCAATGTGGGTTTGCTCAACAGGGCGGCACCAAGACTGTTCGAGAAACCGCAGGGCTCGCTCGCCGACATCGAAAAGAGCGATGTAATTCTGGTAGTCGGTGCAGATCCCGTAAAGGACCAGCCGGTAGCTTCTTTCCTGGTAAAGCGGACTGTTGACAGGGGGGGCCGCCTCATTGTTGTTGATGGCGAGGATAATGGACTCGCGCCGTTTGCATATATGCATTTGCCAATGGCAGATACCGGCAAGGCGGTTGAGATTGCCGGTCGGGCAAACAATCCCGTTATTCTCTACGGGACCGGTGCTCCTGAGAAGACTGTGAACGCCTTGAAGAAGCTCCAGGGAAAGGCCGCTTTTGTGGCCCTCGAGCAGGGCACCAACACGCGGGCTGCGGTGGCTTTCGGTTTTGCGAATGGATTCAAGCCATCTGCGGTAAAGACTCTGTTTCTTCTCCTTGGTGAGCAGGATGGAATTGGTGTCGAAGCCCTGGAGGGTATTGGCAAGGGCGCATTTATCGTGGTCCAGGCAAGTTTCGCATCTCCTCTGACAGAGCAAGCCGACGTGGTTTTGCCCATGGCAATATGGTCGGAGCGCTCAGGTAGTCTGACGAATACGGAGGGCCGCGTACAGAAGGTAAGCAAGGCGGTAGAACCTGAAGGGGAAGCGAAAGCTGACTGGGAGATCATTTCTCTCCTTGCGGAAAAAATGGACAAGAAGTTAGGGGCTTCGCTGGAAGAATTATCAGCCCGCGCGACTCAAAATATCAAGTGAAAGGAGATACAACGATGACAAAAGTTAAGATCGCCACTGATTGGCTGGCTGGCTGCGCAGGATGTCATATGTCATTGTTGGACATAGATGAACGTGTCGTCAAGCTGTTGGAAGCGGTTGAATTTACCTCCTCTCCGGTGACGGATCTGAAGCATCCGCCGAAGGAAGGTGTAACGGTAGGCATTCTTGAAGGGGCAATCTGCAACACACACAACATCGAAGTTGCGAAACAAATGCGTGAACGGTGCCAGATACTTATTGCGATTGGTGACTGCGCGACATTCGGAGGTATCCCCGCAATGCGCAACCTGGTAGGGACGGAAGCAGCATTGAAGCGCGCTTATCTGGAGACCGAGAGTGTTGTGGACGGGCTCATACCAGATTCACCGGAATTAGGGAAGCCCCTGGAGACGGTAACCGGTGTTGGTGAAGTGGTAAAGGTGGATCTTTTTATCCCCGGTTGCCCGCCAAGAGCGGATGCGCTTTTCTACGCATTGTCGGAACTGCTTGCGGGGCGCGTGCCAGTGATTTTACCACCGGAACATTTTGTATATGATTAAAGGAGAACAGCTATGGGTGCTCGAAAGCTTACGATAGAACCCGTGACGCGTATTGAGGGTCACGGAAGGGTCACGATACACTTGAATGACCAGGGACAGGTAGACCAGACATTCTTTCACGTAGATGAGTTTCGCGGTTTGGAGAAATTCAGTGAAGGTCGCCCTTATTTTGAGATGACGCAGATCACCCAGCGTATCTGCGGTATCTGTCCGGTGAGCCATCACCTGGCTGCAGCAAAGGCATGCGACGGCGTTGCCCGGGCGGAACCACCCCGGACAGCGAAGCTGCTTCGCGAATTGATGCACATGGGTCAGTATATTCAGTCCCATGGGATGCATTTTTTCCACCTGGCGGCGCCTGACCTGGTGCTGGGATTTGATGCCGATCCCACCATAAGGAACGTTTTTGGAATCGTAAAGGCGAATCCGGAGCTGGCCTTAAAGGCGGTACACCTGCGCCGCTACGGTCAGCAGATCATTGAAAGGCTGGGAGGGAAGCGGGTCCATCCCAACTTTGCTGTCCCCGGAGGGGTCAATGCACCCCTTTCTCAGAAGGACCGCGACGAGATCGCTTCCGAACTCGATACCATGGTGGAGATTGCCAAGGTGGCGGTAAGCATCGGAAAGGACTGGCTGGGAGCGAATAAGGATCTGGCTGCCTCCTTCGCATCCTTCCCGTCCAACTATATGGGACTGGTTGATGAAGAAGGGAGTCTTCAGCTCTACCATGGAGAGATACGGGTGAAAGATGCAGAGGGTAATTTTATCGCACAGTTCAAGCAGGATCATTATCTGGCACATGTAGCGGAGCATGTGGAATCCTGGTCTTTCCTTAAATATCCTTACTACAGGAAATTAGGCTGGCCTGATGGATTCTACCGGGTCGGCCCGTTGGGGCGCTTGAACGTGGTTGATAAGATCGGCACGCCGATGGCCAACTCGGAACTCAAAATATTCAAAGGTATCAACGGAGGAAAGCCCGTCGAGGGATCTCTCTACTATCACTATGCCCGTTTGATCGAACTCGTCTATGCCCTGGAGAGAACCGGTCAGTTACTGGATGATCCGTACATTATGTCCAAAGATATCCGGACTGCTCCCTCATCGGCACAAATTCCTAGCCACGGTGTGGGTGTGATCGAAGCACCACGGGGTACCCTCTTCCACGATTACAGCACAGACGAGAACGGTTTGTTGACGAGGGTAAACCTCATCGTTGCCACGGGAAACAACAACTGGGCGATGCACACGGCTTCGGGATTGGTTGCGAAGGCGTGTGTGGATGGGAACAAGCTCACGGAGGGGATGTTGAACCGCGTAGAAGCAGCCATCCGCTGTTACGATCCGTGCCTGTCTTGCGCCACCCATGCCATCGGGAAGATGCCGCTGGAAGTACTGCTCATCGCGGCTGACGGGAAGGTCGTTGACCGCGTTGCCCGATAAAATAGAAATCGATTTCTGTGAAATGCGGGCGGGTGAATGGAGTACATTCATCCGCTCGTATCTTTTTCAGCGTCCATAAGTATTCGATCATGCCTCGAACCCTCGTTATCGGATATGGCAATATATATCGTGCCGATGACGGTGTCGCCTATCACGTGATCAACGCCCTGCGGCGGCGCCTCGGCCATCAGACCTTGCCTGAAGGAGATTCAGGGATGGAGGAGCTGGGTAGAGAAGTTGATTCTCTTTTCCTTTCCCAACTGGTGCCGGAGTTACTGGATTTGCTTTCTGGTTACGACCGGGTCATTTTCGTGGATGCCCACGTCGATGAAACCATGGATGATCTCCACAGCATGCAGGTAGTGCCGGAATACGCTCCGTCAATGCTGACTCACCATATGACGCCGGCGACACTTCTGGCACTGCTCAAGACACTGTACCATCGGGAACTTACCGGACACATCGTGTCCATCCGCGGCTACGACTTTAACTTCCACCGTAACCTCTCTTCAGATACCATGGCTCTGATTGAACCGGCAGTGGAACTCATCCTTCCGTTATTTCTCAGATATTTTCCCGTATAGAACTCATTGCAGATCAAGGAAGCAACCCGCCACCCGCCTGTGACCCTCGTTTTGAGATACAAAAACCTTGACTGATTGGCAATTATCTGATAAATAAATTCTCGATAACCACTCCTCCAGAACTGCGCTGCTAATCAGATCACAAGTGGTTTATATGCCAACAGAAACCATTCATATCCACTCCCCACCATCATAATTATTCATAATAACAACGTTTTATTGCTTCGCATCTTTATACAAGGACGAACAACAGCAGGGACTTTTTTTGCAATTTTATCGCAGTGAGCATTTTAACAAATTATGGTTTGCCATATGGTTGTATGAAAGGAGCACGAGATGGGACAAAACAAACTCACATTAACCATCGATGGAAAACAGATGGAAGCCACCATGGGACAGACGATCCTTGAGGTAGCGCGGGAAAACGGGATAAACATTCCGACCCTCTGCCAGTACGCGAAAACCACAAATGTGGGTGCGTGTCGCGTGTGTGTGGTTGAGGTTGAAGGAGCAAGAACCCTGGTTGCCTCATGCTGCATGCCGGTGAATCAGGGAATGGTGATCAAGACAGACACCAAGGCGGTTCGTGATGCCCAGAGGCTGATCATTGAGCTCCTCTGGTCGTCCGGCGATCATAACTGCCTGACCTGTGAGCAGAACGGAAACTGCGAACTCCAGAATCTGGTGTACTGGCTGCAGTTAGAAAAGCCCCGGTTTCCAATTTCACCGCCCGGATATCCTATCGAGAGAACCAATACGATGATTGAGAGAGATCTCAATAAATGTATCCTCTGCGGCAGGTGCGTGAGGGCATGCAATGAGATTCAGGTAAATGAAGTTTTAGATTATGCCAGGCGGGGCTCCCGTTCGAAGGTAGGTCCTGCTTTTGACACGGACTACATCGACTCGGAATGCTTTTTCTGCGGTGAATGTGTCGATTCCTGTCCGGTGGGTGCCATCACCTTCAAACAGGCCCGCTTCCAGGGTAGGCCATGGGAACTCAAGAAGGTACGCACAACGTGTACCTACTGCGGCGTGGGTTGTCAGATGGATCTCAATCTTCATGATGGCAAGATCGTCAAGGTTACGGGGAATCGCGAGTACGGACAGCCCAACGAGGGAAGCCTCTGTGTCAAGGGAAGGTTCGGCATGGATTTCGTCCACAGTCCCGACCGTCTCAAGACCCCCCTGATTCGAAAAAACGGGGAGTTGAAAGAAGCAACCTGGGACGAGGCGTACAGCTACATTGCAGAAAAACTCTCAGTGATCAAGAAAGCACACGGCCCTGACAGTATCGCCGGATTTTCCTCCGCCCGGGCAACCAACGAGGAAAACTATCTCTTCCAGAAATTCCTGAGGGCGGTGATCGGTACCAACAATGTGGATCACTGTGCCCGTCTCTGACACTCTTCCACAGTGGCCGGTCTGGCCGCTACCTTCGGAAGTGGTGCAATGACCAATTCCATCGATGAAATTGAATTTACTGATGCCATTTTCGCCATCGGAACCAACACGACGGAAAACCATCCCGTCATCGGTGCGAAGGTGAAGAGAGCCGTCCGCCAGCGCGGCGCGAAACTCATCGTCGCCGATCCGAGAGAGATCGATCTGGTGAAATATGCCACCCTCTACCTCCGTCAGAAACCAGGCACCGATGTAGCCCTCCTGAATGGCATGATGAACGTGATCATCTCCGAAGGTCTCTATGACAAAGAGTATGTGGAAAACCGCACTGAGGGTTTCGAGGCCATGAAGAAGGTTGTAGAAAAGTACACTCCCAAGCATGCTTCAAAGATAACCGGCATACCTGCTCAAGATATAATAACGGCAGCGAGGTTATACGCGAAGGCCCGGGTAGCTTCGATTCTCTACACCATGGGTATCACCCAGCACACCACCGGGGTTGACAACGTCAAATCCATTGCCAATCTGGCCATGCTCTGCGGATATGTAGGCGTCGAAGGCGGTGGTGTGAACCCTCTCCGGGGCCAGAACAACGTCCAGGGAGCCTGCGACATGGGGGCGTTGCCTGTTGTCTTCACAGGTTATCAGCCCGTAGGGAGTGACGAAGCGAGAGCGAAGTTCGAAAAGGCCTGGGGAGTAACCCTTCCGCCCAAACCAGGTCTTACCATTGTGGAAACACTGAATGCCGCCCATGAGGGAAAGGTCAAAGCCCTCTATGTGATGGGTGAAAACCCCATGCTGTCCGACCCCGATTTGAACCATGCCAAGGAGGCCTTGGAGCATCTGGATCTCCTGGTGGTACAGGATATCCTCCTCTCCGAAACGGCACAGCTTGCCCACGTGGTACTTCCCGCTGCCTGCTTCGCGGAAAAAGAAGGCACCTTCTCCAATACGGAACGAAGGGTGCAGATGGTCCGGAAGGCGGTTAAGGCTCCCGGCCAGGCCAAGGCCGACTGGGAAATCATTTCGGAATTGTCCACAAAGATGGGGTATCCCATGAACTATGCAAACCCGGAAGCTGTCATGAGGGAAATCAATCAACTGACCCCGAGCTACGCCGGTATCACTTACGCAAGGCTTGAAAAAGAAGGTCTCCAATGGCCGTGTCCCAATGCGGATCACCCGGGAACGAAATATCTCCATATAAATCGTTTCTCCAGAGGCCTGGGACTTTTCACTGCCATTGAATACATTCCACCGGCGGAACTCCCGGACAAAGAATATCCGTTCATGATGACAACAGGTCGCGTCCTTTACCAATACCACACAGGAACCATGTCCCGTCTTTCCCAGGGTATCACGGAAAGGGCACCGGAGAGCCTTGTTGAGATCAATCCCAAAGATGCGAAGAAACTCAAGGTGAAAGAAGGACAGTTCGTCAAGGTTTCTTCACGGCGCGGCTCCGTACAGGCAAAATCCACGGTCACGGAGCGGGTGCCCCCGGGTGTGATCTTCATGAATTTCCACTTCAAGGAAGCAGCCGTCAATCTGCTTACAAACCCTGCCCTTGACCCGATCGCAAAGATTCCTGAATACAAGGTCTGCGCGGTCAAAGTTGAAGCAGCATAAATGAATGATAATGCAAGTTGCCCCGCTTTTTGCGGAGCAACGTTAAATCAGAAGTTTATAAATTCAAATAACGGAGGAATAAGGATTTATGAGTAATGAAAATTTAGAAGGAAAGAGGTGGTGGATTGCCGTTGCCGCAATCGTCATGCAACTCTGTCTGGGGACGGTGTATGCCTGGTCGGTCTTCAAGAAGCCCCTCATGACAGTACACGGCTGGGGTGAGACGGCGACCCAGGTGACGTTTATGATCTGTATCGGACTTATCGGTCTTGCCGCCGCGTTCGGCGGAACACTGGTAGACAAGAAAGGTCCTAAATTCGTAGCTACCATCGGCGGCATCCTCTTTGGTATCGGAACGCTCCTCTCGGGTCTGGCCGATCAGATGGGAAGTATCTGGCTTTTGTACTTAGGCTTCGGAGTCATTGCCGGTATCGGCAACGGATTCGGATACATCACGCCGATTGCCACCCTGATCCGCTGGTTCCCCGATAAGAGAGGTCTGGTGACGGGGCTTGCCGTGATGGGATTCGGCGCCGGCGCGTTCTTCATGGGCAAGATTGCCCCTCCCATGGTCATTTCCATGGGTGTGGCACAGACGTTCTACATCTGGGGGGTGATCTTCCTGGTGTTAGTGACCGCTTCGGCCCAACTTTACAAGAATCCCCCGAAGGGCTGGCTCCCGGCAGGCTTCACCCCGAAAGCAGCGACCGGCGTTTCTGCAGCGGAATCGTTTACCTTTGACGAAGCGGTAAAGACCCCCCAGTGGTGGATGCTCTGGGGAATGCTCTTCCTGAACGTCTCCGCCGGACTCGGTCTCATCTCACAGCTTTCACCCATGGCCCAGGACGTGATCAAGAAAGCCAATCCCGAAGCAACGGCTGCGGCATTAGCGCTCGCCGGCGGATCGATCCTTGCCTATGCGTCTATCTTTAACGGTCTGGGAAGGCTTTTCTGGGCCTGGACATCCGACGCCATCGGAAGGCGGAACGTCTTTATCACCATGTTTATCACCCAGGCTATTCTCTACGTCATCCTGCCCTACATCGGAAGCGAGATCATATTCACCATCATCGCCTGTTACTTGCTTGCCTGCTACGGCGGGGGATTTGCCACCATGCCTGCGTTTGCCGCGGACTCCTTCGGGCCCGGCTATATCGGAAAGGTGTATGGAATCATGCTGACCGCGTGGGGCGCTGCGGGAATTGCGGGACCGCTCGTTTTTGCCGCCATCAAGGGAATCGCCCTGTACGTTGCGGCGGGGCTCCTGATTGCTGGTCTTTTCCTTGCCTTAGGATTCAAGAGGCCGGCGCCGAAAACGGTTAAGGCATAAACGGTATTTTTTGAAAAGCAGGGGCGGAGTCACTCTCATGCATGCATGTGTCATGAGAGCAAACTCCGCCCCTTTTCATGTTTTCCCTCGTTGCGAATAAGTAACATGTCAGAAATAAAAAGCACCCTTGAACTTATCATGGAAAAAATGGTAAATCCGTACGGCCGATCCCCTGAAAAAATACCACATCTCCCGTAAAGAGCGCCTTCCTGTCAGGCCAGTACAGACATGTGGAGCCCGGAGAGTGACCGGGTGTTACAATTACCTGGAACGAATGCTCACCGATCGTCAAATCCCCATCTTCAAGTCGCCATCAATGAGGTAGGTATTGCAGTTGTTCTGTGCGTACGTGCGCCAGGGAAAGGCGTAGAGACCGTCGAATACTTTCACACGATGTTCCTCAAGACAATAGCAGACAGGCTACCGGGGAGTGAATCTTTCAGAATTCTATGCCGAGGTTCACCTGAGGTTCAAATATTTTGCCAATCGATTCAAATGAGTCGCGGTAAGGCCCGCTGCGAAACAGAGTGGTGATTGATTTTATCGTCTCCATGGTACCTTGTTCGTCACCGGATATCTTGTCCAGATCCGTTTTCATGCGATCAATGACAATCCGGGAAAATGATATTCTCAGTCTGCCAATCCTGAAACCGTCCGGCGTCCTGTCTTTTTCTTCTTCACGCACATTAAATAAGGTCACGAATTCATCGGTCACCGGCATCTCCTCCGTTGAGAGAAATTTCTTATAATCCGGTTCATGGCTGATCACCTTGAGCTCAAGTTCTTTCTTGATTTGAAATTGTTCCCAGGAGGTTATTATTCCCGCGGATTGTGCCCCGGATGGACTCATTATGAGGAGGTAGAAGAGAAAAAAAAGAACCTGCAGATACGTGGGGATATATATCCGCCCCATCATTTCACCCTCCCCTCTCACATCGACGGGTCTGACGGAAGTCTCAGTTTTCTGTTGACGTACAGCACATCATCCCGCTTCATCTGGTTCAACCTGCAAAGCTCAGTGACGCTCGCACCACACCTTTTCGCAATCTTATCGAGGGTATCACCTTTTTTTACCCTGTAGGTATATGTTTTCGACTTTGCCACGGAAGATTTTGCATTTCTCCCTTTTTCTGTTTCTTTGCCTGGGAGCTTTACTTTTTTCCCCACGTACAGAGGATCTTTCCGTTTCATGTCATTCAGCTTCAACAACACGTTGATTGTCGTCCCGTGTTCTCTGGCGATACCGCCAAGGGTTTCACCCTTTCTGACTGTATGCGTGGTCACTGCGGATTTCTTCGTCGACGGGGATTTTTCCCGGGAAAACGAAACGACATATTCCTTGCGTGGAGAATCATCGTCCTTCACTGCTTCCGCAGTGCTTTTCTCAGCATCTCCTCCCTTTTCAGTTCTCGTGAGCACTATTTTGGGGGCTGGAGGCTGAGCAGGAAGAAATTCAGTAATGGAAGACGCTATGGCCCTCGCGACTTTCATTTGAAACTGATTGTTGCGTAATAATTTTTCTTCTCTCGGATTCGATATGTAAGCTGTCTCTATGAGCAAAGACGGTATTTCGGGAAGCTTCAGCACCCGGAAAGGAGCCTCCTGAACTTTGCCGAACTTTATCTGGCTCACCCTGTCGAGGTGTTTCAGGACACTTTTTCCGTAGATCTTTGATGTGTTGATGGTATTTGTCTGAAACATGTTCAGGATTATGGGATCTGATTCTTCCGTGCTTTCTCCGTTGGGATCTCCTCCAATGATATCAGCGAGGTTTTCATTTCTCGCTAAAATTCTCGCGGCCTCGCTGCTGGCACCTCTGAGGGAAAGGCAATACACGGAACTTCCCCTGGCACCACGCAGTTTAAAAGCGTCTGCGTGAATACTCAGGAACAGATCAGCGCCGTACTCCCGGGCAATTTTCAATCTCTTCTTAAATGGTACATAGTAATCACCATTTCTCGTAAGAAAGGCACGATATCCTTTCTTCTTGTTTAAAATATCTCTCAATTTCCTGCTGATTTCCAAAACAACACGCTTTTCCTGCGTCCCTCTCTTTCCGACCGCACCGGGATCCTCACCCCCATGACCTGGATCAATCACTACTATTTTGTCCTTCCTTAATACCTTCACCTGCTCCCTTTCCTTGCTCTCCTGTTTCTCCACCTCAGGAAATTCTATGTCAATGACAATACGATCCGGTTTCTCCTGAATTTTCTTTAATTTAAAGACTTTTGCCGCAACAGGATCCGTCAGCATGAGCTGTACCCTGACAGCATCCTGAGAAGGGACTTCCAGAATGATTTTATCAATTCCCGGTTTCTTCAGGACAAGCTCGCGGGGAAGGTCTTCAGGTAATTGTGTGTTTTTAAAATCGATCCTTACTATTTTGCCGGATTTCTCAACGGTGTACGGAATATCATCACTCGCATCAATCACCACTCTCGTATGATCCGGTGCGGTCCAGTGTCTTATGTTAATGATCTTATTTAATGCGAAGGCGTGAAGGGGAGACAAAACTATTGCGGACAAAGCACACACTATTATGTTTTTCCGTATACGGTTCATTCTCACCAATTTTCCACAATTTTTTGCAATTTATCAGATTTGTTCAATGAATTCAATATAGATATAGAAAATATATTGACAATGATCGTCCTTAGTGACATTTTCCCCAAAAACCAATGGTACAGGTCATGAAAATAAAAAACATTCTTGATCAAAAAAAATTGACCCTTTCGTGTGAGGTATTCCCACCAAAGAGGGAAGGTAATCTCGAAATCTTATATACTACCATAAAAGAATTGGGCGTAATCAGCCCCGATTTTATTTCTGTCACATACGGGGCGGGAGGGAGCACACGTGACAAGACCATTGAAATTGCCTCTAAGGTCAAGAACGACTTCGGCATGGAAGTCCTTGCCCATCTGACATGCGTTCAATCAACAAGAGACGATATTGCCGCTATCCTCGACGCGCTGAGAGAGGAAAACGTGGAAAATATTCTCGCATTGAGGGGCGATCCGCCTGAAGGTACAGAAAAATTCGTGAGGATCGCAGGGGGGTTCGGATATGCGAATGAACTGGTAGAATTTATAAAGGCGCATGATGATTTTTCCATAGGTGTTGCCGGCTACCCCGAAGGTCATATCGAAGCACCGAGTATAGACGTTGATTTAGTGAATCTGAAGCGGAAGGTTGACGCCGGCGCCGATTTCATAATAACGCAGCTTTTCTTCAACAATAATGACTTTTACCGGTTTCGTGATCGCGCCCTCAAATTAAAAATCAGGGTACCGATCATCCCCGGTATTTTTCCGGTCCTCAACTACAACCAGTTCATACGGATTGCATCGCCGCTCTATGGTGCCAAAATCACTTCCCGGCTTGCTGATAAAATTGAGAAGCTAAAAGATAATCCCGGAGAGATTGAAAAATATGGAATTGAATATGCCATAAACCAGATGTACAATCTGCTTGGCAACGAGGTGCCCGGTTTCCATATTTATACAATGAATAGAAGCGACCCGGTCAGAAAAATTCTGGGAGAGCTACCCCTCCCTCGCTAAGGAAACCATGCATTTCATAAAAAAACATTGAGTTTTCACCGATTACATTGTAATGAGCGCTGCCTGATAGGTCACGTCCTGTTGCCTTCACTCAATGTTATCCATATCCTCACAGCGGGCGATTAGCTCAGGTGGATAGAGCGCTGGTCTCCGGAACCAGAGGTCATGGGTTCGAGTCCCGTATCGCCCGCCAATAGATTTAAGACGGTACCCGACACAGGTTACATAAAAATCTTGATTTCTTCGTGAGGATATTATAGAAGGCATCTTCATTTTAAATCTTACATACAGGACTCCTTGTCCGGATAGATATGCCGGACTTTAGAGCCGTGAGGAGGTGCAACGTTGAAAAGGTACGAAATTCCTTTTATTGTCCATACCGACCTTACCGAAGAGGAAATCAACAGCTTAATCGATCGCTACAGCACAATCATCACTGACCTGAAAGGCATCATTGTAAAGATTGAAAAGTGGGGAAAGCGAAAACTCGCCTATGAAATTAAGAAGCAGACAAATGGATTCTATATCCTTTTAGATTTTGTCGGAAAGAGTAGTATCATTGCAGAAATGGAGAGAAACTTCAAAATCGATGACAAAATCCTGAAATACATGACGGTAAAAAAGGAAGATCGGGTAGATCTGGAAAAGATGGAAAAAGAAAGACAGGAAGAAATACAGGTTTCCACTCCCCCTGCAGATGCAGCTCCTGAATCACCGCTCATCATTTTATCAGACAAGACAGCGGCAATCGACCCGCATTCTATCTCATCGGAAGTAAAAGAAAATTAAAGACGGACAGGAAAAAAGAAGGGAGACACCAACGAGAGATGCCAGCGCCATCAAGAGACCATAAACCTTCAAAGACCGAGCCAAAACAGCAAAAGAAGTTTTACCACAAGAGAAAATTTTGCAGATTCTGCACCGATTCTGAAATAAAGATCGAGTATAAGGATCCTCTCATTCTTAAAGATTACATAACCGACAGAGGTAAGATCATACCCAGGAGAATCACGGGGAATTGCGCCAAACATCAAAGGGAAGTCACACTGGCCATAAAAAAGGCAAGATCCATCGCGTTACTTCCCTTCGTCGTGACTGAGTGGTAACTACCCTCGCAGGGGTTCAACACAACGGATTCAGACTTTGGAAAAAGAAAGGGGCGTGTTTTTCAACGGAAACTTTTATACGGGTATCGCCATCTCATCCCTGACACTCCTCGCTGCATCCACCACTCCCATAGTGGGAACACTGATCACTCTCTTCACCCCTCTGCCGATTCTTTTCTTTTACTACAAAGCGGGCAGGCTCCAGGGAATGGCAATACTCATCATATCCCTGCTTGCAGTCACGCTGTTTCATATATTTGTAGGGATAACTGCCAATCTTCCCCTGCTGTATCTTTCAGGGTTTACGGGAGTTTTCCTCGCAGAACTTTTGAAGAGGAATTACACGATAGAGAAGACGGTTATTTATCCCGTTGCAACCATTTCAATATTATGGTTTCTCTTTCTCATTACTCTCGGCTATCACCTTGGCAAGACGCCATGGCATCTTATTGAGGGCCACATCGCTGAAAACATCAGGGAAAGCATTCAGATTTACAGCCAGCTGGGTATCTCCGCGGAACAGATAAACGAGATCAGGGAGAATGCTACACATATTACTCAGTTCTTTACCAATATCTCTCCTGCCTTTGTCGTGATAGGCATATCGTTCACCATGTGGATCAATATTCTGTTCGCAAGAGAACTCTTTCACAAAAACAAGATATGGTATCCCGATTTCGGAGATCTTTCCCGCTGGAAAACACCTGACAGGCTGATATGGCTGCTGATCATTGCCGCAGGGACGCTGTTGATACCGGTTTCGGAAGTAATATTCACAGGCCTTAATCTTTTGCTCGTATGCTTATTTGTGTATCTGCTCCAGGGATTTTCCATTACGAGTTTTTTCTTCAAGAGAAAAAAAATACCCAGACCTGTCAGATTTATTTTTTATTTTGTGATAGCGATACAACAATATATGCTGTTACCATTAATCGCTCTCGGCATATTCGATCTCTGGATCGATTTCAGAAAATATATAACACCGGCCACGGACACAACATCATAACAATGGGAGCAAGAGCTCATTACAAGGAGATTTTCTATGAAAGTCATACTGAAGGATAATATTGAATCCCTGGGAAAAGCAGGTGATACCGTCAAAGTCTCTGATGGATACGCGCGGAATTATCTCATTCCCAGGGGACTCGCAGTCGAAGCAAGCAACCGGACATTGAAGGCATTTGAGCATGAAAAAAAACAGATTATGCAGAAAATAGAGAGAGAACGTATGACAGCCGAAACGCTCGCGGAGAGGGTGAAAGGAACAACTTGCACGATTATACGCCGCGTTGGGGAACAGGACAAACTGTTCGGCTCAGTCACCACCAAGGATATTGAACATTCTCTTCATGAACAGGGTTTCGAAATCGACAAAAAAATGATACTCTTAGACGAACCGATAAAAGCAACAGGAGAATTTCCGGTGAGGATTAAACTGAGACCGGGAGTAATTACAGAAATCAAGGTAGTCGTTGAAGCCGAGGTGTAATGCCCCATGATGGATATCGATTCTTCCTTACACAGGGTACCTCCGCAGAACATGGATGCGGAACAGTCTGTAATCGGTGGGATACTGCTTGATAACCACGCCTTAAATTCTGTTCTGGAAATACTCAATGTGAGCGATTTTTACAGTGAAGCGCATCGTAAAATCTTTGCAGCCATCATCGAACTTTACGATAAAAACCAGCCGAGTGACCTCATCACCCTGAGCAATATTTTGAAGAGTAAAAATCAGCTCGATCAGGCAGGCGGGATATCCTATCTCGCTTCCCTCACGGATAACGTTCCCTCTTCCGCCAACATTGGCCACTACTCGCGGATCGTGAAAGAAAAATCTATCCTCCGGAAACTGATCGGTACGGCCACCGACATTCTAAGCAAGAGTTACACCTCCGGAGCCGAAGTGGATACGCTCCTCGATGAGGCCGAACACGCCATATTTGAAATATCGGAAAACAAGATACGGCCCACCTTCAGCCCCTTCAAGACAATAATAAAGGAAAGCTTCAAGACAATAGAGAAGCTGCACGAGAGAAAAGAACTCGTCACAGGTGTCCCCACGGGCTTTATGGAAATCGATGACATGACCTCAGGACTGCAGAGGTCCGACCTGATCATCATCGCAGGCCGTCCGAGTATGGGCAAGACTGCATTTGCCCTCAATATTGCCGAGTACGCCGCCTTAGAGGCGCAAATCCCTGTGGCCCTCTTTTCCCTGGAAATGGCCAAGGAACAGATCGCGCTAAGGATGCTTTCCTCCGTAGCACGGATCGATTCCCAGAGAATAAGGAGAGGTTTTCTCGGGGAAGCGGACTGGCCGAAATTGGTCGCCGCAGCCGGAAGGCTTTCAGAAGCTCCCATATTCATAGATGACACGCCAGCGGTCACTGTCCTGGAGATAAAAGCAAAAGCACGACGCTTGAAATCGGAGGTCGATTTAGGTCTCATTATCCTCGACTATCTGCAGCTCATGAGAAGCGGGGGGTATAAGGAATCGCGGGAGCAGGAAATATCAGAGATCAGCCGTTCCCTGAAAGCACTGGCCAAAGAGTTAAGCGTTCCGGTGGTCGCCCTCTCACAATTGAACCGGAAAGTGGAGGACAGGACGAACAAACGGCCACAGATGGCTGACCTGAGAGATTCAGGAGCTATTGAACAGGACGCCGATTTGATCGCTTTTATTTACAGGGATGAAGTGTATAACAAATCCGAAGAAAATCCTGAAAAGGGCATGGCAGAGATCATTATCGGAAAACAGCGAAACGGTCCTACCGGTTTGACGAAGTTGGCCTTCCAGGAAAAATTTGCACGTTTTGAAAATCTCGCCAGAGGTATCGACATTACCGCTACTTAGACTCCAGCAACGCCTGCGCCTCACCGAAATACGGAATGGCAAGTCTCAATTTTTTCAGTGCCTGTTTTTCAATCTGTCTCGCCCGCTCTCTCGTGATGTTGTACCTATTCCCAATTTCCTGAAGGGTCTTGGGGCTCTCCGCCATGATTCGATGTTTGACAATATAGCTTTCTTTTTCACTGAGCCTGGTAAGGGCACCGGCAATGTCCCGTTTCACCAGATCCATTTCCTCCTTTTTTATCAGAGCCATTTCCTGATCTTCACCTTCATAGGTCAGATAATCGATATGAGTCGATGCCCCCTCGTCATTGATAAACGCGTCGAGAGACAGATCACGGTGGGTTAAACGGAGATCCATTTCCTCAATCTCGGATTCTTTCACTCCGAGAGATTCAGCAATTTCACCAAACTCGGGATTCTTCTGCGACATGGCCTGAAGCTTCTTCTTTGCCTGGGTCAGCTTGAAAAACAGCTTCCGCTGCGCCTGCGTGGTACCGATTTTTACAAGACTCCACGATTTAATGATAAAATTCTGTATATACGCTCTTATCCACCATACCGCATAGGAAATGAGTCTGTATCCTCTGTACGGGTCATACTTTTTCACGGCATGCATGAGACCGATGTTCCCCTCCTGAATCAGATCAGGCAACTTGATGCCGTAATTTCGATACTCATGGGCAACCTTCACGACAAATCTCAGATTCGATACCACTAATTTTTCCGCCGCCTCCATGTCGTTATACTTTTTAAACTTCACGGCCAAACGGAATTCCTCTTCTGCGCTCAGGACAGAAAAGCGATTAATCTCCGATATATAGGTATCAAGGGTGCTTGCTACCGCCGGCTGTTCCACTCAATACCCCTCCCTCTGAAAATAATTGTCCATACCATTATCACTTTAAAATGTCTTTCAATTTTAAGCACATTGACACCAATGTGCAAATATCGTTTTATGCTATGAAAGTCTCACCGAGTAGTCAAGATTATTTTACCTGTATATCATGAGTTGCTTCGCACATAGCCCACGCCTTGACATCTCCATATCCTGTTGTTAATTTATTGAAAAATATCACGAATAATTAATTATGTTTCCTCAGTGAAATAGTAACACAAAGCATTCGGAGTACATATACGATGAAAGAAATCAACAAAATTATTCTGGATCACGCATGTAAAATAGCCGGGAAAATTAAGGCGAAAGCCCTCGTGCTCTATGCAGATACGGCTCTGGAGTTACCCATCGCCGAGGGAGAAAAGCCGGCCTTTCGTCTCATTCTGGTCACAAGGGGTGACGAAGAAATACCTGAAAAATTTCAAAATCTCGCGGAAAACATAAACGTCCCGAATGTCAACCTGTCACGGGTAGGTCAGATAAAAATCGCCATCACGAAAGGCATCGCCATGGGGCTCTTCAAAAAGGGAGACAAACTTGTATGCCTGAGCGGACTTCCCAAGCTTGGATACGCGGACAGCATCTTTGTCATCGATGTCGGTAAGGAATTCGAAATATTAACATCACAGAACATCACCGATATCACCCAGGGAGTACACCCGGAAGTGTTCAGCACCGCCCTCAATATTGCCCTCGAACTGGCGGCACAGGGGAGAGAGGGAAGAAAAGTGGGAACTATATTTACTCTGGGGGATCACGAGAGGGTCCTTCAGCTCTCACGGCAGATGGTCATCAATCCCTTCATGGGGTACAAGGAAGAGGAAAGAAACATCCTCAATCCCGAGTTGATGGAAACGATCAAAGAATTTTCAGCCATCGATGGTGCCTTCATCATTAAGGAAAACGGGGCCATTGTCACGGCCGGCAGGCACCTCAATGCCGCTATGGAGAGTAAGGATTTCCCCCAGGGTTTGGGAAGCAGACATATCGCCGCAGCAGGAATAACGGACATTACCCGCGCTATTGCCATCGTACTATCCGAATCTACAGGAAATGTGAGCGTATTCAAAAATGGAAAGCTTCTAGTGAGCATATTGAAGCCCATTTCGTAAATCGGAGGAACCATGAGATTTGACAAATTTACCTTAAAGGTCCAGGAGGCCCTACAGGAAGCCCAGACCCTGGCGAATCAATACGGGCATCAGGGTATCGATGTGGAGCACCTGCTCATCACGTTCATGAGACAGTCAGAAGGAATCGCCGGTGAAATTTTGAAAAAACTCGGCAGTGATCCAGGATATATTGAATCCGAAACGAAAAAGGCATTGAAGAAAATCCCGAAAATAGAAGGCACAGGTGCAGGTCAGACATACATCACGCCAAGACTCAATAAAGTATTGGACATGGCACTCATCGAAGCGGCACGTCTCAAGGACGAATACGTCAGTGCGGAGCATGTACTGGTTGCGATCTCTGAAGAAAAGGAAGGACCGGCGGGAAACATTCTTCGCAAGAGTGGAATTACTAAAGATAATATATACCGGGTGTTGGTGGAAATCAGAGGAAATCAGAGAATCACCGACCCCAATCCGGAAGAGAAATATCAGTCACTGAAACGATACGCCAGAGATTTCAATGAACTTGCCAGGAAAGGTTCCTTTGATCCCGTCATAGGCAGGGATGACGAAATCAGACGCATCATGCAGGTGCTTTCCCGGAGGACGAAAAACAACCCGGTGCTGATCGGTGAACCTGGGGTCGGAAAGACCGCTATTGTGGAAGGACTTGCCCAGCGTATCGTGAACGGTGACGTCCCGGAATCTCTGAAAGACAAAAGAGTCGTCGGACTCGACATAGGTGCGCTTGTGGCGGGCTCAAAATACAGGGGAGAATTTGAGGAAAGACTCAAGGCGGTGCTTAAGGAAATAACAGGCGCTCAGGGAGAAATTGTCCTCTTTATTGATGAAATACACACGGTAGTCGGGGCCGGCGCCGCCGAGGGGGCTGTCGACGCCTCGAACATGCTCAAACCTGCGCTTGCTCGGGGGGAGTTGCGGTGCATAGGGGCGACAACCCTGAATGAATACCGGAAACACATCGAAAAGGATCCCGCCCTCGAAAGGAGGTTCCAGCCCATCATTGTGAGAGAACCCACCGTTGAGGATACCATTGCGATACTCCGCGGTCTGAAGGAACGATATGAGGTTCACCACGGGGTAAGAATTAAAGATACCGCAATTATCGCGGCGGCAACCCTTTCTCATCGCTACATAAGCGACAGATTCCTGCCGGACAAGGCGGTGGATCTCATCGACGAAGCCGCCTCACGCCTCCGCATCGAACTCGACAGTATGCCTGCTGAAATTGATACTATAGAGAGGAAGATCATGCAGCTGGAAATTGAACGACAGTCCCTCAAGAACGAAACGGATAAAACAACCAAGGACAGGCATGACAGGATCGAAAAGGAACTGGCTGAATTGAAGGATTCCCGAGAAAGGATGAAATCACACTGGAGCAGTGAGAAAGAGGTGATTAAGAATATTCAGGCCATTAAAAGCAGGATCGAGGACTACAAAACGGAAGAGTTACAGGCGCAGAGAGAGGGAAATCTCGCCAGGGCGGCAGAGATCCGTTACGGCAAACTCGTGGAAATGAATAGGGAACTGGAAAAGGAACAGGAAAAGCTCGCACAGATCCAGCAGGAAAACAAGATGTTGAAGGAAGAGGTCGATGCGGAGGACGTGGCGGATGTTGTGGCCAGCTGGACGGGGATCCCCGTATCGCGCATGATGGAGGGGGATCTACAAAAACTTATCCACATGGAAGAGCGCCTCAAAAGAAGAGTTATAGGCCAGGACGAAGGGATTACCGTCGTGTCGAGCGCGCTGAGAAGAGCCCGGTCGGGGCTCCAGGATCCAAACCGTCCCATTGGTTCGTTCATCTTTCTGGGTCCGACAGGGGTCGGAAAGACGGAACTCGCCAGGGCGCTGGCAGAATTCATGTTCGATAGTGAACAGGCCATGGTCAGGATCGACATGTCGGAATACATGGAAAAACACTCTGTCGCCAGAATGATCGGCGCACCACCGGGGTATGTGGGATATGATGAGGGCGGGTTTCTTACCGAGGCAGTCCGGAGACGGCCTTACACAGTCATTCTCTTCGACGAGATTGAAAAGGCCCACACGGACGTATTCAACATCCTGCTCCAGATACTGGATGACGGCCGGCTCACCGACGGACACGGGAGAACCGTCGATTTCAAGAACACCATCATTATTATGACGTCAAATATAGGAGGACAGTGGATACACGACGCTGATTTGAATGACGAAGAAAAACGGCTCAGAATCATGGATGTTCTCAGGTCAACGTTCAGACCGGAATTTCTCAACAGGATAGATGATATCATCACATTCAGATCTCTCAATATGAATGACATCGAAAAGATCATTGATATCCAGATCGGTTTGATTCAGAAAAGACTGCAAGAAAGGAAAATGACGCTTGAATTGACAGGGAACGCAAAAAAATATATATCTCAAGCCGGATACAGTCCGGTGTATGGAGCCAGACCCCTGAAACGGGCTCTTCAGAAAATGATTCTGGACAGCCTCTCCCTGAAGATTCTTGAGGGTGGTTTCACCGAAGGAGATCGTATCGTAGTTGATTCCGGGAAAAATGATGATATAATTTTTGAAAAGAGATGACAATTCAAAGGAGGATTTCAATGAATACATTAAGAACAGGGATATTGCTCGGGGCCCTGACGGGCCTGCTGATGCTGATAGGCGGTTATTTCGGCGGTAAGCAGGGGGTTGTAATTGCCTTCATCTTCGCCATGGTGATGAACTTCGGCGCCTACTGGTTCTCGGACAAGCTGATCTTGCGTATGTACAGCGCCCAGGAAGTTTCAGAGAGCGAAGCACCTGAGTTGTACCGTATGGTAAAAACCCTCGCACTAAAAGCGGGGCTCCCCATGCCCAAAGTGTATATTGTACCTGGTGACACCCCCAACGCCTTCGCCACCGGACGCAACGAGAATCATGCTGTCGTCGCAGTGACGGAAGGGATCCTGCGTATACTCAACAGGGATGAACTCGAGGGGGTTATCGCCCATGAGCTCTCACACATAAAAAACAAAGATATGCTTATCGGGTCAATCGCGGCAACACTCGCCGGCGCTATCGTCATGCTGGCTAACATGGCCCAATGGGCGGCCATATTCGGTGGAGCAAGTCGCGACAGTGACGATGAAGGAGGCGGTTTCATCGGCCTCATTCTGATGGCGATACTTGCACCCATTGCGGCGACGATCATTCAGATGGCCATTTCACGATCCCGGGAATATCTTGCGGATGACGGTGGTGCCAAGGTTTCGGGTAAACCCTACGGACTGGCAAACGCCCTCGATAAGCTGTCAAGAGCGTCGCATGTAATCCCGATGGATGCAAATCCATCAACGGCGCACATGTTCATTGTGAACCCGCTTACGGGAAAATCTTTCATGACCCTCTTCAGCACCCATCCACCCATCGAAGAGCGCATCGCCAGATTAAGAAGTATGAGAATGCCGTGACACGAAACATTCAGTGAGTGAATATACCATGACACTCCCACACAGGCCCATTTTCTACCACGACATGTGCACGGCAGGCAATGTGATGAGGTGATACTTCGCAGAAGGAGACGCTTGATATGGAAGATGAAAAAAAAGAAAAAGGGTTTGTCATAAAGGACAAACGGTTCTTCGATGAATCGGGTGAGGCTCGTAAGGAAGAGTTGAAAAGCGCGATAGATGCAGATGAGAAACGTGAAAAAGCCCCTGAATCCCCCGAAGAAAAACCTGATGCACAGCCACGGGAAGACTCCTTCCCGGAAGTAACATTCTCCAGTTTCATTTTCTCTCTCAGTACCACAGCAATGTTCCACTTCGGTGATTTACCTGATCCGGTAACCAAGAAGTCCGGGAAAAACCTTGCCGCGGCGAAACAAACTATTGACATGCTGGACATGCTTAAAAATAAAACGCTGGGAAATCTCGACAATAACGAAAAGGAACTTCTTGATGGACTGCTATATGAACTGAAAATGAGATACGTAAAAGAAAAAACCCCATAATGATCAGACGATTATCGCCGGCAAAGATCAACCTCCATCTGCGGGTCCTGGGCAAAAGAGAAGATGGTTATCATGAGATCGTTACCTTGATGCAGAGAATCAGTCTCTGCGATGAAATGGAATTTCATTTCATCGAGAAAGGTGTGGAAGTGAGTTGCCCCGGAAGTTCGCTTCCGGAAAATGAAGATAACATCGCTCATAGGGCGGCGGCTCTCATTCTGGAAAGATCGAGGAGGAAAGAGGGAATTCATATCTCCATTCACAAAAGAATTCCCGTAGCGGCGGGTCTCGGGGGTGGAAGTTCAAACGCCGCCACGACACTCGTCACGCTCAATGAATTGACGGGACTGGATCTCTCCACCGACGATCTGATGAAAATGGGGGCAAAACTCGGGGCGGATGTCCCCTTTTTTATCTTCCGCAAAACAGCCTGGGCCTTCGGAATCGGTGATCGCCTTCAGGCAGTGGACACTATCCCCAATCTCTGGTTCGTCCTTATAAATCCCCGCTTTACAACCTCTACAAAAATGGTTTATGAAAGACTCAATTTACAATTGACAAAACCGGAGTTTAAGTATAAATGTCCCAAACTTAATACAATTGAAGACCTTATGAGAGTACTCCATAATGATCTCGAAAAGGTTACCCTGGCTCTTCATCCTGTTTTACAAGAATTAAAAGACCTCTTAATGCAGCACGGCGCTCTTGGTGCACTTATGTCAGGCAGTGGACCGACGGTGGCAGGATTTTTCGGGAAGGAAAGCGAAGCACTCAAGGCAGAAGAATCGCTCTCGAAGATAGGGAAGGACAACTGGCTTGTATTCAGGGCCCACTCGATCTGAATGCGTTTTTGATTCTTTTTTATATCTCACGAGGTCTGCCATTCTTTTGGCATATGGAAATGGGGCGTCGTCAAGTGGTAAGACACAAGATTTTGGTTCTTGCATACGGAGGTTCGAATCCTCCCGCCCCAGCCAGAATAACCCTTCATGAACCACGAGAAAGGATGTAAATGCTTGACAGAATAAGGATTTTCTCCGGAAATGCGAATCTCCCCCTCGCACGAAAGATATGCGATAAATTGGGTGTTTCTTTGGGAAATGCCAATGTATCGACATTCAGTGACGGCGAAACAAGGGTGGAGATCAACGAAAATGTCCGCGGGATGGACGTCTTCATCATTCAATCTACCTGTCCTCCCGTAAACAACACCTGCATGGAGCTTCTCATCTTGATCGATGCCATGAAAAGGGCATCGGCGGACCGAATCACGGCAGTCATTCCATACTACGGTTATGGGAGACAGGATAGAAAGGTTGCTCCACGGGCTCCAATATCGGCAAAGCTGATCGCCGATCTCATCACCACGGCCGGTGCTGACAGGGTTCTCTCCCTTGACCTCCATGCCGGTCAGATCCAGGGGTTTTTCAACATTCCTGTTGACAATCTATTTGCCACCCCGGTTCTTCTGGACTACATCAAGAAAAACTACCGTGATAATCTGGTGATCGTTTCACCCGATACCGGCGGCGTTGAAAGGGCAAGGGCATTTGCAAAAAGAATAGGAGTATATCTGGCAATAGTTGATAAAAGAAGAGAAGGGCCCAATGAGACACAGGTAATGAACATCATCGGAAACGTGAAGGGTGCAACTGCCATCATTCTTGACGATATGATTGATACCGCAGGCACCGCAACACAGGCAGCAGATGCCTTGAGGGACGCGGGGGCAACGGACATTTCCGTTTGCTGTACGCACCCTGTTTTCTCAGGTTCCGCCATGGAAAGAATTAAAAAATCAACCATCAGGGAAATCATTGTGACCGATACGATTCCTTTAAGCGACAATGCGAAATCCTATAAAAGTATAAAAGTGCTTTCCGTTGCCGGTCTTCTCAGTGAAGCAGTACGACGGATCTATTACAACGAGTCAGTGAGCTCGCTTTTCATATAGGAGGAGTAAATGGAGATACACGAATTAAAGGCAGGTTTCCGGAAGGAGTCCGGAAAGGGATCGGCCCGAAGATTGAGGAAAGCCGGACTGATACCGGCGATCCTTTACGGCCCTCACAGAGAACCTATTCATCTCACAGTGAATTCTACGGTATTCACGAAATTGTTAAGACACAAGGATGAAAACGTATTCATCAATCTCATCATTGACGAGAGAAAGAAGACGGATCAAATAGCAATCATAAAGGAACTCCAGATAGATCCAATCAGTAGAAGATTTCTGCATGTCGACTTCTGCGAAATTGACATGGAACATGAAATCGTCCTCGATATTCCCATTCACCTCACCGGAACGCCCAAGGGCACTGAAAGCGGGGGTGAACTGCACCACCTGAAGAGAGATTTGAAGGTCTCGTGTCTTCCCGCAGTACTCCCTGAGTTTATCGAAGTTGACGTCACCGGACTCGAAATCGGTGATGCCATGAAGGTCCAGGATTTATTGCGTATGGAGGGGGTAGCTTTTCTCGATCATGATGACACCGTTATTGCGACGGTGACAAGCGCAAAAGTTCCCCTTCAC
>Ga0194112_10001516_pt1 | contig 34087 bp, 25 predicted proteins | sample TA2MahC400mmetaG_FD_146191 | JGI IMG/M metagenome (GOLD analysis project Ga0194112, IMG submission 146191) | Freshwater microbial communities from Lake Tanganyika, Tanzania - TA2015016 Mahale Deep Cast 400m | ecosystem: Environmental > Aquatic > Freshwater > Lake | place: Tanzania: Lake... | reverse complement strand
TCGTAGAGCGAGGGGAGGACGAAAAGCTCCGCCTCCCGCATCAGAGGAGCCCTATCCTCCTCGGGGATATAGCCCAGGAACTTGACTCGATTTTCCAGGCTCAGGCGCCGCAAAGCCGCGAAGATGTCCTCGTTCTTCCATCCCCGGCCGCCGGCGATGACGAGCGGGCAACGTTTCCGGATGTCCTCCGGAAGGAGGGCGTATGCTTCGACAAGGCCAGCGAAATTTTTGCGCGGCTCGAGCGTGCTGAGGGAAAATATGTAGGGGGAATCGAGACCATGGACTTTCCGGACGGCTTCCCTCCGGCCGGAGGGAATGTCCGGACGGAAGACGTCAGGATCGACGGCGGGGTGGACGACGGCGATTTTTTCGGGCGGGACGCCGTACCTCGCCTCGAGCTCCGCCCCGACGGACTTCGAGATCACGACGACGCGGGTTGCCCGCCGGAGCGTCCGCGGCAGGTATCGCTTCAGGAAAAGATGGTCCCGGTTCTGCAGCTTCCCGAGAAAATGGAGGAAGCCGAAGTCGTAGACGACGGGGATGCAGAAGGAGCGGACGAGCGGTTCGCCGACGAAATTCGGAAAGAAATGGAGCCTCGGCCGCCGCGACGGGAATAGGTCCAGGGGAAAAGGCACCCGGAGGGCCCGGCGCCTGAGCGTCGCGTAGACCGCGCTCGGAAGGGGTCGGCGCCGGACTTCCACCGAGCCGCCGAGCTCCCCGGCCAGTCCGGCGAGATACGCCTCTTGAGGACCCGGCCGCCGCCTCGGGAAGAAGCGATAGGCCAGGATTTTGACGGGAAAATGGCCTGGGAGGGCCGCATAGGCCTTGAGAAGCTCGCGGGTGTATAGGCCCACGCCGCTCAGGGGCGGGTGAAGGGCGCTCGATTCGACGACCAGCTCGGGCGCGGTCTCCATGACGAGGCGAGTCTAGCCTCGCCCGCGGACCGATGTCAAGAACCCAGAAATCAATCGCGTCCCGCAAGGGCGCGGAAATATGCCCCGGCGACGCGCGGCTGTCCCTTCAAGAAATAGGCCAAGGATTGTTTGGCTAAGCCGGCCTTGTACAGGACCTTATCTACGGGCCGGCCGTACCGACGGACCGTCCGGGCGACATTGCGCACGTTGGCCAGGACCTCGAGCTCGAATCGAAGGCCCTGATCCCTGTTCTTCGTCCCTCCCCGCTTGTGATAGACGACCGAGTCCGGGACGAAAACGGCCTTCCAACCCGCCTTCATCGCCCGCCAGGAAAGCTCCGCGTCCTCGTACTGAGTCCCGAGGCTCTCTTCAAACAGGCCGACCTGGCGGAGCATCTCGCTCCGGTAAAGGACTCCCGCCGCGCACCCGCCGACGACATCGGTCTTGCGGTCGAACTGGCCGCGGTCGACTCGGCCATGACCCCGGTCGATGATGGTCCCCCAGCGGAACACGTGGCCGGCGGAATCGATACGGGACCGGTCGCGAAAGTTCAGGAGTTTCGGGGCGAAAATCCCCGCCTCGGGATGCTCGTCGGCCGTTTTGACGAGCTCGGCCAGAAAACCAGGCGTGACCACGGTATCGTTGTTTAAGGACAGGATCAAGGGAAAACCTAGCTCAATGGCCCGACGGAATCCGGCGTTCATCGCCCGGGCGAAGCCCTCGTTTCTCGGCATCAACAAGAATTCGTTGCCCGGGTAATCATCCCGGAGGCGCCGGACGATTGCGGCCTCCGATCCGTTGTCCACGACGATCATGGCGAAAGGCGGGGCGGCGACGGCGGCCAGCGACCCAAGGCACGCGGCCGTATCGGGATAGTTGTTCCAATGCAGGATGACGATCGCGACGCGGGCCGTCATGGGACCCGCCGCTTTCGGAGGAGACGCCGGACGAGTTGCTTCTCCTCCTCCCGGATTTCCCGGCTCGCCAGGGCCAGCAGGCCATAGAGGAGGAGCCCCGCCGCGCCCACGACAGCCATCTGGAAAAAAACGTTCATTTCCCCGAGCCTTCTCTTGAGGCCGCTCATGCCAAGGAACATCAGCCCCGCGCTTCCCGCGAGCCGGAAAAGGGACCGCCAGGGGATCTGCCAGGGGAAATTCAGGCGGCGCTTCGAAACAAGGAAGACGAGGAGGGGGTAGAATGAAAGGCTGACCGATGAGGCTACCGCCGATCCCTTGTACCCGTACACCGGCACGAGAACGAGGTTCAAGACGACGTTAAGTCCGGCGCAGGCCGCGACAAGGGCGAACATCAGCCCCGTCCGTTCCAGGAGCTCGAGGCCCTTGTGGCCGTACATCCCGAAATTCCAGGCGAGATAGCCGGCGAAAACGACCGGGATGACCACGCTGCCTTCCCTAAACGAGGGCCCGAGCATGATGGCCGCGACCTCCCGCCGGAACAGGACGACGAAGGCGAAGAGCGGCAGGACGAGGGCGAGATAGTAGCGCGAGAAGTCCGAGATGAGCTCCCGGATCCGAACGTTGTCGTGCCGCTCCCAGGCCGTGATCAGAAGCGGATGGGCGGCCATGATGACCGGGATGGCGATCATTCCGATGCCGGAGAAGGCCAGGCCATAATTGGCCCCATAGATTCCGACTTCATCGGCGTCCCGGATGAGGGCGATGAGGTACTTGTCCATGACCATCAGGATTTCCGTCCCCAAGGCCCAAGCGACGACCGGGAGGCCGTAGGCCGTCAGGCGCTTCGTCATCGAGAAATCCGCGAGGGACGAATCCCGCCAGAACCGCCCGAGCCTCAACTCTGCGGCCATCGGGGCTAGGAGGAGAGTGTAACTCGCCGCGATCCCCACGAGAAGCCACTCGATGCGGCGGGAGACGAGGATGATCAAGACCAGGGACAAACCCAGCCGTCCGACGCCGAACAGGATCTGGTATCGGGCGTAGGGAGCGGCCTGGAGCCGGGCCTGGAACATCGAAACTCCCAGCTTGAAGGCCATCATGGCGGCCAGGATCCACGCCCCGAGGAGGACAAGGCCCCGGGCCGAACCGAGAAGCCGGCGTCCGAAGGCAAAGGCCAGGACGGATAAGGCCGCCAGGACGCCGATCTCGACCGCCAGGAGGCTGACGAGATTCTTGAAGATCCGCCCCCGGTCTTCCGACGACTCGAACTTGGGGATGAAACGGAGGCCGGAATGAACAAGCCATTCGGCGAGGAGGATGCTCAGGACCGTGGCCGTGGCGAAAACGAGGACGTAGCGGCCGTAGGCGGCGGTCGAGAACACCCGGGTGAAGATAAAGATCCCGACCAAATTGAGAAAGGCGGGGATGAAGAGGGCCGGGGCATAATGGAGCATGTCCTTGCCAAGCCTCTTGGAAAAATGCTTAAGGAGGAGGCCCTCGTCGCCTTCGGGTTCGGATGCAGGGAGGGAAGTCACCGCGGCTTCCCCTCTCCGGCTGCGGTGATGAAGGCGCTGTAGAACGGCGGCCTCCCGTTCCTGCGCCTCCAGCGCATGAGGTAGGCGAATCCGGCGAGATATCCCGCCACGGGCCGACGATAGAACATCATGTATTTCAGCCAAACTCCCGCATTCTGGTCGCCGCGGATCGTCGCCTCCGGCAATGTTTTCCGGACTTCCTCGGGAGCGGGATACAGGCAGCCCAGATGCTCGTCCGTGAACGCCTCCCGCCTCTTGAACCGGCGGAGGTGGGCGTCCTGGAACCGCTTGTCTCCTTCTTCCGCCCGGAACATCCCCTCCCCGCCTTCCATCGGGCAATGATGGATGGAGGCTCTCCGGGCGACGCGCCGGGCCTCTCGAAGAAACTCGCTTCGGCGGTCGGGGGAGAGATGCTCGAGAAGGTCGATCGACGAGACAAAATCGACCGCCCCGGTCCGGAGGGGCAGATGCGCCGCGTCCGCGACGAACCTTCCGGCGATGAAAGGCCTCGGGGCTACCGCGGCGACCTTCGCCTTGTCGTAGTCGGCGACGATGAGCCGGAGCCGGTGCCTGTCCTCGGCCCGCCCGACGAGCTCCCCGAGTCCTCCCCCTCCGGAGCCGATGTCCAGGATGACGACCTCTCCCTCCGGCGCTTCCCGGAGGATGAAAGCCAAGGCTTCGGCGTTCCGGATCCAGTAATCGATCAATTTCGGCCAAAAGACGGCCTCGCGGAGACCGTAGGCGGGCCCCCGCCAAGTATAGAACCGGGCCCTCAAAAGATTCAGAATCCGGCGGAGGATGGCGTCGACAAGCCCGCCAAGCCGCGGCATCGAGGTTCCCGGAGGCATCTCGGATTTGTCCGTTTTCGGGATGAGAAGACGCTATTTTAGCCGAATCAGCGGCTAAATCCAATCGTCCCGACGGCGACGCCGAGACGGCGCGGGTCGGGGGTCGCCGAGGCTTTCAATGGGACCCACGTCCGGGAAACCTTGAAAACGAGTAAAGCCCGGCCGTCCCCGGCCACGGACGGCGGCAGGGCGTATTCCAATGTTTTCCAGCCTCGGTCGTCGAGGAGAACGTCTCCCAGGAGAAATGTCTTCTTGAAGTATCCCTGGAAAAGGTAAATGCGCAGCCGGACCGGATTTTCCTGGATATCGGGATGGGAGGCGTGGACGGGAATTCGGACGACGCCCTTCGTTTCCGTCAATTCGAGACCCGCCGTCTCGCGCGCCCAGCGGAAATCCCGCCCGTCCGCCGTCTTTTCGGCCTGAAAGAATCCGAAATCCGGCTTGACGCCGAATTCGCCGCTCAGGCGGCTCAACGAAAGCCCGTGGGTGGAATTCCACAGATGGACGACCGCGAAAACGGCCGCCGCGGCGACGATCAGGATTGAGGGCCGCAAGATGGATATGACGGTTTCCGCGGACGGCTCCCGGGACGGGCCCCCGAGAGTGAAGATCAGGCCGACCATCAGCCAGGCCACGTATTTGACCTCGAAGCTCCCCATATACGTATGGGATTGGGCGATGATGCCGTAGGCCAGGAGGGCCGAAAGGCATCCCAGATAAATGAACCTCCTCGGCGGATCGCCTCGAGTCCTTTTCCACCCGCGACCCATCTCGAGGACGATCGAGGCCGCGATCCAAAGGAGAAAACCCAGGCCGATGACGCCCATCTCCGAACCGACCTGGAGGACGATGTTTTCGGCGGTGTCGGTCGGAAAGACCATCTTGTGGGCTTGGTAGTAGTTGGGGACTTCGATGATGAAGCTGCCCACCCCGACCCCCGTGACCGGAAAGTCTCGGGCCATTTCCACCGCCATTTTCCACAGCGAAGACAGGCGAAATTGGACGATGTTCGTTTCGATCTGGCCGAAGCGGACGGCCGTCGGCGACCGTCCCGCCCAACGGACGAGCCGGCCCTTCCCCAGAATCCCGGCGGCCAGAAAGACGGCCAGACCTAGCCCGGCGGCGGAGAAGACCGTCCGCCTTTTTCCGGGGGGCCAAGACCGCGCCCGTTTCCAGAAGAGCCCGGCGCCTCCGGCCGCGGCGAACAGCATGGCCGCGGCGATCGCCAGCAGGCCGCTTCTCGAGCCGGTTTCAACGATCAATCCGCACCCCAGGACGGCCAAGGCCGCGCCCGCGGCCGGGACGGCCTTTCGGGCGGCAAGGGCATAGCATAAAAACAGCGGGGCCGCCATCGCCAGGAACGCCGCCAAGGACATGGCGTCCTTGAGGGTCGCGTTGACCAGCGACTGCTGGATGCTGTAGGGATTGTTCCCCAGCGTGCGGTCGGACATGACTTGAAAAAGGCCGAATCCGATGGAGACGAGCGTCGACAAGAGGAAGACATTGAGGATCCGCACCGCCCCGGAAAAATCTCGTACGGTCCGAAGCCAGATCCAAAAAAACGCGATCCCGCTGAGATAATTGAGAGCGTGGAAGAGGACGCTCATGACCGCCCCCCCCGACGTCACCCCGTTGACGTTGGTCACCAGCTCATAAACGCCATCGCTTCCCAAGGGGGGGAAATGGAGATAGCGGAGGGCGGTGATGACCGCCGAGAGGGCGACGATCAGGGCGAAGCCGGCCAGCGGCCGGAGGATCGCCGCCCGGGCGCGCGGCACCGGAGCGATCAGGCGGTCCCGGATGAGCCAGCCGCCGAAAAAGAAGAGGAAAAGGACAAGGGCCGTCGGCGCGTGGGGCACGTCCTCGGTGATCCCGAAGAAGTAGGGCAGGTTGTTGATCAGGGGGACGATCCCGACGAACAACGCCAGTCCCCAAGGCGGCCGGAGGAGAGTCAAAAAGAAGACCGCCGCCAGGGCCGGAACGAGACAAGCTTGAAACGCCGGGATGAGGGGGACGTACTTGACATAGAAGAAAGCCAGGGCGGCGAGATAAGCCGCCCCGAGCAGCGCGCCGCGGGCCTTTTTCCCCCAGCCCATCTCAGCCTACGTGGATTCGCTCCGGTTGGAGGAGGGGGCGTCGGCCAGGTCGCCTCGCCTCGGGGAACGGGGAACGAACTCCCGCAGGTCGGTCCGGGTCGCCGCGCAAATCGCCTTGAGGCGCTTGAGCTTTTCGTCCGGGAGCGGTCCCGTCGCGATTTGGATCTCGTCGACCGGCGTCGCCTCCAAGATGCTCTCCAGGCCGTCCAGCCCGCCCAAAATCGGATGATCCATGTGATCGGTCCCGTGCCTGTTCGCGTCGTCGTCCAGGAATCCAAGGACCCGCCCCATGGCCCCGTTCTGGGAAACCGTCTCAGCCAACAGCGAGGCGCCCTTCGCCCCAGCTCCATAGATGAGGATCTTTTTTTTGTATTCCTCGAGGTGATAGTAGTGAAAAAACAGCTTGTACGAAACCCTCGCCCCGCTGACGAGCGTCAGGACGAAATAGAAATCGAGGATGTGGAGGATCACATGGTCGCCGAAGCCGGCTTGATAGACGAACCGGAGGAGAAGAACGGAGGCCGCCGAGGAGAGGAACACGGCTTTGACAATCCGGATCAGGTCTTCAGCCCGGGAATACCTCCACATCCCCCGGTAGAGCTTGGCCAGGGAAAAGACGACGATTTTAATCAGGAGGACGGCCGGGAAGGCCCGGAAAAAAAGCGAATCCGGGGCCGCGGCCGCCGGCCCGAACGTCAGCCGGTTGGACAGATAGAAGGCCCCCCCGACGAAGATCAGGTCGACGAAGGCCTGGAAGATCTTCTTGTTGAAAATCGGGAAGTTGAGGATGTTCAGGAACATGCCGTTCCGCAGGAATCTCAACTCTTTGTACTGCAGCCTCCGGATCCCGATGTAGATCGCCACGACGACGGCCCCGACGAAGAGGGCCATGTTGAGGTTTTTCCACGAGACGACGACGAAGGAGAGGATGCACAAGGCGACGCAAACGCCGTAGAGGACGAAGAGCGTCCGCTTGTGGGAGAAGCCGATCTTCAAGATGCGGTGATGGATGTGATCCCGGTCGGCCTCAAACATCGAAAAGCTGCGGCTGACGGCCCCCCGGAGCGCCGTCTTCCCGCCCGTCCGGGGAGCGCGGGAGAACGCCCTGGCCAGCCTCCGGAGCATCGCCAGGACCGTGTCCAGGATCGGAAGCCCGAGGATGAGAATCGGCGCCAAGACCGTCACCACGACCGCCCCTTTATGCGTTCCCTCGAGGGACAGGACCGCCAGGAGAAGGCCGAGGAGGAGACTCCCCGAGTCCCCGAGGAAAATCCGGGCGGGAGGATAGTTGTAGCGGAGAAAGCCGAGGACGCTCCCGACGAGCATGAGGGCCAGGATCGAGACGCCGCTTTTCTGGTAGAACAGGGAAATGGCGAAGATCGTCAGGCTCGCCAGGAACGCCACTCCCGCCGCCAGGCCGTCCAGGCCGTCGATGAGGTTGATGGCGTTCGAGATGCCCACGAACCAAAGGAGAGTGACCGGAATCCACCAGCCGCCGAGAGAAATCGTCGTTCCGGAGAAGGGATTAGTGAACAGCCGGATGCCGAAGCCGCCGAGAAGAAGGCTCGCCCCCGCCGCCACCTGGAAGAGGAATTTCACGCCGGGAGAGGCCCCGAGCTTGTCGTCGTAGATTCCGATCCCCAGGACGAGAACCTGGGCGAGAAGAAACATCGCCCATTGGGCCGAATACGCCTGGCGAAGGGCCGTCGGGTCGAGGATGAGGCCGGCAACGAGGGCCACGTTGAAGCCCAGGAAGATGGGAATCCCGCCGAGGAGAGGAGTGGGCGTCTTGTGGATTTTCCTGTCGGAAGGGCGGTCCACGACGTCCCACCGTATGGCCAGCTTGCGGACGAGCGGCGTGGACAGCAAGGAGATGGCCAGCGCGGTGATGAAAAGCGCGGCGAACTGGAGCATGGAACTCTCGGCCTTTCTTGAATCTCTCCCATTCTATCAAAAATGCATTTTCTCGGCCATTGCGGAGGAAGGAGGCCAGGGTGACCGCGGGCGTCAGCGGAACAAGCGCTCGTATTCGGCCAGGGAGCGGCCCGGATGGTATTTAGCCTCGACGGCCTTCCGCGCCCGGAAGCCCATGGCCGCGACGGTTTGAGGATCATGCGCCGCCCGGACGACGGCTTCGGCGGCCCGCCCCGGGTCGTCGGACGGTACGACCCAGCCGATGTCCTCTTCGCGGACGACCCGGGCGAGCTCGGAGTGGTCCTCGACGACGGCCAGGATCGGCTTGCCGGCGGCCATGACATTGTACATCCGGCTGGGAACCCCCGCCCCGGCCATCCCGGCCCGCAGGGAGACTATCGTGATGTCGCAGGCGTTGAGGAAAACGTTCTGCTCGGTTCGGGGGCGCTCCCCGAGGAGGGTGACGTTCGTCAGGGCTTTCGCCCGGACTTCGTCCTCCATCCAGCGGCGTTTCGCCCCGGCCCCGATGAACAGGAAATGGATGTCGGCGCGGTCCCGGAGCCGCTCGGCGGCTCCGATCATCGTTTCGATCGCCTGGGCCCGGCCCATGTTGCCGGCGTTCTGGACGACGAACTTTCCGGTGAGGCCGAGCGCCTTTAAAAGTGGATTCGAGGCTTTCGGCTCCGGGCGGACGAGGTCCAAGTCGGCATAATTGGGGATGACGATGATTTTCCTGGAAAACCGGGGCCCGGCCTTCGCCCTGGCCAGGGCCTGCATGTCCCGCCCCAGGACGACGATCCGCTCCATGCTCCGGTAGAGCCCTTTATTGAGGCCGATGAGGACCTTGACCGCCAGGCTCCGGGGAGCCATGTTTCCCGCGGCGACAAAGACCTCCGGGTAGACGTCGTCCACGCGGAGAAGACAGCGCGCTCCCCGGACCGCGCAGGCGATGCGGACGAGGAACGGCAGGAGGGGCGGGCTGGTGACGACGAGGACTTTGTCCCCCCGGCGAAACCGGCGCAGGGCTCGGCCGAAAATCGAGATGCTCGAGACGAAGACCATCAGGATTCTCTGGGACATGCGGTTCTTGTCGAGCGTCGAATCCCGGCAGCGCTCAACCCGGACGCCTCTCCAGATCTCAAGTCGAGGGACGGCCCGGCCGCGGGCGTTGTACTTCGGAAGCCCGCAGAGAACGGCAACGCGGCGGGAACGGGCGAAATGGACGGCCAGTTCGGTCATATAAAAAGCCGTTCCAATTTCGTCGGGATGGAAGACTTCCGATACGAACCATAGAGTCGATGGCGTTTTCACGGTCGCAGGACCGACGGCTTATTTGACCGTGATCCCATGGGCGGCGGCCGACATCCCGGGAGGGAACTTCGCTTCCTTCCGGATGTTCTCCCAGTTGTCCCTGAACCACCGGATCGTCGCCTTCAGCCCCTCGTCGAAGTCCGTCTTCGGCTCGTAGCCGAGGATTTCCCGGGCCAGGTCGATCGAGGCCAGGAGGCGCTTCTTCGTGTCCCAAACGCGCCGCTCGGCCCGGACGATCCCGGCCTTGTTCCCCGTGAGCTCGTTGACCCGCTCGGCCATGGCCAGGATCGGGATCTCCTGGCCCGAGGCGATGTTCATCTCCCGCCCGACGGCCTCCTCGAAATGGCCCGCCCGCAGGAGGGCGTCGACGATGTCCACGACGTAGGTGAAGTCGCGCGTCTCCGTCCCCTCCCCGGTGAACGGCAGGGGAAGGCCGAGAAGGGCCCGAAAGATGAAATTCGGGATGACGTTCCGGTACTGTCCCGGGACCTCCCCCGGCCCGTAGGAATTGAAAAACCGCGTCTTGACCACCGGCAGGCCGTAGTGATGATGGAAGAAATTCCCGTAGAGCTCGCCCAGCATCTTCGTGATCTGGTAGGGCGTCGTGAGGTGCATCGACATGAAGTCTTCCTTGAGCGGAAGCGGCGCCGCCGAGCCGTAGATCGAGCAGCCCGACGAGGCGTAGACGACCCGCGGCGACCCCGAGAGCTGGGCGTATTGGAGCACGAGCAGCGTCCCCAGCCCGTTGACCATCAGGTCGTGCTGGGGATAATCGACGGAGTTCTGGTTGGCGAAGAAGGCGGCCAGGTGGAAGACGACCGAAGGCCTCAGGGCGAAGATCCTCTTGAGGGCGGCCTCGTCCGTGACCGATCCCTTGACGAAAAGGACGTTCGGCAGCGAGGGGACGTTCCACTCCGAGCCGGCCGACAGGTCGTCCAGGACGATGACCGTCCTGGCTTTGAGTCCGGCCAATTCGCGGACGAGATTCGAGCCGATCGCCCCGGCCCCGCCGGTGACGAGAATCGTCTTCCCCTCGCAGGTGGCTTTATAGGCGTCCAATGGATCCTCCCTTTCCCTCTCAGGCCCCGTAGACCTTGCGGGCCCAGGCCGTATAGCGGCGGATCCCCTCGCGGATATCGACCTTGGGGCCGTGGCGGAGGTCCCGGCGGGCTTTCGAAAAATCGACGACCTTGACCCGGGTCGTGAACTTTTCCTCGCCCTTGTATTCCGCCAGGCGGGCCGGGGCCCCGGTCGTCTCGAGGACGAGGGCCGCCAGGTCCTCGATGCTCGTCACCCAGTCTTCCCGCCCGCCGACGTTGTAGACCTCCCCCGGGATGAAGTTCTCGACGATGTTGGCAAAGGTCCGGCAGGTGTCCTCGACGTAATCGAAGATCCTCTTGTGGCCCCGGTAGACGGGGAACGGCCGGCCCATGAGGCTGTGGTAGACCATGATCGGGATGACGCCCCGGTAGGGGCTGTAGTACTCGTGCGGCCCGTAGCAGCCGACCGGCCGGACTCGGACGGTCTCCGTCCCGAACATCGCCGCGTGGTTCAGGCACTGGAGCTCTCCGGCCCATTTCGAGATGGCGTAGTCGTTCATCTGCTTGATGGGGATCCGCTCCATGACGTCCTCGCTCATCAGCCCGTCGTAGTCGCCGTAGACCTCGGCGCTCGAGAAGAAGATCATCTTGAAGCGGTGCTGCTCCTGGAGGCGGAGGACATTTTTCGTTCCGGTGACGTTCGTCCGCCAAAGGTTCTCGTAGTGGTCCTCGCCGTTCCAGCGGCCGTATTCGGCCGCCAGGTGGAAGACGAAATCGAACCTCCGCTTCCGGAAGACCGCGTCCATCTGCTGGTAGACGCCGGTGTCGGCCTTGAGATGGAGGGGGTCCTCCCCCTGGAGGATGTCCGAGGTCCAGACGTCGTGTCCCCGGGACCGGAGCTCGGCCGTCAGGTTCGTCCCGATGAATCCGCGCCCTCCCGTGACCAATATTGTCGCCATGATCGCCGCCTTTCCCGGTGATTTACGAGGCTTCCCGACCGAGGATCTCGACGATCCTCTTGGCTGCCCGCCCGTCCCCATAGGGATTGCGGGCCGAGGCCATGGCCTCGAGCCGGGAAGAATTTTGGAGCAAATCGGCCAAATTTTCAATGATTTTCTGCCGCGTCGTCCCGACGAGCCGGGCGTTCCCCGCGGCGACGCCCTCCGGCCTCTCGGTCGTCTCCCTCATCACCAGGACCGGCTTTCCGAGCGACGGCCCCTCTTCCTGCACCCCGCCGGAGTCGGTTAAAAGGAGGGTCGCCCGGCTCATCAGCGAGATGAACGGGGCGTAGGGCAACGGCTCGATGAGCTTGACCCGCGGATGCCGTCCGAGGAGGGCGTAGACCGGGCCCCGGACATTAGGATTTAAATGGACGGGGTAGACAAAAAGGACATCGGCAAAGGCCTCCGCCGTCTCGAGGATGGCCTCGCAGATGTTCCGGAATCCCTCCCCGAAACTCTCCCTCCGGTGTCCGGTGACCAGAACGACCCTCTTTCGGCGCATGGCCTCGGCCAAGCCGGCGGGAAGCCGGGGCGGATGGGTCCTGAGCTTACGGCGCATCCAGTGGAGGGCATCGATGACCGTGTTCCCGGTGACATGGATGGAATCGGCGGGAACCCCCTCCGCCAGGAGAGCCTTCCTGGCCGTTTCGGTCGGGGCGAAATGGAGGTCGGCCAACGGAGTGATGAGGCGGCGGTTGATCTCTTCCGGGTAGGGAGCGGACTTGTCCGCGGTCCGCAGGCCGGCCTCGACGTGGCCTACCCGGACCTTGTGGTAGAATCCGGCCAGGGCCCCGCAGAAGGCCGTGGTCGTGTCTCCCTGGACGAGGAGGTCGTCCGGCCGCTCTTCCCGGACGACGCGGTCGAGACCCGCCAGGGCCCTCGTCGTGACCTCGGCCAGGCTCTGGCCGGGCTTCATGATGTCGAGGTCGTGGTCGGGGGAGATATCGAAGAGGTCCAGGAATTCGTCCAGCATCCGGCGGTGCTGGGCCGTGGCGCAAACGACCGTCCGGAATCTCCCGGGACGACGCCTGAGCTCGTGGACGACGGGGGCCAGCTTGACCGCCTCCGGGCGCGTTCCGAGGATGACGAGGACTTTGTTCACGGGTGTCATGCTGTTTCCTTGGGGAGCGGGGTAAGAGAGGGGATCTTCGGCTTGGGAAGCGCGGCCGGCGAGCTCATCTCCCGGCTCAAAGCGAGGATGCGGTCGTAAATCATCCTCCTTTCGGACGCCTGCCGGCTCCCCTTCACGCCCCTTCGTCCCAGATTCAGGAGGACTTTTCTGATTCCGACAAGAAGCCGGAAGGTCCCAATGAGAAGCCGATAGTTTTGCGGGGCGTAATCGGCGTAGAAGAGCAATTCGCTGCGGTGGGTCTCGACGAGAATCCGGGGATTCAGGGAACGGCTCGAATGGACCTCGTGGACGACGCTGGCCCGGCGGTCGAAGACGATCCGCCAGCCCCGACGGCGGAGGCGCATGGAGAGGTCGACGATCTCGTAATCGAAAAAATACCGCTCATCGAAGAGGCCCGATTCTTCCAAGGCGGCCCGGCGGAAGAGGACGCACATCCCGTCCACCCAATCGGCCTCCCGGCTTGTCTCCTGCGGCTGGTAGTTGTCGTGCCATCGAAAAAGGAGGAAGCCGGCCCGGCGGCGCATGAGGTCCTCGGGTAGCGAGGCCCGGAAAGGGAAATGCCGGTTGATCCCCTTGAGGACGAGGACGGGCCCCGGCTGGACGGCCCGCCGGGCGGAGGGGGCCCAGGTCCCGTCGGGATTGAGGATTTCGGGCCCGACCGCGCCGACGTCGGCCGGCCCCTGTCTCAGGATGTCGACCATCCGGCGGGCGGCGTTCCCGACGAAAAAGACGTCCGAGTTCATCACCAGGAGGAACTCGCCGCGCGCCGCCCCCAGCCCGATGTTCTGCGCCGCCCCGAATCCGGCGTTTCGGTCGTTTCGGATGAGGCGGACGGCCGGGAACGCGCCGGCGATCATCGCGGCGCTCCCGTCGCGGGAGTCGTTGTCCACGACGATGACCTCGAAGTCGACGTCGCGCGTCGCCCGGAAAATCGTCTCCAGGCAGCGCTGCGTCGTTTCACGCGTGTTGAAGGAGACGATAACGATGCTCAGGTCCACGGCCGCCTACCTTTTCACCCCGGGAATCCCCGCCGCAAGGCTATTCCGCCGGGCCGCTCCGACGATCAACCCGGTGGCCGTGTCGGCGATGACGGCCCGGACGGCGGCCCGGTAGCCGCTCACCTCGGTCCGGTCGTTCAGCCGGTAGGTCGAGCCGAGGACGCGACGCCGGCCCGCCGAGGCGGCCAGCCGGAGGGCCATGCCGCCGGTCACGGCGAGGCTCACCGCGAGATAGGCCCAGAGGCCATGATGTTTCAGGATATACGCCCTCTCGCTCCGGTAATATTCCTTCATGACGTCCGCGTGAGTCCGGGAGACGGCTCCCTTCCCGCCGTGGTGAAGGACTCTGGCCTCCGGGCAATACCAAATCTCCCAGCCGGCGGCCGCGATCCGGCGGCAAAGGTCGACGTCGTTGAACCAGTTGGCGAAATCCGGATCGAACCCCCCGACTTCGCTCCAGGTCTCGCGCCTGAAGAAGAGGGCCGAGGCCGCAGGCTGCTCGACCCGCTGCGGCCGCTCGTCATCCATGTCCAAGGCCCCGGCCGCCCGCGTCCAGGGATTTCCCGGCCAGATCTCGTCGAGAAGGAGGACTTGGGACGTCAGGGCCGAGAACGTCGGAAAACGCCGGACGTTGAAGCCCTTTTGGGGCGTGCCGTCGAAATTCAAGAGCCGGGCGGCGATCAGGCCGGCCCGCGGATGCGCCTCGGCGAACCGGACAAGGGCCTCCAGGGCTCCGGGGAGGACTTCCGTGTCGGCGTTGAGCAGCATGAAGTCGCGGCCCCGGGCCTCGCGGAAGGCAAGGTTGTTGGCGGCCGCGAAGCCGGCGTTGAATCCGTTCCGAAGGAGCCGCGTCCGGGCCCGGCCCTCGGCGGCGGCGGCGCTGCCGTCGCGGGAGCCGTTGTCGACCACGAGGACCTCGTATTCGAGGCCGGAGGAAGCCGGTTCCAGGCTATCGAGGCATCTGGCCAGGAGAGGCCCGGAGTTGAAATTGACGAGGCAAACGGTCAATCGCATGATGTTTCGGCGGAAGGAGACGCGCCGCCTCCCGAGGCGAGTTCGGGCCGACGGACGGCGAGGTCGACGAAAGCCATACCCAGGGCGAAAGCGGCGATGAACGCGGGCGTTCCCATGTGGGGATTGGACAGGCTGGCGAAGGCGATCCCCGCCAGGCCGAAGATCCACCCGATGAACAGGGCTCGGGAAAGCGGCCACGCATCCCGGAGCTTCAGATGGGCCGTCGCCGCGGCGTAGACGAACGACCCGAGCAGGACGAGCAGGCCGAGGAGGCCGACGAAGCCGGTCTTCAGGGCAAAATAAAGGAAGAAATTGTGGAACCGGCTGTGGCCCTTGAGATCCTCCCCGAATTCGCCGTAATCGCCGATCCCGAAGCCGTAGCCGAGGACGGGACGGGCGCCGATCGCCCGGACGAGGTGCCTCGTTTCCATGGACTTGAGGACGATCGAATCCGACCGGTCGAGCTTCCCCGACTCTCCGGCCAGGAGGGTCGAAGCCCGGACGACGATGCCTCGGCGGAGCGGCTCCACCGAGGCGACCGCCGCCAGGCCGAGGGCAAAAAGGAGGACCGCCGCCAGGACGGATTTAAGCGGCACGCGGCGCCTTAGGACGTAGCTCCCGGCCAGCAATCCGGCCATGAGGACGAGCTGCCCCCAGGTGCCCCGGGTCATGCTGAAAACCATCGTCAGGACCGAAAGAAGGCCGACGAGCTTGAGGCCTCGCCGGGACAGGACCGGCTCGGCGCCGCGCTTCAAGGCTGAGATCCAGAAGACGGTGACGCAGAGCGTCAGCCCGGCCAGCGACGAATTCCCCCAGAAGACGTAGTAGAGATGCGTCCCCTGAAGCCAAGGGACGGTGATCCGCATCGCCTCCAAGGGTGTTTTCAGGTAGACGGCAAAAAAGCGGCCCGGATTGAGGTTCGCCGCGGCCATCATCCCCAGGGTGATCGCGGCCATGACGGCCACGCTGACGAAGACGACTTTCAAGAGGCAGAAGGGAAATCCCTTGTCCTTATAGACATCGACGATCAGGAAATACGTCAGAAGGTAAAGCCAGACCTGGGGCTCGCTGACCGGGTCGGGATTCCCCCGTCGAAGGGCGAGGACGACGCCGACGGCGAGGACCAAGCCGAAAACGACGAGTGGCCGGAGAAAGAGATACGACCCCGCGAGGGACTGCCTGAGGACGAGATGGCGGACCAGGAAGCCGGCCGCCACGGAGACGATCAGGATGTAGCGCGGCGTGACGGTTCCGCCGAGGAGCTCCAGCCAGCGGCCGTTCCCCCCCACGATGGCCTCGAGAAACAGGACGACGAGTCCCCACTCCGGCTTTTTCACGAAAAAGACGTAGGCGAAAATCCCCCCGGCGACGGCCAGGAGGGAGACTTCCAGGGCGGGGATCTCGCTCATGGTCGGCAAGGCCTCCCTTCCTTTCCCTCACTCACGCTCAACGGACGACGACTCTCGCCGGCGTCGCCTGGACGGGCCAGGGGGTTCCGGAAGGGCTGATCAGGCTGATGCTCTCGATTGAGATCGCGCTTTCCCCGGCGGCCTTGGATTCGAACCTCAGGACGGCCAGCGTCCCCGGTTCATTGAGGCCCTTGTGGAGATAGGGGCTCGTGAAGCCCACGGTACACGAGCCGGCTTCGTTATCGATGTTCTTCGATAAAGGAACGTTGTCCCCCACCTCCTTCAACACGGCCCCTTCCGCGACGTCCTTGAGGGACAAGATCTTGGGATGGAAACGAAGGGTCAACGACATGGTGCCCACGTCTCCCGACGGCCGGACATCGACGCTCACTTGGAATTCGCCTCCCGGACGGACCTCGATCCGCGACGGCGAGAGGATGACGGCGCTCCGGCCTTCGCCTTCGGCCGTCGGAGCGGCTTCTTCTCCCCCAAGGCCGGGCGTCAGCGGCGCGGCCTCGATCCAGAGCGGTTCTTCGTCCTCCGCCCCGAGGGGGATGGACCGGAGGATGAACGGCGTCAGGGCGATGAGGACGTCGGTCTGCTCGATCGCCGCCTCCTCGGCCCCGAAGAGCCGGCCGATGCCCGGAAAATCCTTGAGGACGGGAATGCCCCTGGCCGCCCTCCGCTCCTCATCGCGGAAGAGGCCGGAGATGATCTGGGTTTCTCCCCCGCGGAGCCGCATGACCCCTTTGACCTCCCGGTTAAGGATGATCGGGATGCCGGCGATGCCCGGGCCGCCCAAGGCCGCGACCTTGATCTCCGCCGAAAGCTCGATCTCGTTCTCGAAATGAACCTTCGGGGTGATCTTGATGTCGAGGCCGACGTCCTGATAGTCGTAGCTCACCATCGACGACCCGGAGACGTCGCCGGCGCCGAAGGGCTGATACGTCGTCTTCGGGACGGGAACCTTCTGGCCGACGAACTCGCGGATCTCCTCGTCCCCGGCCACGCGCAGCCAGGGCTTGGCGATCAATTTCGTATCGATGTCGGTCTCGAGGAGATGGAGATAGCCGACAGGCAGGCTGACGGCGTAATTTTCGGCCCGGCCAAGGCCGAGGCTTTGGAGCGGGAACCATCCCACGCCCGTCGCCCCGCCCGAAGCCGCGGGCTTGGACTCGAGGCCGACGACGGCCGAGTCGAAGGCAAGGCCGAGCTCGCGGAGCCGGGTCCGGGAGACTTCCATGATCTCGACCATGACGATGACCTCGCCCTTCGGCTTGTCCCAGGCCCGGAGCAGCCGTCCGGCGAGGTCGATCACCGCGGCAGTGTCGCGGACCGTCAAGGAATTGAGCGCCTGGTCGGCGCTGATCGACGGCGCCTTGGTCGGAGTGCGCAGCAGCTGGGACAGCGAAGCCATGACCTCCGGAGCGCTGATGTTGGACAGATAGAAGGTCTTGACGGCATTGACCTCGTAAAGGGTCCTCTTGAGCGGCTGGTCGGGCACGACGATGACCGTCCGCTCGTCCACAAGGCGATGAAAATTTCGGCCGGCCCGGCAGAGCGTCCGCAAGGCCTCTTCGGCGGACATGCCGCTGAGGTCGATGGCGACGGGAACGTCATGGTAATCCTCGTCGAAAAGTATGTTGATGCCCAAAGCCCTCCCTACGGCGAAAAAAATCGACCTCAGGCTCGTTTCAACGGGAAAATTCAACTCGAGGGATTCGTCCTTGGCCTTGAGCTTGATCGGAAACTCGATCGTCTCCCTTCGGGGACGCTCCTCGGGCTTCTCGGAAAGCGATTTCCGGGCTGCGGCGGGAATCGCGGCATCCCAGGGATGATATCGCAGGGCTTTGGCGTAGGCGGACTCGGCTTCCTCCATCTTATCGAGGCTGAGGAGCTTCCGGGCTTCTTGGAGGTAGAAAAAGCCGGCGCCGACCTTCGCCCGCTGGAGGGCGGCCCGGTAGAGGGGATTTCGGGGAGAATCGAGATACGCCCCTTCATAAAACTTGACGGCTTCCTCCCACAACTTGTTGAGTTCCGCCTCCGCGCCTCGACGATAATTCGGACTTAAACTTTGACAGCTCCAGGCGGCGAGAGCCAGCCCTAGGAAAAAAGCGAGGGGGGCTCGGCTTATCGCTAACTTGTTCATAATAAAAAAATATTAGGCTATCCGGCGCTGAACGTCAATCGAAAATTTCGTTTCGGATGGACGTTCTTGGCGTTTTTAAAAAAAAGCGGGAGGCCGGGCGAACCCGGCCTCCCGCCTGAAGGGCTATCCGTAATTCTCGAATCAGCGATCCGGAATCAATGGTCCGGATGGCCGCTCGGCGGCGTCCAGTTCAGAAAATTCCTCCGGAACATCGGGATGTCGCCTATCGTTCCATAGTTCACCACCACCGGGAAGGATATCGCACTTCGGATGAACCAGCGGCCTTCCTGGGGACGGAAGACGGCCGCGTCCGTCATCCCTCCCCCGTTCTCGTCGCCCGGCGCGGCCACGTCCCCGTTCTGGCCCCAATTGAACGGAACTCCCCACGCCGCGGTGCTCTGATTGTAAGTGTACCAGTTTCCGTCCGAGGGACGGAAGACGCTCAGCGTGGCGTAGGCCGTAGTCTGGATATTGGTCGGCATCGGGATGTCCCCGTCCGTGCCGAAGGTCATGATCCAGGCCTGCGCCGTGTTCGAGGATTTCCGGATGAACCACGTGTTCGTCGACGGACGGAAGACCGCGCAGTCCGCCTTGCCGTCGTTGTCGTAGTCGGCCGGCAGCGGGATGTCGCCCTGCGTCCCCCAGTTGATGACCTCCGACACTCCCGTGTCGCGATGGTAGACGAACCAGGTTCCCGGATTCGGACGGAAGACCGCCAGGTCAATCGTCCCGTTGCCGTCGAAATCGGCCGGGACGGGGATGTCGCCCATTTTCCCGAACTGGATCGTGAAGGCGGGAGCGAAACAGAACCAATGATAGGTCGTCGGCCTCAGAACGCACTCGTCGGCGTCGCCGTCACCGTCATAGTCGCCCGGCAGAGGGACGTCGCCTCTCGTTCCCCATTGCCACGGCCCATGCGTCGAACCGTTTTGTTCACGATAGAACCAGTTTCCGCCGTCCGGACGCCAGAGGGTGATGCACGGAAAATTGGCCTGGCCCCACAGCTGCTGCGTTCCGCCGTAGATGGGAACGAAGGGGACGAAATAGATAATATCGGACGTCGACAGATAGGCCTCGTTGTAAGAATACTTTCGCGACTGCGTCCCGGCCGGATGCTCAACCCCCACCGTTCCGCTGGCGCCGTAATCGTAGATCGCGCTCCCGACGACGACATCATTATATAAGAACATGATCCAGTCCGGGATATTGGTGTGGGTATGCGAGCAAAAGAAAACTTCGAAGGAAACGGCCCCCCCCCCGCGATATGAGGAACTCCTCGCCATTCGATCAATGTATAGTAATAGCCCGCAACGTTGAATGATGTGTAATAAATCCCGCCTCCGAGACTTAGATCCCAATCATCCCACCACGGCGCCGCAAATCCATGTGGGGCTGACGTGTCGGGCATCGGATCGTTGGTCCAATCAGTGGTTGAGTCCGAAGGAGCGCTCCCGAATCCGAAGGTCACATAGCCGTTGGTCCAGATCCGGAGATGGGTGACCTTCTTCCCGTAGAAATAGAACTGGTAATTCGCCCCGAGAGCCATGTCGTAATAGCCCTCATCCCAGTCCCCCGCCGTCAGGGTCGTGATTTGGGTTGTCGCCGCGATATAAGACTGAGTCCCGCCCGCCAACCTGTCGGCCATCAGGTAGTCGTAGGCGTAAGCTGAAATCGAGAATACGACGAACAGGACAAAGGCGACGGACAGAGATTTGATGATCTTCATGTTGTCTCCTCCTTTTCACGGGAAATAATTCACCATTTCACAGAATATGTCAAGTTTTTTCGGTCGCCAAAATTGCCGATCCATGACCCCATTTTGCTCTTAAAGTGTAGGATGAAATCTTCCCTCGGAAGCGGCGATATTCGGAAGAGCTTTCTCGCTTGACCTAAGGTGAATCGCCTATCTCAGGGGCGATACAACGAGAGGCCGGATGAGCCCGGCCTCCCGCCTATAAGACTATTCGCGAATCTTGAGCTCAGCGGCCCGGCCTTAGACGTGACCGAAAATCCTCCATCAGCGGACGAGCGGAATGTCCCCCCTCATCCCCCAGGGCGTGTTCCCCTGCCCCTGGACATACCAGTTTCCGTCGGACGGCCGCCAGACGGCGATGTTTGCTCCCTCGAATCCATAGTAGCGGGCCGGGACGGGGATGTCGCCCGCTGTTCCCCAAAAAATGGCGGCTGTTCCCCCCTTGGCGTACTTGATGTGCCAAGAGCCGTCCGACGACCGCCAGACGGCCAGATTGCACTTCCCGTCGCCGTCGAAATCGGCCGGCGCCGGGAAATCGCCGATCTTCCCCCACTGAAAGACCCCATGGCCCCCGTTCGAATAGTTGATGAACCAGGTGCCGGCTGCGGGGCGCCAGACCGCGGGGTCGGCCCGGCCGTCCCCGTCGTAGTCGCCCGGAAGGGGGATGTCCCCGTTTTGGCCCCAGAAGATGACCGGCAGGCCGCCCCCCGAGAGGCGGAGGAACCAATGGCCCGAGGAGGGCCTCCAGACGGCGGCATCCGCCTTGCCGTCCCCGTCGTAATCGCCCGGCACGGGAATGTCGCCTCCCGTCCCCCACGGGATGAGATCCGTCGCCCCCCCCGACTTCCGGATGAACCAATAGCCGACGGATGCCCGCCAGACGGCCAGATCCGCCTTGCCGTCCCCGTCGTAGTCGCCGTTCGTCGGGATATCGCCGTCGATCCCCCAATTCTGGACCGTCCCTCCCCGGACGAACCAGTTGCCGTCCGACGGCCGCCAGACGGCGATGTCGGCCAAGCCGTCGCCGGAGAAGTCGCGGCCGGCGAAGACGGGCTGATGATAGCGCGTCCGGGCCCGGATCGAGACGTCATAGCCGTAGCTTCCCATCTCGTACCAGGGCCCCGATAGGTTCCGGCTCAGGTAGGTCTTGTTCGATTCCGTGGGCGCGAAGCCGTCGACGGCCATGGGATAGGTATAGCCGGAGCATCGGCCCTTGACGACGACATAGAAATCGTTGCCCTTGGCCAGCCAAACCGGGGTATCGAGGGGAACGGAGTAATACCCGGCCAAAGCGCAGGCCGTATCCTTGGGGCCGAAGAGCCGGTTCGAGGGCGTGACGCCGTCGAAATCGTCGTAGATTTCGACCGTGTAGGTGCTCGCGTCGTCGGTCGCCCAGAAATCGACGGCCGTGAGGAGGTCGTCGTGGCCGGCCGTGAACTTGACCAGGCCGTAGGCCGTCTCAGAGCCGTAGAAGCCCATCGAGAAATGCCAGCCGGCCTCGTCGTAATGATAGAGTGTGCCGGCCATCTCGCGGTAATCGTAAGCCTTAAAATCGTCGAAGTAGGAGGAGTTCTCGCCGACTCGGGCGGAGCCGTAGGCGATGGCGAAGTAGCCCTGGGCGCCCCAGTTCGTCCCCCAGCTGTTCTTGCAGATCCAGGCCCCTTGCCCGCCGGCATGGACAAGGGTGTCGTCCCAGCCGACGATGACGACGGCATGATTCGGAGGCTCGAGGCCGGCATGGTGGAGGACGGTCGTCCCGTCGTAAGCCGAGAATCCCGGGAACGAGGCGTTGAGGGTCGTGTAGACGGGCCCGGTGTTGGAGACAGCGGTCTTGATCGCCGTCGTGTCCTTGGAAAGGAGCTTCCAGCCCGTGGCCTGCTTGAGGCGGGGACAGGCGCTCCGGCAGATCCCGGTGTCTCGGTCGTGGTACGGATCGCAGATCTCGTCGACCGTCCCGAAGGTCGTCAGATGATTGGCCGCAACGAAAGCGTTCCCCCCGCCGCAGCCCCGGGCCCAATAGTTGCACTCCTTGATGCTTTCCTCGGAAAAGTCGTCCATCCGTCCGTTCCGGATAAGGACGAGCGACTCGAAGCCGCCGAGGGCGGCGAACGCCCAGCAGGAGCCGCAGCCGCCCTGGTTTTTGACCGGGGTCACGCCGCCCAGGGCACGCCAGTCGAACTTCGCGGGCAGAGCGAACGCCCTCAAGATCGCCGCCGGGGATCCGATGTGGCTCAAGTCGACGGGATGGGGCTTGTAGCCGAACCGGTCCGTCGGCGGGCTGATATGGTCGGGATTGATGGGAGCCGTGATCGGCCTGTCGGCTGTTTGCCCGGCGGCGGGGAGGGCCCCCCGATGATCCGCGGTCGGCACCGGCGTCGCCGCTCCCGCCAGCGCGGCAAGGGAGGCCAGGACCACGATCCGACCGGACCGGGAGTTCGGGAACTTCATTGGACCTCCGCTTCGACGGGGGAATGGTATTTGGACGAATGCTTTTTGTCAATCCGCCCGGCGGACGGCCTTGACCTTGTCGAGGTATTCAAGGAAGAAGGCCAAGGTCGTGAAGACGACGAGGCTGATGAAGAGGGCGGCCAGGATGTTCGCCTTCTTCTTGGGCGAAACGGGATTGAGCGACGAGGTCGGCTCCTTGACAAGGCGGGCGTGGTCGATCCGGGCCTTTTTGTCGTTCAGGAACTCGATCTCCTTATTCAGGGATTCGATCTTGTTCGTCGTCTTTTCGATCTCGTTGTTGATGGCCACGATCTCCGTCCCGACCTTCCCGATCTCCGTCCTCTTGATGGCGATTTCATTCCTGATCGTTTCGAGCTCGGCCCGCAGGGCGTCCTTCTGGGCCTCGAACTGGGAGGCCTGGGTTTCCAGCTGCCGGATATTCTGCTCGTGGTTGCGGATGTTCATCTCGGCGCTCTCCCGGGCGATCCGCTCCAGGCTGAGCTTCTCGTCGAGGGTGTTGTAGTACCGCAGGTTCTGCTGGACCTCGTTGGAATAGAGGAGGAGGCTGATGGCGTCTCCCCCCGCCTTTCGCTCTTCGAGGACCTTCTGAACCTGTTTTTCGAGGTCGTCGATCCGGCCCTTGACGGACTTCATCTCCTCGAGGATGCTCGCCATCCGCTCCTCGGAGATCTTGATCTTGTTCCGCTCGAACTCGATGCTTTTCCGGTTGCGCTCCTTCTCGATCTCCCGGCTCTGGACGTCGAGGATCCTCTGGCGGATGTCGGCGTCTTTCCTCAGGACGTCGTTTTCCTTGACCTTGATCTCGTTCTTCTTGTCTTCGATCTCGAGACGCTTGAAGTCGATCTCGTTCTTCTTGTCGCGGATTTCGATCTCGTTTTCCTTGATCTCGTTCTGCTTCTTGGAGATCTGCCCGTCGATACCCTTGACCTCGACCTCGATTTTCCGGTCGAACTCGGTCTTCAGCATGAGGAAAAGGGAATCCAGAATTCTGCTCCCCCGCTCCACGTCCTCGTCACGGACGGACATCCGGACAAGATGAGTGTCGGTTAGGTGCTCGGCCCGGAGCCGGGGAAAGTCTCGGAGGTCAAGATCCATCTCCTTGGCGATGGAGGCATTGTAGGAAGCCTGGTTGATCTGGCTGGCGACCTGCTTGGGATCGACGACAAGGACCTCGATGAGCTGGCCCTGCTCGGTTTGGAGGAGGAACTTGCTGGGCAGGAAGACGGCGTCGACCTCCCAGATCCGGGGGAAAAGGAAGCTCACGACGCCGGCGATGACGGCCACGGCCAAGGTCGGAGCGATGATCCCCCACTTCCGCCGCCAGAGAACGTCGAAAAAGTCCGTCAAGAAAATCTCCTGCCGCTCCGTCCGGTTCATGGTTTCCTCGTTCTCGCGCGAGATGTACTTCACCCTTGTTCGGGAGGCGATAAGGATATTCCCCGCCGCCGATGTGTGTCAAGAACGCGCCTCGGCCCGGTCGGACTCAGGCCATCAGCGGGGCGTAGAAGTCGTTCCCCTTGTCGTCGACGAGGATGAAGGCCGGGAAGTCCTTGACCGTGATCTTGTAGACGGCCTCCATCCCCAGCTCGGGATAGGCGACGACCTCCTGGCTGGTGATGCAGTCCTTGGCCAGACGAGCCGCCGGGCCTCCGATCGAGCCGAGATAGAATCCGCCGTGGGTCTGGCACGATTCGGTCACGACCTTCGACCGGTTCCCCTTGGCCAGCATGACCATCGACCCGCCGAGCTTCTGGAAGACGGGGACATAGTCGTCCATCCGGCCGGCCGTCGTCGGGCCGAGCGAGCCCGAGGCGTAACCCGGCGGCGTCTTGGCCGGGCCGGCGTAGTAAATGACGTGGTCCTTGAAGTAGGCCGGCAGGTCCTCGCCCTTGTCGACCTTCTCCTTGAGCCTGGCGTGGGCGATATCGCGGGCCACGATGATCGGCCCGTTGAGCATGAGAAAGGCGGCCACGGGATGCTTCGTCAGGGTGGCGAGGATGTCCTTCATCGGCCGGTTGAGGTCGATCTCGACGGCCGGGATCCCCTCCCCCGAGGGGACGGGGAGATATTTCGCCGGGTCGGTCTCGAGCTTTTCGAGGAAAATGCCGTCCCGGGTGATCTTGGCCTTGATGTTCCGGTCGGCGTTGCAGCTCACGCCGAGGCCGATCGGGCAGGAGGCGCCGTGGCGCGGGAGGCGGATGACCCGGATGTCGAGGGCGAAATGCTTGCCGCCGAATTGCGCCCCCAGGCCGAGTTTGCGCGTCGCTTCGAGAAGCTGGGCTTCGAGCTCGAGATCCCGGAAGGCGCGGGCGTCGGGCCCGCCGGTCGTCGGGAGGGCGTCGAGGTAGCGGGCCGAGGCGAGCTTGACGGTCTTGAGGACGAGCTCGGCCGAGGTCCCGCCGACGACGACGGCGATGTGGTAAGGGGGGCAGGCCGCGGTCCCGATGGCCTTCATCTTCCCGATGAGGTATTTCGGCAAGGAGACGGGATTGAGGACGGCCTTGCTCTCCTGGAAAAGATAGGTCTTGTTCGACGAGCCGCCGCCCTTGGCGATAAACAGGAACTTGTAGGCGTCCCCCGCCTCGGCGGAGATGTCGACCTGAGCCGGCAGGTTCGAACCCGTGTTCTTTTCGTCGTACATCGTCAGGGCGGCGTTCTGGGAATAGCGGAAATAATTCTTGGCGTAGGCGTTGAAAACCCCGCGGGAGATCGCCTCCTCGTCGCCGCCGCCCGTCCAGACATCCTGGCCCTTCTTGGCGCTGACGATCGCCGTGCCCGTGTCCTGGCACATCGGGAAGATCCGGTCGGCGGAGATGACGGCGTTCTTGATGAGCTCCAGGGCGACGGCCCGGTCGTTGGCCGAGCTCTCCGGGTCGTCAAGGATCTCTCGGAGCTGCTGCAAGTGGGAAGCCCGCAGGAGGAAGGCGACGTCGGTGAAGGCCCGCTCGGCCAGCAGCGTCAAGCCCTCGGGAGCGACCTTGAGGATCTCTCTCCCTTCGCACAAACCGACCGAAACGTGTTCCTTGCCCAGGGAATAGTACTCCGTCGTGTCCGGTCCCAGGGGAAACATTGGCCCGTACAGGAATTCCACCATGGTCCTTAAGCCTCCTTCCGAAAAATCTTTTTTCAGGCTTGATGCCTTAAGATGACTTGGCCTCCCCGAGCCGGCGGAGCGAGGCGGCAGCGACATCCTTCACCTTCCGCCGTTCTCGCGGACGATCCAGGGCCTGCCGGAGGGGGCCGCTACCCCGTTTGTCGCCGATTTCGCCCAGAAGCCTGGCCGCCCGGAACCGCATCGTCCAGGACCGGCTTCGGAGGGCGTCGACGAGAGGGGGGACGGCATCCCGGCCGAAATTCAGAAGAGCGTTCTCGGCGTTCTCGCGGACGCTCCAGTGGGAATCGGCCATGGCCCGAAGGAGCGGTACGATGGACCGGGGATCCTGGTAGTTTCCCAGGAGGCGGGCGGAGCGGGCCCGGACTTCCACGGACGAGTCCTTGAGCCCGTGAAGGGCGGCCTTCAGGATCTCGGGCTGGCCTTTGACCATCGTCCGCAGGGCCCGCATGGCCTCCCCCCTGATGAAGGGCCGGCAGTCCTTGCGAGCGATCCGGACGAGATGCTTCAGGGCGATTTCGCCGCCCATCCTGGCGATGGCCCGGACGGCCTCGAATCGGGCGTTGGCCGAGTTGTCCTGGAGCGACGGGACGATCAGGGGAACGAGGTCCGGCTCCCCGATTTCCTCTAAAACCTTGAGGGCGCAGCACCGGCCCCAGGCCGCGCAGCCGATCTGGGCCAGGGCCGCCGTGGCCGCTTCCTGGACGTCGGGGAGGCCCGTCTCGACGATCTCCTTGAGGAGGAGGACCGCCCGATGATCCTCGAGACCGCCCAGGGCCTTGATGGCCCGGATCTGGAGCTCGGGGTGCATCTTATCGCAGGCGTCCCTCTTGAAATGGTCGATGGCGCTCCGGTTGTAGGATAGGCCGGGGAGAAGAAGGCGGCCGACCATCGGACCGAACCTCCCCAAGGCCCGGACGGCGGCCTGCCGGACGACGAAGTAGGAGCTCCGGAGATAGCCGATGAGAGCCGGGGCCGCCTTGGGATCGCCGACGAGGCCGAGGCATTTGAGGAAGGCCTTCTGGACGAATTTATCCCGCTCCCGGCCGAGAGCGTTGAGGAGGGGGATCGTCGCCTGTTTTCCGAAATGGACGAGGGCGACGACGGCTCGTTCCCGGACTTTTTCGACGTTGTCCTGGATCGCCAGGACGAGGGGCTCGATGGCGATCTTATTCCCGATGAGCCCCAGGGCCTCGGCCGCCCGGCAGCGAACGGAGATTTCGTCGTCGTGGAGGAGGTCGATGAGGTAGGGCGCCGAGCTCGCCGCCCTCATCCGCCCCAGGGCCCGGGCGGCGTTGGCCCGGATCGTGGCCGAGGTGTTGTGGAGGGCCTCGTGGAGAGAGGGAAGCGTTTCCGCCCCCATTTCCTGAAGCCCCTCGATGGCCAAAGGGACGATCTCCTCGTTGTCCAGGGAGAGCATGTGGATGAGGACCCGGGCGAGCCGGACGTCGCGGCGGGCGATGATGTCCCGGACCTTGGCCATGAGCTCGGCCACGGCCTGGGTCCGGACGATCCATTCCGGATCCTCGACGGCCTTCATCAAGTCGTCGATGACCCGGTAATCGCCGAGCTGTCCGACCGCGGCGACGGCCGCCCAGCGGATGTTGACGTGGACCGAGCGGAAAATCTTGGGCTTGACGAGCTCCTCGATGGCCTCGGGCTTCCCGTAGCGGCCCAAGGAAACGACGGCCGCGTGCTGGACGGCCGGATTGGGGTCGTCGAGGGCGGCCAGGAGGACGGGATAAACCTTCGGATTCCGGAGGTAGCCGAGGTCCATGATCGCCGCCCGGACGGTCGAGGCGTCCTCCCCCTCCCGGACGGTCCGGAAGAGGTTCTCCAGGGCGGCGGTCGTCAACTCAAACCCTCTCGATGTAGCCTTTGCAGTCGCCCTCGATGTTGAACGAGGTGACCTGGTAGTCGCAGTCGAGATTGGCCAGGGCCTTGACCGCCGCCCGGAAACAGCCGATCCGGGCGCAGGTCAGGTCGCGGACGGAAAATCCCTCCTCGATGAGGGCCTGACAGCTCTTAAGGTAGACGCATTCGTGGACGGTGATGGCCAGGTGGAAGGGATTGATGTCGACGAGCTCGAAGTTGCTCGCGTCGCGGAACAGCCCCCCGGTGATGCCGATCTTGATGTAGCTTTCGACGGCCGCCCGGATCGTGTCCGACTTGGGGATGTGGAGGCCGTATTCATCCCCCAGGAGGTGAAGATAGTACTGAACGGAATGCTCGTAGGCGCGTTCGCTGAAAACCCGCGGCCGGGTGCCGTGGAAATCCCGGGCCGTCTCCTCGAGAGCGCTCAACCAGGACAGAGCGACCAGCCAGCCCGCTTCTTCCCGATCGATTTTTTCCATGACGTCCCTCCTTTAAGGAGACCTGGCCGGTCTCGGCGCCGGGACCGGGGACGATAGGCTCAACCGGACGAGCTCCGCCCGGACGGCCTCGGCCTCGACCGCCCGGCCGAGGGCCGAGGCGAGCTTGCCGGCCAGGACGGCGGGGTCGGCCTTGGGATTCCGGGCCCAGAGGAGGACGAGCTTGGCCGTCTCCTCGGGCTTGAAGGCCGCAGGCGCCGGGGGCTTCGGAACGGCCGGAGCGACGGCGACTTCTCCCTTGGGCCGGGCCTCGAGGATAACCTTGGTGTCCCGGGCGATGGCCAGCTCCTCGTTGGTCGGGATGACGAGGATCTTGGCCTTGCCCCGGCTGATGTCGCGCTCGTTTTTCTCGTTGCGGGCCGGGTCGAGGACGAGGCCGAACGTCTCCAGCCCCTCGCAGACGAGCCTCCGGACGAGCCGGGAGTTCTCCCCGATCCCTCCCGTGAAGACCAGGGCGTCGAGTCCGCCGAGGGCGGCGATGTAGGCCCCGACATATTTCTTGACGTGATAGGCATAGATGTCAATGGCCAGCTTGTGCCGCTCGCTGCCGCGGGCGGCCTCCTGCTCGATCTCCCGCATGTCGTTCGAGGTCTCGGTCAAGCCGAGCATCCCCGAGTTCTTGTTCATGATCGAGTCGATTTCCTTGGCCGAGAGCTTCTCCCGCTCCATGATGTAGGGGACAAGAGCCGGGTCGATGCTCCCGCAGCGCGTCCCCATGACCAAACCCTCGAGGGGGGTGAAGCCCATCGTCGTATCGACGGACCTGCCGCCGGCGACGGCGGCGAGGCTCGCCCCGTTCCCGAGATGGCAGGTGACGAGCTTGAGGTCGGCGAATGGACGGCCGAGGAATTCCGCCGCCCGGCGGGCCACGAAGCCGTGGGACGTCCCGTGGAATCCGTAGCGGCGGATGCTCAATTTCTTGTAGAGGGCGTAGGGCAGGCCGTAAATGTAGGCCTTGGGGGGGATCGTCTGGTGGAAGGCCGTGTCGAAGACCCCGACCTGGGGAATGCCTGGCAGATGGACGTCGCAGGCCTCGATCCCCTTGAGGTTGGCGGGGTTGTGGAGTGAAGCGAACTGGATGCACTTCCGGATCGTCGCCCGGATCTTTTCGGTGACCAGGACCGAGCCGGAAAAATCCTCCCCCCCGTGGACGACCCGGTGGCCGATCCCGGCGATCTCGGCCTTGTCGCGGATGACGCCGTGCTGGGGATGGAGGAGAAGCTGGAGGACCATCTCGATGGCCGTGGTGTGGTTGAGGACTTCCCGGATCTCGCGGATCTTGTTCTTGTCCTCGGGCTGGTACGAGATGATCGCGTCGCTCGAGCCGATCTTCTCGACGATCCCCTTGGCCAGGACGCGCTCGCCGGCCATGGAAATGAACTGGTACTTGACGGAGGAACTGCCGCTGTTTAAAACGAGGATATTCATGGGTGGTTGACGAAATACTATAATTTCATTGGCCGACCCTGTCAAGGAAAGACGGGTTGACAGGGAGGGGCGTTTCGCCCGAAAATACGGCCGAGGATTCACCGGAAAGAAAGCTCAGAATGAACACGATCTACACCATCGCCGGACATCGCCCCAAGTCGGGACTCGGGGACGAGGAAACGCTGGCCCTGCAGCGGGAAGGGTTTCCGACACTCGAGGAGGCGACGGCCCGGGCCAAGGAAATCATCGAAGGCGATAAAGATCTGGGCCTGGCGGTCATCTACGAACACAGGCCGGACGGAACGTCCGAGGGCGTGAAATTCGTCTACAAGAACGAAGACGGCGCTTTCGAGGATTTTCCCCTCTATTGGGGGTCGTGCGAATCCTGCAGCGAGGGCTGACCTCCGCCCCGGCCGAGAGCCAGGACGTTCCATCTCCCGATCAGGCTGGGGGATTCAGTATTTCCCGTCCATCTGGAATTCGGCGCTGTCCAGCCAGTATCCCGAGCCGGTCACGGAGTCGTACTGGGCCTGGAGAAGGTCGTAGTGGAACCTCTCCTCGTCGGCGATCTTGAGGAAGATGTCCTTGGCCGCCGGGTCGTCCCCGCTCTCGGCGCACCTTTTGAAGAAATCGATCGCCTTGAGCTCGAGTTCCATCCCGATCCGGATGGCCTCGATTTCCCCCTGGCTTTCGGCTTTTTTCATCCGGGCGACGAGGTCCTCGATGACCGCCGAACGCCCCGACGCCTCCTCCTCGCGGACCGACTTCTTCCACTCCTCGGCGGAAACGACCTCCTGGAAGAGCTTGCGGAAGGCCTCGAGATGATGGATCTCCTGCTGGGCCAGGTGGCGGAACATCTTCTGGCCGAGGCTGTTGTGGGTGATCGCCGCGGCCTGGTTGAAGAATTCGAAGCCCCGGATCTCGAGCCGGACGGCTTCCCGGGCGAAATCCCGAAGCTGGGCGCTCGTCCGGGCGGTCATCGGAGCGTCCCCTCGTAGTGGGCCGTGAACTGGCGCTTCTTGACCTCCTCGGGCGTATACGACGGCAGGAGGACGGGCGCGATCCGGTCGGTGACGATCCCGGCCTTTTGGAGCTCCTCCTCGTAGGCCGTAAGATGGTCCAGGGAAAGCTTCCCCAGGACCGCCGTCCGGGCATATTCGGCCGCATAGCGGCCGGCCCGCCGGCCGAAGACGTTGTAGTCGAGGACGGAATTCCCCATGAGCCTGTTCCGGCCATGGACGCCCCCGGACGCCTCGCCGGCGACGTAGAGGCCCTTGACGTTCGTCTCGCAGCGGTCGTTGATCTCGACCCCGCCGTTCTGGTAATGGAGCGAGGGGTAGACGAGCATCGGCTCCTTGGTGATGTCGATGTTGTAGCGGATGAACTGCCGGTACATGGCCGGGAAGTTCTTGTTGATGTAGCCCGCCCCCTGGATGACCTCGATGACCGGGGAATCGAGCCAGACGCCCCAGCGGCCGCTCGGCGTTTGGATGCCGTTCTGCCGCTCCAGGCATTCGCGGATGAAGGCCGCGCTCTCGACGTCCCGCGGCTCCCGGGGCCAGACAAACAGCTCCCCGGACTTGTTCAGCGGCTGTCCGCCCGCCCCCCGGATCTTCTCGGTGATCAGGAATCCGGCGATCTGCTCCGGGAACGAGGCCCCTGTCGGATGGTACTGGACCGAATCCATGTACAGGAGATTGGCCCCGGCCCGGTAGGCCATGACCAGTCCGTCCCCGGTCGCCCCGTAATGGTTCGTCGTGTCGAAGCCCCGGATATGGAGCCGGCCGTAGCCGCCCGTGGCGATGATGACGGCCTTGGCCTTGACCGTGAAGTACTCCTCGGTCTCCAGGTTATAGAGGACGCCGCCGGCGCACCGGCCCTTTTCGTCGAGGAAGAGCTCGATCGTGGGCATGAACTCCAGGATTTGGATGTCGTCGGGATGGTTGCGGACCTCGTCCATGAGCGTCCGCATGATGATCGCCCCCGTGTAGTCCCGGCAGGAGTGCATCCGCTTCCGCGACGTCCCGCCGCCGTGGAGGACGTACATCGATCCGTCGGGATTCTTGTCCCAGACGACCCCCAAATCCTCCAGCCACTTGACGACCTCGGGTCCGTCCTCGGTCAGGGCTCTGACAAGGTCCGCCTTGTTGTCGAAATGGCCGCCGCCCAGGGCGTCCAGGTAGTGGATCGTCGGGGAGTCCTTGGCCGTGACCGCGGCCTGCATCCCTCCCTGGGACATCATCGAATTGGCGTCCCCGAGCCGGAGCTTGGTCGAGATGATCGACTTCGTCCCATGCTCCCGTCCGACGATGGCCGCCGCGCAGCCCGCCCCCCCGCCGCCGACGATGAGAAGGTCGGTCTCATAATCCGGGGACGACAGGTCGAACATAGCCGCGCCGATCCGGGTGTGGGACTCGAGCATGTCCGCGACCTCGGTCGTCAGGACCTCCCCCTTGTTCGGCCCCACCCTGATCGTCCGCCGGGAATCGGCCTTGTAGTCCGGATGGAATTTTTTGAGGACGTCCTCCCTCTCCTCGGCCGACATGGGCGGGAAGACGTTCTTCCCCGACCGCTCGAGCTCGATCCGGCGGGCGCGGGTGGCCTCGACCTTTTTCAGGGAGTCGTGCATAAACTCGGGGTACATCGGGCGCTCCTTTACTCGTTGTCCCGGGCGTAATATTTCTTCTTGAGCTCGTCCTTGGACATCTTCATCATCTCCTTGTATTCCCGGTCGAACTTCTTGTCCTTGACCTCGGCGATCCGTTTGTCGAGATGGTCGCTGTTCTTCCGGAGGTACCTCCCGAAGAGCCGGCGGCCGAGGATGCCGACGTTGTAGTGGACGATCTCGGCCGGGCAGCGGATGGCGCACAGCCCGCAGCTCAGGCAGTCGAAGGACAGGTCCATGACCTTCTCGACGTCGCCCCGCTTGGCGGCCTGGATGTAGTCCATGACTTCGAGCTCCTGGGGGCAGGCCTTGGTGCAGGTGTTGCAGGCCACGCAGCGGAAGATCTCGGGATAGAGCTTCTGGAAGGTCTGGACGTTAGCCTTGAGCTCGCTGAGGTCGTAGACCGGCCGCTGGGCGGGGATGGCCGGGATCTGGGAGAGGTACATCCCGTCCTGGACGAGGGTCATGCAGGCCATGCCGGTGTAGATCTTGTAGTCGCCGGGGAGGCGGTAGACGGTCGCGCAGGCCCCGCAGAATCCCTCCCGGCAGCCCGCCCCGCGCTTGATCTGGTAGCCGGCGTACTCGATGGCCCCCATGATCGTCGCGTCGGCCGGGACGCGGTAGGCCTTGCCCATGATATAGACCGTGGCCATGGCCTTGTCCGGCTCCTTCTTCGCCGGCTTGGCCTTGGCGTCCTTCTTGACGTTGGCTTTCGTCGCGCTCATCTTGGCTCTCCTTCCTTGTCCCGCGGTCGGGTCCTCAGTACTCCTGCGGAAGCTTCTGCAGCTCGGCCCAGGAATAGACCGGCCCGTCCTTGCAGACATAGTGCCGGCCGATGTTGCACCGCCCGCACTTGCCGATCCCGCACTTCATCTTGTTCTCGACCGTCGTATAGATCTGGTCGTCCCCGAAGCCGAGGTCCTTGAGGGACTTGATCGAGGTCTTGATCATGATTGGCGGCCCGCAGACGAGGGCGGTCGTCCGGTCGGGGGAAGGCTTCTTGTCCAGGATGTTCTGGGCGACGAAGCCGACGAATTCCTTCCACCCGGGCTCGGCGACGTCGATCGACACGTGGACCGGCATCTTCGTCTTGAGGTCGGCGAGCTCGTCCTTGTAGACGATGTCGGCCGAGGTCCGGGCGCCGTAGACGAGGCTCAGGTCGCCGAACTCGCCCTTCCGGAGGAGGGCCGTCTGGAGAACGGACCAGATCGGGGCCAGGCCGATGCCGCCGCCGACAAAGAGGAGGTTCCTCCCCTTCCAGGAGTCCACCGGGAAGGCGTTGCCGTAGGGGCCGCGGACCCCGATGAGGCTCCCCTCCTCGAGGTCGTGGAGAGCCGTCGTCACCCGGCCCGTCTTCAGGATGCTGAACTGAAGATAGTCCTGGACGAGGGGGGAACTCGAGATCGAAATCATCGACTCGCCCCGGCCGAAGATCGAGAGCATGGCGCACTGGCCGCAGAGATGGGTGAAGCCGCCGTCCAGGAATTGGGTCCGAAAGGTCTTGATCGACCGAAGGCCCGGGACCTCCTCCTTGATCGAGACGACCCGGGCGAGGTGCGGGAGATAGACGTTAGCTGACATGGTCTCTCACCTTTTCCACGACCTTGACCAAGTCGATCCCCACGGGGCAGAGGGTGATGCATCTCCCGCAGCCGGTGCATTGGTAGTGGTTCCAAACCTCGACGAAGTACTGGAACTTGTGGTTGATCCGCTGCCGGAGGCGGGACGATTTCTCGGGCCGCGGGTTGTGGCCCGACGAGTGCATCGTGAAATCCGGGAACTGGCAGGTGTCCCAGGTCCGGACGCGTTTCCCGAGGAGGGGGGTCGTCGACTCGACCTCGTCGTTCATGTCGAAGCAATGGCAGGTCGGGCAGAGATAGGTGCAGATGCCGCAGCGGATGCAGCTCATGGCCTCCCTGTCCCAGAAGGGCGAGTCGAACATCCCCCGCAGCTTTTCGGGCACGGTCTCGAGCCGGTCGATCGTCCGGCGGAGCTTCGTCTCCGATTCGC
>Ga0194112_10001508_pt1 | contig 34162 bp, 20 predicted proteins | sample TA2MahC400mmetaG_FD_146191 | JGI IMG/M metagenome (GOLD analysis project Ga0194112, IMG submission 146191) | Freshwater microbial communities from Lake Tanganyika, Tanzania - TA2015016 Mahale Deep Cast 400m | ecosystem: Environmental > Aquatic > Freshwater > Lake | place: Tanzania: Lake... | reverse complement strand
AGCCGGCGAGTTGACGGGAGAGAGGGATGTTCCTGCGGCGATGCGAGCGGCGCAAGGGGCGCAAGCGGCACACGTACTGGGCGTTGGTCGAATCGGTGCGGACCGCCTCGGCCGCGAGACCGCCGTCACCGACCAGCGCGGCGTGGGTTCACGCGTACGCTTATGATGGCGCCGGCCGCCTGGCAGGACGACGGCGACGGCCAGTTCGAGCCGGAAGGCGACGACACGCTCCTGGCCGCGTATCAATACGACGGCCTCGGCCGCCGCATCCGGAAGACCGTCGGGGGCGCGCCCGGCGTAACCTATGACTATTACTTCAACGAAGACCGGCAGGTGCTTGAGACCCGCGCGGGCGGCGCCCCCGACCCGCTCGACCGGTACGTCTGGGACGTGCGGTACGCCAAGGCGCCGGTCGTCCGGTTCCGCGACGGCAACACCGACGGCGATTACGCGGACGAAGAAGACAACGTCCTCTATTACACGCACGATGCCAACTGGAACACCACCGCCCTGGTGGATGCGGCCACGGGCGCGGTGGCCGAGCGGTATTTTTATGACGCCTACGGCCGGCCGCAGTTCGCGGATGACTCGTGGGACGAAATGTCCTGGTCCGGCTCGCTCCAGAATGAGATTCTCTACGGCGGCTACGGCTTTGACGCGGAATCCGGCTTGTATCACACCGACGCCCGCGAGTATCATTGCACCCTGGGCCGGTTCGTGCAGGTTGACCCCCTCGGCCCGGCCGCCGGGCCGAATGTCTACGCCTACTGCGCCAACAGCCCGGTGGACACGGTCGACCCCAGCGGCCTCATAGGCCTTGAGAAGGTGATGCAGGGGTTGTGGGGCGTGGGCGAGGGCGCGATCGAGATACTCTGCGGCCTGCCCTCGACCACGCCGGGAACGGGGAACATCGCGCTGCTTGCCAAGGGCGTGGCCGATTACGCCCTGGGCCTGAACAAGATTCGCGAGGGCTTCCGGGACGAGGCCGGTCCTGGCGCGCCGGCCAACGTAGGCCAGGCGGTCGGGGACCTGGTGAGCCGGCTGACAGGCGCGCCCCTCCAGGAGACCAGGGCGGCAGGGATGCTCCTGGACGCGGCGCTTTCGGGTGCGGCGTGCGCGTGGGGCAGGGGCGCGACTGTTGCTAGGGGCGCGAACGGTGTCCGTTCCGCCAACCCCACGGTAGCCAACACAACGCGGGGCTGGAAGGTTGGACAACCGATTAACAACTTGACGGCCAAGGGGAACGCGCCATCGGTGAGCACAGTTCGGCAACGGTTTTGGAAGAACGAGGCGTTCTACAAGCCAGGGAAGTACAAGCCTCAAGACCTGGCGCGCATGCGGCACGGGCTCGCTCCGCAGCAGATGAATCCAGAGACCGGCGTTCTCGAAAGCATGCATCTTCACCACAATCCCCCGCAAAGTGCGGGCGGGCTTTTCGACGTGGAACCGATGTGGCCAGCGCAACATTGGGAAATCCACTATGGCAGCGGGAGATAGACTGTGCCAGAATTTCAGTCCATGTTTGAGCAGTCGCGTGGCCAACCTGTTCAGTACAAGGGCAATACATTGGTGATGTGTGACTACTTCCCGACACAGGGCGCGAACAAGTTTCGCCTTGTCATTGAAACCTGCAATGGGAATCCCGTTCGGCAGGATTCGGCAAGTGCGTGGAGCCCGGGTCGGGGCCGGGAGAATCGCACCGCCGATGGGCGATTTTTTCGCACATCGGTGGACGGGCTTGCCCCGTGGAGAAACCTGGAGCCTCCGGGCAAGTGGAGGCAGGCGGTATCTGTGGCTTTGGTCTTTAAGGGCCGTAAGGGTAAGTGGCACAAGGGCGCCGGCCAAGGGAACGAGGGGCAGATTGCCGTTGGTGGCAAGTTTGCGGGCGGAAAAGATGGAATCTTGTTTTGGCAGTCCCAAGACTGGGACACCGTGGATTTCGAGGTGCTCGGCGGCGCATCTGTGATACGCATCTACAATGCATGGGACTGTGGCAACGGCGTCGTGGATTTCTGGCTCAACGGGGCGGCGATGATAGTAGAGGAGATTCCCAACGGCCGGCGATATCGGTGTAACGATGGCGAGCCGGATGACGACTTCGAAGACATCATCTTCCGCTTGCAGCGCGTCAAGTAGGGCGGCTACGGCCTGGACGCGGAATCGGGCTTGTATCACACCGACGCCAGGGAGTATCATTGCACCCTGGGCCGGTTCGTGCAGGTTGACCCCGTCGGCCTGGCCGCCGGGCCGAACGTCTACGCCTACTGTGGCGCCAGCCCGGCGGACACGGTCGATCCGAGCGGCCTGCTGGACCTGGAGAAGGTCGAGCGCGGCGTCGCAGGCATCTTCGAGGGATACGTGGAGTTTTTGTCGGCGTCATCAACGGCGTTCCCGAATGCGATGACCGCCAAGGGCTACGGCGACTTCCTGCTCGGCATCAACAAGACCGTGGAGGGCCTGCGGGACGTGCCGGGCCTGGGCGCCCCGGGGAGCATCTTTGAGGGCCTGGGCGACCTCGCGAGCCTTCTTCTGACCGGCCGGCGGAGCCAGTTGGCCTGCGACGTGGCGAACGTCTCCGACATGGTGCTCACGACGGCAGCCCTTACCACGCGGCCGGTGCCCCGGAACCTGGGGGCGAATACATACAACGTTGACTACAGACCGCTGCCGGGGCGCTCCCCTGAGAGGGGCATCGTCAACAATTCCGCGGCGGGCCAAATCGGTGTAGTCGCGGACCGCGCGTCTGCGGATGAGGCCGTCGAAGCAGGTCCGCGACCGTAAGGGAGCGGCGCCGTGGTGTGCGTGGAAGGCCCCGCTCCCTCACGGTCACGGCTCTGAATCAGGCGCGCCAGGCGCGGCACGGAAGCGCGGCATCGGCAATGGGCGAAAGCCGCCGGAACCGACAACTTCCCGTGTCTGCAGGTCACCGCGCCGGACCTCGACTCTACCGCGGCGGGGAGTTGCGGCGGGGCCCTTGCGCGGCGGGTCTCCTGACCCGCCGCGCAAATCCGCAGGCGGCGCTCTGGAGTTAATCCGCCAGTTCAAGCGCCCCTGCGTCGCGGCGAGGCCCGGCTGGCGGCCGACCCGCGAAGTCGCGCAGGAACGGCCCGTTGAATTCCCACTCGTACAGTTCCTCGATGGTCGTCTTGGCGTCGGCGAGGGTTCCCCTGGCGATGCGAAGGAAGTCTATCGCTCCGGCAAGGGAGCGGCCCTGGGGCGTGCCGCCGACGTAAAGGTCGGCGTCATTGGCCAGCGTCGCGTCGGCGCCGATGCCGCGGCCGGCGGCGTCCTTGCGGCCGTCGATGTAGAGGGCGAGCGCGGCGGCGGGGCGGTCGGCCTCGGCTACCACGTGATGCCACCGGCCGTCGTTGACCTTCGACGGGCCGGCGATGCTTGCCGACGCCCCTTGTGCCTTGATGGTGAAGGTCACGCCGCCCTTATCGTTGACCGCCAGGCAGTAGCCGGCGGCGGGGCCCATCTTCTCGACCAGGACGCCGCCGGTGTGGCCGGGCTGCGTCCTGAAAAAGGCCTCGATGAGCGGGCCGGAGCGGTGCATCTGCGGGCTCTTGAGGTCCTCGCCTGCGGCGGTGCGGGTTTGCGGGTTGCCGCCTTTTTCGGGCGCCGCCGCATAGACGAACGGCTCGGCCAGCCTGGCGGCGGAAATCCAGGCGTACTGGTTCCGGCCGTTCAGGTTGAGCGCCCCGGATATCCAGTCCTCCAGGGGTCCGGGGCCGTAGTCGGCGGCAGCGACGTTGACCGCCTTGAGCGGATACGTGGGGCGCTGGTAGTAGTCCTGGCGCTGGACGTGGTAGTGCGTCAGGTACCAGTGCTCGTCGAGGATGTGGGCGGGATCGTCGCCGGCAGGGTAGAAGTGCCACTCAGCCACTTCGCCGTGCAGCGCCCAGGGGACGAAGACCTTGACGCCGCGGTTGATGACTTCGGAACCGGGGACCGGACGGAAATCGCGGCGCTCGGGGGCCCGCAGGGGGGTGCTTGCGGCGAGGACGCCCACGTCGGCGGCGAGGGCCTTTCGCCCGGCCAGGGCCGCGCGCAGATCGCCCAGGCTTCGGTAATCGCCGCCCTCGGCCTCGAAGACGCCGACGACCCCGCCGATGCGGTACAGGACGTTGGCGGCATATGCGCTTGTGTGGTATGCGAAAAGCGGCCCCTGGGCGCCTGCGCCGCGAGCGCCCGGATCGACCCCCAACTTGTCGGCGTGCCGCAGAAGCATCAGCGAGACGTCCTAGAAGACGTTGGCCAGGTACTTGTTTCTTCCGGCCTCCGGCTGCTGGCGGCGCGAGCCCTTCACGAAGTTGAAAACGGTGTTATTGAAGAAAGTATTCTGGTAACCGATGATTTCCTGGAACGCGGCCCGGTTGCCGAGGGGGCTGGCAGGGTCGCTGGATTTGCCCCAGGCGATGTTGTTGAAATGGTAGTTCTTGAAGGCCCCGTCGAGGTAATAGGCGTGTCCGAAGCGTGCGGTGCCCGGCTTGTTCGGATTGAGCAGGTAGAAGTGCCGGTATCCGCCGGGGTTGCCGGAGACGTTGTTATAGACGTAGGCGGGGCCGCCCTGCCAGGTCTCTATGCCGCCGAAGTCGTCGCTGCTAAGCAGGCAGTCTGTGACCTTGTTGTGATGGATGACGAGGCGCGAGAGGGGGCAGTCCCTCAGTGCGCCGCCGCGTTTTCCGCCGTGCACGTTTATGCCGCCGCAGTAGCAGCGGTCCACGATGTTGCCGGCCACTTCGGCCGTCTGCGGGTTCAGGATGTTGACGGCGAAGCCGAGTTCGAACCGCGTCGGGCGCAGGCCGATCTGGAAGAGGCGGTTGCGCAGGACCTTGACGTCGCCCAGGAGGCCCGTCTCGCGCTCCTTTTCTCCCCACTCCGAGCCCTCGGCCAGGTCGAAGGCGCCGCGGTCGGTGAAACGGACGTCGTTGTCGGAAACGACTGCGCGGTCGATCAGGTCGTCCTTGCCCGCGGCCTTCATGCGAACGGCCGCCTGGACGTGCTCGAACAGGCAGTTGGCCACGCGGATGTCGGCGGCGGCGCCCAGGATGCGGATGCAGGCGATGTCCAGGTCCTTCCCTTCGCGATACGGCACGCCGTCGAGCCGCCAGTGCGGATTGGTGAAGCGGAACGCCAGGCCCGTGATGTGCAGGTGGCTTGCGCCGGCGCCGTCAATCAGGTTGGAGTGGCGAGCCGCCTCGATGTGAAGCGTGTTGGGGTCGGCGCCTGCGGGCGGGCGGAGGTACAGGCGGCCGCCGGCGCCCTTGCGGTCGAACCAGAACTCGCCCTCCGGGTCGTCGAGGTAGTGGGGCTTGTCTTCCAGGAAGTAACGGTTGAAGCGGATGATCTTGTAGGAGCCGGCGGCGCCGTATCGGCCGCCGAAGCCCAGGCCGTGCCTTGCGGTATCGACGGCCTCGACCCGCACCGGGTAAGGCCCGCCCATCACCCAGCCGTGCTCGGTCCAGAGGAGGGCGTCGTTGTAGTATTCCGCCGGCTTCGTCAGGTGGGCCGTGTCGATGCCGAGGTGGAGTTTCGTGCCCCGGCTGGTGGTGGTGAAGACGTCGAACGGCTTCTCGCCCTTGTAGTCCCAGTGCCACCACTCGCTCTTGACGTCGTCGGGATTCGACACCTTCCAGTTCGGCGTGCGGGCCAGGGGAATGCGGGCTATGCCGCCACCCTTGTCCACGGTCCACAGGGCGCGCGGGGCGAAGTCCAGGTCGGCATACCACACGGTCTCGGGCTGGGGGATGTCCGGGTGGGCGGCGCCCCGCGTCCATCGGGCGACCTTCTGCGAGCCGCAGATGACGGCGTCGCCCCGGCCCCAGGCGGGGTCGCTCGTGAGCCGGATCGGGTCGCCCGGCCTGCCGGATTCTTTGGCGGTCATCCAGCCCCGGTACACGGCGCCGCGCTTGAAAACGTACGTGTGTATTCCCCGGCATTCCCGGGCCTTGCCGGCGGCCTCGGGGTCCCAGGGATGGTGCTTCCAGGCGGCATCTTTGGCCGCGCCGTGATTGGCGTCGTTGCCATTCTCGTAATCGATGTAGCGAACCGAGGCGCCGGCCTCGAAGGCGAACGGCTGCGGTTTCCAGGCGAGGTCTCCCTTCGGGTCCACGGCGGCGTGGGGCATCTGCCAACTCCATCGGGTCGCGGCCGTCTGCGCCCGCGCCGGCGCCGCCGGCGTTGCGCACGCGGCGAGCCACAAGGCCGCAAGCACGAAAACCCGCGGGCGGGCCTTCCTCGGCGGCGACCCGCCGCGCGAGCATCGCCCGCCGGCGCCGGACGCGGGTGAAATGACGCTGCCGCCGGACGCGGCGGATGACGCTCCGGCCGAGGCGGACAAGCCGTCGGACCAGGCGGATAAGCCGCCGGACGCGGCGGGCAGGCCGCTGGCGGCGCCCTTGTAACCGGTGCGGCGCGACAGGCGCGAGTCTTTCATCATGGTAACACCCTTCGCGGCGGCAGATTCATCCAGGGCAGTGCAGGGTTCGCGAACTCCCGCAAGCGCCGGCCCGGCAAGGCGCCGGGCTGTAACTTTACCACGGCGCCGGGGACCGATGCACTCATAAAGAGCCGGGGCCCGCAATCGGTTACCGGCAGGGGGTTTGTGTGGACTCCGGCGAACCCTGCGGCATAATAGCCGTCGGGCGCCGTGCTTTCGGTACTGCGCGGCGGGGCGCGGCGGTGGGGCGCGGCGGGTCTCCCGACCCGCCGCGCAGGGGAAGCGCAGTACCCAGGCCAGAAGATACGGAGGCATCGGATGAGGTGCGCGGCTACGGTCGTGTGGGCGGCGTGTCTCGCGGCCGCTCTCGCCCCCGCCGGCTGCGACCGCGGGGCGGCGGAGGGCGGCAAACGCATCCTCAAGGTCGCAAGCGTCCTGCCGGCCGAGCACCCGTCGTCGAAGGCGCTTATGTTTTTCCGCGACCGCGTGGCGGAACTCTCCGGCGGACGCATGGAGGTGCAGTTGTTCCTGAACAGCCAACTTGGCGACAACATCGACACGCTCGACAGTTGCCGCGGCGGCAACATCGAGATGATTTTCACCAGCGTATCGCCGCTTGCGCAGTACAACCAGCAGTTGCACGCGATGAGCATGCCGTTTATTTTCCGCGACGCGGCCCACCAGCACGCGGTGCTGGACGGCCCCGTGGGGCGCGAGGTCGCCGCCGAGATCGAGAAGGCGGGCTTCAAGACGCTGGCGTTCTTCGACGCCGGTTTCCGCAGCGTCATGACGAAGCGCGGCCCGGTGCGCGCGCCGGCCGACCTGCGGGGCATGAAGGTCCGCGTCATGGCGTCGCCCGTGATGATAGACACGCTGAACGCGCTGGGCGCCTCGGCCGTGGCCCTCAACCAGGGCGAGGTCTATAGTGCACTTCAGACGGGCGTCCTGGACGGGTGGGAGAACAACCTTTCCACCACCCTCTCGTTCCGCATGTACGAGACGGGGTGCAGGCACATGGCGTGGACGCGGCACCTGGCGATCCCCGATTTGCTCCTGGTGAACAAGGCGTGCTACGAGGGCATGCCGGAGGCGGACCGCAGGATCCTGGAGCAGGGGGGGGCCGAGACCCACGCGAAGCAGCGGGTTCTGTGGGCCGAGGACGAGGTGGCCGCCCTGGAAACCCTGAAGGCCGCCGGCATGACGTTTACGGATGTAGATGCCGCTGCATTCCAGGATCGCGCCGCCGCCGTTTACGACACGTACTACCGCAAGTACGGCCCCGCCTTCCAGCGCCTCTGCGAGGCCGTCAAGGCCGTCCCATGATCCGCAAGGCGTGGCAAAACCTGGAAGAAATCCTCGGGGCGGCCCTCGTGCTGGCGGTCTGCGCCGTGATGGTGGTGAACGTGGGCAGCCGCTACGTTACGCGCACCCCGGCCGCGTGGGCCGAGGAGGTCGGCCGGTACCTGTTCGTGTACCTTGTGTTCGTGGGCGCGAGCCTCGCGCTGAAGAAGCGCGACCACTTCGCCGTGGATTTCCTGGTGGAGAAGTTGCCGCCGCGAGCCGCCCGCGCGATGCGGGTCTTCTCCTCGGCGGCGGTCATCGTCTTTGCGCTCCTTGTGACCGGCTACGGGGCGAAACTGGTCGTCGCCGGCTGGGGCACAGTGGCGGCCGCAACCGAGATGCCGCGGGCCGTCCCCCACGCCGCCGTGCCGCTGGGGGGCCTGCTGATGCTTGCCCGCGGCATAGAGGACCTTGTGCGGCGGGTGCGCGGCGAGGCGTCCGGCCCGCCGCCGCCCGGCCCCGCCGCGGGGGTCGAGTAGCATGGTCGAAGTGCTCTTCATCGCGCTGGCGGTGCTGCTGGCGGCGGGCGTGCCCATCTCGGTGGCCATGGTGCTGACGGCCGCCCTGGCCATCGTTACGTGCAGCCACTACTCGCTGGACCTGGTCGCGCAGAAACTTTTCGCGCAGAGCGACAGTTGGCCGCTCATGGCCATTCCGCTCTTCGTGCTGGCGGGGGGCATCATGAGCAAGGGGGGGATGTCGGCCCGACTCATCCGGCTGGCGTCGGCCCTGGTGGGCGAGGTGCGCGGGGGCCTGGCGATGGTGGCCGTCCTGGCGTGCATGTTCTTCGCCAGCATCTCCGGCTCGACGGCCGCCACCACCGCGGCCATCGGCAGCGTCATGATCCCGGCCGTCGCGCGGACGGGGTTTTCGCGGGGCGCCGCCACGGGCCTTCAGTGCACGGCCGGAAGCATCGGCATCATCATTCCACCGAGCATCCCCTTCATCCTCATGGGCGTGGTGGGCGGGATGAGCATCGGGGAACTTTTCCTGGGCGGCGTGGTGCCCGGCATCCTGGCGGGCCTCGCGCTGATGGCCACGGCCCATGTCATCGCGCGCGTGCAGCGGCATCCGCCGTCGGGGGCGCGGGTGAGCCTGCGGGCCGTCGCGGCGGCGTTCTGGCACTCCATCCTGTCGCTGCTGACGGTGGTCCTTATCGTCGGGGCGATCATGGGCGGCTGGGCCACCGCCACGGAGGCCGCCATCCTGGCCGTCGTCTGGGCGTTCATCGTAAGTTTCTTCATCTATAAGGAACTCACACTTTCCGATATGCCCGGCCTGCTGGTCGACACCGCAAAGGTCACGGGCATCGTGGTCCTGTGCATCGGGGCGACTGCCCCGTTCGGCTGGCTGCTGACGGCCGAGCAGGTGCCCGCCCGCATCGCCGCCGGGATGCTCGGCCTGACGGCCAACGCGGCCGTGCTGAAACTCCTGATGGTCTTCATCCTGCTGGCCGTGGGCACGTTCCTGGACCTGACGCCCGCCCTGATTCTGCTTGTGCCCATTTTCCAGCCCATCGCGCAGCAGATTCAGATGGACCCGATCCAGTTCGGCGTGATGATGGTGCTGGCGCTGGCCATCGGGCAGAGCACGCCGCCCGTGGGCATCTCGCTATTCGTGGCTTGCAGCATCGCGCGCATCAGGATCGGCGACGTGGCCCTGCCGCTGGTGCCGTTCTTGGCCGCGATGGTTGTGGCGCTCTTGATTACGACCTTCTGGTCTCCGGCCGCCGTGTGGCTGCCCGCGACGTTCATGCGGCAGTAGTCGTATCCGGGCCGCGGCCGCCAGGGAGCGGCACCGTTGGCCGGGGCGCGTGCGTGTTGAGGCCCTTCCCGCGCGGCCGTGCCACACTTGTCCGGCCGTGGGCAGTGTCGGTGGCGCCTCCGTCACGGCCGGACAAGCCGGCCGTGCCACACCGCGCGTTGCGTCTGCGCGGCGGGTCGGGAGACCCGCCGCCCACAAGGCAGGTGGCACGCAGAACTCGGGCCCGCGCCGGCGCTACCTGGCCCACTCGCCCGGCCCGCCGCGAGCCGACCGGCCGGCGGCCGCGAGGTGCGCCACGGGCTTGCCGGCCTTGTCCAGGCGGACGGCAGCCACGTCGGCGTCAGCCGACCGGCCGCCGTATGAGAGCGAGCCTGAGTCGGCGGCGCGCAGAAGGATTATCGCCCGCCCGTCGGCGAGGTCGGCCTCCAGCGCGTAGCCGCCAGGGATGGGCTTGAGCGTCTGCCCGCCGGTCGGCTCCTGGCCCGCCCTGTGCGGGCGGATGACCGTCACGAACTCCACGCGGGGCGCCGGGGCCGCCGTCTCGGCCGCCAGGTGCCACTCCGTGACCTTGATCCGCGGGTGCGGGGGCGGGTCGTACTTGTCGGTCTGCGAGAGTTTCAGGCCGGCCGGCGCCAGCATGGCGACGCGGGCCGCAGCCGGGCCGGTAGCGGCGCGGATGTCGCCCTGGCCTGCTGCCTTCATCTCGGCCGGGGCGTGCAGGTGCCACTGGAACAGGGCCGGCTGCGGCGCCTCCAGGCGGTCGAAGATGACCACCAGCCCGGGCTTGGCGAACACGATGTGCCGCGTGAACCGCTTCAGGGCGTCGCCGTAGCAGGCCCCCGCCTCGCCCGCCACGTAATCGAGGGTTGATGATGTGTAGAAGCCTAGCACCTCGCCCTGGGCGGCAGCGCTGCGCTTGCCCTGCGACTGGCCGTTCACCGTGATGCAGTTGGTGCTCCTGGTGTGCCACATCCACCTGGTGTGGTGCTCGCTGCCGTAAAGGTCGCGGCGGCCGGTCGAAAGGAAGAGCGGCTCGCCGGTCACGTAGAGCATGAAGGCGTTGTTGGAGTCGTAGCCGTGGCTCTGCGTGCCGAAGGGGCTGGACTTGAACAGGACCTCGACGTTGTCGGCGGCGCTCCGCAGCGTTGTATTGAGATATGCCTGGCCGATGCCGCGGAAGCAGCGCGACGCGGGCAGGTCGTCGGGCGGCCTGGCCGGCGTCTTCGGCAGCGTTCCGCGCACCAGGCCGATGTACCCGCCCTCCGGCCTGGGGCCGCCGACGGCCTCCACGTACCACTGCCAGTAGGGGTTGGCGGCCTGGACGGCGAAGTTGGTCATGAGGCCGGCGTTCGTCTCGGCCGGCCGGGTGGGGTTCAAGTCGCCGAACCCGCCGCCCTTCGTCCCCGGGGGCTGGAGGTACATGGCGTAGTACCCCGCCTGGGAAAAATAAGGTTTCTTATACGCGTCGATGCCCAGGGCGACGCGCATCACGTCGGCCCAGTACGAGAAGCGGGCCATGTAACTGTTCCAGTAGGAGGCCCCCTCGTGCCAGCCGCCGTCCGGGTCGCACCACACCGGGTAAACGTTGTAGAAAACGTTCATGGCGAACCAGGTCCAGTCGGCGGCCTCGGGGATTTCGCCGTAAAACGCGATGCCGGCCTCGCCCAGTTTGTGCCAGGCGCGGTTCGAGTGGCTGTTGTACGGCGACCACAGGTGCCGCGGACACAGGTGCTCGTACATTTCGCGGCCGCGCACCGCCATGACCTCGCGGCACTTGGCCCTGTCCTCCTCCGACAGAAGGTCATAGTTGAACGTGTACGCCCGCGAGAAGAAGTATGCGTACGGCATCCCCGCCTCGTCGTTGTAGCGGTAGTTGGTGCTCCCCTTGGGGTCCCACGCGGCACAGTCCATCAGTATCCGCCGCGCAAGCGGGCCGTACTCCTGCCTGCTGCCCAGAAGGCGCGTGAAGCCCAGCGTGGCCGCGGCGTTCAAGGCCCGGATGGTGTACTCGCGGTTGCCCCACCAGATGACGCGCCACTCCTCGCTCAGGCGCTTGCAGTCGGGGGGATACTTGGGGGGCTCCTGTGTGGGCGGCGGGCTCTTGAGGAGCCTGTCGCAGTCGGCGACGAGGCGGTCGAAGTGGGGCTTGAGTTCGCCCTTTGCCAGTTCCCTGAGGCGCGGCAGTTGCTCCGGCCGGATGAACAGGCGCGGGTGCGTCTTCGGGATGCGCGAAAGGAGTTCCTCTCGCGTCGGCATCGGCATGGCGGCGGCCGACTTGTCGAGCGTGAACGCGCGGACCTTGCTCCACGCCGACGCGCGGCCGGACTTATCGACATATCGGAACCGCCAGTGCCACGGCCCCTCGGCCAGCGTCCTGGGCGGCGTGTGGCAGAAAAACTGAAGGCCCGCGGCCCGGTAATCAACCGCTGCGAAGGCCGCGTCGCGCGAGCATTCCAGTTCGTACGCGTCCGCCCCCTTCTGCGGACGCCAGACGAAGTTGGGCGGGTTGACGGGGCTCGCCCGCCCGTCCTCCGGCCGGAACCCCCACTCTCCCGGCCTGGCGGGAGACTCATCGAGCGCGAGCGCGGCCGCCGGCGCCGCTGGAGGCGCGGGGGCCGCGGGGACTCGCGCGGCTGATGTCGGGGCGGGCTTCGCCTTTGCCGCCTTCTCGGCCGTCGGGGCGGAGGCGGCGGGCGCCCCTTGCGCGGCCGCGAGTACGCCCAGGATCGCCGCCGCCTCAGCGAAGCGTCGGATGAACATGATTGATCCCATTCTATGTAAGTGCCCGGTTGCGCGGCAGGGGCGGCCCGGCGGGCTCCGCGGTGCCGACCCTTGCCTGTTTCACCCCAGGTTGAACCGGCGTCGGGCAGGGCGGTTCCCCGCAAAGGCCGCGAGGCGCGAGAACCGCTATGTGGAGAGAACCGCTATTGACATTCTCGGGCAGGAAGTCTAGGGTGCACGTGTGGACGTTCACTTCAGGCAGGAGAGCGCACATGGAAACCATTTCCGGGAACGGCAAGGCGGAACTGACGCGGCGGGGATTCATCAAGGCGGGCGGCGCGGTCGTGGCGGGCCTTGCGGCGGGCCGGTCGTTCGCCCAGGACAAGGCTGAGACGCTGGCGGCGAAGGGCGGGCCGAAGACCGTGACGTTTCCGGCGGCTCAACTTTCGGCCCTCACCCGCTGGCCGCGGTACGGAGACGCCGAGAAGAAACGGCTGCACGAGTTGATCGACAGCAACCAGTTCTACCAGGAACTGCCGCTGCTCGAGAAGGAGTGGAAGGAATACACGCAATCGCCGTTCGTGAAGGCGCACATGAACGGCTCAAGCGCGCTGACGAGCATGTATTTCGCGCTCGACCTGCCGCCGGGCAGCGAGATCATGGTGCCGTCCTACACGTTCTTCTCCGCGTGCCTGGCGATGCGGTTCTTCGGCCTCGTGCCGGTCTTCGTCGATGTTGACCCGAAGACGGCCTGCTTCGACCTTGAGGACGCGAAGCGCAAACTGACGCCGCAAACGAAGGCCGTCGAGGCCATGCACGCCTGGGGCCTGCCGTGCGAGATGGACCTGATCGGCGACTGGGCCAGCCAGAAGGGCCTGGTGCTGCTGGAGGACGCGGCCCACGCGCACGGCGCCTCGATGCAGGGCAGGAAGATGGGCACGTGGGGTGCGATGGGCATCTATAGTTTTCAGGCGTCCAAGGTGATGCCCGCGGTCGAGGGCGGCATGGGCATGTACCAGACGCGCGAGTACTACGAGCGCGCCGCGGCGTTCGGGCACTACGAGGACCCGCCCAAGTTCCCCTCCGACAGCCCGGTGCGCGCGTACGAGGGCACGGGGTTCGGCCAGAAATACCGGATGCACCCGTTCGCGGCCGCGGTGGCCCGCCAGCAACTGAAGGCGCTCGACCAGACAGGGGCGATCGTCGAGAAGAACGTCCGCGCGATGAACGATCGGCTGACGCAGTTGCCGGGCATCGCCGAGCCGCGCTGCCGCTCCGACCAGAAGCGCGCCTATTATCATGCGAATATGTTGCTTATTGACTTCGGGAAACTCGGCCTTTCGCGCGGCGCGCTCCTGAAGGCCCTGGCGGCCGAGGGCGTCCGCGCCAGCGTGTGGGACTACCCCGAACAGCACAAACTGAAGATCTACTCCGAGGCCAGGTGGTGGCATCACCCGCCGCGGATTCCGGTGTCCATGCCGGGCAACGCCCACGTCAACGCCAACCACATCTTCCTGCCGCTCGTTTACGGCGAAGCGCCCGACCTGATCGAGCAGTACGCGAAGGCGTTCGAGAAGGTCTGGGCGCACCGCGCCGAGTTGGCGTGATGCGGAACGGAGAATGCAGGATGCGGAGCGAAATGCCTGCGCGGATGCCGCCGCATTCTGTATTTTTCATTCTGCATTTCTGCATGGGTCTTCTCGCCGCCGTCGCCTGGCTGCCGGCCGCGGGCTGCGTCTCGCCCGGCCCGGCCAGGGACGGTCTCCGCGCGGCCGCCTTCGAGTGCGACGCCACGCCCCCCGCCGGCCACCCGGCGTGCGGCGGGTGGATAGCGCCGCTGGGGGAGGTCGAGGCGCCGCTCCTCCTGAAGGGCATCGTCCTGGCGGACTCCCGGACGCGGTACGTCGTGGCCTCGCTCGACTGGTGCCGCCTCCATAACGGGGCCTGCGACCTGTTCCGGCGCAAGATGGCCTCGGCGGCGTGCGTGGCCGAGACGCAGGTGGCGGTGCACTGCACACACGCGCACGACGCCCCGCTGGCCGACACGGAGGCCCAGCGCCTGCTCGACCGTGCGCCCTCCGCGCCGCCGCACCTCGACCTGCGGTTCATGGACGAGGTGACGGACCGGGCCGCGGCCGCCGTACGCGGGGCAATCGGGCGGCTGCGGCCCTTCACGCACGTCGGGGCCGGCCGCGCGAAGGTGGAGCAGTTCGCCTCCGCGCGGAGGGTCTTTATCGAGGGGACGCTGCACGTGCGCTCCAGCGCGACGAAGGCCCCGGCGGTCCGCGACGCGCCGGAGGGCAAAATTGACCCGTGGCTCCGCACGGTGACACTCTTCGAGGGCGGCCGGCCCATCCTGCGGATGCACTACTACGCGAGCCACCTCCACAACAATTACGGCGACGGAAAGGCCGATCCCGACGTGGCGGGATTGGCCCGGGCGGCGATGGAGAAGGAGGAGGGCATTCCGCACCTCTATTTCTCGGGCTGCTGCGGCGACGTCACCGTGGGCAAATACAACGTGGGCCCGGCTGAGGATGTCCACCGGCAACTGGCGGAGCGCCTGGCGGCGGGCATGCGGGCGGCCATCGCGGCGACCGAGACGGCGCCCGTTTCCGAGATCGGCTGGAAGACCGTGGAGGTGGTGCTCCCGCTCCGCGAGGACGGCCAGTTCGCCGAGGAGACGCTTCGCAGGCAACTTGGCGACGCCGCCGAGAGGCCCGAGCGGCGACTGAAGGCGGCGCTGGCGCTGGCGTGGCGCGAGCGGGTGACGGCCCGGCCGGGGATCGACGCCGGCCGCCTGCGCCTCGGCCCCGTCACGATCCTCCACCTTCCGGGAGAGGCCTTCGTGGAGTTCCAACTTTACGCGCAGTCGATCCTCCCGAACGGCTTCGTCGCCGTGGCGGCCAACGGCGAGGGCGGGCCAGGCTACATCTGCACCGACGCGGCCTTCTCCGAGGGCGGGTACGAGCCCACGATGTCGGTGGTCGGCCCGCCCACGGAGGCGCTCCTGAAGGAGGCGATCCGGGAACTCCTCCGCTGACGCGGCCGTGCCACATTGCCTGGTGATGGTCGCCCCCGCAAGTAACGCATTACGAATCATCTGTAGTTGCAATGGATGCCGTCATGGCTATGCTGGCATTGATGCGGGGGCGCGGGCGGGCGTGCGGCGGAAAATCGAGCGGATTTTTGTTGCGTGCCATCGCGTTAAGCGCATAGACTAGGTGAATCAGGGGGGTCAAAAAAAGAAAGGATGTATCAATGGCGAAGAATGAACTGATGGAACTGGCTCGGGGCTTTTCGCTGCTGTCGGATGCCACGCGGCTGGGCATTCTGAAACTGCTGACCGGCGGCCCGAAGAACGTCACCGCGCTGTGCAAGGGCCTGAGGCTGAAGCAGCCTACGATCAGCCATCACCTCGGCCTGCTGCGCATGGGCCGGATGGTCATCGGCAACCGCAAGGGTAAGTCGGTCGTCTACGTGATCGACACGGCCAGCATGAAGGAACTGGCGGCCGGCCTCGCGAAACTTGCCGGGCGGTAGCCCGGGCGCGACGGCTCGGCCTGACGAGGCCCCTCGGGCGGCGGCCGGAAGTGCGCCGCCCGCGCGCCGCTCGGCGGCGGCCGGAAGCGTCCGGCGCAGTGCGCCGGTGCACAGGCGCCCCGAGGGGCCGGGACCAGGACGGATTCGATTGTCGTGGAACGTGAGGGAGGCGCGCGGCCTTCCTCACGTTTTCTGTTTCGGAAAGACGTTGGGCGCGGCAGGGGGGGCTGGTAGAATGCTGCTGTGGCGCCGGGGCCCGGCCGGACGTCCGGCGCCGTGCGGCCGGCACAAACGCGAATTCAAGGAGGCCAGTCATGAAGGTGCGCGTTGACACCGACCTGTGCACGGGATGCGGTCCGTGCGCGGAAGTCTGCCCGGAGGTCTTCGAGATCCGCGACGACCTCTCGACGGTCCTCTTGAAGGAAATCCCGCCCGAACTCCAGGACAAGGTGCGGGAAGCCGTCGATGCCTGCCCCACCGGGGCGATAATCATCGAGCAAGAGTAGGCGGCAGTGATGCGGGGCCGGCGTGGCGTTCCGCGGCTGCGGCGACCGGCGGCGAGGCTCTCCGGGGGACGTTTTCGATGTTCCAACTGCGCGAGCGCGGCTCAAGCGCGTGGGCCGAGGTGCGCGGCGGCGTCGTCACCTACCTGACGCTGTCGTACATCCTCTTTGTGCAGCCCGCCGTGCTGTCGGTGGCGGGCATGCCGCCGGGCGACGTCTTCGTCGCCACGTGCGTGGCCTCGGCCGTCGCGTGCTTCCTGATGGGCCTGCTGGCGAACTACCCCATCGCCCTTGCGCCCGCCATGGGCCACAACTTTTTCTTCGTCTTCACAGTGTGCCTGGCGATGAAGTTTACGTGGGAGGAGGCGCTGGCGGCGAACGTCATGTCGGGCGCGTTTTTTCTCTTCATGACCGTCTTCGGCCTGCGCGAGGCCGTCATGAACGCCGTGCCGGAGGGCCTGAAGTACGCCATCGCCAACGGCATCGGCCTGCTGATTGCCTTCGTGGGCCTCCAGTACGGCGGCTTGGTGCAGAACCACAACGTTACGCTGGTGCGCCTGGGCGACCTGACCAGCCCCATCGCGTGGGTTGTCCTGGTGGGCATCGCGCTGACGGCCGGCCTGATGGCCCTGCGATTCAAGGGCGCGGTCCTGGTGGGCATCGTCGGCACGGCCGTCCTGGCCCTGGCCGCCGGGCACGTCTGGCAGGTGCCGTACCATCGGCCGGACGGGTGCGAGGTCATCCCTGCCGCGAGCCTGGGCCAGCGCGCCGCGGCGCTGGCGCAGGGCAAGGCCGATCCGGTCAAGGCCGTGCCGCCGGAGGCCGTCAAGGTCGTCATGGCCGAGCCGGCCCCGCTGGAACTGCCCCGGTGGCCGAGCACCACACTGTTTGCCGCCGACGGGTCGGCCCTCTTCCGCAACCATCGCCTCCTCGACGTGCTGGTGGTCATATTCATCCTGTTTTTCCTCGACCTTTTCGACACCGTGGGGACGCTCATCGGCGTGGGGGAGCGCGCCGGCTTCCTCGATGCGCAGGGCCGCTTGCCGCGAGCACGCCAGGCCCTCTTCTCCGACGCCTGCGGCACGGTGGTCGGGGCGCTCATGGGCACGAGCACGATTACGTCGTACGTGGAGAGCGCGGCGGGGGTGGCGTCGGGTGCGCGGACGGGCCTTGCGGCGGTCGTCGTGGGCGCCCTGATGCTGGCGTCGCTGGTCCTTGCGCCGCTGGTGCAGACCGTGGGGGCGGGCGTGCGGTTCCTCGACGCCGCCACGGGCGCGCCGCTGGTGCAGGTTGCGGCCGGAACGGCCGACCCGGTGGCGTTCTATCCCGTCATTGCGCCCGTGCTGGTCGTCATCGGCGCGATGATGATGGGGACCGTGCGCCGCATACGATGGGACGAGTACGACGAGGCCGTCCCGGCCTTCCTGACGATTGTAGTCATGCAGTTCAGTTTTTCGATTACCGACGGCATCGCGTGGGGCTTCATCTCGTACACGCTGCTGAAACTCGTCACGGGCCGCGCGCGGGAACTTCACTGGATGGTGGCGCTGTTCGCGGGGCTGTTCGTCCTTCAGTACGCCGCGAGGGCGTTCGTGACGGGCGGCTGAGGCGGACCTTGGCTGGCCCCCGCCGTAAGGGGGGGCCGGGGCGCGCGGGCCCGTCGCCCCGCGCTGAGCGCTTTGACTGGCCCCCGCCGTAAGGCGGGGGTCGGATTCCGCGGAACTTCTGTTGTCGGGCGGCGTCTGATGTTTGGAATGACGCCGGGGAGCGGTCCATCGGTGTCCTTGCGCTCGGGCGGCCAGTGAACGCGAAGACTTGCCTGCTTGCGGCACTTGCCCTTTTGGCGGCGCGGCCCGCCGCGGTTGACGCTGCGCGCGGCGACGGTGCCGCCGCCGGCGACATCCAGGCCGACCTCGCCCGCGAAATCCTGCGGCGCGTCCCGGAGTGGCCCCGCGCGCAGGTCGAGGTTCCCCTTGCCGTGTACGAGCAGTTTGTGCGCGACGCGATTCTCGGCCCGGCGGCAGCCAAGCCGCCGGAGGCCGCGTGGACTGAGCGTGCCGCGTGGACCGTCCGGCCCGCCGCAGGGGGCGATGCGGGGGCTGCCGGCGACGCGGCCGCTGCCGGCGACGCGGGCGCAGCCGTTACGGTAGATGTTACGCTTGACGTGGTGGCGATGCCCGGCCTGCTCTCTCGGCACGTGCGCGTGCTGGGGGCGGACCTGACGTGGCGCGACGCGGCCCTCGACGGCAAGCCGCACGCGCTTCGGCGCGGCGACGACGGGTGGTTCTGGCTTGATTCTCCGCCTCCCGGCCGGTCGCGGCTGACGGCGCGGGCGGTCCTGAAGGCCGAGCGGGGGGGCGCAGGGTGGAGCGCATCCTGGATGACCGGCCCCGCCGCGTGGGCCACCGCGGCGTTCGATGCGCCCGACGCCTGGGAAGCCCGGTTCTCGCGTGCCGCCGCCCCCATCGTCGGCGCGCCCGGCGGCACGCGCGGCGTGGTCGGCCTCGTTCCGGGCGGCCGTCTGGCGGTGACGTGGCAGCGGCCGCAGCCGCCCGTCCGCCGCGCGGCACAGGTTGAGTCTCGCGCCGAGGTCGGCTGGACGGTGGCCGAAGGCGTCCATCAGGTGCGGGCGGTGCTCGACCTGCGCCTGTGGGGCGGCGACGCGGAGGAGTTCACGCTTGACCTGCCGCCGGGCGCCGACCGCGTGGGCATCGCCGGCCCCGACGTGCGCGAGGTTCAAGCGGCCGGCGGCGCGGCCCGCGTGTTCCTTCGCGGCCCGGTGACGCAGCGCACACGGCTGGAGGTATCCTTCGACGTTCCGCGCGCCAAGGCGGGGCGGATGGCGCTGCCGGCGTTCGGCGTCCGCGGGGCGAGCCATCGGGGCGGATGCCTGGCCATCGGCGGCGGGGCGGGGGCGGTGCTCCTGGAACTCGAGTCGCCCGGCCTTGCCGCGATGGCGCTCTATGACCTGCCCGACTCCGTCCGCGGCCTCCTGGCGGCCCCGCCCGTGTACGCCTACCAGTTGAGCGGCGGCGCGTGGGAGGCCCGCCTCGATGCGGTTGACATGGCCGAGTTCCCGGTCCGCGAAACGCTGGTCGATGCGGCCCTGTACACGGTGCTGTACCGGCCCGACGGGTCGCTGATGACGAAGGCGCTCTTCGAGGTGCGCAACCGCGGGCAGCAGTTCATGCGCGTGGAGTTGCCCCCCGGTTCGCAACTGGTCGTGGCCCGCGTGGCGGAGCAGCAGCGGAACCTGGCGCGCGGCCCGGGCGATGCGGTGTTCGTGCCGCTGGAAAAATCGGTCCTGACGACGGCGGGCCTCATCAGTTTTCCGGTGGAACTGGTGTACCTGACGCGCGGCCAGGCGCTTGCTCGCTCCGGCCGCCTGAGCCTGCCGCTGCCGCGCGTGGACCTGCCGGTGGCCTACGCGCGGTGCGCCCTGGCGGTTCCGGAGGGCCTCTCCGTGCGCCGCTGGGAGGGTGCGCTGCGCGAGGTGCCCGCGTGGTCCAGCGAGACGGCCGAAGTGGAGTTCGAGTACGGCCGGGGGCACCTGGCCCCGGGCCTGCGGCCGGAGGCGCCGAAGCCGCCGAGGGCCACGAAGGCGCCGAAGGTCCCGCCCAAGACGCCCGAGCCGGCCAAGCCTCGGCCGCCCGGCATCCTGGAAGGGCTCGGGGCACTGCTGGGCGTCAAGGCCGAGACGAGGTACAACGCGGTGCTCCTGCGGCAGCGCGAGGGCGACAAGAAGGCGGCCGAGGACGATGCCCGCCGCGCAGCCGACGAAGAGCGCCTGCGCGCCCAGTCGGCCGCCATCCAGGGCAGGAACTTTTACCGCGCGGGCGTCGATTACTACAACCGCAGCGACTACGCCAAGGCCAACGAGTTCTTCGGCAAGGTGATTGAAATCTCGCCCAACTCTTCCGAGGCCGAGAACGCACGCAAGTACCTCGGCAACATCCGGATTGCACTCGGCAAGCAGGCGGCGGCAGGCGAGGACCGCGGCGCGCGGGCTCAGACCAAGGCCGTTCAACTGGCCCAGCAGGGCGCGAACGTCGCACTGGTCGAGCAGCAGCAGGAGTTGCTCCAGAAGGCCGAGATGGCCCTCAAAGAGGGCGAGGAGGAGAAGGCCGAGGCCGCGTACAAGGTGGTCCTTAGCCTGTCGGGCAAACTCCAGGCCCGCGGCGAAGAGGCGCGCGAGCAGGATGCCCTTACGCGCAAGGCCAAAGAGTTCCTGCGCGAGCGCGAAGACGAGCGCCGGCGCGGGGCGGAGGAACTTCAGAAACTTCAGGCACAGGTGCAGTCGCTGCGCCAGTCCGTCGCCCAGGCCGGCGGCCGCGAACTCCAGGAGGCCGTTGATGCGCTGGTCGGTGCCCGGCGCTTGGAGCGATTTGATGAGGTGGCAGGCGGGCCGGCAGTGAGATGGGAGCCGGGCTTCTTGCCTTCACAGGCACAGGCACAGGCACAGGCACAGGCACAGGCACAGCCTCTCACCCCTGACTCCGCGCGCGAAAGCCTGGCCACCAGGGTTGCGGCCGCCCGCGTGATGCAGGTGCGGGACCCCGACGCGGCCGACCGCGAACTCATGGTCCGCCAACTGTGGCAGCGCGCCACTGAACTGCGAGAGAGCATGCGGTTCAGGGAGGGCGTCCAGGTGCTCGACCGCTTGCTGGCGGTCGCCCCGAACGACGAGCGGGCCCTGAGGTTGCGCGAGGACCTGCAGTACCTGGATGCGCAGGCCCGCCGGGTTCGTGTGCGCGATGAGAGCGGCGTGGCCGACCTCACGGAGTTCCGCCGCGAGTTTACAGCCGTTCCGGCCGAGCCGAAGGCCGTGGCCGAAACGCGCCGCCGACTGAGCGAGCCGATTGACCTGGACTTTGAAAAGACCAGCCTTGACAACGTGCTGAAGTACATAAGCGAAGTCCAGCGGGGCCTGAACATCGTCATTGACCCCGGCGTCGCCGCCGACGGCCTTGACCTGACGACCCGCGTCGTGGACCTCAAGGTCAAGCGCGTCAGCGTTGAGTCGGTCCTGGCGCTCATCCTCGGCCATGACCTGGGTTACAAGGTCGGCGCCGGTTACGTCGTCATAACCACCAGGGACAAGTTGCAGCAGGAACTTCCCGTGGTGACGCAACCGGTGCAGGACCTGGTGGCGCAGGTTCCCGACTTCTCGGACCAGGCGCCGCGCTTCGATGTCTCGACCGTGCGCCACCCCGCGCGGTCGATGACGGCTGGCGGCTTGGCGGCGCTCTTCGGCGGCGCCGCAGGCGCCGCCCCGGCCGACCAGCCCGTCGGCGCACAGGAACTCATCGCCATCATCCAGCGCACTGTCTCGAACCAGTCCGACCCGAGCGTTGCCCCCTGGTCCGACAAGGGCGGCCCTGCGGCCATCGAGTACATGAACGGCCAACTCATCATCACGCAGACCCGCCGCGGACAAGAGAAGGTGGCCGAGCTGTTGAAGCAGTTGCAGAGGGAGATGCCGCGGGCGCCGCAGGTGCAACCAGGCCGGGCCGCGGCCCCGCAGCAGGTTGCGGTCACGGTGGACCAGGGCGCCAGCCGGCTCGTCTTGTCGGGAAGCGGCAGGGCGGCCCCGCAGGTGCAACTGGGCGAGGCCATCGCCGAGCAGCAGGTAACGCTCGGCAAGAAAGGGGCGGGGCTTATCTCGCCGGGCGCGGACAAGGCGTGGGGCTACGCCTTGACCGATGATGCGCTGAAGGTCCGCACCGAGGACCTCCGCCGTCAGGTGGAGCAACTGAAGTCGCTCACCCAGGAGTTGGAGGCCCCCCGTGTGCGGCAGGCCCCCGCGCACCGCGAGGAGCGGTGGGACGAGGCCGCCGCGGCCCGTGCTGCGGCCGCCCCCACGGCGGCTGCGCCGGCTGGGGCGACTGCGGCGGCCACAGCCTCGCTGGGGCGCCAGTTGGCCGAGAAGGCCCGGCAGACGACCGCGCAGGCGGAGCACGCGAAGGAACTCGCCCGCCTCGGCCGCATCGCCGAAGCACAGGACGCCCTGAAGGACCTCGAAAAGGAGCACGAGGCCACGGTTCGTGCCGCCCAGGCGCTCGCCAATACCGGCGCGGCCGCGATAGAGTACGAGGCCCGTGTGAAACTGGGGGCCCTGGCCGACAAAGGGCCGCGCTTTGAGGTCGGAGCCCCCTTTGCACCGGCGCAGCCGCCCGCGCCGCGCAATGATGGTGTTGTCGTAGGCGTCGCTGTTCCGGCGCAGCCGTCCGCGCCCCCGGCGGGGCCGGCGCCCCCGCCCGCGCTGCCTGCCGGACTGCCCCTCCTCGCAACAGGGCTGCCGGCCGAGCGTCCCCCGTCCGTCGCCGCTGCCGACGCAAGAACCGCCGAGTTGTGGATCAGGGTCAGCGAGTTGCGCGGGGCCATGCAGTTCGGCGACGCTATCCACGTTCTCGACCACATCATCGCCATCAACCCGGCCGACGAGCGGGCCCTGCGCTGGCGCGAAGACCTCTCCTACCTCGACGCGCAGGCGAGAACCGTGACGGCGTCTGTCATCGCAGCGGCTGTGCCGGCCGCGCGGCCCCCGACAGTTCACTTGCGCTATCCGTCCACGGACGAGTGGGCCGCCGTGAGCGAGAGCCGCCGCAAACTCCAGGAGGCGCGGCAGGCGGTCGCCCAGCAGGCGCAGCAACTGGCGAACGTCGGGTTCAGCGTCTCCGACCTGACGGCGACCGATGAGGACAACAAGCGCCTGGCCGATTTCGTCGCGCGGAATTACGCCTGGGCCCTGCGCCCTGGCCGCGCCCCCAGTGCGGCCGTAGGCGGCCCCGGCGCCGCCCCGGCCGCGCAGCCTGCGCCGCAGGCAGGCGCGGCCGCTGCCGGGCGGGCCGTGACGCACGGCGGCGAGCGCGCCGAAACCGGCACGCTGAACATCAACGGCATCGTGGTCGAACCCGGCGCGCAGAGGTGGGTGCGTTCCGACTACCTGGACCTTTCCGGGGGGACGTTGACCGTCGGCGGCGCAGATTTGGACTTCAATGGCCCCGCGATCGTCAACGCATACAGCGGCGGCACGCTCATCGTGCCCAACGACGCCCGCATCGCGGGCAACGTGTCGGTCCTGCTGGAGCGCCTGCGGGCGAACCTGGGCCAGCGCGTGGCCGTCGGGTCGCGCAACATCGCCCTGACGAACGATGCCGCCGGCGCCGCGGGCATCGAGTGGCGCAAGGGCGCAAACGGCGTCACCTACGCCGTTATCAACGAGGGGCAACTGCTGAGCCTGATCGACGTTGAGCAGCGTGCGGCCGCCGGCCTCCCCGCGGCCGCGACTGGGGGCGAAGTCCGTCAGGACGCCGTCGTCGGCACGCCGGCGCTGGTGGCCAACGGCGGGCTGGTCTCCATCGCGCAGGCCGCCGACGATGCCAACACGCTTTCCTACAACGGCAACGACCTGCGAGTGGCCCACGACGATTGCCTCCTGGTGGACAACGGCGGCTACCTGACGGCCGTCAAGAGCGGCCGCATGCGCCACTGGACGGCCGAGGCCGAGCCGGTGCGGTTCCCCGGCGTGCCCGCCGTCGTGACGGTCCCCGCCGTCGGCCGCACGGTGAAATTCGAGAAGACGCTGCTGGACCCCGGCGATTCCCTGGAACTCGTGGCGGAGTACACTTGGCAAGGAGAAGAGAAATGAGTACAAGTCGATGGTTCCTGGCGGCGCTGGCTGCGGCCGCGCTCATCCTGGCGTCGGTCCCTGCGGCCCCCGCCCAGCCGAAGGCCCCCGCGGTCCCGGCCGCCACGGCCGCCGACGACAAGGGCCAGGTGGTCCTCCCCTGGGACCTCTTCAAGAAGATCACCGGCTACGACGAGGCGCGCGGCCCGGGCGAGGCCGGCATGTTCACGCTCACCTGGGAAGAGGTCGAGGGCCTGCTGGGCATGAAAATCCAGAACATGGGCCAGGCCAGGGTGCGCATCCCGTGGCAGGAGTTCAAGGCCCTCCTCCAGTGGAGCCTTGAGCAGAAGCAGAAAGGCGGCCCGCCGCCGGCCGACTTCGCAGTCACCGGCGCCGAGTACACCGGCGACCTTACGAAGGACGGCGCCGTGTTCACCGCCACCGTCAAGGTGAGCGTCCTTAAGGAGAAAGACTGGAAGGTCATCCCCATCCTGCCGGCGAGCGTGGCCATCCAGGACGTTACGCTGCCGCAGGGGGCGTTCCTGCGGCAGGCGGGCAACTTCTACGAGGTCCTCACCACGGCGACCGGCCCGATGGAGGTCAAGGCGAAGTTCGCCGTGGCCGTCACGGAGCAGGCCGGCACGCTGACGCTGAAGTTCGACCGCGTGCCCTCGTCAACCTGCATCCTGGACCTGCGCCTGGCGCAAACCGGTGTTGATATAAAGGTCACGGGCGCGCAGTCCGTAATCAAGAAAGAGGAGGGCGGGGCCACGCGCGTGGCGGCGGCCCTTCCCGCGGCCCAGGCCGTGCAACTGGCGTGGGAGCGGGCCATTCCCGAGGCCGAAAAAGTGCCGCCCAAACTCTACGCCGAGACGCAGACCCTCCTGGCCGTCGGCGACGGCATCCTCGTGGGGCGCCAGCGCCTCAAGTACAACATCCTCCACTCCGGCGTGCGCGTGCTGAAACTCAAAGTGCCCGATGGGGCGAGCATCCTGGAGGTCAAGGGCGACCGCGTCCGCGACTGGCGCGTGGCGCAGGCCGAACTGGCCGTGGCGCTCTCCAGCGAGGTCCTCGGCGATTACACGCTGAACGTGACGTACGAGAAGCCCACGGGCGCGGCCGGCGGCGGCGAGGTGCCCCTGCCCGTCCTGCGGACGATGGACGTTGTCCGCGAGAAGGGCCACATCGGCGTCGTCGCGCTGGCCAACGTGGAACTCTCGGCCCCGCGGCTCGACGGCGCAACCGCCATCGACGTCCGCGAACTGCCGCCCGAGATGCTCGCCCTTACCGGGCAGCCCATCCTTCTCGCGTTCCGCTACGTGGCGGAGACGTTCACCGTTCCGCTTGCCATCAAGAAGCACGAAGACGTGAGCGTGCTGGTGACGATCGTCGATTCCGCGGTCATCACGACCATGCAGACGATGGAGGGGCGGCGCATCACCAAGGTCGTCTACAACGTGCGGAACAACCGGCAGCAGTTCCTGCGCCTGGCGATGCCGGAGGGCGTGGACATCTGGTCGGCCAGCGTGTCCGGGCGGTCGGTGCGCCCGGCCAGGGACGAGCAGAAGCGCGTCCTCCTGCCTCTCGTCCGCTCCGAGGGGGCCTCGAGCGGCCTTGCGGCATTCCCGGTGGAACTCGTATATGTAGAAAAGACCGACGACCCGGCCCGTAAGCCCGCCCCCGCCGGCACGCTTCGCATCGACCTGCCCCGCTCAAGCGAACCCGTCACACACCTGATGGTGAACCTGTACCTGCCGAAGGAGGGCAAGTACGCGCGCCCCTGGTCGAGCGAGCCGTGGATCGAAGGGCCGCTGACCGTCGTCAAGGCGTTCCGGCAGTTGACGGGCGCCCCGGAGCAGCCGCCGGTGGATGCCCAGGCGGCGGCCGGCGCCATCCAGGAAGCCGCGCAGGCCCAGGCCGACGCCACGGCCGCGGCCGCCGGCGCGACGCCCATCCGCGTCAACCTGCCGCTCGACGGGCAACTCGTGCGCCTGGAAAAAATCCTCGTCCTGGACGAGCCGCTCTTCATGGAGGTGCATTACAGCGGGTGGGAGAAAAAGTAAGCCGCGTTGATGGAGGTCGTGCGATGCGACTTCTCTGGGCCTCGGCCCTTGCCGCCTGCCTGGTGGCGCCGGCGGCCGGGGCGGCGGCCGGCCCGGCCACGCCCCCGCCGTCGGGGCCGCTCGCGGCCATCCTGGAGAAGTTCCCGGCCGCCGACGCCGCCGCGGGCCGGGCGGCCGTGGCCGAACTCGTCAAACTCGGGCCCCGGGGCGTCGCGGACCTGGCGGCCCTCGTGGTCGAGCCGGGGGCGGCCGACGACTGGCGCGCGCGGCAGGCTCTGCACGGCGTTGCGCTTTACGTCTCGCGGCCGGGGGCGGAGGCCGAGCGGCTGATGGTCTGCGAGGCGCTGCGGGGCCTCCTGGCCGGGCCTGCCCCGACGGCCGTCAAGGGGTTCTTCCTCCAGCAACTTCGCATCGCCGGCTGCCCGAAGGCCGTGCCCGCCGTCAGCGGGTTCCTCCTGGACGATGAACTATGTGAATATGCCGCGCAGACGCTCGTGACCATCGGCGGCGGCGAGGCCGCGGCGGCGCTTCTGGCTGCGCGCCCCAAGTCGCACGGCAAGTGCCGCCTGACCATCGTTCAGAACCTCGGAGTGCTGCGCTACGCGCCCGCGGCGGCGGACCTCGCGAAGGCGGCCGCCGACCCCGACCGCGAGGTGCGCATGGCCGCGCTCCGGGCCCTGGCGAACATCGGCGACCCTGCCGCGTGGGAGACGCTCCATAAGGCGGCCGCAGCCGAGTCGGCCTACGAGCGAGCCGTGGCGACCGATGCCGCGCTCCTGCTGGCACAGCGCCTGGCCGAGACGCAGAGACCCCGCGAGGCCGAGGAGGTTTACCGCGCGCTCCTGGCGGGCGCGAAGGCTCGGGGCGAGCGCCACATCGTCGGCGCGGCGCTTCGCGGCCTGGCGGCGTTGCTCGGAGCGGCGGCCGCGGACGACCTGGTTCAGGCCATGAAGGACGGCGACCCGCAGGTCCGCGCGGCGGCGATGGATGCGGCCGCCCTCTTGCCCGGCGACGCCGTGACGGCCGCGTGGCTTGCGGTCATGCCTTCGCTGGAGCCGCAGGCTCGCGGAGAAGTGCTGGCGATGCTTGTCCGCCGCGGCGGGTCGGCGGCGACGGCGGCCGTAATCGCGGCCATGGGCGAGCGGGAAGAGGCCGCGCGGCTGGCGGGCATCCGCGCCGCCGCCGAGTCCTCCGACGGCAAGGCCGCCGAGGCGCTAATCGGCATGCTGTCTTCGCCGAACGACAAGGAGAAGCAGGCGGCCCGTCGGTCTCTTGAACGCATGCCCGGCCAGCGGGCGACCGCCGCCGTCGCGCAGGCGATTCTGGATGGACCCTTTACCGGCGCCAAAGAACTCGTGTCCGTCCTGGTCACACGGGGGGCAAGAAATTATGTAGATGCGCTTCTTGCGGCGGCGGATGGCCGCTTCGGGCCGGATGTTGCCGCCGAAGCGTATGCCGCCCTGGAGAACCTCGCAGAAGAGAAACACGCGGCGAGCCTCCTGCTGTTGCTGTCGCTGCCTGACTCGCCGGCCGGCCCCGAGCGCGCGCTCGCGGCCATGGGCACGCGCGCCAAGGACAAGGATGCGTACGCGGATATGATCATCCAGGCGATGGATTTCCGCACGGTGACGCGCGTGCGGGCGGCCCTCGTTCGCGTTCTCGGCAGGACGGGGGGCGATAAGGCGCTTGCGGCCGTGCGGCCCGCCGTCAAGGACTCGCGGCCCCAAGTTCAGGATGCCGCCGTCAGGTCGCTGGCCGACTGGCCCGACGCCGCGGCGGCGCCGGACCTGCTCGAACTTGCGCGGTCGGCCGCGAAGCCCGCGCACCAGGTGCTGGCGCTGCGGGGCTACGTGCGGCTGGCCGGTGCGATGACCGAGCGCCCGGAGGCCGAGAGGTTGGCGATGTACGCCGCTGCGCTGGCGGCGGCCCGGCGGCCGGATGAGAAGCGCCTGGTGCTCGGTGCGCTGGGCGACATGAAGTCGGCGGACGCGCTGCAGATGGTCGTGCCGCTCTTGGCCGACGAAGCGCTCCGGGAAGAGGCTGCGGCCGCCGCCGTCAAGATCGCCCGCGGCCTCGGTGCGGACTCAAGAGAAGCCGTCCGCGCCGCCATGAAGAAAGTCCTTGCCGCAGCGCAAACCGAGGCCACCCGCCGGGATGCCGAGGAAGTGCTCCGCAGTATGTAGGCCGGGGTAGCGCCCCGGCTTGGTGCTCCCCAGAATGTAGGCCCCGGCGCAGCCGCGGATTCTGCACGCCCCGGCGTTACCGGACGCCCTGCGAGTGCACTATTGCACGGGAGGGGGCAACGGAACGAAGGGAAACAGCCATGCGGTCCGGCAAGAAGAACGGCGGATGCGGCTTTGCGTGCGCGGCAGCGGTCTTGTTCTTGGCGCTTGTCGGCGCGGAAGTCTGTGCTGCCGCGCAGCCGGAACAGGGTCGGCGCGGGCCCAGGCAGCGGTATTCAATAGAGCAGGCCGTGTCGGACCAGGCCCAACTGCATACCATTGCCTTCAGCGGTTTGGCTTTCATCAGCGGCGATTACGGCGCCTGCACGTTCCTGCCGCCAGGCAAGGTGTGCGACTTCTTCGGGTTCCAGTACATGCGCGACATTGACGCGGCAGGCAAAGGGCACAATCCCATCTTCCTTAACCGCGTCGCGGGAAACGTGCTGCACGTGCTGAACGACGAGCAGCGTGCCCTGTTCCAGGGAGCGGCGCGGCGGGAGGCCGGAGAACTGCGCGCACTGGCCGAGAAGCGCCTGCCGCTCATCAAGGCCTTCTGGCGCGAGTTGAAGGGCGACCTGCCTGCCGGCAGCCAGGGGCTGAACAAGGAGTCGGTCGTCAAGTACGTGGGCGACCTCTTCGCCTTTGACGCGGAGATCAGTTACAAGCGTGCACAAGTGTTTGCACAGGTCGCGGCGTCGTTCACGCCCGAACAGAAAGCCTGTCTTGCCAGGATGAAGTTCGGCGACTTCAGCACCTGGCCTGAGGTTGACGCGGACGGGTACAGGTTGCCGAGGGGCGCGGAGAGGCTCGTCAATGTGGCGTACATGACCTATGCGAGCGAGTTCTTCAGTTGGTACGCAGGCTCCGTTGAGGCCGACACGTACTTCTGTCCCGAGCGCCACGGCACTTACTTCGGCGGGTTCTACATGAAAGACATGCCGGCCATGGGCAAGCGCGACTACGACATAAGCACTTCGGCTACGGGGGACCTGGGCAGGGCGTTTCTTGACGCTCTTACGCCCGAGCAGCGCAGTTGCGTCACCGCGATTATTCCCCGGCAACGCAAGGCCCTTGCAGAGATTGTGGAAGTGCGGCGCGCGATCTCCACGGAACTCCGAAGGTTCCTGAAAGGCGAGACGCCCGACAAGGCGAAGGTCCTTGCGCTTGGCCGCCGCTACGGCGAACTTGACGGCGAGGTCTCCCACGCCTATGCCGCGGCGTTTGCCGCCGTCAACAAGACCCTGTCGGCCGAGCAGAGGCAACTGTTTGCCAAACTGCGCAACCTTGAAGGCTACAAGAGCGCTCCGGCCTATATCTACTCGCAGCCGGTTGAGCAGGCGCCGGCGTTGCCGGATACCGACCACTTTTTCTTCCCTCCCCGGGCCGCCAAGGGGGCGCAGTAATGCGACATGTTGCGTGCTGCTTGACCGTGTTCTGTGCCGCCGTTACGTGCTGGCCGCCCGCCGCCGATGCGGCATCGCCCGAGCAGCGGGGTCCGCTCCCGAACATGCGGCGGGATCGCGGGGAGAAAAGCGGCGCCGTTTTCCTGACTGACGTCCCCAAGTACGAGGGCAACGTCATTCTGGGCCGGCCGACGGACCGTTCGGTGACTGCCAGTGTTCTGCTTTTCAGGCCGGTGCGGGCAATCATCGCCTACGGAGTCCGGGGCGAACCTTTGCAACGCCGAACGCCGGCCTTTGACCTGCGGCCGGGCGAGCCCCGCGAGGTCGTCATTGACGGGCTGGAGAAGAACAGGCCTTATGAGTATCGCGTGCTGGACGCCGAGACAGGCGTCCCGCTGTTGCCGGTTGAGGGAAATGGCTCGTTTCACACAAGGCGCGAGCCGGGCGCGGCGTTCGCTTTCACCGTGCAATCCGATGCCCACCTGGACGAATCAACCGACTTAATCCTGTACCGGCGGACGCTTGAGAACGTGCTTGCCGAAAGGCCGGACTTTCACATTGACCTGGGCGACGCGTTCATGACCGGCAAACATGCCTCTCGCCAGAGCGCAGCACGTCAGTACGATGCGCAGCGCTACTGGCTGGGACTGGTTGGCCACGCAGCGCCCGTTTTTCTGGTGCTTGGCAACCACGATGGCGAAGAGACGTTCCGGCCCGGGGCCGATGCGGCGGGCGGCCTGGCAGTATGGGCCAACGCCCAGCGAAAACGGTTCTTTCCGAACCCCGTCGCGTCAGATTTCTACAGCGGCAATGACGCCGCCCATCCCCACGCGGGCAGCCTTCAGAACTACTATGCATGGGAATGGGGCGACGGGCTTTTCGTCGTCCTTGACCCTTACTGGTATTCCGGATCTACGCGCGGCGGCGCGACTCCCTGGAACATGGCGATTGGCAAGGCGCAGTACGATTGGCTGGGCCGTACGCTCCGGTCGTCCAGGGCCGCGTGGAAGTTCGTCTTTATCCACCAGTTGGTCGGCGGTTTGGATTCGGCAGGACGCGGGGGCGCTGAAGCGGCGGCCCTGTACGAGTGGGGTGGTCGCAGCGCCGGCGGACAAGATGAGTTTGCGGTGCGGCGCCCGGGCTGGGGCGCCCCGATCCATCGCCTCCTGGCGGATAACGGCGTGCGGATCGTCTTCCACGGACACGACCACTTCTTTGCGCGACAGGAACTTGACGGCGTGGTGTACCAACTCGTGCCTCAGCCGGCGCACCGCAACTTCCGCAATCATCAGGCGGAGGAATACGCCTACCGCAAGGGAGACTTTCTTCCCAACTCGGGGCACCTGCTGGTGCGCGTTGCACCGGAGCGCGTAACTGTTCAATACATTCGCACGGGCGATGATAGAACGGCGGGGCTCGGCGTTCGCAACGGCGAACCTGCGTTCACATATTCGTGCGAAGTGCGCAATGGAAGGCCGTCGGGCTGACGCCCCGGCATCTTCGGGCACAAGGAGCATGCGGGCGGCAATGCTCCGGCCTACTGCTGCCGGCTGAGGGGCGGGCCGCGGACGGGCCTGACCGCCGCCAGCCGCGCGCTAGGCGTCGTGTCGGCCGCCAGAAGGCCCAGGGCGAAGCGGACGCCCGCCAGGATGTGCCCGGCGATGGCCGGGTCGCTGTAGGCCGCCTCGTCGTGTGCGAGGGCTGTGTAGAAGACGCGGCCCTGGCCGTAGGTCTTTATCCAACTGACGGCGTAGTCGGCGTCTTGCCGTTCGGTGCGCCGGCCGAGGTAGGGGCCGGAGTTCTCGGCGTCCACGCTCAGAAGGATGTGCAGTTTCTCACGCGAGTACGGGTCGCGGAACGAGTAGAGTTCGTCGCGCAGTTCGAAGCCTTTGCCGCCGAACGAGGCGACCAGCGGCGAGAAGGGGTCGTCGATCTTCACCGAGACGCGGCCGAAGGGCGAGCCGCCGAAGCCCGCGCCGAGCATGTCGGCGTAGTCCGGGGACCTGGTGAACGCGGCGGCGGCGGAGTGGATGGCCGCCAGCCCCTTGCCGTTGCGGACGAAATCCAGCAGGGCCTTCAAGCCGGAGGCGTCGGCCAGTTCTCCGTTGCAGTTGACCAGGCAGACGGCGTCAAAGGGCATAAGGACGGTCGGGCTGAACGCGCCGGCATCGTCGCGCACGGTCGTATCATAGGACTGCGTCTTCTGGCCCGTCTCCTGGATGAGCCGCGCTGCCACGGCCGTGGAGCGGTGGAAGTTTGACCTGGCCAGCGTCATGACCAGCAGCCGCCGCCTGCCTGGCCGGGCGGCGGGGCCGAGGGTCGCCAGGTCGTCTTCCACCTTCTTAAGGGCCTGCGCTGCGGCGGCTCGCGCCGCGTCCTGAATCGTATGGAGGGCCAGGAACCGCGTGTAGTAATCGCGGGCGCGGCCGAGGACGGCGGCCTTGGCGGCGGAAGTCCTGGCCTCCAAAACCAGGCCGCGGTACCAGTCGGCCAGTTCCAGGCATGCCAGTTCGGGCGCCGCCTCGACGCCGCGGGCGGCCGCGGGAACGTACTTGCGCGCGGGCGGGTCGAGGCTGTCATCGACGAACGCAGCCGCCTGGGCGGGGTCGTCCAAGTCCACGAGGCAGGTCCGCACGAGTTCCTTGCGGAGGGCCAGGTTCTGCGGGCTGGCTTCGAGTTTGGCCTTCAGCGATGCCAGTTGCCGCGCTGTCTGCGTGCGGCCCACCAGGTCCGCCAGTTGCGTCTGGAGGGCGGGGCGCGACTCGGCCCGGATGCTGCCGGCCAGGATGAGGGCCTGGCGCAAGGATGCGATGGCGGCGTCGGCGTCGCCGGCGTCCTCCTGGGCCTGGGCCAGGTCGCGGTATGCGCCGATGACGCTCTCCGCCGCCTTGGGCCGCTCCTCGCCGCGCGCCTGGGCATACTCGCGCTGATGCAGGGTCACGGCCTTCTGGCAGCACTCCACCTTGCGCGCCGGGAGGAGGGCGCCCAGTCGCCGCAGCGCCGCCAGGGCCGTCGGGTGGCCGGAAAGGTCCTTCGCGCCCAGTTCGTAGGCTTTCTCGTACAGCATGGCGGCAAGGCCGGCCGGTTCAAACGAGCGGCGGGCATCGCGGTACAGCCGCGACGCCAGAGCGATGTCGTCGGTGGGCGCGGGCGTCTCCAGGGCGCGCTTCAGTTCCTCGCCGTAGCGCGACTGGAACTCGTCGGCGGCATCCCCGGCGGGACGTTGTGCTTCGGCCGCCAGCGTGCGCGCGGTAAGGGCGGCCGCCAGAAGGACTGTCAACAGGCGAACCAAGGGCATAGAGGTTTCCGTTTCTGGAAGTATATACGGTCGAGGCGGCCCGCCTATTGCCTCTATATGGCGCCACGCTTGCAGAAAATCCTCCCGCCTCTACAATTGGATAGCAGAAGCACCAGGGGAGTACGCCATGTACGAAGTTGTCATGCCCCGCCTCTCCGACAGCATGGAAGAGGGCAAGATCATCAAGTGGAAGGTCCGGCAAGGCGACGCCGTCCGCGAGGGCGACGTCCTGGCCGAGATCGAGTCCGACAAGGCCGTGATGGAACTGGAGTGTTTCCACGATGGCCGCGTGGACCGCATCGTCCGCGGCGACGGCGACGAGGTGCCCGTCGGCGAGGTCATCGCGTATCTGTCGGGCCCGGGCGAGCATGCCGGCCCGGCGGAAGCGCCGGCGCGCGAGGCCGCGCCGCCCAGCGAGCCGGCTGCCCGCGAAGTTCCGGCCGCTGCCCCGGTGCCGCCCCCGCCGTCGCCGGCGCCGTCCCCGGCGCCCCCGCCGCCCGAACCGGCCGCGACCCCGCGCGAAGGCCGCGTCACCATCTCGCCCTACGCGCGGAAACTGGCCGAGGCGCGCGGCATAGACTACGCGAAGGTGAAGGGCACCGGCCCCCGCGGCAACATCGTGGCTGAGGACGTCGAGCAGGCGGCCCGCCTCGTCGCCCAGGCCCAGCCGCCGCGCGTCGAACCGGTGCCGGTGAAGGCGCCGCCGGCCCCTGCGCCTCGCCGGGGCGGTGCCGTGGCCCGCCCGGCCGCGCCCGAGCCCGAGGCGGAGCCGCTGGCGGCGGCGCTCATCAAACGGTTCCGGCTGGACCCCTCCATGCTGCGCGGCACGGGGGCCGGCGGCCTTATCATGGTCGATGATGTGCTGGCGATGCTGTGCGCCCGGCCGCAGCCCGCTGCCCGGCCGCCCGCCGACGAGGAACTGCCCGCCCTGGAGGTCACGGAAGAGGAGGCCGACGTCGAAGACGCGCCGTTCCGCCTCAAGACCCAGGCTCGCCGCGTTACCGCCGCCAAGCACGTCATCCCGCACTTCTACGTTACGACGAGCGCCGACGTAACGCGGCTGCTGGCGCGGCGCGAGGAACTCAAGGCGAAGATGGGCGCCACGGTTACGCACCTGGTGATGCTGGCGTGCCTGAAGGCGCTGCGGCAGCATCCGGACATCAACCGCACGTGGGACCGCGGCCGCATCATCCGCTGGAAGCACGTGAACCTGGGCCTCGCGGTCGAGACCG
>Ga0194112_10001505_pt1 | contig 34204 bp, 31 predicted proteins | sample TA2MahC400mmetaG_FD_146191 | JGI IMG/M metagenome (GOLD analysis project Ga0194112, IMG submission 146191) | Freshwater microbial communities from Lake Tanganyika, Tanzania - TA2015016 Mahale Deep Cast 400m | ecosystem: Environmental > Aquatic > Freshwater > Lake | place: Tanzania: Lake... | reverse complement strand
GCTTCGCACGCCCCACACCCCTTTTTCGGAAATTCCTATGACAACTTTTGCGAGCACACTTAGGGACTCGGCGTATTGGTAGGCCAGACCGTGTATGTTGCCTGTGGAGGGGGCGCTTGAGTCGGCGGAAGGATCGCCGGGGTCTCTGTGACGATATCGGCGGGGGGCAGGCTGGTTTCGATGATCGCCGGGGGAGCTGGCTGCGAGGTGGGCGCACTGGTTACCTCAGGGCGGGTAAACCGCCCAGGCAAAAAACCAATCACAACCACGATGATCAGAGCAAGAATAGCCGCGATCACGCCAACCCCCCACACAGCTTTGGCAGAAGATCGCTTTTTCTGATCTGGCTGGCGCTTTTCGTCAGGGACTTGGAGAACCACGATGGTGATATTATCGTGCCCGCCGCGCTGGTTGGCCAGGTCAACTAATCTCTGAAGCCCGGCCTCGACCCCGCTTTCTTCGATGGCGGTTTGGATCTCCCCATCCTCGACCAGGTCGGTCAGGCCGTCGCTGCATAGGATGAGTTGATCGTCTGGTAACAGCGTCATGCCCTGGTTGGCGGCGGCCTGTTCGTCGGTCTCCTCGGAATCCAGCCGCAAGCGGAAATCCGCCTCGGCTGGCTTTTCCGATCCCAGATACCGGCGGATGATGTGAGATTGAGGATGCCCTTGCGCTTGGTCTGGCGTGATGATGCCATATTGAATGGCCTCCTGCACCCAGGTGTGGTCGGTCGAGATTTGTCTGATCTTCCCCCCGCGCAACAGGTAAATCCGAGAATCGCCAACCGAGGCCGTATATATCTTATCCCCAATGATCCAGGCGCACACACAAGTGGAACCCATGCCATGTTGCGCCAGATCGGATTTGGATTGCTTGTGCACAGCCCGACCAGCCTGGGAGATGGCATCCTTTAGGGTGACCAACGGATCGCTGGCGTCGCTGGCGGCAACCGCATGGCTGATCGTTTCGACGGCTAACTCAGCGGCGATTTCCCCTGCCTGATGACCGCCGATGCCATCTGCAACGATGGCAAATAAAGCCGGCGTTGGGTCGGTTTCACTGAGTGTGTACGCCGAAACGCCGTAGCGGTCTTCGTTGTTTTTGCCGCTCATCCCCTCATGGGTGATTGCTGTGACATTGATATGGGCGCGCGCTTTTGGGATCACGATGACTCCTGGGAAGTAATTCTCGGTTTGGGGATTTTCTGGATATCGTTGTAGGCAAAACGCAATCCGATCCTTCCAATGTGGATGGTATCTCCATGGTCGAGCCTGACCCCATTCGGCGGAACCGGCGTATAGTTCACCCAGGTTCCAGCTATCGAACCTTCATCCGATATGATGAAATCGCCATTCTCATCCTTGCGCAGGCGGGCATGAAGCGCCTCCAAAGAAGGATCATGAAATTCTATCGTAGCAAGCGTAGGGTCGTTACCAAAGGTCATTTCGCCCTGGGTGATGGGGATGCGTTCTTCCTGATGCCCATTCCCATTCCTGGCAGGGAGGATCTCCAGATAGGCTTCTTCTACGGTGTGTTCGGGACGCCTGGCAGGCCAGGAAAACCGGTCTATCCAATGGGAAAGTCGTTCGCGGGTGGGTTGCGGTTTTGGGGGGAGAGGCCTGGCGACGGGTTTGGGCTTTTCTGCGCGCTGGCTGGGCTTTCTCCTGCTGAGTTGGCCGGTCGTTTTTGGCTGTATCTTGCCCCCGAGGATCAACGCCAGAAGCGCAACACTGACCGTGATCGCTGCGCCGATTCCAATGAGGGCGGGGACATTTCGTTCGAATAGATTCAGAAAGTCGAACGGCGCGCGCCGAATGGCAATATTGACCTGGTGCTCGATGCTTGCGCCGACCAACCCCAACTCGTCCACGGCTTCCACCTGGATCAAATAGGAGCCATCGTTGACGAACTCCTCCAGCGACCAGGCGAATCGGTCGAAAGGCGGCGAGGTGTTTTCGGCGACGATCTTACCGTCCACATAGAGCGTTGTGCGCTCGAGGGCGCGCGAAAGGTTGTCGGGGAATTCGATCAGGATTTCGATAAGCTGTTCGCCTGGCGTAAATTCGGCGCTTTCGGCAGAGGAGTCATCAGGGTTTGGTTGTTCTTCGCGGATGATCTCCAGCGGCGGGGCGACGAATATCGGATTGGGCGGCTGAACCTGCAATTCGATCTCGACGGGTTCGCTGGTGATTTCCAGACCCGGGGAGCTGATATGCGCAGCGACTTGATGTACTTCACCGCTTGAGATTTGCGACTGGTATGCCAGGTAGTAAAGATAGCGTAATTGGTCTACATACGGATCCACCGCGGGCAAAGTTTCTTCCCCCGAGTATAGGAACAACTGGCCCCCCGTTCGAGCCGCGAACTCCGCCAACAGGTTTACCCCCATGCTGTCGAAATATGCCCGGGAGGAGATCATCCAGATGTAGACGCGCACGTTAGCTTGTCGAGCGATCGATTCCAGGCTCGGCAAGGCTGCCAAACTATCCTCGCCCGGTAAGGGAGTGATCAGCAGCACCCCGCGCCCCGCATAGAACTGGGTTGCCCGGTCAGCGGCCGTCGAGATGGCGCTCGCCAGCACATCCAGATTGGGAATCGCCGTATCTATGTCAGGCTCATAAGCTCGAAATTCGGAGAGCAAGGCCGCTGGACGATCGAAGTGTAGGCCTTCTACTCCATCGTTGGTCACTATGCTGAGATCATCTCTGCTTTCGAGGCCAAAGGCATCGATCCAGGAGATCAAGGCTTGTTGGATGTGTTCGAAGCGAGTCGCGCCCAGGCTGTCTTTGATGGCATAAGCCGGCCCGATGTTGATCGCAACGACGAACTGTGCTCCCGTGTGTAGTTCTTTGATTTCACTGACGGGGATCGTGCGTTGGTTCTCTATGATGCTGACATCTGACGGTTTCAGATCATGCACAAAATTTCCTTCAGCATCATATACATTCAGGTAGGTCGTGATGAGCGGAAATTGATCTGTGTTCGGGGGAGATAGCTTTGCCCAGGCTGCCTCTTGCGCTCCCACTGGCAGAGAGACAAGAGACAGCAAAAGGCAGAGCAGGATAACCCTGCTAGTGTGTTTGAGCATAGTTAAATTCTAGCACAACTACGTCCGAGCTTCGAACTCCTTGAGAGAGCAAACTCTATATAAACAGAGCAAGATTCCGGACACGGATCAACACGGATTGAACGGACTGTTTTAATTTTTTCAGGCGAAGCTTCGTTAGACATTTACTCAGTTGTCAATGAGATTGGCTTTGGCCCCTCGGATTCATCCTGTGGAATTTGCGTCAGTTTCATATAGGTCAGCGTCCAGGCGGATTGGATATAGGCGCGCAGAATGCCGCCCAGCACAATTAGAATGGGCAAATACACAACGAAGCATAGACCTGCTACGGCAAGCCCGCTGCCAATCGGCGCGGTCGAATCGGTAACGCTTCCCAGGATGCCGCCGAAGACCGCTGGGAAGACCAGGAAGAACAAGGGGAGCGCAATAATGACGCCAACGATCCCTCCGCCGATCCCCAGGATCAAGCCCATCACGAGGATGTTGACCAGATTCTCCTTGAAGACTTCCCAACCGCGCTGGATGCCTGAGATGATGTTCAAATCTTCCAAGACGATGGCGATGTTGACCTGCTCCAGGAGGATGGTGATTCCCCAGCTCACAGGGATCAACAGACAGATCAGTGGGATGAGGCAAAAGAGTCCAACGTCGAAGGTCAGGGCGGTGATCCCAACCGCAGGCAGCACCAATGCCATCACCAGGATGAAAATCGCTAATCCAACCAGAACATTCAACCCCAAGACCCGCCAGAAGAAGGGCTTGCCTTCGTTGAACAGTTCCGTGAAGTTGAGTTTCTCGACCCTACTTTCGACCTGCGCCGTCCCTTGAATCAGCCCCAGGCGACCGATCGTGCTCAACGCAAGCATGATGAACCAAAGCGCCAGGAAGATGAGCATCAGAATGACGACGAAAGCGACGATTTGCCAGACCTCGACCTGTTGGAAAAAGCGCTCGAGGCCGAAGAAGAATCGCTCTACTTGCGGGGGTACATTAAGCTCATCTTCCGAAAAACGAAAACCGGTGTTTCCGCCTCCTCCCCCGCCGCCCCCCTGGCCGCAACTGGCCAAGATGCCGAATATCCAGAGCACTTTGTGCTTCCAGATGATCTCCCAGGCCCGTGAGAGCACTTTGCCGATATTCATGTCTGCCTCCTGTTATCGAACATTGTTCACTGCTTGGCACTCCAGAAGCTAAACTTCTCGGAGAAGTATAGCTTGTATCATCGTAACTACTCAGCCAAACGGGGAAGTTCCCGAAAAAAGGGTGTGCGAAGGGGGCGCAGCCGCTTTGCGTTCGCACACCCTTTTTTCGGGCTAATCCGTTCGATGGTTGAGCAGTTACGTATCATCTCAAAAAGAAGGGGGAACGTCCCGAAGGTTTCCTCGAAAAACATGTTCGAACCGCTCGAACCTTCGGGACGGTGTGTTGCCATCCCCAAGTTATCGAGAAGATACTTTAGGCGCTTAGCTTCTGAGTGGACTCAATTGTACAATGAGCTTGTTATTTGGGGTAGAGTTGTTGTGATACAATCCAACGAGTCGTGTGTAAGCTGCGCTTTTGCTCAGGTAGAAGCTCCTCGAACGAATTGCCTTGGATCTACTTCTTGCTTCGAACTCGCCGCGGCGAAAATATTTGATGGGCCTGCTGAGCCTGGAATTTGGCGTGGTACCTGCCGATGTGGATGAGACTGCTCTCCCGGGCGAAACGCCGCCGAATTATGTGCTGCGTCTGGCGGAGTCGAAAGCTCGCGCCGCTGGCGGGCTGTTCGGCGCGGACGCCCTGATCGTTTCTGCTGACACCACCGTTGCCATTGGCGACGAGATCTTGGGCAAACCCTTCGACGCCGAAGACGCAGCTTGCATGCTGCGCCGCTTGCGTGGGCGCATCCATCAGGTTTATACTGGCATCGCGGTTCATCACCCCGCCGATATTCTGTTGACCGATCTGGCGGCTACCCATGTACCGATGCGGAATTATACCGACGAAGAAATGTGGGCCTATATTGCCAGCGGCGATCCGTTGGATAAAGCCGGGGCATATGGCATCCAACATGATGGCTTTCACCCTGTCGTGGGGCTGCAAGGGTGTTATGCGAATGTGGTCGGTTTGCCCTTATGCCACCTGACGCGCCTCCTCAGAAAGACCGGTGTGACGCCTGACGTGAATATGCCGGAAGTATGTCGAATATCCCTGGGTTATCCGTGCCTGGTTTATCATTCGATCTTGTGAGAAAAGCTATGAAAGTTCGATTTCTGCTCTTTGCGCTTTTGTTTCTTGCCATTGCGGGATGTCGCCCTGCCGCGCCCGAAGCGACTGAGGCGGCCTTGCCCGAAGTTGTTGCGCCATCCCCGTCGCTGGCGGAACTTCCGACGGTGGCGCCTCAAGTGACGCCTGTCCCCGATGTGGAGACCCCTGTCAGGGCTTATTTGGATGCCTGGAAGGCCGATGATTACGCCACCATGTATGCCATGCTGACCTCTGTGAGTCAGGATGCCATCTCATTCGAAGATTTTTCGAACCGCTATCGCACGGTGGCAGCGGAGGTCGCGCTCGCCAATCTGGATTACGAGATCCTGTCTTCGCTTGTGCGCAATGCGGAGAGCGCCCAGGTGAGTTATCGCGTGACGATGGAAAGTGTGCTGGTGAAGGAGCTTCAGCGCGATACCGTGATGAACCTCAGCATGGAGAACGGCGCATGGCGAGTCCAATGGGCCGATGAGCTGATCCTGCCTGAACTCGCGGGAGGAAATACCCTTTGGATGGAGCGCCATGTTCCCTCGCGCGCCAATATCTATGATCGAAATGGGGATCCCATTGTGGCCTATGCTCAGGCAGTATCGGTGGGCATTGTTCCAGGACACATAAGCCCTGGATACGAAACTGATTTTCTCGAAGATCTGCAATGGCTTACGGAGCTGCATCCTAATGCCATTGCAGCCATGTACGAGGATTTCCCCATCGGGGTTGATTGGTATCTGCCTCTGGGGGAAGTGCTGCGCGAGCGAGCCGAACGTTATTACAATGTCGAGAACGGATACAATGATGGCGTTTTGTTCATGTATCCTTTCGAATCGCGTTTCTACTTCGATATGGGCATTGCTCCCCAGGCCATTGGTTATGTCTCACGCATCCAGGCTGAAGAACAAGAAGAGTTTCTCCGCAAAGGCTTCCGGCGTGATGAAATGGTCGGCCGTCAGGGGATCGAGAAGTGGGGCGAACCCTATCTGACAGGAGGCCGCGGCGGCAGCCTGTATGTGCTTGGGCCTGATAGCCAGGTCGTCACACAACTCGCTGATGTCGAGGCGCAGCCTGCGCAATCCATTTACACGACTCTCGATACCAACCTCCAACAAGCTGCTCAACTCACCTTGATGAAATACGCCGGGGCTGTCGTGGTAATTGAGGTCAATACCGGGCGCGTGTTGGCAATGGCCTCCTCGCCCTGGTTCGATCCCAATGCCTTCGAGCCAAACAACTATAACTACAGTTACCAGTTAGAAGATATCTATTCGCCCTTCAGCGGACAGCCGCTGCTCAACCGCGCCACGCAAGGCCAGTACCCTTTGGGTTCCGTCTTCAAGATCATCACCATGGCCGCGGCTATGGAGAGCGGGCTTTACACGGTCGAGTCCACTTATGATTGCCAGTACTCCTTTACAGAGATCCCCAGCATCGCGCCGCGCTACGATTGGACCTGGGATCACTGCCAGGATGAGTTAGCTTCCCAGGGTGAATGCGAGACCATGCCAAGCGGCATGCTGACCCTCCCTGAGGGGCTGATGCGTTCCTGTAATCCCTTCTTCTGGCATATCGGCCTGGATTTATACCGCCAGGGTTTGACGGATGCGGTCTCCGGGATGGCGCGCGCTTTTGGGCTGGGCAGCCCGACTGGAATCGAAGGCGTCGAGGAGGAAGCGGGCAATATACCTGACCCCGGGGATGAGGTTGCTGCAATCAATAATGCGATTGGACAGGGCGATACATTAGTGACGCCGATACAAGTAGCCCAATTCATCGCTGCGATTGCCAACGGCGGTATGATCTATCAGCCGCAAATCATCGAGAGCATCGGTGTGCAGGGCGAAGAGCCGGTTTTCCAATTCGAACCCATCGAAAAGGGCAACCTTCCTCTCAGCGATGAAACATTAGAGGCGCTCCAGTGGGCGATGAAAAATGTCGTGGGCAACCGACGTGGGACTGCCTATCATATTTTGGGCGCATATAGCTCCAATTTCGTCCCTCTGTCTGGCAAAACCGGCACGGCTGAAACGGGCCTCGAATATTCTCATGCCTGGTTTGCAGGGTATACCCGTTGGAATCGCGAAGACAAACCCGACATCGCCATCGTGGTGATCGCCGAACATGCCGGAGAGGGTTCCGACATCGCTGCGCCGATCTTCCGGGCGCTCGTCCAGCAATACTTCGAAGGACGACGGAATTACCTGTTGCCATGGGAGTCCTCTGTTGGTGTGTTGGCGACGCCTGAACCGACAGAAGAACCCACGCCGGAACCGTGAAGTCAGTGAACAGTATGTTGTTTAGTGCGGGCGACCCGAGGACGGGTCTTTGATCCGAAATTCGTGAACCGTGAAGTCAGTGAACTGTGAACAGTATGTTTTTTAGCGCGTGTAGGAGGAGTGACTGGAAGAGAAAGAAGAGATGCTGCGCGGTCTAATCGTCCGTTTGCAATCGGGTTTCTACACCGTTGATACCGATGCTGGCCCTGTCGTTTGCCGCCTCAGGGGGCGTCTGAAACAGGGACGCCGTGCCGGGGATATCCTCGCGGTGGGGGATTGGGTACAGATTACCCTTCTCGAAGATGACACCGGCATGATCGAGGAAATCGAGGAACGTCACTCGATGCTTTCGAGAATGGCGCCCACCCCACGGGGGGAATACCAACAAATCCTGATTGCCAATCCCGACCAGGCTGTTTTTGTTTTTGCCTGCGCTGACCCGGAGCCGCACCTGCGCATGTTAGATCGCTTACTGATCGTCGCCGAGAAGGCGAAAATTCCCTCGTTGATCGTTTTCAACAAAGTTGATTTGATCGGTTGGTGGTACGCCCGCAGATGGTACGGTCATTATAAAAATATTGGTTATTCGATGTTGTTCACTTCAGCGACTACCGGGCGCGGCGTGGCGGCGTTGCGAAGCTGCCTGGCGGGGAAAATTTCTGTGCTGGCGGGTCCCTCGGGGGCAGGGAAATCCAGTTTGTTGAACGCCGTTCAGCCCGAACTGGGTCTGGCCGTCCGCGATGTCAGCAAGTTGACCGGAAAAGGGCGTCACACCACGGCGGTGCGCGCCATGTTCCCCCTCGAAGGGGGCGGCTATGTCGCCGATACGCCGGGCCTGAAAGCCATGGCGCTTTGGGATATCGAGCCTGAGGAAGTGGATGGCTATTTTCCCGAATTGCGGGATTTGGTGGCTGATTGTAAGTTCAGCAACTGTATGCATCTACATGAGCCGGGATGCGCCGTCAAAGCCGCAGTGGAAAAAGGCCGCGTGCATGAAGAACGTTACGAATCTTATATTCGTATGCGCTATGAGGAGGGGAGTGAAGAAGAAGAGTGGTAAAATCAGAGCGAGTTTTGGCCTTGTCGAAACGGATACTTGATCTATAATAGTTTGGTAACTACTCAGCCAAACGGAGAAATTCCCGAAAAAAGGGTGTGCGCAGGGGGCGTAGCCCCCTTCGCACACCCTTTTTTCGGGTAAATCCGTTCGATGGCTGAGCAGTTACATAGTTTGAACCTAATCGAACCAAAAGAGTATTAAAAGCAAAGATCAAGAGGAAGTATATTCGTGTCCAGCGATCGCGACTTGGTTTTACAGCTTCAGAGGGGAAACCTGGATGCTCTTGGTGAGCTATATGACCGCTACCACCAGAAAGTGTACTGTACAGCCTTGGCAGTCACTGGTGATGACTCCGCGGCTGCTGATTTGCTGCAGGACGTATTCATACGAGTGTACCGCTTTGCCAGGCGCATCGATCCGGATCGCCCCCTCGAACCCTGGTTGTATCGTGTGACGACGAATCTGACGTATACCTGGCTCAAACGTCGCAAACGCTGGCTGCTCCAACCGATCGAGGAGATGGCCGAATGGTTGACAAGCAGCAAGAAAAATTCCCCAGCTTATCGTCTCGAAAGGGACGAGCAGTGGAAGGAAATCCATCAAGCCGTTGCCACTCTGCCTTTGCGTCATCGCGTTGTGGTTGTTTTACATTATTTCAACGATCTTTCTTTACAGGAAATTTCGGAGATATTGGATATCCCTGTTGGTACTGTTAAATCACGCTTGCACTACGGACGTCGGGCTTTGAAGATGCAATTGGAAGCAACCGATGGCGCCAGCTTATGGGAGGTGCAGTATGAATTCACATGAAGTATCCGACAAAGACCTGTTCGATCTCAGGCTTCGTCGTGAGATCAAAAAATGGATTCAACGTCAATCCCCTCCTGCAAACCTTCGTGGACGATTGTTATTCGCTGCAGCCAGAGAGACGACATCGAGAGAGTCATGGCTTGATCGTCTGGCAACTCTTTCCCGGGGCCGTGAAAATAACGCCCCATCATTCGAGCTTTTTGCAAAAACGATAGCATATTCCCTGCAAATTGGCGTTTTGACTGCAAGATAGAAATGCTGGTATCATCTCAATAATAAGGGGGGCGGGGGGGGTGCGGGCGGCGAAGCTGCCCGCACACCCCCCATCTTCCCCGCCCCCTCGTTCATGAGTTTTTTCATTGAACTCTGTATTGTTTTCGTCGGTTGATAATGTGAAATCGTTCAAAACCTTCATCGCTGCCATAATTATCGGAACCTTAACAGCATGTGCGCCTCGATCAGGCATCTCTGGTGAAGAGAGTCTGACGCTTACGATTCGAGCCGCCCTGACCGCTCTCCCCACGCCTACGCCGATTCCTTCTCCTACGCCAGAGCCGCCTCAGGTGCTGACGATTTGCATGGGGAGGGAGCCGAATTCTTTGTTCCTCTATGCGGATAGATCCTCAGCCGCCCGCGGGGTGTTGCAGGCAGTTTACGATGGGCCGGTGGATATCCTCGATGGCGAAATCCAACCGGTCATCCTGGAGATCATCCCATCCCTGGAAAATGGCGACGTCGAGTTGCGACCCGTCGAAGCGCAGGCAGGCGATATTATCATAGATGCCCAAGGGAATTGGACCAGCCTGCAAGATGGGGTTAGCTATCGCCCAAGTGGCTGTACCAGCGTAGATTGCGCCCAGGTTTTCGAGACCGGTCAGCCAGCGACTATGGACGAATTGGTGGTCCGCTTTCGTTTGATTCCGGCCATCCTGTGGTCGGATGGGATTCCCCTTACCGCCTCAGACTCGGTTTTCTCCTTCTCTGTTGCACAATCGTTCTACGGTAATACATCGGAGGTTTTGCGCTTCACTCGATCCTACACCGCCGTGGATGAGCGGACTGTCGAATGGGTCAGTATCCCCGGCTACCAGGGTGAGTATGCAGATCATTTCTTCTCCCCGCTGCCCCAACATCTGTTGGATGGCATGACCATCGAAGAAATGCTCACCTCGGAGATCTCGACTCGTACACCTTTGGGGTGGGGGCCGTATAAGGTTGACGAGTGGATTGCGGGTGATCACATCACCCTGAGCAGAAACGAAAACTACTTCCGTAATGGAGAAGGTCTGCCGGGCGCCGATCACGTGGTGTTTCGTTTTGTGAACGATGCGGCGGCAGCCGTAGACGCCCTCCTGGTGGGTGAGTGCGATTACCTGGAGAGCGCCAGCCTCGATTTGTCGCTAGCGCCTCGTTTGCTCGAGGCGCAGGAAGATGGTCGAATTCAAGTCGAATTTCGACAAAGCGCCTCATGGGAGCAGATTGCCATTGGAATCGATTCGCTGGATACCGATCGCCCGGATTTCTTCGAAACCAGGGAAATTCGCCAGGCGATTGCGATGTGCATAGACCGACAGAGAATGGTTGACGAACTCCTTTTGGGTGGGTCTGCTGTCGCCGATGGTTATCTATTCCCGGGGCATCAGCTCCACAGTGCAGAAATCGCCCAATATGAGTTCGATCCCCAGGCTGCGCTCGAACTCCTGGCGTCCATTGGCTGGGCAGATTTCGATCAGGATCCCAGCACGCCCCTGACATCCCTTGGCGTAACCGGCGTTCCCGATGATACGCCCTTCGAGTTTAGCTATCTTATTCCCGAAGATTCCGAGCGTCAGGCGGCAGCCCGGATCGTTCAGGAGTCTCTCACTCGTTGCGACATCCACGCCAATGTGCAGACTCAACCCTGGGATCAATTCTTAGCCCCCGGTCCAGAGGGCCAAGTTTTTGGCCGAACCTTCGATATGGCCCAGTTTGCCTGGTCTGAATCAGAGATCCCGCCTTGTTACTTGTATCTGAGCGAAGAAATCCCCGGCCCTTACCCCGACTACCCAAAGGGTTGGGGAGGCGGAAATCTGGCAGGATATCACAACCCTGAATTCGACCAGGCCTGCCGAACCGCTATGCATACCTTGCCCGATACGGATGAATATGCGGCTGCTCATCGCAAGGCCCAGGCTATCTTCGCGGAAGAATTACCTGGCATTCCATTATATTGGCGTTTGGAGCTTATCGCGATGCGAGCAGACCTATGTGCTCGCGGCAGCACAGACCAGTCAATCTATGATTTGACGAAAATCGAAACCTTCGATTACGGAAAGGGTTGTTCTGATTAATCAGAAACGCTTTGTCGGAAATTCGATAGCTATTGCACCCTTTTCGATATTGATTATGTTATAATTTACTTCATTACGTTACAGGCGTTTCATCATTCATAGCAAAGTGCGCCTGGTGTAAGATTTGGATAACTGTTCTTTTCTAAAGGAGGTGATGCCCGGCAAGATGAATCTCGAAACAAAGACAAACCCTGTTTACGGAAAAATGTAAAACCCTTTTACCCTAATCCATTGGAGGAGTAAGGAAAATGTCTAAAAAATTGTTCATCTTAGTTGGCTTGTTGGTCATCGCCAGCATGGCGTTAGCGGCTTGCAAGCCAGAGACAATCACCGTTGTCGAAACCGTTGTTGTCGAGAAAGAAGGCGAGACGATCATCGAGACGGTCGAGGTTGTCAAAGAGGTCGTTGTCGAGGCCGCGCCAGAAGTCGAAGGCCCCCTCATGGCAGAAGGGCTGGTAGCCTGCAATCCCATTCCAGAATTGGCTGGTATTCCCAGTCAAGGCGGTTTTGCAGCTAGCGCTCCTGCTACCGGTGGAGCTCGTTTAGCCTCTCAGGCTTCTGTAAAGCCCGCTACCGTTCCTGCTGCTAACATTGCTCAACAGGAAGGCAAGATCTACCGGGTGGGCGTCTTCGAGGATGCTACTTCCGTGAACTTCTTTGCTGCCAACGGCCCCGATAACACGGTCTGGAACAGCTATATGCTGCCCCCACGCCTGACCCTGTACGGCTTGTCCGAGAAGTATTTCACCTTCGTTCCAGGTCTTGCGGCTGATCCAGTACCCGCAGCGCTCGCTCAAGAAGGCGATTTTTGGGTAACCCAAATCGCCCTTCGCCAGGATGTTACCTGGAGTGATGGCGAGGCTTTCACGGCTGCCGATGTGGCCTTTACAGCCAACGCAGTGCTGGATATGGGTTTGATCTCTGGCAACTGGGCAAGCTGGTATGATGGCAACTTCCTCGATCACGTCGAGGCTGTGGGTGACTACACGGTCAAATACTACTTCCACACCAAGCCTGGACTGGCGCGCTTCGAGTACGGCGTGCTGCAATCCCCGGTTGTGGCTGAGCACTATTGGGCGCCTGTGTTCGAACAGGCTATGGCTCCCGTCCTTGCTCTGGCCGCAAACGCCAGCGATGAGGACAAGGCTGCCGCTCAGGCTGAGGCCGCTGACCTTCTCTTTGCCCACGTGCCGGATGGCGAGCCGCTTGCCGGAACGTTCCTGTTCGGCAAATGGGAAAAAGGCGCCTTCCTGGAGAATTCTGCCAATGCTGGCTTCTACCAGAGCGGATTGGTCGTCGAGCAGTGGGCCAACGCTGCCTATTCGGATAGCGAAGGCGTGACAGTTGGCACCCCAGAGGGTGATGTCGAGACCACGATCACAGTCGGCCCGAACGTCGAGTCTGTAGTCTACACCATCTATGGCGCCCAGGATGCTGCTATCCTGGCGTTGCAGAATGGCGAAGTGGATTTCGTCATCAATCCGTTGGGTCTGCAGCGCGGTCTCACCGATCGCGTCAAGACCGACCCGAACCTGAAAGTCATCGAGAACAGCGTCAACGGTTTCCGCTACCTGAGCTTCAATAACCGTCGTCGCCCAATGAACGACTGCGCATTCCGCCAGGCGGTGGCCGTGCTGATTGACAAAGAATTCGTCACGAAAACCATCCTGCAGGGTGTGGCGTTCCCGAACTATACCTTCGTGCCCCCGGGCAATGCTTTCTGGTACAATCCCGATATTCCTTTGCTTGGACAGGGGTTGACCCGCGAGCAGCGCACCAACCTTGCTGTGGCCATCCTCGAGCAGGCTGGCTTCACCTGGGAAGGCGATGTGAAGCCGACCTGGGATGCTGACAACCGCCAGGTTACTCAAGCTGGACGTCTGATCATGCCGGATGGCACCGCTGTGCCCCCGCTCGTCATGCCCGCTCCCAGCCCTGGCTACGATCCCCTGCGCTCGACCTTCGCTATCTGGATCGAAACCTGGCTCAACGAGTTTGGTATTCCTCTGGAAGCGAAGTTGGCCGGCTTCAACGTGATCGTGCCGATCATCTTCACCGAGCAGAACTTCGACATGTACATCCTGGGTTGGAGCCTGGGTATCTTCCCTGACTACCTGCGGGACTTCTTTGCCGAAGAACAAGCCGCTCAGGATGGAAACAACGCCGGTGGTTACATCAATCCCGAGGTTGAGGCGCGGTTGAACGAAATCCTGACTTGCGAGACCTTCGATACCTGCAAGGCAATTGCGAACGAGCTTCAGGTCATCCTGGCTACCGAGTTGCCTTACGTCTTACTCTTCGACACCGGGATCATCGAAGCCTATCGCAGCGCCTCGGTCGAATATCCATTCACGAAGGCGCTTAGCGGTCTCCAGTATTATCACCAGGGAGGCGGCGGCCTTCAGGCTGAGGTGAATGTCAAGTAACAAAGCGTTCGAATAACGACGCTTTGCAAGCAATGGATGGCAAGGGTCCCTATCCCTTGCCATCCAACTTGTTAGGATAAACATGAGGTAAGCATTCGAAGAAGGCTGAAGAGAATAGAAAACGTTGACGCGATTATTGTTGCTATTATCATGTTATGTTAGAATTGGCCGACATTTTCATTTCGAATAGAGGCTGTTCATGAGACGCTACTTACTTAGACGCATATTTCAAAACATCTTAACGTTCTTCCTCTTCTTAACGGCAGTTTATTTGCTACTCGACGCCGTGCCAGGTGACTTTGGCGATTTGTATCTCTCCGATCCTCGACTGACGCCCGATGAACGCCAGGTTTTGCGTGCTCGCTTAGGCCTGGATAAGCCCGTCCTCGAGCGTTTCGGCATCTGGCTTGTTAATTTGCTTCAGGGAGATATGGGGATATCCTTTTCGAACTACCCGCGGAAAGTGTTGGATGTGATCGTGGAACGCGCGCCGCGAACCATATTGTTGTTTCTCAGTTCTACGGTTATATCTTATTATGTGGGGTTTCTCTCCGGAAAAGTATTGGCCTGGCGCAGAGGAGGACCTCTGGAGTATACGACCACCATTGCGGGGATCGCTCTCTATACCGTCTTTCTACCCTGGTTTGCCCTGATGATGGTATGGTTGTTTGCTTTCACTTTGGATATCTTTCCGATTGGTAAGTTTCTCGACCCGGTGCTTTGGCGGGCAGCCCCTGTTGATGCCAATTATGTTTTCCATCGCATACTCCTCACTGCAGTCATCGGCGGCCTGGTGTTGTTTGTCTGGCTCTATTTCGCCCAACGGCTCGATCCAGCCAAGCGCCGTCCGGTAGGCTGGGCGGGTTTGGTCGTCGTTATAGTTGGCGCCTTCTTGTATTGGAATACCAGTGGAGTTGGGAAGTATGCTCTCGACATCTCGCATCATCTGCTCCTTCCTATAATGACCCTCACCGTGGTCAACTTTGCCGGGGTCATGCTCCTGACGCGCAACAGTATGCTGGAAACCCTGCGCGAAGACTACATCATGGCGGCACGCGCCAAGGGATTGAAAGATGCTGTGATCCGCGATAAGCATGCCTCGCGGAATGCTATGCTGCCTGTTGCCACATCCTTTATTCTTGCCCTGGCCTTCGTCTTGGACGGCGGCGTGATTACAGAATCCACTTTTTCCTGGCCTGGGATGGGATTGACATTGCTCACCGCTGCCCAAACTCAGGATGTCCCCATGGTCATCGGAGCGCTGGTTTTTACTGGCGTACTGGCTCTAACGGGTCACCTGGTGGCGGACGTTCTATACGCCTTCCTCGATCCCCGAATTCGCTATTCCTAGTTTCGAAGGAGAATCCGTAAGGTGACTGATATCATTACCAAATCTCCCGCTTTACAAACGACGCCTCTCGCTACAGACATACCAGTCTGGAGGGTGAGATTAAGACTTCTTTGGCGAGGAATCAGAACCAACGTTGCGCTGTTTACCGAAAACCCCATCGGATTGGTCGGATTGGCAATCATCGTAGTATTTGCCTCGTTGATCGTCATTCATCCTATCCTGATGAAATCAGTTTGGGATCGGAATGTATATGACCCGGTTTTAGGCATTGATCTGGCAATCCCTTTTCACCCGGCGCCTCCTTCACCGGAGCATCTGTTGGGTACTGACCCGTTAGGTAGGGATGTGCTCAGCCAATTGATGCATGGCACAAGGTCCGCCTTTATCCTCGGCTCTTTAGCTGCCATAGTTAACTTCATCGTTGCAACCACTATTGGGGCCATTGCAGCATATTTTAGTGGGGTCGTTGATTCCATTTTCATGCGGATAGCTGATTTAGTCCTCATGATGCCTGTGATAACTATCCTGATCGTGCTTGGGTCGCTCCTTAATCTCGAAATGCTCCATCTGGCGATCGTGATAGGTATCTTATCGGGCTTGGGCGGAACCACCATCATCATAAAATCTCAAGCCTTGACGATCAAGGTGCGCACATATATCGAGGCAGCTCGAGTAGCTGGTGGGAACGATTTCCATATCATCTTCAAGCATATCGTCCCGAACCTGTTGCCACTTTCGTTTCTTTATATGACGTTCACCGTCTCGGCGGCCATAGCCATCGAAGCCGTGCTGTCGTTCTTTGGTATCCTGAATATTCGTATGTCTTGGGGCGTCATGATTCATACCACACAATACGCGGGGTACCTGCTCGACATGAGTAAGTGGTGGTTGATTTTCCCATCTAGCGTTTCGATCAGCTTGCTCACGGCTGCCTTCTACCTGGTGGGCCGCGCCCTCGACGAGATCGTCAATCCGAGATTGCGGAAGCGATAAGTGTTTCTTGTTATGTAAGGAGAGAACTCTTGACAGATTACTTACTCAAGGTCGAAGATTTGACCATGCATTATATGACTCGGACGGGAGAGGTGTCTGCGGTTGACAATGTTTCCTTTGCCCTGAGGAAGGGAGAATCCATGGGCCTTGTCGGTGAGTCAGGCTGCGGCAAGACCTCGATTGCTGCAACATTGCTCAAACTGCTCCCTGAGAACGCAAAAGTAAAGAGTGGAAAGGTTCTTGTCAATGGAACCGAACTGCTCAGCTTGAGTGAAGAGGAAATGCGTTCGATCCGCTGGAAGCGCATTTCTATGGTCTTTCAGGCAGCGATGAATTCCCTCAACCCCGTTTACAAAGTTGGCGACCAGATCATTGAAGCCCTCGAAAACCATAACATGATCTCTTCGAACGAAGAAGCACGCAAGCGAGTAGAAGATCTTTTCCTTTTGGTTGATCTGGATCCCAAAATGATGGATCAATATCCCCACGAATATAGCGGCGGGATGCGACAACGGGCAGTCATTGCCATGGCCATGGCCTGTCACCCCGATCTGATCATCGCTGATGAGCCAACCACAGCCCTGGACGTGATCGTGCAAGATAACTTACTGCGCGAGATGACTGCCATCCAAAAGAAGCTCGGCATGAGCATGATTTACATTTCTCACGATATTGCCGTAATTGCCGAAGTGAGCGACCGGATCGGCGTCATGTACGCTGGACGGCTTGTAGAGTACGGATCAGCCAAGCAGATCTTCAAACGTCCTCTCCATCCCTACACACATGGATTGATGTCCACCTTTCCGAGCATTGTCGGGCCAAAGCGAGAGCTAAAGACGATGCCAGGAGAGCCGCCAGATCTCATCAACCCACCCAGCGGTTGCCGGTTCCATCCCAGATGCCCAAAAGCTCAGCAAATTTGCAGCCAACAAGCTCCGGAGTTTAGGGATTTGAGCGGTGACCATTACGTTGGTTGCTATTTCCCCATGGAGGTAACTTTTGATGGCGGCTAAGATCTCCCAAATGAATATAAATAACCCAGAGAACAGATCAGCCCTGATTACAGAGAGTGACGAAACGATAGTCAAAGTCGAGGGCTTGAAAAAACTGTTCCCACTGACAACTGGTATGTTCAAACGATCGACCTCGTTTATTCACGCTGTAGATGACGTTGATTTTTATATTCGGGAAGGCGAGAGCCTGGGTTTGGTGGGCGAATCCGGTTCGGGAAAAACTACCGTTGGGAAGCTTCTTGTCCGGCTGTTGGAGCCAACCAATGGTCACATCCGAATGTTGCTTGATGTTGCGGACCAGGACATTGCTCGCCTGCGTGGGCGTTCGCTGAAGCGCTTTCGCTGGCATGTTCAGATGATTTTCCAGGATCCGTACGAATCACTTAACCCTCGCCGTACCATCTTCGATACAGTTTCCGAGCCTTTATCGGTTCAGGGTATTGGTGATATTGCGCAGCGAGAAGATCGGGTTGCGGAACTTCTGACAATGGTGGGCCTTGCCCCTGCAGAGACTTTTATGTTTCGGTTCCCGCATGAACTCTCCGGTGGACAGCGTCAACGAATTGCCATCGCGCGTGCGCTGATAGTCTCGCCTTCTTTCGTGGTGGCGGATGAGCCTACTTCGATGCTCGATGTTTCCATCCGAACCGGCGTTATGAATTTGATGCGGGATTTGGCAGATCAGTTAGGCGTCACCTATTTATACATCACGCATGATCTAGCCGTAGCGCGGTATATGACCGAACGTCTGGCTGTGATGTATCTAGGGAAGATCGTCGAGATGGGTGAGACTGAAGATGTGTTGGCTAACCCCTTACACCCGTACACCCGGGCGCTTCTCTCTGCGGTGCCAGTACCGGACCCAACGCTAAAACGTGAGCCGCCCAATATCAAGGGGAGTATCGCCAAAGCCATTGACCCGATCCCTCGCTGCCGCTTTTACGACCGTTGCCCGTTGGCATCCAGGGTTTGCGAAGACAATGATCACCCACCTTTGGAGGAGAAAGGCCCTGATCATTGGACTGCCTGTTACATGGTGTAATCGAACTCAGCCTTGGATGCATTGCAGCCGATTGGCATTCGCAGGCCATTTAATGCTCTATAAAGATTGGTTTTCTTGGATCGAAAGGATAAAAGGATGGAAATTTGTTTCCATCCTTTTATGTTCTTAGATGATATAGAGATGGCAAGGTATATCGTTCGCCGTCTGATCAGAGCTGCGATCACCTTATTGGTGTTTCAGACGATCTTGTTTCTGCTGATCCATGCCTTGCCCTGGGATGCCGTTGACCTCATACGTGTGCCATCAGCCTACAAGCCAGGCCTGCGCCGGGCGTTAGGGCTTGATTTGCCCTTGTGGGAACAATACTCGATCTGGATGAGGAGTTTCTTCACTGGGGATCTGGGCAAATCCTTCCAACTGGGGAGGACTCCGGTGATGAGTCTATTTGAAGCCCGAGCCCCTCGTACGTTGCTTCTCTTTCTACCGGGCGCGTTCATGGGCTTTGGCTTAGGGCTTTGGTTGGGAAAGTACATTGCCTGGTTGCGAAAAGGCTGGCTCGAGTTGAGCGCCTCGGTTACAGGGGTGATATTCTACACCGCCTTCGCCCCATGGTTGGCTTTCGTCATCGTTGCTGTTTTTGCCCTTGGATTGAAGTGGATGCCCCCAGAAAACATCATCAACCCAAATATCTGGGCAGGGACCACTGTATTGACAGAAACGATTGCCTGGTATCTCCTGTCTACTGTTGCTATTGGTTTTCTCATTGCTCTAGTTGTCTGGCGCGTAACTCAACGGAAAGCAATGCGGCATCTGTTCAGGCTTGGCGGCTTTTCGCTGATCGTCGCTCTTACCGCATATCTGTGGCTGGTTTCAGGGTTGGCTTTATTTGCCCTCGACATGCTTCACCATCTGGTGCTGCCTTTGGTTACCCTCATCCTGCTCACGTTTGGCGAAACGATGTTGCTGATGAGAGCCACCATGATTGATGTTCTGGCGGATGACCATGTCCTGACAGCACGCGCCAAGGGCCTCAGTAGTCATCAAGTGATGGAGAGACATGTTGCCCGATTGGCGATTTTTCCTGTCTTCGCTCGATTCATCGTTCAATTACCGCTAGTGATTGTGGGCAGCTTTGTCATCGAGAAGGCGTTCTTTTGGCAAGGCATGGGAGAGCTGCTATTTCGCGCAGTCGATACATACGATGTGCCGGTTGTTATGGGAATCCTGTCAGTCGTTGGAGCATTGATCCTGGTATTTCATGTGATGTTGGACATCATAGCGGCATGGCTTGATCCTCGCCTTCGCGTCTCATTCTCGCTGTCCTCACCCCAGAAAAGTTGATGTATGTCTACTGAAAAAACCCCAAGAGCAGGATACAGGGCGGCGCAAAACTTCCAGTTTTTCCTCAGCCATAGTTCATTGGCAGTGTTGGGGCTAAGCATTATTGTTCTTTTCGCTCTCATGGCGCTTGCACACCCAATATTGATGGCAACCGTTTGGGATCGAGTCACTTATCACCCTCTGGTTGGTTTTGACTATGAAGGGATTCCCCACCCAAATCTCCCCTCTTGGAAACATCTGTTAGGCACTGACGCTTTAGGTCGTGACGTGCTTAGTCAATTGATGTTTGCGACGCGTACGTCGTTTGGGCTGGGTTTAGTCGCCGCTACGATAGCAACCACTCTGGCCACGCTCATCGGTATGATCTCCGCTCATTACGGGGGCGCTATTGATACGTTGTTAATGGGGATGAGCGACGCGTTCGTGCTCATGCCGCCTCCCATTGTGCTCCTCGTGATCGGTTTGCTGGTTGATATGAACTGGTTGGCGATGGGCCTGGTTTTTGGCATATTTGCTGGTTTAGGTTCGCCAGCGATTATTGCCAAATCATACGGTCAATCAATCAAGGTCAAACCTTACATAGAAGCTGCACGGATTGCCGGTGGAAGCAACTGGTATATCATCCGAGTGCACTACTTGCCCAATATGATCTCATTCATTCTTGTGAATTTCATGTTTATTGTCACGCAATCTGTGTTGATCGAGGCTCTGCTGTCGTTCTTTGGGCGAACGCAGATGCGCATGAGCTGGGGAACGATGGTTTGGTTCATGCAATACACTTTCCGGATCTCTCCCTTTAGAGATCAATGGCATGCAATCATCCCACCCGCGCTCGCCATTATGCTCTTCTGCGGCGCATTCTACATGGTTGGACGCGCCCTGGATGAGGTGGTCAATCCACGGCTTCGTAAGCGTTAGTACCTTAACAGTGAAATCCTTGTTTTTTGTGCAAGAATGTTGAGTCCGCTAATCTGCGCTAAGAGACTGTTTTAAAAGTCGCCAGAAACCACAGATAAACACAGATGAACACCGATTTTCTTGATGAACAGCCGTCTTTTATCGCCGAAATCCCTTTTATCTGTGTTCATCTGTGGCTGATTTGAGTTTTAAAACCACTCTCTAAGCACCGCGAATGGTTCAGAAAGATTAGCGCAGATTGGCGAAGATTAGCGGATTCGTTTTCTCTCTTCCGGCTTGTCCGGGTTAGGATATAATGAGAGTCCACTGAAGAAGCAATATCACCGCGGAGACGCAGAGTACCCTGAGCTATCAATAGTAAACCGCGCTATGGTTTTAGAACAGGAGGACTGCCATGAAGCGTTCTTTCTCGATGATCTCGATTTTTACCATTATGCTGTTCGTGATGGGCATGTTGCCAGGTGCAGCATTTGCCCAGGCCGATAACCCCACGCCGCCCGAAAGCCCTGTCAAGCTGATCTTCATCCACCACTCCGTTGGAGAAAACTGGCTCACCGATGGGAATGGCGACCTGGGACGCGTGCTGGCTGAGAACAACTATTTCGTCAGCGACACCAATTATGGCTGGGGGCCGGATAGCATCGGCGACAGCACCGATTACTACAACTGGTACGACTGGTTCGTCGGGCCGGAGAGCAGCCGCTACATGCAGGCGGTCTACACCGAGAGCGGTCAAAACTCGAATTACGCGCGGTCTTTCCCTGATCCGGGCGGTGAAAACCGTGTCATCCTCTTCAAATCTTGCTTTCCCAACTCCGATTTGGGGGGCAGCCCGGGCGATCCTCCCTCCGATGGCGAGTGGTTCACCGTCGGTCATGCGAAATACATCTATCACCAACTGCTCGACTATTTCGTCACCCGCCCCGACAAACTCTTCATCGCCATCACCCCGCCGCCGCTGCTCGACTCGGCCAACGCCACAAACGCCCGTGAGTTCAGCCGCTGGCTGGTCGAAGACTGGCTGGCCGATTACCCCCTCGCCAACGTCGCCGTCTGGGATTTGCACAATACCCTCACCCATCCCGACAACCACCACCGCTTTGCCGATGGCGCGGTCGAGCATATCATCAACAATGGCAATGGCGCGCTCTACTATGATTCCGATGGCGACGAGCATCCCAACGGGATGGGCAATCAAAAGGCGACTGGAGAATTCGTGCCTATGTTGAATATTTTCTACAACCGCTGGATCGCCGACGCCCCGGCATCTCCGCCCCCCCAACAGGATGCTCAGACTCAGCCCGAGGTTGCTGAGGCAGCCCCGGAGCAAGCCCAGCCTCCGGGGGTTTCCCCTGAAGGCGGCATGATTGACGATTTCGAGACTGGTCCTCCCGCTGGCACAAACGGCTGGGAAGCGTTCCGGGATGACGCCAACCCCGCCACCACGCTCTCCTGCGGCGCCGATAGCAGCACAGCACAGGTCGGTAGCTCCTCCTTGCGCATTGATTTCCACATCGAGCCGGGTAGCTGGGCTACGTGCGCGCTGATGTACGATCGCATGCCCGGCTTCGGCGGTGCACGCGGTCTGGCCTTCGATTATCGCGCCGGGGCCGAGGCTTTGCTTTTCAACATTGACGCCTACGGAGGCGCGCCCGACGCCCGCTCGACCTATCATTACACCATCGAAACCGTCCCCGAAAGCGTTGCTGGCTGGGTGCATGTCGAACTGACCTGGGATCAGCTACTGCGCGTGGAGTGGGAGGAAAATCCCGGCAGCCCTGTGAATCCGGCGGAAATCAATGGCTTTGCCTTTGGCTTCACCACCTACGCCGATGCCCCCAACTCCGGCGCGATCTGGATAGATAATTTCAGTCTATTAGGGGCGGAAGAGATCGAAGCCCAGCCTGTCGAAGCGCAAGAAGAAGCCCAGGCCGAACCTGAAGGAGCCGAAGAGGCCCCTTCCGCCGCGCCGCCCGAGGAGGAAGGCCGCCGCCTGTGCCCCGGCTCGCTGGCGTTGAGTTTGATCCCAGCGATTTTTACGGGAATTGTGTTCCTGCGAAGTCGAACTAAGATAGCAGGGGTGAAAAGTTACTCAGGCACTTCGATCCATTAATCTTTTTGCCTGGTTCAGGAAGAAAATTTTCAGCTCTTCGAGGGTGATAGGTTTGATCATGCGTGGCAAAATCTCAACTTGCTCAACACGCTGCAATGCGATAGCCAGCCAATAATCGTCCAACCCCAAGTGTTTTTGTCTGGTTTTCTCGACCAACTCATCGAAGGGAAAAAAATTCTGACATATAAAGTAAATATCCACGAAATCCTTTGGTTCGGCCCGGTCAAATAATGCTGACAATTTGTTGCTGGCAATATCGACCAGGTTCTCGACCTGAATTCCCATTTCCTTATCAAGTCGAACCGGCTCCAGGCGGTAAGGGCTATCCTGCGCGAAATCAATTTGAACTCTTTCTCCATCAGCATTTTGAAAGAAACACTGTATAAACGTCCCCAGGATTCGAATAAACGAGACTTGCGCATTGATCTGATGGGCGATATCTTCCAGAGACGCCGGAGCCCTCGACACAGCAGTTGGGTCAGCGGTAAAGAAATCTAGATCAAGAGAATAGCGATGCTGAAGGTAAAATACCGCCAGGGCAGTTCCACCAGTCATATAGAAGTGATCTTTAAGATCGCTCCTACTGATTGCTTCGATGATCTGTTGTTGAAACGGCGTCAGCAGATTCATAACGCGGCTTTACATCGGGTAAATTGAAATACCACTCCCAGAATCGACGTATTTCAGTGGGCAAGTTCAAGTCAGGTAAATAGGCATGGATCGTTTCTAATCCGATGGTATGCAAATCGTTCATGCTTCCGCGAATCAATACTCTTGAGAGGTACCACCTCCGAAATGCATTGGATTGATTCTCAATAGGTGGAATTTCATAATCCCAGACCAGGGCAGGGTTTATTGGTATTGGCTTGGACGGGGTGGTTCTAGGGGTTTTAGTCATCATAGTATCTCGGGATCATAAGGACATTATACATCACTCAAACGATTTATCACCTGGCAGCTAAAACCTTTTGCTTCAGTTTTATCTCAGGCTGTTTTCTTGCTTGAAAATAAACGAACATTCAGCAATCAGCTTAAATGATTGTCCAGCAATGCTATGGGCTATTCCTCCCTCAAAAACTGCCCGTACCAATGACGCAGCACATCGGCAGCCGGTTTGCCATGCACCGAGGTGGATTTATCGTGTAAGATCGCCGGGATGTAATAACCGCGCGACACAGCGCCGCTGATCCAGTCGAATTGATTGATGGCGGCGAAGACCGCATCGTAGGCTTTCGCCTGTTGGACGAAATCTGTCGTCAGCAAGGGCAGGTCGGGGGCCGGGTAGTTCAGCGCTTCTGGGGAGAGACAATCCACAAGGGGGTCGGGCAGGCAGCCGGCGAAGGCGCCTGCCACCGATGGATAGGTCAGGCTGATGACGATCGGTTTGGCGTCCGAGGCCGGAGACCAGATCAGCCTCATGGCGTAGAGCTCCTCGTTGATGATGCGCTCTGCCTCGGCTTGCAGCGACCCAGGGTCAGCGTTTGGATCCTCGCTCAAGCGGGCCGACCACAGCACGTAGATTTGATCAACATCGTTCAAGAATTCCGGCGGGTTGGTGATGGCTTTGGAGTATGGCAAGGCCCAGGCGATTGTGCCGTCGAAACGCTCTCGGATTTCAGCAATCAAGGCTTGATAGCGTTGGTCGGCATCCAGCGGCGCGTTGGCGACCGTGCCATCGGCCAGCATCCCCCCGGGGAGTGCAGGGGTCATCCAATCCCCGCCCAGGATGAGAGTCTGCGCGCCGCTGCGAGCGGCCAGGTCGGCGTGGTGCAAGGCGAAGGCGCGATACTGATCGAACCAGGAAACCCAAAACGAGAAATCCCTCGGCGCGGAACCCCACCAGGCATCCACCGCCGTGGGGAAGTGAGGGACAGGTCGCAAGGCGACATTCAGATTACGCTCTTTCGCCTGGCGAACCATGTTGATCAATTCCGGCCATAGAGCATCTTGCCCGGCGACCAGTTCCAGGACCGGCGGGTCGAGGCGAGTGAAGCTCCAGCTTGGGGTTAAAATCACCCAGTTTGCCCCGCGCCCTGCGATATCCTCTAAGGCGTTGGGAACGTAGGGGATCAGGGAGGGGTGATGGAACGTTTGGAATTCGACCCCAGCGATGAAGTCAGAACCCCGCGGCGGGATGGGGGTGTCGGTAACGCCGACCTGGGGAAGCTCGCCCTCCAACCAGGCCCAGGCCTCGACGGTATCCGGAAGCCCCAGCGGATCAGGGCTGGTCTGGATGATTTGCCCCGATGAGAAGACGCCGGGCGTGCGCTCGTCATCAGTGTGGCCGCATTGATCGGCGCGGCAGTAGCGATACCCCAACTGGCTGATCAAATCCAGTGGGCTGTACAGGATATAGGCCCAGCGCTGATCGCCGAGATGCCACATGTGCAGCGGTTCGGTCCAGCCGTAGGGGTGGAACTGGATCGAGACGCCTTCGTCCATGGGAGTATTTTCGGGGACGATGATGTCGAAGGTGATCGAGGTGGTGTTGCCGGCATGCCAGGTCTCGACGGTTTCTTCGATGACAATGGGGCTGTCTGGGACGATGAGCTGGCGGATGGCAAATCCGCCGTCTTTGGAGCGTTCGGTGTTCCAAAGCCCATCGCCGAGGGTGTATTTATAACGCACGTCTGCGCCTACCGGTAAAGAAAGGATGATGCCGTAGGTGTTATCGGGGAGATGGGAAAGCACCGGCATGCGCGAAGCCAGCGTACTTATCCCGCCGGAGAGATCGGCGAAGGTATTGCCTAATTGGAGCAGGTTCCCTGCCATGCGTAAGGGCACCCCGGGGGGGGTATCTTCTGGAACGTGCAGCAGGAAGGTGATATCTACGTTGGTCGTGGGGGTGAGCTGGATCGTGGCGGGCGTGTTGGATTCCGCCGCCACCAAAGCCCCTTGTTGGAAGGCGGCGTACGATCCATCCATTGCATAAGCGACCAGATTGTGAGTCCCTGGGGGCAGGCCCTCGATCAGGAATTGCCCCTCGCTGTTGGTCAGGGTCTGAGCGCCCCCGGAGGCAAGGAGAATGCCCGGGGTCGGCGCGCCGCTCTGAACATCGGTCAGCGTCCCGGTTATTCGACCAGTAATCCCCTCGAAGCGGGTATCGTTCCAACGCGTAATCACATCGTGAACTTCGCCGGGGGCGTCTACATAGTAAAGGCGATAGCGCACCGGGCGGCCATCTGACGTATGCTCTTCGGCCAGGATTTCCCCCTGGCGAGAATAGCGATATTTCACAACCGCGCCAACGGGTAGCGGCAACCCCAATACATAGTGCGTCTCGTCCACGGCATCCATGGTGTGACGCTGCGTGTTAAGCGCCAGGCCGGTGACTTCATCCAGGATGCTCAACAGGATGGGATTGCCGGGCGGCGTCTCGGCGGGGACTTCCACGAAAAACGTCACCACAGCCAGATCGTCGGTCTTTTCTTCTGCGGCGGGTTGCTGTTCTGGCGCGGGGGCGGCTGCCGGCGTAGCCAGTTGCAGTTCACAGCCAGCCAGGGAGAGAAGGGCTAGCAGAGTCAGGATAGATAGTAGATAACGCTTGTCTGGTCGAGGACTCATAGATGAACCCCTTCTTGAAGGAGTTGGATCAACAAATCTACATTGGGGATATTTCCGACAGGTAGTTTGAAGGCGCGGTTGGATTTCGATTCTACCACCAGTTGACCGCTGACTACGTTCAGGCGTGTTATCTGCTCCCAGGGGATTTCCTGTCCCCGGAGTTCGAACTGTTTCTTATGAAGGATGATCGGCCCAAAATAGAGCGGTTCGCCCTTTCGAAAAGCTGTTCGCAATCGCGGCAGCAGGCGGGGGTAGATTTTGGCTTTGATTCGGGCTGTGAGTTCAGGCAGCCCTGGGATGTGGTCGTCGAGGCGGATGGATTTTCCTGATTGGGGATAGATGCGTAGAAGATGATGGGTTTTCAGCGGAATCCCCAGGAAGGTGCTTTCGATCGTATCGCAGACCAGGCCTTCGATTTCTTCCCAGAGCAGCTTCTGGCGTCGCCCGCCTGTCCAGCGGATCACCAGGCCGTGTTTGTGCAGCATCACCAGGCGGTTCGCCTGTCGCACGCGGCGAAGCGCTAACAGAATGAACGGGATCGAGGTAAGGGTGGAGAGGGCATACCAGGGCCAGCTCCAAGCCGCTGCGGCGATGGGGCCATAGTGGGCGCGGGCGTAGAGGTCGCGCTGCAACCCGTAGAAAAAGGGCGCCAGTACGGCTGCTCCTCCAGGTAAGAAGATCAGGGCTAGATCGCGCCAGCGCAATGGGCGATCGCGATACATCGCTGTGGCAGGGCCGAGTGATTTTTGCGCCGAATGTTGGGATTGATCCGTTGCATGCACCGTCTTGCTGGCTATTCCTCCCACGATCCGGTGTAACCACACTCGCCGACGCGTGGCGAATTGACCACTGGCAAGAACATATCTTCGCCGCATTTGTGAGTCCTGGCGTGCCGGTCGCAAAGCCAGGCCTTGGGACCGTCATAGAGGCACTGGCTGCATACCTGGGTAGCTGGCTGGCTGCACTTGGCGCAGTGGATATCGGGCGGGTCGTTGCGCGCAAGTATGCGGGTCTCTTTGCTTACTGGCGCCCTTTCTCTTTCTTCTATGACTTTGAGCTGTAATTCTGTCGTCGTGCCGAAATCGTATTGATGTTCGAACTCCAATCCGAGACTGAAGACATCGTACAGCTTGACCTTCATGGATTTGGTTGGGTTCGATGGACCAAAGATATCTATCCACATCGAGTCTACCATGCCGGTATTCAACTGATAGTCAACGCCCTTGATGGTAAAAGCGGACAAATGCCCGCAACATTCCAGCCAGATGTCGCGCAGGAATTGGTCGAGATCCAGTAAAGTCGTGGTCGTGGGGATTTCCAGGTGCAGCCAGTAATCGGGCAACCATTTTCCGGCGACGCTGACCCAAAACACCTTTTGGCTTTTCTTGCCGGAAGCCTGTTCGGCCTGCTTCTTCAAACAGGCTATCAGGTGGCGGGTCATGCCGGCTTTCTCGAATGTTTCCCCACACAGATTACATTTTCCAGGGGAGGATGCTGTAGCCATCTGTTTTCTCCTTGCGATTGGATTGATGGGGTCGCAAGTCTCGTTCCGGCCCTACGGCCAAGTGGGGTCGGAGCGATTAAATAATCAACCTTGCGCTGTGATTCTAAGCCACCGGTCGAAAGTGGACGATATCCAAGATGGAACCCTGGCGTTCCGATTTTGGTTTGAAGACCACTTCGACTTCCAAGCCAATCTCGACCTCTTCGGGGTCAATTTCGCCCAGGCGGTGCACGATGCCGCCATCACCCATGGAGACAAAGGCGATGATCTCAGGCTCTTCTCGAGGAGAGCCGTCGTAGTTTTCGTAGAGAAGCGTGTAGGTGTGAACGGCGCCGGTGCTGCCTACATCTACCCACTCATCCAGCTTCCCCAGGCAGCGCTCGCAGTAGATAGTCGCTGGCACATAGGTTCGTTCGCACTTGGGGCAGTGCGTTCCCAGGATTTTGCCTTCGTCCTTGATCGCGCGGAAAAATCGCTCTCCGCCGAGACCGAAGGTGTAGCGGCTGGTGACGGGCAGGTTGCCCAGCCAGGCGCGGGGCGCTTGTGGATTACGTTCTAAAAGTATCATGGTTTCTCTCCATTCTAACAGCGGAGATCGCTGAGAGCGCTAAGATTTGTTTGAATATCTCTGCGTGCTCTGCGTGCTCTGCGGTTAATTTTCAATCGGCTTGAAGTACAGGATGTCGGTGACGGAGCCTTCACGTTCCTCAGCGGGTTTCCAGACAGCTTTCACCCTCATGCCGATGTGGACTTTCTCTGGCTTCACTTCCCCGAGCTTGTGCATGATCCCGCCCATGATAGGGCCGGAGTCCAATGAGGAGGCGCCGTCCAACATGATCACGGCGGGAATTTCCGGCTGCTCGATGCGTTGCACATCCCAGGTGACGTAACACAACGAGAAGGTGTTGACCACGCCGGTATCCAGGAGTGGAATATACTCGTCCATGGGATCGAAGCACCATTCGCAGACCGTGCGCGGCGGTGTGACGATTTTGTGGCAGGTGTAACAGGCCGCCCCGAGGATCAGACCCTCTTTCAGCGCCGCCAGATAAGAGCCAATCGCAATGCCGGTATCCCAGGCGAATTCGCCTTTCAATTCGTCATAGTTGAAGAGGATCTTTCCTTCGTCGAAATCCTTCTCGCTCAGCGAGGTTCCGGGGAATTCTTTGATTTTTACTGTCATTTTCTCATCTCCTGTACACGGAATGCACAGATGGCACGGATTGTTTGGTTTCGATTTCTCACGGCCAGACTACACACCTGCAACGTGCAAACATGCAAACCTTCAACCTATCCGTGTTCATCCGCGTCCAAATCATCTTCCCATAATAACCACGGTGCCAACCTGCATCAAGTCGCCCCAGGCCTGGGCGACGCCTCGCCTGGGCGCGCCAGCGACCTGACGATCTCCGGCTTCGCCGCGCAACTGCCAGAAGAGTTCGGCGATCTTCATCAGGCCGGCGGCAGCGATGGGATTGCCCACGCCCAGCAGCCCGCCGGATGGACACACCGGCATATCCCCATCGAGGGCGGCTGCGCCGGAGATGTAGAGTTCCACCGCCTTGCCGCGCTCAGCCAATTGCAGGCCTTCCAGATGGTGCAGGGCTTTGTAATCGAAGGGATCATAAGGTTCGGCGATATGGATTTGCTTGCGCGGCTCGGTGATGCCGGCCATCTCGTAGGCCTGTCGCGCGGCGTATTCCACATAACGCGGATAGACCAGGTCGCGGTTTGTCCAATACGCTGTGTCCAGGCTCCAACCCACCCCCTCGATCCAGACCGGTTTATCGGTGATGCGTTTCGCTATATGTTCGGCGGCCAGGATGATCGCCACGGCCCCATCGCTCACCGGACTGACATCGAGTCGCTGCACTGGCCAGGCCAGAGTCTCCGAGTTGAGCACATCTTCGACGGTGATGTCGGCGTCGCCCAACAGGGCGCAGGGATGTTTGGCGGCGTTATGTTTGTGCAGCACCGAAACGCGGGCGATATCTTCCTTGGAGATGCCGTAAGTGGTCATATAGCGGTTCATTTCCAGGGCGAAGATCCATAGCAAGTTGGGTTTCAACGCCCGCTCGGTCGTGTGGTCGAAGATGGTCAGGAAGGCGGCCTGGGCGTGGGGGTAGAAGCTGGACATTTTCTCTTCGGCCAGGACCAGGACGACATCGAACAGGCCTGAGGCGACGTGATACCAGCCTTGAATGGGGACGAAGACGCCCGTGCCTCCGCCCACGTAGGAGCGCATATAGGGTTTTCGCCAGGCGCCAGCGCCATCGCTGAGGTATTCTCCGTTCATGTGGACGCCGTCGAAGGCATCCGGGGCGGTGCCCAGGCAAACCGCCTCGATGTCATCCATAGTCAACTCGCAGGATTGCAAGGCCATGCGGCTGGCCTGCCAGGAAAGCTCTTTGGGAGTCTCTTGGGCGCGGCGGACGAACTTCGTCATGCCCGCTCCAACCACAGCAACTTTTCGCATACTCATATTCGTTTCTCCTTCTTCTTCCCTCTGCGGTTAATTTGATAGAATAGCCACCGCGCCATTGGTGGTCGGAACGCCGCGCCAGGATTGAACCAGCCCAATTTCGACATCTGCAAGCTGGCGAGCGCCGGCCTCCCCCCTCAGTTGTAGCACCACCTCGAGAGCGCGCGCCAGACCGGTAGCATCGAGCAAATGTCCGCACCCCAGGGAACCGCCCGAAACATTGACCGGCAGATCCCCCTCGGGCGTAGTAAAGCCCTCGGCGGTCAGTTCCCCCGCCTCCCCAGGTCGGAAGAATCCCAGCGCTTCTAATGTTTGCAATTCCTTGTAAGCGTAGATATCATCTACCTCCGCGAAGTCAATTGCCTGTAAGGGATGATTGATCCCCGCCTGGCTATAGGCCATCCGCGCCGCCTGCGCTGTGTAGATGGCCTGACCCCAATCACGGCTCTCCAGCGAGGGCGAGTCGTTGCACCAACCTATGCCCTCGATCCAGATTGGAAGATCTACCAGTTGTTGGGCTGCCTGCTCCGAAGCCAGCACCATTACGATGGCGCCGTCGGCATGTTCTGCGGTCTCGCGAAGGCCAAGGGGCGCAGAGAGCATCGGGCCGGAGAGCACATCTTGCAGAGTCAGGTCGGCGCCATAAGGAGCGGAAGGATTGGCCAGGGCGTTGAAACGGTTTTTGACCACCACGGCAGCGCATTGCTCGCGGGTCGTCCCGGTCTCATACAGATAGCGGTTCATCTCCATGCCGGCCACGAAATGGGTGTTGAAACGCAGGGGGCGGTTGAGCACCGGGTCTTGTGCGTAGGCGGTGATCTCGTCGAGGGTGAGGATATTCGATGCCTTGCTGTGGCCTTCGACGGCCACGATATCGAATTGGCCTGTGCGTATCAGCATGTAGGCTGTAGCCAGGCCGTGCAGCCCGTCGCCGGTGATGGTTTGCACCGACTTGAGCGCCCCGCCTAATTGATCGGGCGTGTACTCATCGAAGATGCTGGTTCCTTCGTGGAAATCTTCTGCCACCGTGACGAAGCTCTCCACGTCCCGGCGGGGGTCAACGCCGGCGTCTGTGTAAGCCCGCACGGCTGCGTCGTACATCAGCTCTTTATAGGACACTTCGGGGGTTGCGGGCCGGAAACCCGCCCAGCCCACTCCTACAATGGCGACGCGTTGGTTCATAAAAGGCCTCCTTCAAGATACTTCACCGCCAAAACGCGAAGGACGCTAAGATTTCCCCCTTGTTTTTCTTGGCGATCTTTGCGTCTTGGCGGTTCGAACAATCGCCTGATTCCGGCTCGCCGGGTCAGGATGATCGAACTCATTGAATTTATTCATGCTGGCGCTCGCGCCGACCCTGCGCAATAAAAGCCAGGCCGATGCTCAAGAAGTATAACAAAATCATCGGCCCCATCACCAACCCCATGTTGACCGGGTCGATCGTAGGGGTGATGGCCGCCGCGAGCACAGCGATGATGACGACCGCAATACGCCATTGTCGAGCCAGGTCTTTGGCCCGGACGATCCCCATCCCGGCCATGGCGAAGATCACCAGCGGAAACTCGAAGGCAATCCCGATCCAGAACATCAGGCCGGTCACGAACTTGATGTAGGACGACGGTCGCACCGCCGTGGGTATGCCCATGAAGTTGAGCAAGAAGGGCAGTGCTGCCGGCATCATCACGAAGTAAGCGAAAGCCATCCCCCCAACGAAGAACAGGAAGGCAATCGGGATGGTGATCAAACCCAAGACGCGGGCGCGGGCCTTCAGACCGGGGGCGATGAAGAGATACAATTCGAAAGTAAGATAAGGCAGAGCCAGAGCAAAGCCGGATAGCAAAGCCACCCGCATGACCACGCCCAGCGGTTCAGTCACCTCGATGGCTTGGAGCGAATTGACGCCCCCGACAGGCTCGGATATCCACTCGAGCAGATCCCGGATGAAAAACGCCGATGCAGACGTCGTCAGGATGATAACGATCAGCGCTCGAAAAAGATGTTTCCGTAAGGCGTCGAGATGTTCTACCAAAGCCCCCCAGAATTCTTTCGGTTCGTTCAATGCAGCAGCGATGGTATCCGTGATCGGTTTATCCTCGGGTTCGGCGGTGAAGAGCTTCTTGACATCCTGTGAGACATTGGATATCCAGGTGAAAATCCGCCCGAAGATCCACAAGATGAGACGGAAAGGGGCAGAGATGACACGCCAGAGGATGCGGAAGAAGTTGCGCATGAATGACCTAATCGTCGCTGGTGATGGAGAGGGGAGATGGGGGTTCTTCGGAGTCGACCTCGAGGAGGGATTTGCTTTCCCAGGGGGTTGCTCTTTCTGGAATTTTGGGGTGAGAGGCGTTTTTCGAGGGGGGCGTCGTCCACGGGGAGAATGGGTCCTCGATGCCGCTGGTAGTTTTTTCGAGGTCGGCCATGCCGGTCATCCGTTTCAGTTCTTCCTCTTCTAAACCGGCCTCTCGCATCAGGGTATTGGGCAGGTTGCGCATATCTTTGGAGGCCCGTTGAAAAGATTTCCACCCCTCGGATGTGACCACCTTACGCATGAAACGCCCGACGGTCCGACCAGCTCTGGCAATATCCTTCGGGCCAAAGACGATCAGGGCGATCAGGAGGATAAAGATGAGTTCTAAAGGTCCGATTCCAAGAAAATCCATTTTTCAAGTTTCACTCGCGCCGGATGATGAGAGTTCCATGAACGCCTGGCGCAGTTCGTTTTGGCGCGCCGCCAGACCGCCTAAGACGCCGTTGACAAATCGAGGGCTGCTTTCCGATCCGTACATTTTCGCCAGTTCCACAGCTTCATTGATGGCAACTTTGACAGGGGTCTCGCCATTGACAGCAAATTCCCAGAGCGCGATTCGCAGAATGTTGCGATCAATGATGGCGACTTGATCCAGGGGCCATTCCGGCGCGTGTTCGGCGATGAATTGGTCTAATTGACTTCTCATTGGCCAGACACCTCGAACCAGTTGGGATACGAATTCTTCCAAACGAGCTTCTAATTCGACGTCATCGAGACGATGCTTTAACACCGTACCAAGGGGATGGTCAACCAGGTCTATTTCATATAGGACCTGCAGCGCTGCGCCTCGCGCCCTGGTGCGGGGTTTCATTCGATATCCGACTCCTCATGAGATGTAATCTGTTCGGATGGATAATCAATATTTTCGATATGTACGTTGATCCGTCCCACTTCCATGCCAACCATATCCGAAAAGGCGCGCCTGACTTCGGTTTGTATCTTCCGGCTGACATCTCGAATATTGACATCGTTTTCCAGGACGACATGAAGGTCCGCATAGATGCGATCATCTTCGATTTTGATCCGCACACCTTCTCTATAATCGCCCTTATGGAAGATGCGATTTACCCCGCCGGGAGAGGGATACATTCGGCTGACCCCTTCGATTTGCAGCGTGGTCAGGCGCGCGATGGTCAGTAATACGTTCGTCGCAACAGTGGTTTTGCCGGGTGGGCGAGTTGTCATGGTCATCATATTCGTTCTTTCTCGAATCTCGATTTTTCTCTCCGCGTACTCTGCATCTTCGCGGTGTTGTTATTTTGTCGGTCGATTCATCCTATTTTACACGGATTGTAACTACTTAGCCATACGGGGAAGTTCCCGAAAAAAGGGTGTGCGAAGGGGGCGTAACCCCCTTCGCACACCCTTTTTTCGGGCTAATCCGTTCGATGGCTGAGCAGT
>Ga0194112_10001493_pt1 | contig 34418 bp, 26 predicted proteins | sample TA2MahC400mmetaG_FD_146191 | JGI IMG/M metagenome (GOLD analysis project Ga0194112, IMG submission 146191) | Freshwater microbial communities from Lake Tanganyika, Tanzania - TA2015016 Mahale Deep Cast 400m | ecosystem: Environmental > Aquatic > Freshwater > Lake | place: Tanzania: Lake... | reverse complement strand
AGGAGGCGGGCTTTGCCGACGAAGCAATCTCCAAATAGCGAATTGGACGCCTGCGGCGGCTTCGCTCCGCTCGCAATGACAACCCGAGACTACTCAAAGTGAATGGATTTGGCGGCAAAGAATTTCTTGACCGTACTCCAAAACAATTCGGGTTTTTCCTGATACGTCAGGTGCCCGCTGCCGGGAATCATTACCTGCCGACTGTTGGGCAAAATGTCGAGCAACTTGACCTGCTGCCACGGCGGAATCGCGCGGTCTTGATCGCCGGTCAAAATGAGCACCGGCGTTTTGACATTGCGGTACGCGTTTGGATCGCGATCAATGTTCTCGAAGAACGGATTCTGCGCCTCCGTCAGTCGAATCATACAATATTTCTTGTCGCGATAGCGTTCGTAAAAATTGAGGCGCATCTTTTCCATCGTCGGACCGTACAGTTGCCGCGCCAATTCCTCGCCGAAAATCTTTTCGTACAAATATTGCGTGTAAATATCGAACGCCGGATCGGGCGTGCGATAAAATCGCAGCGACAAATCTTGGTACATCTGAAACTGGGTTTCGCGCGTGAGCAAAATCCCGGAGAGCGTCAACGTGTGCAATCGATCTTGATGCAAGCGTCCCAAATCCGCGCCGATGAATCCGCCATACGATACGCCGATCGGATGCACCTTGTCAATACCGAGCGCGTCCATCACCCCGATCAAATAATCGGCAAAGCGGTTGATAAAGTACGGTTCGTCTTCCTGCGATGATCCGCCTTGCCCGAAATAATCGTAGAGCAGCACGTCGTAGGCGGGATGAATTTCAGGAAGGATACGATACCAATTCCGCGTCATCATCCCAACGCCGTTCAACAGGACGACCACTTCTTTTTCCCGCTTGCCGAAATACTCCCAGTAAATTTGCCGTGTGCCGTTTTCGACCTTGATCGTTCCGGAACGATCCGGCGCGATGGTTGGTTTGTCTGCCAAGTTATTTTTCCTCCATCCTACAGCGGCTCATCGAAGCGCTGAATCTCGATCACATAGCCATTCGGGTCGCGCAGAAAGCAGTGATAGATGCGATAGCGCGGATTGTGCGCCGGCGGTTTCTCGAACGCGATCCCTTGCGCGCTCAAACGCGCGTGCCACGCGTCCACGTCGTCGGTGACGAACGTGAGGATCACGCCGCGCGGTTCGGGCGCGCTGGCGCGCTCGCAAAAGCCGATGAACGCGTTTTCGCTTACGCGATAGATGCGACAATCGCCTTGATCGCGCGCGAGCGGCAAGCCGAGCACGCGCGCGTAGAAATCGTCGGTGCGCGCAAGATCGCGCGTGGTCAGGAAGGTGATTTGCTGATCGAACCCGCCGCTCATTTCAAGAACCCGACAATCGCGATCACCGCCGCGTCCGTCGCGTCGAACGGATAAAAGTGTCCGGCGTTTTTCAGAATCTCGATTCGGCTTCCGCGAATTTCGCGCGCGAGCAGTTCGGCGTTGCCGGGCGGTACGACCTTGTCGTGTTCGCCGAATAGAATGAGTGTGGGTGTTTGAATTTGTTTTAGGCAATGCTCAAAGCATTTGTCTTCCGCCAACAGCGCCATCCCAATCGCGATTTGGGCTTGATAACCGGAAAGGTCAATCGGATGCTGGACGCGATAGTTCACCCATTCTTGCACGATCTCCGGATGCGCGTCGCCGAAACCGGGCGTGCAACTGATCAGGATGCCACGCTTGAGTCGTTCCACCGGATCGGATTTCGTGTCGGTGAGCACCGCCAGCGCTTCCGGCGTGACCGGGATCGCGCGCGGTCCACCGAAATTCGTCGCAGAGAGAATCAGTTTGCCAATCATCTCCGGGTGACTCAGCACGAGCGCCTGCGCGACGAATCCGCCCATCGAGTGACCCAGGATCGCCGCGCGCTGGATTCCCAGTGCCGCGAGCAATCCGGCAGTATCGTCGGCGAGCATTTGCGCGGTGTACGGTCCGGTGGGCTTGTCGGTTTCGCCGACGCCGCGATTATCGAACGCGATCACCTGGAAATGTTGCGCCAGTCCTGGGATCATTTTGTGCCACATCCAAGAACTGTAGCCGAGTCCGGCGATCAACACGAGCGGTTGCCCCGCGCCGTGAATTTCGTAGTAAATGTCTATTCCGTTGGCATGTGCTTTGGGCATTGTTTCCTCCACCGAGTGGACAGTGGATAGTGGTCAGTGGTCAGAAACTTTTGTCCACTATCCACTCACCACTACCCACTGTATTTCTCACGCAACTTCACCTTTTCCACCTTGCCATACGGCGAGTACGGGAAAGAATCGGCGAAGATCACTTGCTTGGGAATCTTAAAGCGCGCGAGTTTCCCATCGCAGAACTTGAGCAACTCGGCTTCGGTCGCCGATTGACCGGGCTTGAGCAGGACGATCATCAAGCCGACTTCGTCCCACTTTGGATCCGGCTTGCCGATCAGCGCGGCGTCTTGCACCGCGGGATGATCGCGGAAGATTTTTTCTACTTCTGCCGCGTAGATATTTTCGCCGCCGCTCTTGATCATATCTTTGAACCGACCGACGAAGTAAAAGAATCCATCTTCATCCATTCGCATTCCATCGCCGGTATGAAACCATCCGTCGGTGATCGCTTCGGCGGTCGCATTCGGATTGCGCCAATAGCCGGTGCAAACGTGCGGACCTTTAATCAACAATTCGCCGGACTGATTGACGGACACATCGTTGCCGGTCGCCGGATCGATGAGTCGCATCGCGCTGTGAAAGATCGGCTTACCGAGCGAGCCGCGCTTGCGGACCGATTCTTCGTCCGTCATCGTGAAGCAACTCGGACCGACTTCGGTTAGGCCGTACCCTTGACGAAAGACGCCGCCTTTGGCTTGGAGCCACGCTTGCATCAATGGAATGGGAATCGGCGCGCCGCCGTTGATCCAAAAGCGGACGCCATTGAAATCACCCTGACGAAAGTACGGCGTATCGTACCACATTTGAAATAAAGTCGGCACGCCGAGAATGACGGTACATTTTTCTTGCGCGATTGCTTTGAGCGATGCTTCCGCGTCGAACGCACGCGTGAGCACGATGCGCCCGCCGATGTAAAGGAGCGGCGTGAGAAACGCGAACAGTCCGCCCGCGTGAAAGAGCGGCGTCAGCACAGGCGACACATCGTCTTCACGCAAACCCCAACTGACAACCGTGTTGATGCAATGCCACAGAATCTGCCGATGCGGCAGCATCGCGCCTTTGGGTCGCCCCGTCGTGCCCGAGGTGTAGAGGATGCAGTACGTGTCGTCGTCGCTCAGCGGCGGGCGTTCTGGTTCCGCATCGGACGCGCGCGCGAGTTCGGCTTCGTACTCGAGCGCGCCGTCCATCTGCGCGCCTTCGACGCTGACGAGTTGCGCGCCGCGCAGTTCGCCGCGCAAGTCGTTCAGCGTGTTCACAAATTCGGGACCGCACAACATCACCTTGGGTTCGCAATCAGTGACGATGTGCGCCAGTTCGCGCGCGGTGAGTCGCCAGTTGCAAGGCGCGAAAATCGCGCCGAGTTTCGCCAAGCCGTAGAACAGATCGAGATAGATGACGCTGTTGTGGGCGAGAATCGAAACGCGGTCACCTTTTTGCACGCCGCAGCGTTCGCGCAAGAAATTCGCCGCGCGATTCGCGCGCGCGTTGAGTTGCGCGTACGTGAAACGCTCGCCCGTGTGCGTGTACAACAACGCTTCGCGATCAGGTGTCAGATGCGCGCGTTTGCTCAATAGATCGGCGGCGTGCATCGCTACTCCTTCGTCTGTTATTCCTTCAAGCGCAGATTGCCGCGATCGGTGACCCAGCGTCCGTTGATCGCGCGCACCAACGCCAGCGCGGTCAAGCCGCGATGATCGGTCGCGCTGTAACTGATCGGCGGCAACAAGCCGCCCGTCCAATCTTGCAAACTTTCCAATGCGGCAATCAACGCGTCACGCGTCAAATTTTCGCCCGCGCGCCGCAATCCTTCGACGACCAACTGCGCGGCGGCGTATCCGATGCGGCTGTGCGTGCCAGGGGTTTCGTCGGCGCGCTCCGCGTCGCGCGCCATCAAGCGCAGATAAAGCGCTTCGCCGCGCGCTTCGCGCGGTCCCGCGGGATAACTCGTCGCGCGCACACCTTCGCTTGCCGCGTGACCCGCGAGTCGGAACAGCTCGGGACCAGAGATCGTGTAACTGCCCAACCACATCGGTCGAAAGCCATTGGCGTGCGCCGCGCGCAAGAGATCGGCGGCGGGCTTGACGTAGGTGGAAAGCAACACGACATCGGGCGCGCCCGCGACAAGCGCGGCGAGCCACTGGTCGGGCGCGCTGACGCGCGCCGAGTGCGTAATCGTTTCGACAGCAGACACACCTGCCGCCGCCAATTTTTCGCGGAACGCGCTCGCGCTTTCCTGACCGAATTGATCGTCCACCGCAAAAATCGCAACGCGGGTCGGAGCAAGCTCGTCGAGCGCGTACTGCGCTAGCAATTGTCCTTCGACGCGATAGGAAGGTTGCAGCGCGAAATACGTTCGTTTGAGCGGTGCTGACCAGGTTGAAACGCCGCTGTGCGGCGAGATGACGGGAATCTGTTTTTCCAGCAAATAATCCAAAACCGCCAGATTCGTGATCGTCCCCAGCGGGCTGACAATCGCAAAGACCTCGTCGCGCGTCACCAGTTTTTCAACCGCCAGCTGGGTACGCTGCGGATCGAATCCATCATCTTCGACGATGAGTTCGATCTGGCGTCCGTGCACGCCGCCCCACCGATTGACGTGCCGATAGTACGCCGAGTAACCACGCAGCGCCGCCATGCCGATTGTGGCGTTGGGTCCAGAGAGATCGCAAAACGTACCGAGCAGAATTTTATCGGGCGTGACACCTGGCGCGGTGGCGCGTCGCGCGGGCGGGCTCGGTCGAAAACCAGGGACGACGAGGCGCGGAACGATTTGCAAACGTTCGGCTTCTTCGCGAATCCACTCGCGAAATTTTGGATGCGCGATTTTACTCAGGGCGATCATTCGATCTTTGATGGACCGTCCTTTGAGTTCAGCCACGCCGTACTCGGTGACGACCGTATCCACATCTTGACTGGGAACGGTAACGCCCGCGCCTTCCGTCAGTCGCGGCACAATCGTCGAAAGCGTATCGTTCTTGGCGGTGGCGCGCAGCGCGATGATCCCGCGCCCGCCTGGCGAGAGTTGCGCGCCGCGATGCGTGTCGAGTTGCCCCCCCGTGCCGCTGTAATGCTGATGTCCGATGCTCTGCGAACACACCTGCCCCAGAATATCCACCTGGAGCGCGGTGTTCACACTCACCATCTTGTAGTTCTGTCCGATCACGTACGGATTGTTCGTCACGCGCCCTTGCTGAAACTCGACGGCGAGATTGTTATTCACAAAGTCGTACAGTTTCTTGGTTCCGAGAGCGAACGCGCCGACCATTTTGTTTTTCCACAACGTCTTGCGCTTGCCCGTGACCACGCCCGCTTCGTACAAATCCACCATCCCGTTCGTGAACATTTCGGTATGCACACCCAGGTCGCGCCGTTCCAGCAGGAATGCCGTGATCGCATTCGGGATGCCGCCGATGCCGAGTTGAATCGTCGAACCATCCTCGATCAATTCGGCAATGTATCCGCCGATGGCTTTTTCCCAGTCGGCGGGCGGCGCAATCGGCAATTCGAACAAGGGCGCGTGATTTTCGACGACGTGATCGACTTCCGAAATGTGGATTTGCGTGTCGCCGAGCGTCCACGGCAGATTCTCGTTGATTTCCAATACGACTAGATCGGCGGCTTCGATCAATTGCTTCTCGACGACCAAACCGAGCGAGAGCGACATATACCCGCGCGAGTCGGGCGGCGTAGCGGTGCCCCAAAAAATATCGAGATGATTGCCCGCCGCATCCAACTTGACCCGCGCCGCCGCGTGGAGATTATTCGGAATGTACGATGTCCGTCCCTGGGAATGCACCTGGCGATCGGGCGCGCCGTAAAACCAATTTTCGACGAAAAAGTGTCCCGCCATTTCGGGCTGGAGCACGAAATCGTACAGGCGGAGCGGCAGACAAACCCAGACCGTCACGTCTTCGACGCGATCTTTGTGTCTGCCGAGTTCCGTCATCAGTCCCGTCGGCTCAGACGCCGCCATCGCAGTCCCGATGACGTGATGCGATTGCACGAGCGACACGGCTTTGGGAAGGGTTAGTAATTTACTTTTGTAGAGTTGCTTTGATTTTTCAGCGAGCAGCATAAGCCCCCAGGGGGACGGTGAACAGTGGGACAGTGGGATAGTTTTCAGTATTCAGTTCAGTTTTCCGATTCGCGGCTGGGCGTGAGCCGCGCGCGGGAGGTGAGTAAATCGGCGGCGTGCATTCTTGCTCCAGGTGTCAGGGATCAGGGGTCAGGGGACAGTGTTCAGTGTTCAGATCGACGAGTCATTTGGTATCTACGATACGGGTTCAAACGCGAACAGGAAAGAATATTTCTTTAGCTGGAGATTCGGGACTGCTCGGGCTGCCAAAATGACTCGTTTATGGAAGCCACCTGCAACGAGAATGCCACGCACGGGCTTCTTGTCACTTTCAGCAACTTCGGACACATAGGACAGAACTTGAGCGACAATTGCAGGTTTAGCGCCGCCTGCTTTCAGTTCGATTACCACAATATTTCCTCGTTTGTCCTCTGCAGTAATATCAATCCGCCCTTCTTCGGTTACGCGTTCCTTCCCGCCATCAATGATTCGCAGTCCAGATTCAAGTTGCTCAATATTTGCGCGAAGTGCAACTTGCAAATCCCGTTCGAGTCCAAACGTGATTTCTTCTGCCTCAATTACCTCTTCTTCAACATCTTCTTCATTCTCGTCGCCTGCCGCTATCAACGCGTCTGCATAGGAAATGTCGCCATTTTCATCCGGCTTGATCAAAAATACTCGATCATTGAGCTCTTCCAACTCCCAACCAGATTTTTTAAGAGCTCGCCTAAGTTGAGCCGACGAATTATCGCTTGCGTCCATATCCTTGGGTAAATCTTGTGGGTTAAGACGCAACCATTCTTTCATTGGGTGAACATCAGGGCTACCATCAGCTCTCTTCACGACCACCAAGTGACGTCTAATCATTTTGACTTCCTTTCAATAGACAAAATAGTTTTAGGCAGTGAACAACTCCCAGCCCTACTGTCTTACTGTCCTACTGTTCCACTGTTCACTGCTAACCGTTCACTGCCCACTGAATACTGCACACTGACCACTACGTCCCTACCACAATCCCGCCATCCACGCGCAACACTTCGCCCGTGATGAAACTCGCATCGTCCGACGCGAGGAAGAGATACGCATTCGCAATATCGCGCGGCTGTCCCATCCGTCCCAGCGGCGTGCGCGCCTTCATCCCTTCGATCACTTTCTCCGGCATCGTCTTGATGATCTCGGTCGCGGTGAACCCAGGCGCGACCGCGTTCACGCGCACGCCATAGCGACCCAGTTCGCGTGACCAAACCTTGGTCATCCCAATCACACCCGATTTCGTCGCGACGTAATTCGTCTGCCCAAAGTTGCCGTCCAAGCCGACAATCGAGGTCGCGTTGAGAATGACGCCGCCGCCTTGCTTGATCATATACGGCGCGACCGCTTGCGCGCAGTTGAACACGCCTTTCAAGTTGACCGCGATCACCAGATCGAAATCGGCTTCGGGCATCTGTCCCGTCAGCGCGCCCTCTTTCACTTTGACGAGTTGATTGTCGCGCAGGATGCCCGCGTTATTGACGAGCACGTCAATCCGCCCATACTTGGCGATGACATCGTCCACCCACGCTTGCACTTCTTGACGATTCGCGACATTCACCTTGTAGAATCGCGCGTCAGGTCCAAGCGACTTTGCCGTCTCTTGTCCGACTTGTTCCGCGACATCGCAAATGACGACCTTCGCGCCTTCTTCCGCAAATCGTTCCGCCGTCGCCTTGCCGATGCCTGCCGCGCCACCGGTGACCAAGCATACTTTGTCTTTCAAACGCATTTTTTCCTCCAAAGATAGTGGTCAGTGGACAGTGGTGAGTGGTCAGGTTTTTCCACCCACTGTCCACCGTCCACTACCCACTGACTTTGCCCCATTGAACTATCCCCGCCGCCCACACATACCCAATTCCCGCCGCGACGATCACCATCAAGTCGCCGTCCTTCAAGCGACCTTGTTTCAAGCCCTCGACAATCGCAAACATCGCGTCCTGTTCGCCGGTATGTCCGTACTCGCTCAAATAAACCGATTGGTCTTCGCGCAAGCCAAGATGTTGAAGCATCTCGCGGTGCGCCGATGGTTTGATCAACAAAATATTCGCGAAATCGAGATCGGCGCGCGTGTACGGCGCCCCATCCGATTTCGCGCCGCTTTTCCGCAACGCCTCGTCCACACACTTGAGCCAGTTCCCCATCGAGACTGCGTTCAGGCGATTCTTCATCGCGTCGGGTTCGACCAAATCGAAATCAAACAAACCTTGTGCGCGCGCCGCGTCGGTCAGCGGCTGCGCCGTGCCGCTGGCGGGGATGATCACATGCTTGCTCATAAACCCGTCGGCGATCAGGTGCGTGCCGAGAATGTGATTGCGTTCCCAGTTTTTCCGCAACAGCATCGCGCCGCCGCCGCAACCGATGTTCCACATAAACGACGTGCGCGCGTTTCGCAAGTTGATGAAATCGCACACCTTGTAGCCGCCCGCGATCAGAATCGTGTTGATCTCGGGATCGGCGAGCATCATGTCTTTGGCGATCTTCAGCGCGTTCACCGTCGTCGCGCAACGCGTGTGCAAGTCCATCGCCCACGCGCGCCGCGCGCCGATTTCGTACGCCAGGTGAATGCCCGCCGTCCAGAGCAGATACTCTTTCCACTCTTCCGTCGAGCAAAGCACCACGTCAATCTCTTCGGGCGGGATGTCTGTTTTCGATAGACAATCGAGCGCGGCTTTGATCCCCATCTCATTCGGCTGATCGTTTTCATCGCCGATGAATTTGCGATGAATGCCCATCTTGTCGCGAATCACTGCTTCGGGCAAGCCGCTGATCTCCGCGATCTCTTTCGACGTGATGAATTTCTGCGGCGAATACGTGCCGACGGATACAATTCCGATAGTTGGTTGATTCGATGACATGCCTTATTCCAAACAAAAGATGAAGGATGAAAGATGAAAGATGAAAGATGAATTTATGTTTCATCCTTCACCCCTCGTCCTTCATCCTTTCAATCGGCACGCGGCGCGCGATAAACGCGACCGCCTCGGCGAAATCGGTGAATGTTTTTTCTTCGTTAGTCTGGACGTGCACGATCATCGCGCGCCATGTTGCGCGCGCGCCCAAAGACGCGCCCTCGTTCGGCGCGTCTTGCACGAACCGTAACACGAATGATTCCACACGGGGAGTTTCCGACAACATCGTAGGCGCACTCCTGACAGCGCAGACGAAACTGCCGCCTGCGATACGACAAGTATAGCAGGCGGCAGTTACACTGGCGTTACAAACGCGTTACAAACGATTAGCCCAACAACTGATGATACAACTCCACCGTCGCAGGCGATGGTTGCAAATCCGCTTCCTCTTTGAGCGCGCCCGCGCATCGCTCGAACGCGCGGCGCATCTGAACGCGATCCCCGCGCTGCGCGTAGACGCGCATCACCATCCGCGACGCGTGTTCCCAGCACGGATCGCGCGCGAGAATTCGCTCGCACCATTCCAAACATTCCGCGGCGTTGCCGCGATCCAACGATTCTTGCGCCAGGCGATCCGCCGCGCGGAGATACAACGCCAGCAAGCGTTCGCGTTCCGCGCTCGCCCAATCGTCGTAGCGCGCGTCGGGCAAGTAATCGCCGTGATAGAGCGCGAGCGCGCGGCGATAGAGCGCGAGCGCGTCATCGCCCGTGCATTTGTCGGCGCACGCGATCAGCCGCGCAAATTCATCCGCGTCGATCCAGAGATCCGCGCCCGCGCGCAAGCCGCACGCGTTGCCGTCGCGCACGACGAACGACGGCGCGTCGTCGCTCGACCGTTCGGGTTCGAGCGCGCGATTTAGCGCGTTGAGCGTGACGCGAAAATCGCGCGCCGCCGCGTCCGGCGTTTCCGTTCGCCACAACTGCTCGAAGATTTCCTCGCGCTGCAACATTTTGCCGCGTTGCGTGATGAACAATTGAAACAATTGCCGCGCTTTGCGGCGTTGCCACTCGTGATCTTGCACATTACTCTCGCCGCGCCAGACCGCGAACGCGCCCAGCGTTTGCACGCGCAGCTGGTACCCCGGATGAACCACCACCTGCCCCAAGTCCATCGCCGCGAGCAGGTGCGCGATGTACGCGATGTTGCGCCCGCGCCGCCGCAACTCCAGCATCACGGGAACGATCATCCGCGCGTCTTGGAATCCCAACAACGTCCGTGTCGTCAGCAAATAATCATAATGCTGGGCTTGGGTGATCGCGAGCGCATCGTCCAGGTGCGTGAGCGCGCGTTCGCGCTGATTCAAACGCCAACTCGCCAGCGCGAGCCACAACCGCGTCGCGGCGCGCCCGAACGGATCGCCGCACGAACGAAATCCGGCAAGCGCATCGTCCAAGAGCGCGCTCGCTTCGCGATCGCGTCGCGCCAGCGCGAGACTCGCGCCCAGTGTGAGTTGCGCGAGCGCGGTGAGCCAGGTATCGCCCGTATCGCGCGCGATGCGGATTCCTTCTTCGGCGTCGCGGCGCGCCGATTCCAGATCGCCTGCCAAGCCGTGGGCGCGCGTCATTCCCCAGCGCGCTTCGGCGCGCGTGCGCAACACCGCGAGTTGATCCCCTAATGCCATCGCCTCTTCGTAGCATCGCAGCGCGTCGCGCAGTTCCCCGCGCAATTGTAAGGCGTGTCCCAGGCGCATCTTGCCGACGGCAGTGATGAACGGCGAATCGAGCCGCGCGCCGAGCGCGATCCCTTCCTGCGCGTGTTCCATCGCCGCGTCGGCTTGCCCTTGAAACGCGTCAATCAGCGCGAGAATGAGCAGTGTTTCGCGATGTCCCCGCGGCGGATGCAGTTGCCCTTTTTCGGCGCGCGCGAGATTTTCAAGCGCGCGCCGCGCTTCGTCCAGCTGTCCCGTCCGCAACTTGACGCGCACACTCAACACATCTTCGCTAGGTCCCTCTTCTTTCAGTTCGCGCGCCTGCGCGCGCAATTGTTCCGCTTCCCCCGCTTTACCGATGTTCAATTTATTTTCGGCGAGCAATTCCATCAAGCGCGCCCTAGCCGCGCGATCGTCCAGCCGATCGTTGAGCCGCAGCGCTTCCTGCAACAACGCTTCGGCTTGCATTGGGCGCAGCGTATCCAGATACACCAGGGCTTGGCCGCGCAGGGCGCGCGTGATCCCGCGGATGTCATTGGCATCGCGCCACACGCGTTCCACCTGCGCGAACCAGCCCAGCGCATCGTCAAACCGGCTCTGCAAGCGCGCCAAATCGCCGAGATAAAACATGATGAGCGGATGCGCTTCGATGGTTTTGGGTGGCAGCGCGTCGATCCACGCCGCGAGCGTTTCGAGTCGTCCCGTTCGCAAAAGATTTTCGCCGATTTCTTCGATCTGCGCGGCGGCTTGGTCGAATGTGTGGGCTAGCAAAAAATGATGGATCGCTTCGTCGAAATTTTTCGTCGCACGATAAAATTCTGCCGCGCGGCGATGACGTTCGCACACCGCGTCCGCGTCTTGACGCGCGGCTTGCTCGCGTAAAAAATCGTGGAAGAGATGGTGATAACGATAATGCTCGCCGCCCAACGCGATCAAAAAAAGATCGCGGTCGCGCAAATCGGCGAGCAAAGCGTGACTATCGGTACGTTCTCTGATCGCATCGCAAACCGCCGCATCGAATTCGCGCAGCGTCGAAGTCTGGAGCAGGAACTCCTGGACGATCGGGGTTTGCTGCGCCAGCACGGCGTGCGCGAGGTACGCAAAGAGCGTATCCAGCGAGCCCGAGCCGCGCGCCAGCAGCGCATCGAGTCTGAGCCCGGGCTTGGCGCGCATCTCGTGCCAGACCAGTTGCAGCGCGATGGGCCATCCTTCCGTGCGCTCGGCGAGCAGATCAACCTCGCGCGGCGACAGCGCCAGCGCGTACGTGTCGCGAAACAGGGTCGCCACTTCGTCGCGGGTAAAGGCGAGCGCGTCGCGTTTGATTTCGAGCACCTGCCCAGTCGCGCGCCACGCAATCAGATTCTGCAACGGCGGCGCATAGCGCGTGGAGAGGATGACGTGCAACTGAGGAGGCAGAAAAGCGAGGAAATGATCGAGGAGGGCATTGACCTCGTGCGATCCGGCAAGGTAGTAATCGTCAATGACGAAGAGCGCGTCGGGCGAACAGTGATCGGTCAGCGCGTTGATCAGCGCATCCATTGCCGCGCGCGCGTTATTCTCCTGCAAGTACGCGAGCGGCGTGTCGGGCATCGTCGGCAGGCGCAACCGAAACGCGGCGATGACATTCAGCAGAAACTGATAGGCATCCGTGTCTCCTTCGCTGGCGCTGTACCAGAATAGCGGCGCCCCTGTCTGCGCGAGTTGAGCCAGCGCGGTGGACTTGCCATAGCCAGTGCTGGCTTGCACGATGGTGACGCGGTGATCCCGCGCCTCACCCAAAAGCGCGGCGACGCGCGGACGCGCCCACGTATAGCGCTGGGGTCGCGGCGGATTCAGTTTGGTGTAGAGAATTCCTTCCCCTGCCATCGCACCATCTCACCAGACACGATTTGTTTGCCTATGCCGATAATAGCATCAATCCAAGCCGTTGGCAAACGTTCGCGCGCGCGCCGAGACGATCAAAACCACGCGCGCGTAAAGCGCCACGGCGCGCCTGAACCCAAGTTTGGGTCGCCGCGCCGGGTTCGATGCGCCCAAGAACTCTAATACTTTTTTGAGACTGGCGTAAGAATTCGGTAATCTGTCTACCGCATACTAGAGTCAAATCAAAATTTTCCTGGAGGAAAAATGAATACCAAACGAGTTATTTTACTCGGCGCGATCTTGATGACGTTCGCGCTTGCCGCGTGCAGCGCGCCCGCCGCGCCAGCCGATTCGACAATGAAAAAAGAATCGCCGACGGCTGATGCGGCGATGAAGAAAGAATCGCCGACGGCTGACGCGATGATGAAAAAAGAATCGCCAACCGCCGACGCGATGATGAAAAAAGAATCGCCGACGGTTGATGCGGCGATGAAGAAAGACACGATGGCGACTCCCGCGTGGTTCAGCGCCAACTTGACCGACGTGAACACGGGCAAGAGTTTCCAGGTCGCGGATTTCAAGGGCAAGGTCGTGCTGGTCGAAACGATGGCGGTGTGGTGCTCGACTTGTTTGCAACAACAAAAGCAAGTGCAAGCGCTGCACCAACTCGTCAAGCGCGACGATCTGGTGAGCATCGCGCTCAGTATTGACGCGAACGAGAATGACGCGACGCTCAAGGCATACGCCGCCAAAAATAATTTCGACTGGAAGTACGCGGTCGCCCCCGCCGTGGTCTCGCGCGAAATCGGCAATCTGTATGGCGCGCAGTTCCTCAATCCGCCCTCTGCACCAATGTTCGTCATTGATCGCGCAGGCAAGGTGCATCCGCTTCCCTTCGGCGTAAAGAGCGCGCAAGACCTAAAGACCGCCGTCGAAATGTATCTCAAGGCGGGAATGTAAATCCACCTGCAACACGCGGGACGCGGAATCGCGCCCCGCGTTTCTATCGAGGTGATGATGCTGGAACTGAATGCGATCCTGACTTCGATTTCGTTGGGGCTGTTGGCGACGACCAGCCCTTGCGTTTTGCCGTTGTATCCTGGCTTTCTCGCGTACTTGAGTGGCGGACAAGACGCGCTCGCGCAACGACGCTACGCGCGCTACTTGCTGGGGGTCTTCGTCTTGGCAGGTGTGCTGACGATGATGCTCGCGCTCGGACTCGTCATCGCGCTCTTGTCCATTTCGATTGGGCGCGCGCTTGCGATCATCATTCCGTTCGCCGATCTTGCGATCATCGGTTTGGGCGTGTTACTGTTGTTGAATCGCAATCCGTTCAAGGGGTTGCCGCAAATCCAAATTCCGATTCTTTCGCATCCGTTCGCCAACGCGTTTTTGTACGGCTTGCTCTACGGTCCGATCGCGCTGCCCTGCTCGGGTCCGCTCGTCGTCGGCATTTTCGCGCTCTCACTCACCGCCGGCGAAGCCGTGAGCAAACTCGGCGTGTTCCTATGGTTTGGCTTGGGTTTTGGCTTGCCGCTTCTCGCGCTGTCGTTTCTCTCGGGCGCGGCGCAACGTTGGATCACGCGGCAATTCGCGCTGCACGCGCGGCGGATCAACCTGGTCGGCGGGCTGTTGCTCGTCGGCGTCGGCGTGTTCGATTTGTGGAGCAACTGGGAATTGATTCGCGCGTTTCTGGGATGAGCAACGCGCGTTACGATTCCGCTAACACGCGCAGGCGCGTCGCATCGCGAATCTCGATGCGCTTGCGCTGGAGTCTGACCAGCCCTTGCGTTTTGAATTCATTGAGCGTTTGGGTCGCGGTCTCGCGATACGCGCCGAGCATCTCCGCCAAATCTTGATGGGTGTAACCCTCGACGATTTGATCGCGCTGCAGACGTAACAGCAACGCCGCGAGCCGCGCGGAAATATTCTTGAACGCAAAGCCCTCTAGTTGCGCTTCGGCTTGAATCAACCGGTGTCCGATGATTTCGAGGAGACGCAGACTCACCTGGGGAAAACGCGTAACGAGCCACTCGACCTCACGGCGCGTCATCACGCACAGCGTACTAGGTTCGAGGGCTTCGGCAAACGTGTTTTGCATCCTCTGACCAGCCAGCGCCATTTCGCCGAACACCGCATCGTCTTCGAGCGTGGCAAGCACGAGTTTCTTGCCCTCGACTGAGAGCCGGTACAGTTGCACGCGTCCTTTTTTCAGCACGAACAATGCCTCGCCGGTTTCGCCCGGTGTGTAGAGGATGCGCCGACTTTCGCATTTCGTCATCGTGGTGACGCGGTCGAGCTCCGCCATTTCCGCCGCGCTCAGATCGCGAAAGAGTTCGCTCGATTTCAAATGGTCAATTTTTTCTTCGCTCATCGTTTTGGATGATACCTCCTCGGCAATGCGCTTCGCGCCATCTCCGCAGTTGGCTGAATCGGCAAAGATGCGCGGCTCCGAAATTCCATCCGCATCTATGGCAAGATCGTCATTTGGTAATCTGGCTTACAGAACGCACGCCCCTATTGCGGTAAACTACGCGCAGGTCGAACAAACCAATTCATTTTCAAGAGGAGGAACAATGTCTGCAACTATTCTTCACCAAGCCACAGGCGCGCGTCTGCTCAAAGCCGCGCAAGCCGGTGCACTCGCCGGACTTGGCGGCGGATGAAAATCGCTACGGTTGCCGAGCATTGATCGGCAGTCGTATTTTCGGGAGTCAACTATGAAACTATTGCTCATTGGCTTGGGCGTCTTGCTTGCCGCGTGCGCGCCCGTCGCGCCGCCGACGCCGACGAACGCGCCCGCGCGAGCGGCAAGCACCGTCACACCGCCGACCCTCTTGCCGGAGGAACCTGTGCCATTCAGCACGTCCGGTTGGAGAACCGATTTCAAGAAACACATCGTCCCCTACCAAGAAATTCTTTCCGGCGGTCCACCCAAAGACGGCATCCCCGCACTGGACGATCCAAAATTCGTTTCCGCGCGCGAGGCGCGCGCATGGCTCAAGGAGAACGAGCCGGTGATTTTCTTCGAGCATCAAGGGGACGCGCGCGCGTATCCGCTGCAAATCTTGATGTGGCACGAAATCGTCAACGACACCGTTGGCGACTTGCCCGTGCTGGTTACATTTTGTCCGCTGTGCAACGCCAGCATCGTGTTCGAGCGCACTGTGGCTGGCGCACCCACGACGTTTGGCACCACCGGCAAATTGCACTATAGCGATCTCGTAATGTACGATCGCGCGACCGAATCGTGGTGGCAACAAATGACCGGCGAAGCCATCGTCGGGGAGCGCGTGGGCACGCACCTCAAGTTTCTATTTTCCCAAATGATCGCGTTTGGCGATTTTGAGGCGCGTTATCCCACTGGCAAGGTTCTATCGCGCGAGACCGGCTACACACGAAATTATGGCGCCAATCCGTACGTCGGCTACGATGCGCCGAGTAACCTGCCTTTTCTGTACGCCGGACCACCTGCGCCGCCAAAACTCACGCCGAGTGCGCGCGTCGTAACGCTCGCGCTCGGCGATGCGGCAAGCGCATATCCGTACGCGATTCTGCAAGAGCGGCGCGTCATCAACGACCTGGTCGCCGGCGTTCCGATTGCGGTGTTCTGGAAAAGCGGCACGGCGTCCGCACTCGACCGGAGTAGCATCGCCTCAGGTCGCGATGTTGGAGCCACCGGCGTCTTTCGGCGCGAATTGGATGCCCGCATCCTCACTTTCCGCGCCGACGCCGACCAGATCCGCGATCTCGAAACCCAAAGCGCGTGGAACATTCTCGGTCAAGCCACCGAGGGCGCATTGAAGGGGCGGCAACTGACGCCGCTCGTTCACGGAAATTTCTTCTGGTTCGCGTGGGCGGCATTCCGTCCTGATTCAAAACTGTACGAATGATCGGACTTGTCTGGCTCTCGCGGCGCGGAAATCAAAGCGCGCGGAGCCGGACGACTCCTTCGCGAATCAAGCGGATCCGCAACGCAAGCAACAGCAGGACGATCGCGCCGTAGGTCAACGGTTCGCGCACGTCAAGTTTGACGAGCCAAACGAAATGCGCGATGACGAGCAACGCCGCGAGATAGACGCCGCGATGCAGCATCGTCCAGCGTCTGCCCAGCCGCTTCATCCAGCCCTTGGTCGAAGTGAGCGCGAGCGGCAGCAAAATCAGGAACGCCGCCGCGCCGACGAGCGCGTACGGTCGTTCGAGAAGCGCGCCCTGCAACAACGCGAGATCGAATCCGTAATCCACGCCGATAAACATCGTCGCGTGCGCGAGCGCGTAGAAGAACGCGTACAGCCCCAGCGCGCGGCGCACCTTGAGCGCGGACTTGAATCCAAAGAGCGTATTCGCAGGCGTACACGCGAGCGACAACACGAGCAAAATCAGCGCGGTCTTGCCCGTCCGCAGAATGGTTTCGCGAATCGGTTCCGCGCCTAACTGATTCGTCAGCGCGTCCCAGACGATCACCGCGAACGGAATCCACGCGCCGATATGCACGACAACGCGCAGCCATTGTGTTCGGAGTGCGTGGAGCATCGTCAAAAATTCTTCCGCAAATCCATTCCCGCGTACAACGGCGCGACCTGATCGGCGTAGCCGTTGAACAAAATCGTTTTGCGGCGACTGAATTCGCCGATGCGACGCTCGGTTGCCTGCGACCAGCGCGGATGCGACACATCGGGATTGACGTTCGCGTAAAAGCCGTATTCATTTGGCGCGGACTCCATCCAAAACGAAATCGGCATCGCTTCGACGAGATCGATCTTGACGATGGATTTGATGCTCTTAAAGCCGTACTTCCACGGTACCACCAATCGAATCGGCGCGCCATCTTGCGGTGGCAGTGGCTTGCCGTACAAACCCGTCGCCAGAATCGTCAAGTCGTGCATCGCTTCATCGAGCCGCAACCCTTCGACGTAGGGCCAGTCGAAATACGAATCGCGCTGACCTGGCATCTGCTTCGGATCGAGCAAGGTTTCAAAGCGGACGTACTTGGCTTTCGACTGTGGCTCAACTTGCGCGAGCAATTTCGAAAGTGGAAAGCCGAGCCAGGGAATGACCATTGACCACGCCTCGACGCAGCGCAGGCGATAGATGCGTTCTTCCTGCTCGAACTTGAGCAGGTCTTCGAGTCCGAACGTGCGCGGCTTGTTGACGAGTCCGCCCACCTGCACCGTCCACGGCGATGTTTTGAAATCCTTCGCGCGCGGCGCGACATCTTCCTTGTCGAGCGAGAATTCATAAAAGTTGTTGTAGTTGGTGATCGTATCGAATGGCGTCAATTTGTCGCCCAGTTCGTCCACGCCCTTGCTTGCCTGCGGCGATGGTTGCGCGATCGTTGGGCGCGCTGTCGGCGGCGGCGATGGAACGCCGCACGCGCTCAACAGCGCGCCCGCCGCGACCGCGCTCGCGGCGGCGATGAATTGGCGTCGCGTGAAATATAAATGTTCGGGCGTAATTTCCGATGCTGGAATTTTTTCCATATCAACCTCGTGGTGATTACCCATAACCCTGGAGTGTCATTGCGAGGAGCGTTTTTTGCGACGAAGCAATCCCCAAGTTGCAAGGAGATTGCTTAGCGGAGTTTACACTGAGCGAAGCGAACGTGCTCGCAATGACACTTGTGGGTAATCACCAACAACCTCCGATTGACCAGTTTTGAACGGCGTGCTATACTTTCACTGCACATTATAGTGGCTTTTCCTTACGCCAGCGTTAACCAATCCTAAATAATTTCTTAAGAATTTTGTCACCTCCGCGCAAGAATTCGCGCGTACAATCGGAAACGGAATGACCAATCAACGGATTCTTGTCGTGGACGACGAGCCGCAAGTGCTCGAAGTCCTGAAATTGTATCTGACTCGCGATGGTTTTCGCGTTCACACGGCAGCGGACGGCGAAGCCGCGCTGTCCGCGTTTGAAACGCACGCGCCCGATTTGGTCGTGCTCGATTTGATGCTGCCCAAACTCGACGGCTTGAGCGTGTTCAAGCGGCTGCGCGCTCAGCGCGCGGTGCCGATCATTATGCTGACTGCGCGCGGCGACGAAGTAGATCGCGTGCTCGGTTTGGAACTCGGCGCAGACGATTACGTCGTCAAACCATTTTCGCCGCGCGAAGTGGTCGCGCGCGTTAAAAATGTGTTGCGCCATCGCGCGCCTCCCGCCGACGATTCTGGGGAGCGCGCCATCGCGCTGGGCGATCTGCGGATCGATCCAGGCGCGCGCGCGGCGCAAGTCGCAGAGCGCCAAGTCGAATTGACGAGCAAGGAATTCGACCTGCTCTATTTTCTGGCGCGCCATCCTGGTCAGGTTTTCACGCGCGCGCAATTGCTCGACAAGGTGTGGGGCTATGAATTCTTCGGCGACGCGAGTACGGTGACGGTGCACATTCGCCGCCTGCGCGAAAAAATCGAAACGAACCCTGCCGAGCCGCGCTATCTCGCGACGGTGTGGGGCGTCGGCTACAAGTTTGAGAAATAACCACGCATCACGTATCACGTGTTACCTTGTGGCGGAGTAGAAATGTTCTTCATCATTCTTTGGATTCTCGCGCCCGTTTGCGCGCTCGCGCTTGCCGCGTTCTGGCTGCGCGCGCCGCTCGCCGATTTGCAATTCCTCGCGCAGATTTTCGTCGTCTCCGAAATTGTCTCGCTCGCGCTGGGGTGGGCGGCGTACCGCTTGAGCGCGCGCTTGCGACTGGCAAACGTCCAAGTCAAAATCGCGCTGACGTTCGCATTGGGCTTGGTCGTCACGTTGATCAACGTACTCTTCGGCTCGTTCGCGATGTTTCTTTCCGCGCACGACAGCGGCTTGCTGATCGTCTTGCTTTTCTTCGCGACGCTCGTCGCGCTCGGCTTTGGGCAATTGATGTCACGCTCGATCACGCGCAACCTGGAGCATCTCGCGCGCACGGCGGAGCAAATTTCGCGCGGGGATCGCCAGCGCCGCGCGCAAGTTCAATCGGGTGACGAAGTAGAGCAAGTCGCGGAAGCGTTCAACGGGATGATGCAGCGACTCGACGAGATGCAGGCGCGCGAAAAAGAGTCGGAGCAGGCGCGCCGTTCGCTCGTCGCCGCCGCGTCGCACGATCTGCGGACGCCGCTCACGTCACTGCGCGCGATGATCGAAGCGATCAACGACGGCGTCGTCACCGACGAAGCAACCGTGCGGCGGTATCTGATACTGATGCAACAGGAAATCCAAAATCTGTCGCACCTGGTTGACGATCTGTTCGAGTTGACGCAACTCGACGCGGGCGCGCCGCATTGGACGAAAGAACCTGGGTCACTGCGCGATTTGATTTCGGACACGCTGGAAACGCTGAGCGCGCAAGCGCAGGCGAACGGGGTGCAACTATCCGGCGAGGTAGCGCCAACGATTGATCCCGTGCCGATGAATTCGTTGAAGCTGCAGCGCGTCTTGTCGAATCTTTTGCAAAACGCGATTCGGCACACGCCCGCGGGTGGTCACGTTTCCGTACGCGCGCACCTATGCCAAGACGACCAATGTGCGCAAGTTGAAATCGCCGATTCGGGCGAGGGGATCGCGCCCGACGATTTGCCGCGCATTTTCGATCCGTTCTATCGCAGCGAAAAATCGCGCGCGCGCGACGGCGGCGGCGCGGGCTTGGGGCTGACGATTGCGCGCGGCATCGTCGAGCAACACGGCGGAACGATTCAGGCGACGAGCGCGGTGGGCGCGGGCAGCCGGTTCATTTTCACACTGCCGCGCCCTCAAGACGATGACGCGACCAGTTCCTTCGCCCGCCGCAACGCCGCCAATGCCGAATCGAACAACGCGTCGTCCGCCTTGAAAATGTTCTCCGCGCCAAACAGCGCGCTCGCGCCCGACGCGTCCAAGGTCTCCGCCACCTGATCGCGCACGCCGCACAACAGCACACGCGTCCCGTGACGCTTGGCGCTGGCGGCGATCCGTTCGAACGCCGTCACCCCCGTACTGCCCAACAACCGCACGCGGCGCAACCGCAAAATCGCCACCCGGATGCCGGAACGAAACAACGCGTCGAGTCGCGCTTCCAGATCATCCGTCGCGCCGAAATACAACGCGCCTTCGACGTGAATGAGCGCGATCGGCGCCGGATGTTCCAGCAACTCGGCGTAACTTTTCTCGATGAATTTGCCGTCGCGCTCGATCAGATAACTCAACTGCACGTTGCTACTTTCGTACAGATACAACCCGATCGACAACAACACGCCGAGATAAATCGCATAGTGCAACGGTAGCACCAAGGTCGCGATGAACGTCACGAGAAACGTCGCGCGACTCGTCACGCGGCTCTGCCAGGTCAGCTTGATATGCTCGACATCAATCATCTTGACCGCCGCGACGACGACCACGCCCGCCAAGCCCGCCATCGGGATGCTTCCCAGCCAGGGTGCGAACGCGAGCAAGGCGAGCAGAACGAATCCGCCCGAGAACGCGCCCGCGATGCGCGTGCGCGCGCCGCTGCTGAAATTCACCGCGCTGCGCGCCAACGAGCCCGACGAGGGAATGCCTTGCGACAAGCCACTCGCAAGCGACGCGAGCCCTTGCCCCACGAATTCGCGCGACGCGTCAATCGTCTGTCCCGTCGCGAGCGCGATTGATTTGGCAACGGAGGTCGCCTCGACCAAGCCAAGCAGCGCGATCGCGCCGCCGCTGACCAGCAACAGTTGGAGCGTGCCCGGATCGAGCGCGACCTGGGGCACGTGCAACCCGAACACCGCATCCGTCATCGCGCCAATATCGCGAATCAGCGTGACGTTGTGCGCCGACCCGCCGAAAAGTTGCGCCACCAGCGTCGCCGCCACGAGCGCGAGTAAGGGCGCGGGCAAGTTGGGATTGATCCGGCGACACGCGATCAGCACGAGCATCGTCGTCAGCGCGATGATCGCGACGAAGGGATTCCACTGCGGCAGGTTGCGCGCGAGTTCCAGCGCGATCAGCGGCACGTCGGTCGCGGTGACGCGCGGCAAGCCCAGCAGGTTGCTCGTCTGATTGAGCAGAATGAGCAGACTGGCGCCGGTGAGAAATCCGGTCAACACCGAGTTGGAAACGAAACGGATGATCCCGCCCAAGCGAAGCGCGCCGAGTGCGAATTTGATCGCGCCGCTAACGAGCGCAACTGCAAAAACAATTTCGACGGCATCGGTGCGAGTCGCCACACCCGCCAATGTTCCCGCGACGACCAGCGCGACTGAATTCGTCGGTCCGGTAATGAGATGGCGTGAACTGCCAAAGAGCGCGCCGAAAATTGCCGGAAGAATCGCGGTGTACAATCCGTAGATCGGCGGAACGCCGGCGATGATCGCATACGCCATACCTTGCGGCAGCGCGATCATCGCCACCGTCAGCCCCGCGATGAAATCGGCGCGGAATGCCGTTTGAAAATAAGCAGTTATCCCTTTCATCGGTGCGAGCCGTGACATTGTTTGAATTTCTTGCCGCTCCCGCACGGGCATGGATCGTTGCGTCCGGCGCGCGCGATTTCTTGTTCGAGTGCGGCTTGCTCGCGCGCGAGTACGAACACAATCTCGGCGGGCGGATGTTCGCGGCGAATCAACTCTGCCATCATTTTCATCGGGCGATCGATGTGCGCGAAAAATGCTTTGAACCCGTCGCACAGATAATTCAACCCGGGTTCGCCGTCGCGTGTCACGCGCAAACGATCCTTGGGACAACCGCCGTTGCAGATGAAACGCACCGAACATTCGCGGCAGGCGCGCGGCAGCGTATCGCGCTTGTCCGCGCCGAATTTGCGTTGTGGCGCCGAACCGACCAGCGCGGCGAGCGGCGTGTCCGCGAGGTTGCCCAACTTGAAACGCGGCTCGACGAAATGATCGCACGCAAACAGGTCGCCGTTGTGTTCCAGCGCGAGCGCGTCGCCGCAGGTCTCCGCAAAGACGCACAGCGCCGCGCGCTGCCCCAGCCACACGCCCAGCGCGACATCGAAAATCTGGACGAAGACGCGTCCGACATCGCGCCGCACCCACTCGTCGAAAATCGCGATCAGGAAATCGCCGTACTGTTTGCCCGTGACGGAACGCGCGGTCACGCGCGCGCCTTCCTGAAATCCGGTCGCGTTATCGCGTTCGACAATCGGGATGAATTGGATAAAGCGCGCGCCGATTTCATCGCGCAAAAAGCGATACACCGCGAGCGGAGATGCGGCGTTCGCCGCGTGAACCGTCGTGAGAATGTTGAATTCGACGCGATGACGCTCGAGCAATTCGATGCCGCGCCGCACGCGGTCGAAGGTCGGCGCGCCGCGCGGGTCGACGCGGTACGCGTCGTGTTGTGCGCGCGGTCCATCGAGACTGACGCCGAGCAAGAAATCGTGGGCGCGGAAAAATTCGCACCACGCGTCGTCGAGCGTCGTCGCGTTCGTTTGGAGCGTGTTGGCGACGCGCGTTCCGGGCTTGACGTATTTCTGTTGCAGTTCCACCGCGCGGCGAAAAAAGTCAAAGCCCATCAACGTCGGTTCGCCGCCTTGCCACGCGAACATCACCTCCGGCGCGGTCTGCGCTGCGATGTACTGGCGCGTGAAATTTTCCAGCACCGCCTCGCTCATTCGAAACGCGCTGTCGGGATACAAGCGCGCTTTGGAAAGAAAATAACAATAGGAGCAATCCAGGTTGCAGATTGCGCCGCGCGGCTTGAGCATCACTTGAAAGGCAGGCAGGGCAAGCATTTGGAATCCGTTTCACTCGGGTTCAGTATACGTGCGCGGTTTCAATCTCCGCGCGCGAACAATGTGACGTGTATATAGTATTCCTGTATCATCTCAATAACTTGGGGTAAACTTACACTCAACCTCGTTTTTCTCGCATGAAAATGGTCACGCGAGCCACTTTCCCCTGAATTATTGAGAAGATACGTATTCCTCTACAAAACTATCACAACCGCGAGGATTTTTTGGACACCGATGAACACAGACAAACACAGATAAAGAAAAAATCAGTGTTCTTCAGTGTTGGTCAGTGTCCAATGAGTTTGGTTGCGGCTTTGCCGCGTTATGCAATCATATCCAGATTTATTTCAGCCGCAAGTAGACGGAGTGCGGGAAAACCGCGTTTCTACCGCGCGCGCTTGCAGATTCGCGCAGTGTTCTTGCGCGTCAAGCGTACTTTCCGCGCGCCGGTTCAATCGCGGTGAGTGTTAGTGCTGACCATTCGGTTCGACTCGCGTTTGCCAAGAAACGAAAAATCGCGTATAATAGTGTTAGGTACTATGGTACCATTGAGCGATTGTTCCCCGTGTGTTATTCTATGGGTGGAAATCGAACGCACCGTATCCCACCCGAAAATGGCAAACCCGTCGAAAGACGGGGACGCAAAGCTAAGGTTTTGTAAAAGAATAAGTTGGTCAATTTGCTCGTCTCGCTCGCACAAGGTTGATAGCGGAAGTTCCTGAAATCCTGTTGCAACAGCGAGCAAGATGTAGCATCATGTAGTACCAGATAGGTAATTTCGCGACGTTTCGCGGTTTCAGACCGAAAGCGAATTTGACCAAGTTATTTTTTTACAAGTCCTAAGGGTCTAAAGCGTGTTCTCCTAACGCTAAGATCGCCCAGCCGCCGAAGTGGAATAGATGTCTCCAAGCCCGTCTGTTCCGCAACGCGAAACCCAAGACGGGTTTTTGATTTCCCTGTGTCAATTGAATGGCTTGGGACACAACTCCAAATGGAGTAAGCGAGGTCAAAATGAAAAAGTTGCTAGTTGTGCTCCCTCTGGTTCTTGCGCTCGTGGTGTTGGCGCTCCCGATCGTCAACGCAGCAATGGATGACGAAGATCCCAAACTCTGCGTCGAGGGCAAATGGCTGCTCGTGATCGCCGCAAAACCCTCCGCGATCCAGGTCACCGTGCCGGAAGATGTCCGCTTTGGCGATCAGCAAGCCGGCGGTTGCGCCACCCCAGGTCCAGACGTGCCGTTGATTACTGCCGTTCGAGAACGCGGCGAACATCATTGGATCCGCGTGAAGGTGGACGGCAAGCACGCCAGTCAACCGACCGTGACGGCTTCGTACGGTAATCGCGTGCAAACGCGGCGAAACAACGGTCACGACAATCTCAACTTTCTGTTCTTCGTCCGCTAACCAACCACCGTGCACACATCAGGATGTCGCCAGGCAACTCACCAGCGGTGGGTTGCCTTTTTCTGTTTTTGGCAACCTATAGTATAATTCAAGCGTCCCAGTTCGTTTGGCGGAAAGAATCGTATGTCCCCTCGATGCCCCAAGTGTGGTCACACGAATTCCGTTGATGCGAGCGTGTGCGCGCGCTGCGCGACCGCGCTCGCCCACGTTTGCGCCAACTGCGGATTCGCCAGTCCGAGCCATTTCAAGTTTTGCGGCAACTGCGGCGTCAAACTGGACGCGGCGCCCGCGCGCCTCCCCGCGCCCGATCGGCGCGTCCGCGCCGCCGCGCCGATGCCCGACGCGCTCGCGCAGAAAATCTCCAGCGTCGGCAAACAGATCGAAGGCGAACGCCGCAACATCACGATCCTCTTCTCCGACCTCAGCGGCTTTACCGCCATCTCTGAAAAACTCGACCCCGAGCAAGTGTACGAACTGGTGGACGGCACGCTCAAAGCCTTCACCGACGAAATCTACAAGCACGAAGGCACGATTGACAAAGTGCTGGGCGACGGAATTATGGCGCTCTTCGGCGCGCCAATCGCGCACGAAGACGATCCGGCGCGCGCGATCCGCGCCGCGCTCGGAATGCAAGCCGCGCTCAAACGCATCAACGCCGATCTGGAACCGCGCTGGGGCATCTCCTTACGCGTCCGGATCGGATTGCATACCGGCATCGTCGTCGTCGGCAGCATCGGCTCCGATTTGCGAATGGAGTACACCGCGCTCGGCGATACGGTGAACGTCGCGTCGCGCTTGCAAAGCGTCGCCGAACCAGGAACGATTCTGGTCAGCCGCGCGGTGTACGAGCCGACCCAGCCGCTCTTTGAATTCCGCGAACTCGGTTCGATTCGCGTCAAGAATCGCGTCGCGCCGGTGGAAATTTACGAAGTGACTGCGCCGCGCGCGATCGCCGGGCGCGTGCGCGGCATTCCGGGCTTGAGCGCGCCGATGGTCGGGCGCGAGGCGGAATTCGCGCAAGTCCGCCGCGCGGTAGACGATCTGGTGACGCAGCAGCGCGGACGCATCGCGCTGATCACCGGCAACGCGGGCATCGGCAAATCGCGTTTGACGAGCGAACTCAAAGGATACCTGGCGGACAAATGGGCGACGGTCTTGGAAGGCGCGTGCCTGGCGTACGGGCAATCGGCGTATGGCGTCTTTTTGCAAATTCTCAAAGCGCTGTTCGGCATTGCGGAAGACGATCCGGAAGAAATCGCGCGCGAGAAAGTCGAACAGATCACGCAAGACCTGCTTCCACCGGGCGAAGCATTGTCGCTCGTCCCGTACCTCGAACATCTTCTTTCGATCCGGATCCTTGAAAAGGAACTGGCGACGCGGATTCGGCATCTGGTGCCGCCGCAACTTCAGCAACAAACGTTCGTCGCGATTCGCGAATTGCTGAACGCCTTGGCGCGCGGCAAACCGCTGGTGCTCATCCTGGAAGATGCGCATTGGATCGACAACATCTCATTGGACTTGCTCGAATTTCTGCTGGGCAGTGTCGAGAATGTGCCGTTGCTGATCTATTGCAATTCGCGTCCGGATGAAGGCGCGGCAGTCGGGCGATTGCAAATGCTGGGCAACGAAATGTACGCCGCGCATTTTTTGCATCTGCCGCTCGCGCCGCTTTCACGCGCGGACAGCGTCGCGCTGATCGATCTCTTGTTGGCGATTCACGAACTGCCGGAAACGCTCCGGCATTTGATCCCGCAGCGCGCCGAAGGCAATCCGTTCTATCTCGAAGAGATGATCCGGATGTCGATCGATCGCGGGATCATCCGGCCCGGCGCGGCGCACTGGGAGATGACGCCGGGCGCGGACCTGGACAATCTCCAAGTGCCGACGACGTTGCAAGGATTGATTATGACGCGCGTCGATCATTTGAACGAAGACGCGCGCCGCGTGTTGCAATGCGCGTCCGTCATCGGGCGCGATTTTGCGTCGCGGTTGCTGGAGAATGTCGTCGAGGACGCGCGGAACGTGCAAGACGTCGTGCAAGAATTGGACGAGCACCAACTGATCAGTTGCATTTCGCGCAACGGCGATGCGCATTATCGGTTCAATCACATTCTGATCCAGGAAACCGTGTACAACAGTCTGCTCGTCCGGCGGCGCGAATTTCTGCACCACAAGATCGCGGCGAGCATCGAGACCTTGTTCAAGGATCGGCTGGACGAGCACATCGAAGAACTCGCGTTTCATTACGCGCGCAGCCAAGACCTGGATCGCGCGCTGCCGTATGCGATCGGCGCGGGCAAACACGCGGCGGAGCGTTTCGCCAACGCGCAGGCGCTCCAGCATTACCAGCGCGCCGCCGAATTCTTAACCAAGACGCATCCGACCGCCCAACAAAAAATTGACACGTATACCGGCTTGGGCTCCGTCCAAAATTTCGCCGGTGATTATGCCAGCGCGACGACGTCGTACCTGATCGCGCTCGAAGTGGTGCGCGCCGCCGGGAAATCGACGGAGACCGCGCACGCGAGCGCGGAGATGATGCGCTGCATCGGGCGCGTGGGTGAACGCCGCGGCGATTACGCCGAAGCGTTGCGCTGGCTGGAAAACGCGTTGAAGGAAATCGAATCCGATCCGAATACCAGGTCGGTGGAACACATCCGAATTTACAACGACATCGGCTGGGTGCATTATCGCTTGGGCGAATTCGATCAGGCGTTTGAATGGGCGATGCGAACGCTCCAGGTGGTGGAGGGGACGGAACACTTTAACGAGATGGCTTCGGTGTACAATCGCCTGGTCGCGCTGTTCCGGCGCAAGGGAGATTGGGAACGCGCGAGCGCGTACGCGGAAAAAGGATTGCGCCTGCGCGAGCGCATCGGCGATCTGCACGGGGTCAGCCAATCGTACAACAATATGGGCACGATGGAATGGGAGCAAGGGGATTGGAATAACGCGCGCGTGCATTTGGAACGTTCACTTGACATCAAACAAAAAATAGGCGATATTGAGGGTATCGCGCGGCTCAACAGCAACCTGTGCGAACTCTACCGCGAGATGGGCGAATACGCGCGCGCCGTCCAAGTCGGAACGCGCGCGCTCGCGATCGCCGAAAAAATCAAGCAGAAAAATATCATTTGCGTCGCGTTGCTCAATCTCGCGCACATCGAAATTTTGCAAAGTGCGTTCGATCCGGCGGCGGCGTATTTGACGCGTTGTCTGGCGATTGCCACCGAGATGGGCTCCAAGGAACGTATCGCCGAGGCGCAGTGGTTGTTGGCGGAAGCGTACCTGGGACAAGACCAACTCGATCTGGCGCGCCAAACGGCTGACCAAGCGCTGACCCTGGCGACGGAAATTCGCCGGAACTTGATCAAGTGCCAAGTCTTGCGGACGCTGGCGCGGATCGCGCAGCGCCAAAATGATCGCGCCGCCGCAACGGCTTATTTGGAGCAAAGCATCGCCGGCTTGAGCGCGGCGAAAAATCAGTTCGAATTGGCAAAGTCGCAGTACCACCTGGGTCTGCTCCACCGCGCCGCCGGACGCGACGCGGACGCGCGCGCGTTGCTGGAACGCGCGTTGAGCACGTTTACGCAGCTGGGCGCGCGCGTGGACAGCGCGAACGCGCACGCGGCACTGGCACACCTGACACCGCCGACTGGAAACCCGTTATGAAACCTAGTCTCCGAAATATTCCTTTTTTTGCGGGACTGGACGACAACATCCTGGACGCAATCTCGCGCCGTCTGCAACGCGAACACTATCACAAAGACGCCGCCGTCTTTTTGGAAGACGAGCCGGGCGATTGTATGTACATCATCGAAAGCGGGCAGGTTAAAGTCGTCACCGAGCGCGGCAATCAGGAAAAAATCCTCAACTATCTCGGTCCCGGCAATTTCTTCGGCGAGATGGCGTTGCTGCTCAGCGAGCGCCGCTCCGCCACCGCGCGCGTCGTGATTGACGCCGATCTGTTGGTGTTGCGCAAAGACGATTTCGACGAACTGTTACAGATCCACCCGCAGATCGCGTTGATGATGTCGCAAGAGTTAGGGCGGCGTCTGACGCGTTCGAATGTCGCGCCGACCTTGCGCGAGGAATTCAACATCGTCACCGCGATCGGCGCGGCAACGCCGACGCTCGCGCGCAATCTGGCGCAAGTGACCGGCGAAGCGGTCGTGATTCTCGATCTGGGCGGCTTGGCAAATATCAGTCTCGATCCCGCGTCGTTGCGGCAGTCCGATGTGACGTTGGTGCGCGGCAGCGATATTTTGGAACCGGAAATGCTCGCCGACCGGTTGAGTCAATTGGTCGAGCAATACTATTGGGTGTTACTCTCGGTCGCGCCGTACGAAACGCCTTTGACGCTCAAGGCGATCGAACTGGCGGACATTACGGTGCAAATCGGCGAGCGGGAGCCGGGCTGGCTCAAGTCCGTCGCGCCGAACGGTTTTTGGCGCGTCGACGCGCAGCCGCAATCCATTCAGCGTTTGGCGCGCCGCATCTCCCAGCGGCTGATCGGCTTGGCGTTGTCCTCCGGCAACGCGCGCGGGATGGCGCACATCGGCGTGCTCAAAGTGCTGGAGGAAGAAGGCATTCCGATTGATATGCTCGCGGGCACGAGCGCGGGCGCGGTCTTTGCCGCGATGTACGCCGCCGGACGATCGGTCGAGGAGATGATCGCGTTCGCGGTGAACGTGCAAAAGCAGTACAATTTTTTCACCGGCTTTCAGTACTGGGATTTTCGCCTGCCGCCGGGCGCCGGATTGATCAAGGGCAACGTCGTGTTGAACTATTTGCGCCGCTGGCTGAAGGACAAGACGTTTGACGAATTGAATGTCCCATTGTATATTGTGGCGGCGGATTTGATCTCCGGCGAAGAGATCGTCTTCGATCGCGGTCCGGTGGCGGAAGCCGTGCGCGCGAGTATGAGCGTGATCGGCGTCTTTGAGCCCGCGCACATCGCCGGACGTTTTCTGATTGACGGCGGCTCGGTCAATCCGGTGCCGACGCAATTGCTGGCGGACAAAGGGATCAGCATCATTCTGGCGAGCAACGTGATTCCCAGTCTGGAAGATCGCATCCATCGCCGCGAACTCAAGCGCGAAGGCAAACTGCCCAACGTCATCGGCATCGTCACCGGCGCGATGGAAATTATGGAGAGCGAGATCATCAAATCGCGGATGGGACCCGTTGACATTTTGATCCAGCCGGACATCGCGCGTTATGGGACGATGGAGTACGACAAGGCGTATGAAATCATCAAGCGCGGCGAAGAAGCGGCGCGCAGTCAAATTCTCGCGATTCGCCAACGGCTCGCGCCCAGCCCGCGCAAACGCACCCAAGTCTAGACAACTCGATTTCACAGGAACGACCAAACAATGAAGGATTGGCTCCGCACGATTCCGTTTTTCAGCGCGCTGGACGATTCCGCGCTCGAGACATTGACGCGCCGGTTGCAGCGCCGCCACGTTCACAAGGGCGCGTCCGTGTTTCTGGCAAGCGAGCCGGGCGATTGTATGTACGTCATTCGCACCGGGCTGGTCAAAGTCGTCTCGCATTACGAAGGGGAAGATCGGTTCATCCTCTACCTGGGTCCCGGCGATTTCTTTGGCGAAGGCGCGGCATTGTTCGGCGGGTTACATTCCGCCAGCGTGTTCGTCGCGCTCGACGCCGATCTCCTGATGTTGTCGCACGACGATCTGACCGCGCTGATGAAGCAGTATCCCGAGATGGCGCTGGCGATCATTCGCGAACTGCACCAACGTCTTCGGCTTTCCTTGCGCGCGCCGATCCAAACCAAGCAACTCAACGTGATCGCTTCCATCGGCGATGCGACGCCCGTTCTGGCGCAACATCTGGCGCAGGTGACGGGCGAAGATGTCTTGCTGGTCAACCTGGACGAGTCGAGTCAACCCGCCAATGCCGCCGCGCTGCGCGAAGATAACGTTCACCTCACGCACATCGATCCCACGCTGAACGCAGGCGCGCTCCCCGAATTCATCAGCCAGTTGATCAAGCAATATTACTGGGTCGTGTTGTGGGCGGTCGCCGATGAAACCACGATGACGCTCAAGGCGCTTCAGCAAGCCGATCTGCGCGTCGTGGTAGGCGCGGCATTCCAACAGCCCGTGCGCCGTTTTGTCGCGGAGCATTCGTACGTAGATGACGACGTTGCGGCGATCCATCAACTCGCGCGCAAACTCGCGCGGCGGCAAGTCGGGCTGGCGCTCTCCAGCGGCAACGCGCGCGGAATGGCGCACATCGGCGTCCTCAAAGTTCTGCGCGAAGAAAAGATCCCGCTCGATCTGATCGCCGGCACCAGCGCGGGCGCGCTCTTCGGCGCGCTGTACGCCGCCGGACGCACGATTGAAGAAATAACCGAGTTCGCGCATAAAGTGCGGATCGAATACGATTTCCTGACCGGCTTTCGCAACTGGGATTTCAGCATCCCGCCGCGCTGGGGCTTGATCAAAGGGAATATGTTTTTGAAACAGCTCCAACAGTTGTTGCCCAGCGAAACTTTCGAGGGTTTGAAAATTCCGCTGGCGGTTGTCGCCGCCGATATCGTTTCCGGCGAAGAGATCGTCTTCGAGCGCGGACCGTTGCCGGAAGCCCTGCGCGCGACGATGAGTATGGGCGGGTTTCTCGAACCGGCGCGCCACGACGGTCGCCTGCTGATTGATGGCGGCGCGGTCAACCCCGTCCCAGCCCAAGTGCTGTCCGCGCGCGGAATGAACGTCATCATCACGTCGAACGTCATTCCGACGTTGCACGAGCGAATGCGCTGGCAGCGCGGACAACTGGAGAAAGGCGCCAAGTCGCTCATTGACATTATGCTGAACGAACGCGAAATTATGGAAGGCGAGATCATTCGCTCGCGGCTGAATCCGGTGGACGTGGTGATTCAGCCGGACGTGGCGCGCTATCACGTGCGCCAATACGATAAAGCGCCCGAGATCATTCAAGCGGGGGAAGACGCCGCGCGTCTGCAAATTCCGTACATTCGCAAACTGTTGGCGCCGCGTCCGCGCAAGCATCCGCGCGCGTGAATTCTCCGGAACTGAACTATGGCTCGCGCACCCCAAGCCCCTCCAAATTCCACTGACGAATCGCAAGCCCAGATCGCGCATCTGGAGCAACGCATTGGCGCGCTCGAAGCGCTGCAAGAAGTCGCGCTGGTTTTTTCCTCCGAATTCCAACTCGAGCGCTTGCTCGCGCTGATTCTCTCCAGCGCGGTGGACGTGATGAAAGCCAGCGCGGGCTCGCTCTTGCTGTACGACGGGACCACCAAGGAACTCGTCTTTCAAGTCGTCCAAGGGGGCGGCGGCAAAGCCCTGCGCCAAAAACGCATTCGGAGCGATGAAGGCATCGCGGGCTGGGTCTTTTCACGCGGGCAACCGGTGATCGTTCACGACACCGGAATGGATTCGCGCCACCTCCTCCGGATTGACGAAGCGCTCCGCTTTCACACCGCCGCGATGGTCGCCGCACCGCTGATCTACAAAGGCAAGCCGATCGGCGTGATCGAGATCATCAACAAGAAATCCGGCGAGCAATTCGTCGAAGACGATCAAGATTTGTTGATGGCGTTCGCCGCGCAAGCCGCCGTCGTGATCGAGAACGCGCGCTTGTTCCAGCAAGTCGTCTCCGAACGCGACCGCCTGCTCGTCGTCGAAGAAGAAGTGCGCCGCGAACTCGCGCGCGAACTGCACGATGGGCCCTCACAAATTTTGGCGGCGATCATTATGGGCTTGAAATTCCTCAAGCAAGTGATCGCGCGCCAACCCGAACGCACCGAAACCGAACTGGCTGAATTGGAACGGCTCGCCGCGCAAGCGTTACACCAGGTTCGCAATATGCTGTTCGATTTGCGCCCGGTCGCGCTGGAGACCCAGGGTTTGCGCGCCGCGCTGGAAATCTACGTCGAGCGTTTGCGCGCCAGCGAAGATGTGAAACTGCACCTGGACGTGCAGCTACTCAAGACGCGCTGGTCGCCCAAAGTCGAAGCCGCGCTGTTTTCGATCATCCAGGAAGCGGTGGGCAACGCCAAAAAACACGCCCAGCCGAAAAACATCTGGATCACCGCGCAGCCCCAGGACGATCAGATCGCCTTGTCAGTGCGCGACGACGGGCGCGGTTTCGATCTCGCGCACGTCGAAGAATCGTACGCCCAGCGCGGCAACCTGGGTTTGTTGAATATGAAAGAGCGCGCCGAAATCGCGAACGCCACGCTCGACATCAATTCCAAACCCGGCAAAGGTACGCTCGTCACGCTCACTGTGCCGATGCGTCAACCCACGCGCCGCTCGGCGCGCGTGTTCAGTTCCAACCAGTGATCAACCCCCAGGTTGCTCCGCGCAATCTGCTGGCGGCACCCAATTTTCATGCGAGTCTCCCTAACTAATTCACTCCGGCTCATTGGAGTTGCCTTTCTCCTCAGTCTCGCGCTCTGCCTCTTTTCGCTTTCGCCCACCCGCGCGCAAACTCCCGCGCCGCCAATCGTCCCCGTCGCGCTCGCGCCGCTCCAACGCGACACGCCGCTCGCGCTCACCGCGCTCACCCTCGACGCAGACATCAGCGAAGTGCAAGGGCGCACGATCGTCAGCGGCACCGCGACGTTCAAACTTCACAACACCGATCGCCTCAACGATGTGCAAGTGGCAGTCGGCTTTCCGGCTTGGGCGGGCGATCCGTACGCGTTCGATCCGGCGCGATTCGATCCGTTCATCGTCAGCGTGGACGGCGTGCGCGTCCGAACGCTCACCCCAGGGCGCGCCGATCTGAGAATCGGCAGCACGACGCGCGCGACGGACTGGTACACCTTCACGCTGGCGATTGCCGGCGATGAAAAGAAGACGGTGCGTTACGATTTTCGGCAAGACCTGGGTGACGGCGCGCTGCCGCGGTTCACGTACGGCTTGCTCCCCGCCGCCAATTGGAAGGGCAATATCGGCAGCGCGCGCCTCACCTTGAATTTTCCCGGCACGACGGCGCTGGAACAAATCGTCGCGTACGATCCGCCCGATCCGGAGTTCGACGGGCAAGGTCTGACGTGGCGTCACATCAGCAAACTGCCAACGGCGAATCCGACGCTCACGTTTCTGCGTCTGTCGCTCTGGAACGATCTGCTGACCAAACGCCGCGACGCGCAAGCCAATCCCAGCAACGCGAACGCGCGGCTCGCGCTCGGCAATCTGTTCCGCCAACTCGCGCAGTTCGAATCGCCGCGCCGCGAAAGTTTTTATGGGCAAGCGATCGCGGAATTGGAAACCGCCGTGCGGCTCGATCCAAACCAGCGCGCAGCGCGACAAGCGCTTGCCGCGCTGTACGAAGCGCGCGCCGGCGCGGCGACGGGGCCACGCAACCCGGCGTACGTTCAACTCGCGATCGCACAGTGGCAGGTGTTGCAGAACGACGCGAACGCGCGCAAGCAACTCGCCGAGAATTATTTTTATCTCGGACTGGACGCGCAAACGCGCCGCGCGTTCACAGACGCCGCGGCGTACTACGATCAGGCGAGCGCGCTGATGCCGAACGGCGCGGGACCGCTGTTCACCGTCGAACGCCTGGCGGCGCAACGGCGCGCGCTGAATTTCGCGTGGGCAACTGTGTCGCTCGATCAAAACGATCTCGACGCG
>Ga0194112_10001489_pt1 | contig 34452 bp, 20 predicted proteins | sample TA2MahC400mmetaG_FD_146191 | JGI IMG/M metagenome (GOLD analysis project Ga0194112, IMG submission 146191) | Freshwater microbial communities from Lake Tanganyika, Tanzania - TA2015016 Mahale Deep Cast 400m | ecosystem: Environmental > Aquatic > Freshwater > Lake | place: Tanzania: Lake... | reverse complement strand
TGTCGCGACCCGGGGCCACCCGACACAGCCCCTCGGCCAACCCGCAACCCGAGCGCGGCCCCCGCCCCTCCCCAACACCATCGGCCCGTCATCGCCCTGAGCTCAGATGACTTTGGGGACGGGCTGGGGACGTTGGCGACCTCACGCAGATACTGGGGATGGCGGACGAGTCCCAACGCGAGCGCGTACGAGAGGCCGTCAGGCGGTACGCGCCCGAGGACGTCGAGGATGTAGAGGCGCTGATCGAGTTGGGGCAGCTGGAGACTGGGCGCTAGGCAGGGGGACGTTCGGGCCACGGGGCCATACGTTGTGTGGCGAGCACCCGGTACGGAGGAAGCCTCCATGAGCGACAGCACACTGCCTGACAGAGAGCGGGTGAAGTACGTCATCCTCACGCAGTTGGCGAACAGCATGAAGGCCATGGACGAGCTGGCCGCCAAGGAGGGCGCGCCCCCGGCACCGCGCCGGCGTCCTCACGTAGATCCGCTTGGCGAGAAGTTCCCAAAGCAGCACCTTGGGTGGACGGGGGATGCAGCCCAGGTCGAGGAACTCATCAGGGACGTGTGTGTGGAGCTGCAGGCCGATGGGATCGTCGTGTGCGGGTCAGGTCTTGGCGAGAACACGTCGCGCTTCTACGCGACGCCTCAGGGGAGGGTGGCGATCAGCGAAGGGCGCTTCGAGAGCGTGGAGTGGATCGGCCCGGACCGCTATGTCCAGAGCGTGGAAGGAGCTGCCGGAGCGTCCCTTGACCCCGTAGTCAGGACCTACCTCACCGAGGCGAAACGTGCCTCTGATGGCGGGCTCGAACTCTCGTGCGCTGTCTCACTCGGCTGTGCATCCGAGCGGGCGATACTCCAGTTGGCGGAGGTGGTGGTGGAGACCGTGGGAGACAAGGGTCTGGAGAACGCTCTGGGGCAGCCGCTGGTGGGTATCGCCTCCGTGTTCCGACGCCTGGATGTACGACTTCGGGCCTATCGCAACGACAACGGCCTCCAGAGGCACGACCACTGGCGTGAGCTGGATGCCTTGGGGCAGCTCTTCCATCTGTACCGTACCCACCGAAACACCGCGGGACACCCGACCGGGGAGACGCCGGATCGGGCGGCCTTGCTATGCTTCCTGCGCGGCTTCAGCGTGTACATGCGCATGATAGGCGGACTCACGGAGTACCTAACGAAGGCACACCAATGAACCTGAAGCGGAGGTGTGCTTCCCGTCGATCACCCGGTGGTGCGGGGCACGTCGTGGGTTCGCCGGCATGCGTCTTGAGGAGCTTCCGAACTACGCAGTGACGTGGTAGATGTGCACCGACAGCTCCCCGAACGTGTCCTGCAACGCGCCATCCTCGGCAGTCAGCGCCCGGTCTTCGCCGAGGACCTCGATCTTCGTTCCCGCCTTGAGGCCGGGTACGGTGATCTTCGCGGTGCGCTCGGTGCGGAGGAGGTTGACCGCGAAGACGTACGTCCCGTCGGGGCCCTTCTTCGCGAGTACGTCGATGGGCAGGTCGCCCTCTGATTCGCAGGTGACGCCGGCGACGGGTTCGCCGAGGATGACGGGGGTGAGTTCAGTGATCTGGGCGTTGATCCGGCGGAGGGCTTCCTCGTTCTCGGGCGGGATGCGGCATTGCTGGTACTCAGGCTTCCAGACGTGTGGGAAGTAGCCGATGCCGGTCGCGCCGTTGACGATGGCCATCCAGACCTCGGCGCGAATCTCGTCGGGAGTGGGTGCGCGCATGTCGTCGGACACCCACTGGCCGCCGTTGGTGACCTCCAGGATCGCCCAGACCGGCTTGTCCTCGCCAGCGATCTTCCGCAAGGCCGCAGTCACCTGCGCGACCTCGTGGATGCGGTCCGGGCGGCCCCAACCGTAGATCGGGTAGTGATCGAAGCCCACCAGGTCCGTCGCGGCGCAATAGGCCGGGTAAACCTCCGGCGGCAGCTTGCGGTAGGGTTCGAAGAACTGGGCGGTCAGGTTCAGGTACATGGGCCGGTCGGGATCGGCCGCCCGCTTCGCGGCATACTGCTCGGCGATGCGCTCGGGAGCGAGGCGAGGGATCGTCACGTAGGGCGTCGCGGGCTCCTGCGTCGAGGTCGTGAGCAGGAAGAGATCGACCCCGAAGAGGAGGTCCGTGCCGACCTGGTCGGGCTTGCCGAGGGTGCGGCCGTCGGCCGCGGCGATCTCCAGCGTGTGCTTCCCCTCAGCCAGCGCAACCTCCCCGTACCGATGCCAGCCGACCGTCTGGTTCTTCCCGACCGTACGGCCCTCGATGGTCTTCGCGTCGCGCGGGCAGGTCTGCCACTCCGCGCCGTCGATCCGCCAGCGCGTCGGCGAACCCCACTGCTTCATGAACCCGCGGTCCCAGACGGCGTACGGTCCGGCCTCCGGTGCGCTGAACTCGTAGGTCGCGGTGTAGGGCGGCTCGGGGAGGTCGTCCTGGGTGACGCTGAGCCACTTGCGGCCCGAGAGCTGCGCGTGCTCCTTCACGAGCCAGGTCCTGCCCTCGGGGAAGGTGCTCTTCGTCGGCTGCTCGGCCTCCAGCATGACGGTGGCGCCGTCCATCGTCGGCGGCTCGAAGGGCGTCTGGCCGGGCAGATCGGGCTCGTCGCCGAACATCCAGGTCAGCAGCGCGGGATGATCGGCCAGCGGCAGACTGGCCTCGCTGAAGTGCACGATCCCGTACATCCCGGCCGCTTGGAGCGCATCCAGGAACGCCGGCCCGCCGGATTCGTCATTGGCGCCCTCGCCCATCAGGCAGTTGATGCCGAGACCCTTGTGGTACTCGATCAGCCGCGTGGGCTGCAGCCACATGAACAGCGGGAGGAACGGCTCGCCATCGACCAGGAGCGCGCGATTGGGGCCGATGGAGACCTTGGCGGCGGGGAGAGCGGCGGACAGGCCGAGCAGCAGGATTGCAGCGGCCGGCAGGATGATGCTTCGCATGGACGGCCCTCCTTCGGGGTGCCGCCTTGGCTTCGCCGAGAGCGAAGCTGAGGCCTTGTCCCACGGGCGGGCTCAATCGTGCGCGTGCCTGAGCCGCACGGCGTTGCGCTCTTCCTCGGTGAGGAGGCAGCCCGCCAGGCAGTCCTCGTCGCACTTCGCCGCGCAGGGCTCGATGTGTACGGTGACGCTGGAGCCCGGGAGGTGCTGGTGAATCGCCTGCGAGACCTCCTCCGCGATGTCGTGCGCCTTGTACACGTGCATGTCCTCATCGACGAGGAGGTGCATGTCCACGAAGCGGGCCGAGCCGGACTTGCGGGTGCGGAGGTGATGGAAGCCGGAGACGGTGGGCTTAAGGCCGGTGAGGTAGTCGCGAATCCACTGCTCCTCGTGCGAGGGCAGAGCCCAGTCCAGGAGGTCGCGGGCCGCCTGGCCCGTGAGGCGAAGCGCCGCGTGGAGGATGAGCAGAGCCACGAGAATCGCGGCCGCGGGGTCGAGCCAGTGGAGGTTGGCGTGAGGCGCGAAGCGGGCGCCCACCCAGACGGCCGTCAGGCTGAGGGCGACGCCGGCCGAGGTCCAGACATCGGTGCGGAGGTGCCACGCATCCGCCTCGAGCGCGACTGAGTCCGTCTTCCGCGCGACGCGGAAGAGCATCTGCGAGACGAAGGTGTTCGCGAGCGCGGAGAACGCCATGACGCCGACGCCCCAGCCGGGGGCCACGAGAGGCTCGGGGCGCATGAGCTTGTGGATGGCCTCATAGATGATCCAGGCCGCTGCGATGAAGATCAGCAGAGCCTCGACCGTCCCGGAGATGTTCTCGACCTTGCCGTGTCCGTAGGGGTGACGGTCGTCGGCGGGCTCGTGGGCCTTGCGGACGGCGAAGAGGGCGAGGGCTGCGGCGAGGAGGTCCATGCCCGAGTGGATCGCTTCGGAGATCACTGACACCGAGCCAATGGACAGACCCACGACCAGCTTGAGCGCGATCAGCAGGCTATTGGAGCAAACGGACAGGAGCGCGACCTGCGTCTTCAAGCGCCGCGTCTCTGGGCCAAGCATCGTCAAATCACCCATCGGTCAGGGGCCCGGGAAGCAACAACGACCCCGGGGCTTGAGTCCCGCGGGGTCGTCTTTCCGCTGCCCTCGATCGTGGGCCCGGCCGCATCCCGTCGCAGCGGGATCGCCTGTTCGTGGCGTAGTATAGGCCGCAGGAGGAGGCGGGTCAAGCGGACTCGGCGGCCTGAAACATCGCGACGATGTTCTCGGGCGGCACGTCGCTGAGGACGTTGTGGACCTGGTTGAAGACGTAGCCGCCGCCCGGGGAGAAGATGCGAATCCTCTCGCGGACCTGGGCAGCGACCTCTTCCGGGGTGCCGAGGCGTAGCGTGGATTGGGTCTCGCAGCCGCCGCCCCAGAAGCACAGGTCGCGGCCGAACTCGCGCTTGAGTTCGGTCGGGTCCATGCCGGCAGCTGCGGTCTGGACCGGGTTGATGATCTGCACGCCGACGTCGATGAGGTCGGGGATCAGTTCCCGGATGGAGCCGCAGGAATGGAGGAACAGGAAGCCGTCGAAGTGCTCGCGGATGTAGGCGTACAGCGCGCGATGGTGGGGCTTGATCAGGCGGCGGTACATGGCGGGGGAGATCTGGGCGCCGGTCTGGGTGCCAAGGTCATCGCCGACCTGGACGACCTGCACGTAGGGGCCGACCGCCTCCAGGAAGCGTGGGAGGACCGCCATGTACGTCTCGAACAGGCGGTCCAGGAGGGCCTCGGCCAGGCTCGGCTCGGCGGCGAGCATCTCCAGGAAGCGCTGCATCCCGCAGAGGAACTGGCCGCCCTCCAGGAAGTTGCCGCCGAACGCCGCCATGATGGCGCGGTCGGTTGTCTCGTGCAGCCGACGGGCGCCCCCCTTCACCGCCTGCAGGCCTTCGTCGGTCATCAGGTCGAGATGGCGTGGGGGAGAGGGCAGGGCCATCCAGGTGACCTTCGCAGCATGGGGGGCGATGTCCCCGATTTGGTCGGGGGACTGCAGATGGCTGAGGGGCCAGTAGCACTGGCTGAGGTGTTGCGCCCCGGCGGGCATGCGGCCAAACACCGTACCGTCCGCCGCGCGAACGCGCCAGCCCCCCGCGCCGTCGCTCTCGGGCGCGAAGTAGCGAGGCGCCTTGGCGGGCGAACCGTCGGGGAGCGTCCAGTCGCGCCAGTCGTTCGGGTCGGTGAGGAACGCCCGGCCCAGGTCCACGACATCCACGCCGAAGGCGTGCAACACCGCCTCCGAGGGCTGGGCGAGCTGCTGCACGACGTCGTAGGCGAGGGTGGGCTCGTCCAGGCCGAGGTGCGCGGTCAGCTGGCCGTAGGCGATCGCCATGATTCCGGTGGAGCGCATCGCCCCGAAGTCGATGGGCGGTCGATCGGTCTCCTCATGCCGCAGCGCGGCGCAGACGCGTTCCCGTGGTGTCATGCGGATGACCCTCCCGTTCTGTGAGGCAGGCAAACCGGGCGCGTTGACAAAGCGTAGAACCCTGGTATACAATGGTCGCGAATCCCGCATCCAGCGACAGAAGGAGAGGGACCCGCATGGCCTGCAAGCGGGGCCGTTTGCCTGTTCTTCCCGCCCTGGGCGTTCTGTTCCTCGTTCTCCTCCTCGCGGTCGTCGTGGGCCAGGACGCGCCGCCGGGCATCAACCAGGACTTCATCGACGGCGTCAACCTGGTCCGCGATCAGCAGTACGATCAGGCCCTGACGAAGCTGCAAGCGGCCGTCGCCACGGACCCGAAGCTCGAGCCGGCCTGGCACTACATCGGCGTCTGCCTGTTCAACCTGAACCGGGACCAGGAAGCCGTCGTCGCGCTGCAGAAGGCGATCGAGCTGCGGCCGGATCGGCCTGAGTCGCGGCTGTACATCGGACGGATCTACGAGTCGCTCGGCGCTTACGATGAGGCGGTCGCGGTGTACCAGGAGGAGTTGCGGATCCAGCTTGGCAAGGACCCGACGGACGCGTACAACGCGCTGGCGCGCGGGTACCGGTTGGCGGGAAAGAACCGCGAGGCGGTGGAGGCGGCTTACCAGGCCACGCTGCGGGACAAGAAGTACGTGGAGGCGCTGTACAACGGGGCCTTGGCGGCGGACGCTCTCGGCGAGTACAAGACGGCGATGGAGAAGCTGGAGAAGGCGCGTGAGATCCTGCTCGATTGGACGGACCTTCAGCTTCGTCTGCAGCGGTTGACCCAGGAGCATCGGGTCGATCCGGAACTGACAGAGGAGCGCGTGGTCCAGGAGTACGGGCGGGCGGAGACGTTCGCCACGGAGCTTGGGCTGTGGCCGGCCCTGAACAAGGCCTACGGCATGGCGGCGATGCACGACCGGCAGCACGACATCGCCCGCATCTCGTTCCGCAGAGCGCTGGAACCGGCCGAGCGGGGCAACCCGGACGACGCCGACACCCTGACGCTGATCGGGATCGCCTACTACGAGGAAGCCCGCGATCTGCTGATCAAGGAGAGGCTCCTCTTCCAACCGATCGACATGCTCAACGCGGCGGCGAAGTCGCTCCAGGACACGCTGAAGAAGAGCCCCAACTACGCGCCGGCGCACAACGCCCTCGGCGAGGTGTATCTGCTGCAGGCGGAGACCTTCGTCTCCGACCCCGCGCGGGGCATCGTATCGCACACGTTCGAGGAAGCGGAGGCGGAGTTCCAGGAGGCGCTGAAGGCCGACGCGCAGTATGTAGACGCGATGGTGAACCTGGCGAGCGCGCGCATCGGGCAACAGCGCTATAGCGAGGCGGTTCAGCAGCTGAACCGCGCGCTCGCGCTCCAACCGAACCGCGCCGACCTGCACGCGGAGCTGGCCCGGGCATACGTGGGGCTGGAGCGGTTCGATCAGGCCCGCGAGGAGGCCCTGGTCGCCATCCAGCTCGACCGCAAGCAGACCGCGGCCTACAACGCCGCCGGGCTGGCCGCCTACTACGTGGGCGATCTGGGGACGGCGGTGGAGATGTTCGGCAAAGCCATCGAGATCGACTCCACGGCACACCAGTCGCACACGAACCTGGGCCTGGCCTTCTTTCAGATGCGTTCGTGGAACCGGGCGCGGGAGGAGTTCCAGCTCGCGTTGAGGTACCTGCCCGAGGCGACCATTACGAACACCGCGATCCAGCGGTCGTACATCCTGTACCTGGTGGCGCTGACCTACTCGAACATCGACTTGCACGACCGCGCGGTGAAGTCGCTGAATGAGGCGCTGGCGATCGACCCGACCTACTTCGACGCTCTACGGCAGATCGCGCGTGAGTACGCGGCGTTGGCCGACTACCGAGCCTCCGAGCGGGCGCTCCGGCGCGCTTTGCAGCAGTCCCCGGGGGCCGTCGAGGATGCCGAAGTGCTGAGCCAGCTGGGTCAGGTCTACGAGTCCGCCGGTCAGCCCCACCAGGCGCTGGCGGCGTATGGCGAGGCGCTGACGAAGGACCCCAACAACCTCGAGGCGCAGAGCGGGCTGACTCGGCTGCAAGCGTCCTGAGGGCCGGCCTCGCTTCCGGGCCTCCGTCCGACTTGCCGCAGAGGCCGATCGGTGATCTTCGCCGCCGCTTCTCTCTGGACCGCCCTCGCTGCGGGTTCTGCCTGCGGGGACGTTGCCCTTCTCCCTCTCGTATCGGCCGATCTGCAGACCATACCTCGCGACGCTGGGCTGCGCGTCACCTTCGACAATGGTCTGCGGGTGTTGTGTGTCGAGAACCCGGGCACGCAAACGGCAGCGGTTGCCGCGTTCGTCAGTACCTCTGCCCGCGCTGAGGCCCCGAGCCTGGCCGGCGTCCGCCACTTCGTGGCCCGCGCGTTGGTGGAATGCAGCGCGGCGGAGCAGCCGAAGATCGAGGACCGGATCCAGGATCTGGGGGCGAGCGTGTCGTCAGGCGCAACGCTCGATCTCTTCGAGGTGACGGTCGGGGTGGCGGCAGGGGACGTGGGTGCGGCGACGGAACTGCTACGCGACATTCTGTTCCACGCCCGCTTCAGCGACGCTGGCCTGGCGCGGCTGCAGCACCAGGTGGCGGTGGGGCTGGCGACCGTCGGCGACACGCCCGAGGTGGCCGCCGAGAATGCGGCGGCGGCGCGCCTGTACCCGGGTCACCCCTTCGGGAGACCGGTGGAGGGTCTGGCGACGACGGTGGCCTCGTTGAACGCCGAGAGCGTGCGGGACGTCTACCGGCAGTCCTGCGTGCCGAACAACGTCGTCGTGGTGATCGCGGGTGGGGCGCCCGTCGAGACATCGCTCGAGGCGGCACGCGCAGCCTTCGCCGACCTGCTGCCGGGAAGCCGACTGACCGAGGCCGCCAAGGAACCGCCCTCACCACGAGTCGGTGTTGAGCTGCTCCACCGACCGTCCACGACAGGCTTCCTGCACGTCGCCGGGCGGGCGCCCGGGCTGGCGGAGCCCACCTACCCGGCGGTCACCGTCGCGCTGGCGGTCCTCGGGTCGGGAATGGGCTCGCGGCTCTATGGCGCCCTGAGGCAGAGCGACGGCGTCGCGTACACCTTCGCCGCGGCGGCGAGAGCTGCGCGAGCGGGCAGCCGAGCGTGTGTCTGGGCGTCCAGCCCGCCCGACCGCCTCGACCAGGCGGAGGAGCGAGTCCTCCTCGCGATCCGGGGGCTGACAATCGAGGCGGCTTCCCCGGAGGAGATTCTGCGGGCGAAGGAGTATATAGTCACCGGCCACGCCATGATGCACCAGCGTAGCGTGGATCTGGCGCATCAACTGGGAGCACTGGAGGTCGCAAGCGGACGCGGGCTGGAACTGGACCGGGAGTTGCCACAGCTGGTCCGGGACGTCACGCCCGAGCAAGTGCGCGACGCGGCACGCGCGATGTTCGAGACGCGCGTGCGGGTGCGCGTGTTGCCGTCGTGATCCGTCGGCGCTCAACCCGAGGCCGAGGTCGGGCGTCTGTAAGAGTGCCGGAGGATGTGTCAGACTGCGGTCGCGAAGGGCGTCCTCGCGGGATCCCCCGCGCGAGCCTCGTGTTCCGCATGGAGAACTCAGGAGGCGTTCCCATGAGCCGATTCTCGAAGTACACCTTCATCGTGGTTGCGGTGCTGGTCGCCTCACTCCCCGCCTTCGCGCTCACGGGGTACCGCTACGATGCCGAGAACACCGGGTATGTTGCGGACGACGCACTGAAGCCGCCCCTCAGCCTGCTGTGGAAGCACAGCACGGACTTGGTCAAGGACCCCATCATCGCCACGCCCGCGCTCGGGCCCGATGCGGTGTACTTCTGCGTGGAGCAGAAGGTCTTCGCCCTCGACCGGCTGACGGGCGACATCAAGTGGCAGTTCGACACGGGCACGAAGGTCTTCAGCTCCCCCGTGTACCACGAGGGGAAGCTCTACTTCGGCGGTCAGGACTCCAACCTCTGGGTCCTGAACGCCGGTACGGGGCAGCCGGAGTGGCGGTTCAGGGTGGGAGGGCCGATTGACTGCCCGCCGCTGATCGTGGGCAACATGCTGTACGTCGGCTCGGACGATGACAGCCTGCACGCCATCGACCTCGCGCGCGAGGGCCAGGTCTGGGCCTTTGGCACGCGGGACGACATCAAGGCTGCGCCGGCGTTTTCGCGAGGCAACATCTACTTCGCGTCCCGCGACGAGCACCTCTACTGCCTCGATGCCGCGGGCACCCTCCGTTGGCGCGCGAAGCTGAAGAACACCAACAACTTCTCGGCGCCGGTGGTTGAGGGCGACCGGGGTCTCGTGTTTGTGACCTCCGATCAGTACCTCCACTGCTTCGATACGGCCAGCGGTCAGGCACGGTGGCCCCCCTTCTCGGCCAGCGACCTGATCGTGGGCTCCCCGGCGCTGGCAGCAAGCGACCGCAAGCTGTACGTGGGGTCGAAGGACGGGGCGGTCTACTGCGTGTCCGCGCTCGATGGCCGCGCGGTGTGGAAGTACCCCAAGGGCGAGGGCGTCGGAATTGAGCCGATCCTGTCCTCTCCCAGCCTGTTGGGGAACGACACGTTGCTCGTGCGAACCGGGCCGAAGCTGGTGGCGGCCCTGAACCGACAGACGGGCGACCTGCTGTGGGAGTACCGCCTGGCGACTCCGCCCGAGAGGCCGAAAGCCGCCGGGGCGCAACCCGGAGCGGGCGGTGCTGGGGGAATGCCTGGCATGCCCGGGGGTGAGGGCGGCTTGATGGGCGGCCCGGGTGCGATGGGCGCCCCGGGAGGCGCGGGGATGCCGGGCGCGGGGGGCGGTGGCGGGATGGCCCCCGGCGAGCCGGGCGGGGGCGGCGGGCGAACCGGTCGCGGCCGCCGCGGCGCCGGAGGGGGCCTGGCGGGCGGCGGGATAGGCGGAGGAATCGGGGGAGGGCTCGGCGGCACCACCATCGAGGAGGTGCCGCCGGAGAAGTTCGACGAGAACCTGGAGGCCTCCCCGATCATCGGCGACGGGGCGATGTATGTCCTGGGCAACTGCGGCGCGGTGTACGCTTTCGATACGCGGGCCGTGGATGACGAACCGCCGCTGATCACCGAGTCCGTCCTCGACATCACGGGCAAGGACAAGTACCACTTCCTGTACGGTCTGGTGGTTGCCGGCGTGGATGATCCGGCGAACTTCCACGCGGACGCGCTGACGGTTCCCGGCCTGCCGCCGATCCACCTTACCTTCAAGGTCACGGACGAGGGCACGGGGGTGAACCCCTCGTCGGTCGAGCTCACCATGAACGGACAGAAGCTGGATATTCTCTACGACTCGGTGGGATCGCAGGTCTGGTACATCATGGACCCGGAGCGCGGCGCGGCGAGGCCGCTGCCGAATGGAGCGCTGAACTTCGTCCTGAAGTTGCGCGACTGGGTGGGCAATCAGGCCGTGGCCCAGGTCTCGTTCACCGTCGACAACGCGCTCCCGCCTCTGGAGAGCAAGGCGGCGGCAGGCGCCGGCATGATGGGCGGCGAAGGCGGCATGCCCGGAATGCCCGGGATGCCGGGCGGAGGGCCCGGAATGCCTGGGATGCCCGGAATGCCGGGAATGCCGGGGATGCCCTGACGAGGGTGGGAGCGGTCAGTAACCACAGCGGAGCGGCGTCGGAGGGTTGCTCATGCTACGAGCCGTGCTGATCGTGCTCTTCCTGGTAGTCGTCTGCGCGTACGTGGCGCTCTTCCTGTCGTGGAACGCGACGCCGCAGCCGGTCACGATGCTGCAGATGAGTGGGAGCAAGTACGAGCAGGCCATGCCGATCGGGTTGCTGTTCATCGTCGGCGTGCTGGTGGGCGCCGGAGCGATGGCCCTCGCCCTCTGGAACCCCTGGAACAACCTGAAGGCCGCCGAGCTGCAGCAGAGGGAACTGGTGCAGCGGGCCAAGAGCAAGCTGAAGTCGCAGCAGGAGAAGATCAAGGAGCTAAGCCGAGACTTGCAGGAACAGATGGTGCAGGCCGACGTGGCCGAGACGGCACGTTCGGCGTCCAAGTTGTCGCCCGAGGTTGAGGCGGCGGCTGCCGAAGTGGACTCCGCGCCCGAGGGGGAGAAGGCGGACACTGCGAGCCCGGAGGACGACCCGGAGGTCATCTGAGGGGCCAGCCGACAGAGACGACAGCAGGTACGAGGCGGGGGTCCGGCGTTCCGGGCCCCCGACCGGCTTACGGCATCGGGCCGACGCGATGGACGAGACCCGCAGGGCCTACATTCAGCTTCAGGCCAGTGGCCTGAGCCTCGGCAAGCAGACGGCCGCCGTGAAGGCCTTCGGCAGCGCCCCCGCGGCGCTCGCGGCGTCCCCGTCCGAGTTGCGCGACCGCTGCCCCCAATTCCGGCCCTCCGACGTTGAGAGCCTCGGCGCAGCCGGCGCCATCGATGTAAGCGCGACGGTCGCCCGGGTGGAGCAACTCGGCGTCACGGTGGTCGGCTACGGGATGCCCGAGTACCCGGGCCGACTGGTGGAGATCGAGGACTCGCCGCCTATCCTCTACGTGCGAGGCGGGTTCACGCGGGCCGACGAGCTCTGCGTCGCCATCGTAGGAACCCGCCACAGCACGCGCTACGGTGAGATCGTCACGGAAAACCTGGCGGCGGGCCTGGGGCGGCGCGGCTTCACCATCGCCAGTGGGATGGCTGTCGGGATCGATGCGGCCGCCCACCGCGCCTGTCTCCAGGCCGGCACCCGCACCATCGGCGTGATGGCCTGCGGGATCGACATCGACTACCCGAAGAGCAATGCCGACCTGCGCGAACAGATCCCCGATTGCGGGGTCGTCATCTCGGAGATGCCGCTGGGCCAGAGCCCGCTGCGCGAAATATTTCCCCAACGAAACCGTATCGTCAGTGGCCTGAGCCTCGGCGTGATCGTCATAGAGGCCCCCACGAAGAGCGGCGCGCTCATCACCGCCAACCTCGCGCTCGACCAGGGCCGCGAGGTGTTCGCGGTGCCGGGCCAGGTGAACTCGGCCAACTCGCGGGGCTGCCACGCGCTCATCAAGGACGGGGCCAAGCTGGTGGAGACCGTCGAGGATGTCATCGACGGCCTGGGGATCATGCTGCAGGCCGTGCCCGAGCGCCGCCCGGCGGAGCAGGTGACCGCCGACCTGTCACCGGACGAGCGGTCCATCGTGGACGAACTCGCCGCCGGCCCGCGCCAGCTCGATCAGCTCGTCGCAGCCAGCGGGATGGCCGCCGCGCGCGTCTCGGCAGCCCTCATGCTCCTCGAAGTCAAGCAGATCATCAAGCGCATGTCCGGCGGCACCTTCGCGCGGACTGCGTGAGCGGCGCCCCCTGCCCCGGAGTCCGGCTCGCCGATCCTCGTCGGCCCGCAGGGCAGTGACACCTTCCCACGCCCGGCCTCCGTCGGCACAACATGCTATGATGCTGCCGGAACTCCCGCCGAGGGTCGTGAACTGGTAACGGGGTTCCGCGGAACCTGCTGCCGCTGTTGCCAGGCCCCCAAGCTGGCTACGGACAGCTGCACTTGGCCGCGTCGGCAGGAGGCAACTGGCCCGACGTACCTTCAGCCGACGCGCTTCCCTCCTGAGGCCGATCTGCACCGTCGCTCGTGGGGACGTCGGCCAAGGGCAAAGGTGGGGTGCTGGCTGTGGGCGGCAGTGGGCCAACGGATACCACGACCTCCTTCGGTTCGTAGCGCACCGTGACCTCGACTTGGGGCTGGGCCAGACGCACCTTCGTTGTTGTGCCACTACCCACGGGTGGTACGAGGGGGACGTAGATACCATCCGGACGGGAGGTGATGGCCGGAGCGGTACCGATCTTCGAGCGGACTTCGAGATGCTGACTAGGTCGCTCAGTACCGTCGACGTGGAGGAGTTCGAGCGCGGCATCGGCCCGCCGCTGGGTGCGGACCAGTGGAAGCTCCTTGGTCTCAACCAGGACATACCCCTCGCGGAATGCGCCGCGCTCCTTCCTCTTCCGTTCGGTGAGTTCGTGTAGGTCATCCTCCGTACGATCAATGAGTTCACACAGGGCGGCGATGACCTCCTGAAGGTCCGCCATCTCCTCCATCTCGGAAGCGACGCTCTCGCTCGCCGCGAGTTCGAGCGCCTCCTCAACCGCCTTGGCCTTTAGCAGGCGCACCAGTTCAGGTCCGGTGCACCGGGCGAGGTGGACCACCTCCCCATGCCGCTCGATGCGGACCGGTATGAGGTCGCGCACTAGCTTGCCGAACTGCTCCCTCTTGGGCTCGGGCGTATAGGGGTCCGCACAATGCACAGGCGCTCCGGTCCGCTGAAGGATGTAGTACCCGTGCGAGAGGATGCTGCCCTCCAGGCTGATGTGCCAGCCCCGCTCGGACGCCAAGTTGCCAACGTTGGTCAGGAAGGTGCGGTCGCGGAGAAGCTCCTCGTCGGGCCTCAGCTTGAGCCGCAGCGAACGCTGCGCCGCAGGCAGTTGGCGTAGAAGGTCCAGGTCGTCGTAGTTGCGGACTACCACTGACTTGCGGAACCGCTCAGCCAGGGTCTCCCTGGTGACGTCCGGCACGCCTTCAGCCGGTTCTGAGAACCACGGTAGGCAGTCGCTCCCCGCTCTGTCGCGCGCGACGCCAACGAAAAACATGACGCGCACCGGTATCCCCAGGCGCTGGGCAATCCTGTGACTCATGCGCCCGATCTCTCTCACTTGAGTGGGCGTCAGCGATGGTCTCCAGTCCCAGGGCCGCCCTGCCCGTCTCCGCACCCACTTTCCTCCTGCATCTGCGTCGAGGTACTCCTCCTTGCACCGGAGGACACGTGTCAGGCGGTCGTTAGCCACGTCTACCGCGAACGTGTCGTGCGGGTAGCAGAGCAGCCCATCGGGGGAGCCCCAGATTCCGTCGACCAGGACGGAGCTGCTTGCCGGCGAGGCGTACGAGAAGGCGGCGGCGGGAGCAGGGATGAACTGGTGGAGGATGAAGCTGTATCCGTCGGGCTGCAGGCCTGCCGTAGCCATCTGACGAGCGATCCTTGTGAGGAACTCCGCGATACCAGCGAGGTCCGTATGCGCGTCGCTCCGAGGCAGCAGTTCGCGTGAGCAGTTCTGCCCGCGCTTGGCGTCGGTCCTGACAACCACTGGCCGTCGAAGGAGCTGGCCCAGATCGTGCTGCAGGCTCTCGGGTATCTCCCCCTTGGCCACGCTGGTGAGGAGGCCTGGATCGTCCAACAGGTAGATGGAGGGTGTGGGAAGCCCGCACAGCGAGAAGGCTCGCACACACTCGACCTTCGGCCACGCAGTCTCCTCGCGATATGGATCGGACCGGAGGACGCGGAGGTTGGGCGGAGGGGGAGCCCCCCCCCGGCGGGCAAGCCAGACATGGCCGGGGGGCTGACCCCTCTCGGCCCGTTCTGCGTCCCATTGCACCACCCACACCCTCTCGCCATCCCACACCCATTCGAGGTGGGACCGCTGCCCGTCCGCCTGGCGCGCGAACTGCGCGATCTCCTTTAGACGCTTGGCCAGGGCGGCCTTCGACGGGCACCGTAGCGGTTCCCCCCTGAGGGGAGGGCCGCTGCCTCGAAGCCTGAAGCCCCAACGTCCACCTGCCTGACCGGTCTGCGGCTCCACCTCATAGACCCAGTTCCTGGCCTCCTCGGCGATGCGCCGCTCGTTGGAGAGATGTCCCCTCGCGTGGGTTCTTAGTAGTGGCTGAATGAGGAGCGCCACGGATCCCGGTCCGCTCGCTGACGTGGGCGTTCCTGCCGGGAAGGCGGAGATGTGGCGGTCCCAAAGGGCGGAGGCCGTGCGGAGTACCTCTACGAGGTCGGGCGCGCAGATCCTGCTTTCAAGCAGGCCCCTGGAAGAGAGGTCCTCGAGCGCGCCGCTGGACCGCACTATCACATCGTCACTAGATCGCGCGCGAACGCAGGCCAGCCAAAGCTCCAGTCGCTCTTGGTCGGTCGCCTGCAGTATCTCGCTGGGGGAAATCGCGCGCGTCTTCGATAGCGAGGCGGCGTGGTACCGCTTGAAGGCCGAAGTCGTGATAGCGGCGAGAGGGGGAACCCATGAGTCCGGAAGGCGAAACAGGCCGGCCCCCTTACGGCCAACCACATCAGCCCCTTTGGGGCCTTCGTCGCCTGATAGCACCAGCCCCGGCCAGTCCATCGGAGTAACTCACCGCTCGCTCTCGGGAGCTTCAGCGGAGGGTGGACTCTCACTGCTCGCCGACGGGGTGTGCTTTGTGCCCCCGAAGAGCGCCTCAGCCACTTCGGCGAGCTTCGCAAGGGCACTGTCGGAGAAGAGACCGACGAGGATGCCGAGGGCCAGGACCCAGTACCCGCTGTCGGTGATCCTCGGCTGAATCATCCCGTATCCGCCCGCCCGGACGAGTGTGAAGAAGGTGACCGCCAGGCCGCCCCCTATGAGTGGCACGCAAAGACGCCATAGGCGACGATCCAGATGCCACCGCCCCCTTGCGACGAAGTGGTAGAGCCACTTGAGATCGATAAGGCTCGCGCCGAATACGCCGCCGAGCCCCGCATAGGCAAAGCGAGATAGGACTACGTAGCGCTCCGGGTCTAGCCGCAGCCAGCCTCTAGGAGTGCCAAGCCACACAAGGAAGATCAGCACCGCCGAGGCGATAAGCATGACGATCACGTACAGGGCCTCGATGGCGATCCCCTTTCTTGCACTCGGCCCATAGCGGGATTCCCACTCGAACAGGGAGCGGCCGCCATCCGTGGGATCCCAGGGAGCGAAGGCGTCGTCCGCTTGAGTCACCCCGACCCTCCTCCCGATGGGTCGCCATCTGTGTTACTCCACCACGCCACTGTGGCCGCGGCGTTTGCGATGTGTGGATGGCAGCGCCAGTCGTACTCCCCGCTGACTCCGAGTTCCGCCGCGATGACGCGGCGGAAGTACTGACGAGGTCCGGGAACTGGCGACATCACGAGCCCAGGGGCGGCAGGCTCACGAACGTACAGGTAGCCCTGGCCTCTCCGGTGGAGGGCCTGGAGCGCTGCTAGCCCGTGCGCCGGTTCCCCCCTGAACCTAAGAGCGGGGTAGCGCTCCGCGGCGCGCGATAGACTGAACGGCAGAGGTACCATGTGCAGGTGCGCGTGATCGACCGTGCATCCGAGAGGGTGGCCTGGGCCGGACGGCCCATGCTCGAATAGGGTCGGGGCGACGCCGTACGCGGAGGTTGCGCGCAACGATAGCTGCGCCAGGACGGCATCGAGTTCGCTAAGTGCCTCGTCGTCAAGAGCGGCCATGCAGGGAACGTGCTGTGTAGTCACGACCAGCAGCCACCCCTGCACGAGCGAGCCGAGCGTCGGTGTCACAACGAAGCGGTCGCTGCTGAGGAGCACCGTGTCCCAAACGGGACGTGAGTCCGATTTCCGGTGTGCCAGCAGGCCCGAGCAGTACGGACAGTCCCGCGTCTGCCGTCGCATGGCCGAGGCCGTCGGAAGAGGGTGGCCCATGGGGTTCGGAGGCCAAAGTGGGGGACGCACATCGGTTTCCCTGGAAAGCTGTGCGGTGTTCACGTGTTCTGCCTCCTGTCGCGAGGGGGGTGCAGACCCTTACTCCTGAACGGCGTTCGGCCCCTCGCATGAATACTCCTTCAGCGGTCGCAGGTCACAATCCTGGTCCCTCGGCAGTTCGCGACCGTTCCGGGGACACCATGCCCAGCTCGCGACTCGCAGGTATGGCTCGGCGCGGCCCCTCGCGATCGGCCCACTGCGCGCGGTTGCGTCCATCCACTTCGCCGTCCGGGCGGAGGCACCTGCTGGGAGTCTTCCGGGCGGCTCCCATTCCCTCGGCCGGCCGCCTCAGGGCATCGTGAGCAGTGAGAGTGAGCCCTCGTCCTTGACGAAGATGCGCTTGCCGGCGATCACGGGATGAGCGTAGGTCGCCGTGTTGGCGAGCTTCAGGAGCGCCAGTTCGTTGTAGGCGGTGGCGTCCGGGCTGAAGGCGATGAGTTCGCCGCTGGTGGGCAGTGCGACGATGACTCCGCCGAGATCGAGCATGGCCGCGAACCCGCCCCGGTCGCGCTGCGTGGCGTCGATCCACGCGGTCGCCCCGGTCTGAGCGTACAGGCAGTAGAGGTTGCCTCGGTCCGACTGGCCGAACAGCAGCCCGCCGCTCAACACGGGCGTGTTGAACTGGGGAGAGACATCCGCGTTGTCCCAGACGGGAACCGGCTTGAGGGCGTCGCCCTGCTTCTCGATGCGCACGGCGTGGGAGCCCCGACCGGAGGCCGCGTAGATGACCGTGTCCCCGTCGATGATCGGCGTCGCGCAGTTGTACGTCCGGCCCTGCGGCGCGAAGGGGATCTGCCACAGCAGGGCACCGTCGGTTAGGTTCACGCCGATCAGGCTCTTGTCGCTGAACGTCACGATCTGGCGCGTCCCGCCGAGGGTCGCCACCACGGGGGAGCCGTACTCCGCTGCCTCGGCGGTCCACTGCCACTTCACGTCACCCGTGGCCAGATCGAAGGCCATGAGGGCCCCGTTGCCCTGTCCGCCGAGAAGGGCGACTGCCATGCCATCGACGATCAGCGGCGAGCTGGCAGTGGCGAAGGGTGGCGTCACATTCGGGAAGGGGTCCTTGCGCCACGCGAGGGCGCCGGTCTCCGCGTCCAGGCAGGACACGGTACCCATCACCCCCAGCGTGATGACCTTGCCCTCGGCCACCGCGGGCGAGCTGCGGGGCCCGGGATGCCGGGCGGCCGGGCCGCCCACGGCGCCCGCGGCGTAGCGGTTCTCCCAGACCTTAGAGCCATCGGCGGCGCTCAGGCAGGTGATCACTTCCTCGTCGCCCTGGCGCGTGTGCACGTAGAGCCTGTCCCCGACGAGGGCGGGCGTGGCATCGCCGAAGCCGACCGGCACGCTCCAGACCTGCGTCAGAGTGGGCGGCTGGTCGGGCACCGTGAAGCCCGTGACCTTCCCGTCGCGATCCGGGCCGCGCCACTGGGGCCAGTCCTGAGCGAAGACGCAAGCCGTACTCAGCAGCAATGCGCAGACCAACAGCAGGACGACCGTTTGCCTCGTGCCCATCGCAGCAGACCCTCCGATCCGGATTGTCCTACATGCTTCCTCTGACGACTCGACGCGAGGATACGTTCGCCCGGGATGCGCGGAACCCTCCTACGACCGTGAGCACAGCGCGCAGAACGGTGGGGCGGAGGGCCTCGGAGGTCCGTCGGGGAACACGAGCGCGGCGAGTGCCGGTCGGGCTTGAGGCCGAGGGAGCGGAAGGGGTATACTCGTCGGTACCAGGGAGGTGGTGCGCCATGGCTCCCCGCATCGATGTGAACCGAGACGCCGTCGCCAGCTTCTGTCGCGAAAACCACATCCGCTGGCTCGCGCTTTTCGGCTCCGTTCTCCGCGACGACTTCGGGCCGGAGAGCGACGTGGATGTGGTGGTGGACTTCGAGCCCGGGACACAGCTTGGCCTGATAGGACTGGCGGGGATCGAGATCGAGCTTGGCGAATTGCTTGGCCGCGAGGCGCACCTGAGCGAGGCCGAGGCCTTGGACCCCCGCTTCCGCAATCGCGTGCTGGCCGAGGCGGAGGAGGTCTATGCTGCCTGAGCGTGACCGAACCGCGCTGGAGGACATGCTGGCCCACGCGGAGGAGGCTGTCGAGGCGGCCAAAGGGCGCAGCCGGAGCGACCTGGAGGCCGACCGCTTCCTCTGCCTTGGTCTACAGCACCTCATCGCGATCGTCGGGGAGGCGGCCAGCCGCGTTTCGCCGGAGACGCGCGCAGCCTATCCCCGGATCCCGTGGCGGCCGTTCATCAGGATGCGCAATCGCCTCATCCACGGCTATGACACCGTGCGGCCCCACAGGGTGTGGGACACGGTCACTCTGGACCTACCCCCACTGATCCGCGAACTCAGGACCGCGCTGGCACCGGGCACCGATGCGGCGGATCGCGACCCGGGCGCCGGCCCAGAACGGTGACCCCCTCCCATTGCGCCACCGCCGACGGAAGGAGACACTCCATGCTCACCGACTCCCACCTGGTAACTGCTGTCTCACGGGTCCCGGCCATTGCCTTCGCGATGCTCGCCCTGGCCCTCTCTGCTTGTGCTGCGCCGCTGAAGCTGTATGTTGCGCCGAACGGGAGTGATGCGGCGACGGGGCGACAGCCGAAGGCCGGGAAGAACGGCCCGGTGGCGACGCTCGAGGGCGCCCGGGATGAGATTCGGAAGCTGAAGGCCGATGGTGGGTTGCCGAAGGGCGGCGTGACCGTCGACGTTCGCGGCGGCACGTATGAGCTGGCCGGGCCCTTCGAGCTGACCGGCGAGGACTCCGGTACTGCGGACGCGCCGATCGTCTATCAGGGCGAGAAGGGCAAGGAGGTGCGGCTCGTCGGCGGCAAGGTGCTGAAGGACTGGAAGGTCGTCACCGATGAGGCGGTGCTCTCGAAGCTCGAGGAGTCGGCGCGCGGCAAGGTCTACCAGACGTACCTCAAGTGGTTGGGGATCACGGACTACGGCTCACCGGCGGGCGGCGGGATCGAGCTGTTCTTCAACCGGCAGCCGATGACTCTTGCACGCTGGCCGAACGAGGGCTTCGTGAAGATCGTGGATGTGCTGGACATCGAGCCGGTCGATGTGCGCGGCACGAAGGGCGACATGGGCGGCAAGTTCGTCTACGACGGCGACCGGCCGCTGCGCTGGAAGGATGAGAAGGACCTCTGGCTGCACGGCTACTGGTTCTGGGACTGGTCGGATCAGCGGATGAAGGTGGCGTCGATCGACACCGACAAGCGCATCATCTCCCTCGCGCCGCCGCAGCACGGGTATGGTTACCGGAAGGGCCAGTGGTACTACGCGCTCAACGCGCTCTCGGAGATCGACGCGCCGGGTGAGTGGTACCTCGACCGCGAGACCGGCATCCTCTACTTCTACCCCCCGTCGCCCATCGAGAAGGGCGACGCGATGGTGTCGGTGACGCCGAGCCTCATGAAGCTGCAGGACACGTCGAACGTCACGATCCGCGGGCTGCTGTTGGAGGGAAGCCGCGACACCGCGATCGTCGGCAGCAATGCGACGCAGTGCAAGATCGTCGGCTGCACGATCCGCAACGTGGGTGGGCAGGCGATCAGCCTGTCGGGCGGTAGGGAGTCGGGCGTGGTCGGCTGTGACATCTACCAGACGGCCAAGGGCGGCATCTCGCTCAGCGCGGGCGACCTGGCGACGCTCACCCCGGCGGGCCTGTATGCCGACAACAACCACATTCACCACTTCGCGCGGTGGTATCGGATGTACAACGGGGGCATCCACATCTATGGGGTGGGCAATCGCGCGACACACAACCTGATCGACAACGCGCCCCACACGGCCATCTTCTTCGGGGGCAACGATCACCTGATCGAGTTCAACGAGATTCACAGCGTCTGTCTCGAGTCGAACGACGCAGGCGCGATGTACGCCGGGCGCAACTGGGTGATGCGCGGCACGGCAGTCCGGCACAACTACCTGCACCACATCAATGGCTTCGAGGGGCGCGGGTGTGTGGGCGTCTACCTGGATGACATGTGGTGCGGCACCGAGATCTCCGGCAACGTCTTCTACCGGGTCACGAACGCAGCGTTCATCGGTGGCGGGCGGGATGTGACCATCGAGAACAACATCTTCGTCGAGTGCAACCCGTCGGTGCACGTCGATGCGCGCGCGATGGGCTGGGCGAAGTACCACACGGACGGGTGGGTGAAGGAACTCACCGAGAAACAGACCCACCTTGGCGTGCCGCTGCTGAAGCCGCCGTACATCGACCGCTACCCGGCCATCGCGACGCTCACGACCGGCGATCCCTACGCGCCCGAGGGCAACGTGATCTCACACAACCTCCACTGGGGAGGGAAGTGGGACGGCATCGAGGGCAAGGCGAAGCCGATGCTCAGGATGGAGGACAACCTGCTCGACGAGGACCCGCACTTCGTCGATACAGAGCATCTCAACTTCCAGCTTCGGGATGACTCGCCGGCCTACGCGCTGGGGTTCGAGAAGATCCCCGTAGAGGAGATCGGCCTGTACAAGAGCACGGACCGCGCTTCGTGGCCGGTAACGAGCGAAGTGGCCGAAGTACCGCCGCCTCCGCCGCCCAAGCCCCCGCGCACGGGTTTGCCGCCGACGGCGAAGGTCTCGCCCGTGGCCGCGCCCATAACCATCGACGGCACGCTGAACGCCGCGGAGTGGTCGGGCCTCGATGCGACCAAGGGAGTGGCCATCGCCCAGGGCATCCAGGGCGAGCCAGTGAAGCCGGCGAGCCAGGCCTGGCTGGCCTACGACAGCGAGGCCCTCTACGTTGCGATCGACAACACGCTCGATCCCTCGAAGCCGCTGCTCAAGGGGAACACCTGGGGGCAGGACGATGCCGTGGAGGTCGCGATCCGGAACACGGCGGTGAAGGGGGCGCCGATTCTGGTGCTGCGCGGATACCCGTCCGGGCACTTCGAAAGCAGCGACGAGGCGGGCGCGCCGGCCGCCGCGGTGAAGCAGGCGGCGCAGGGCGTCGCGTACAAGGCGAACATCGTCAGCAACCAGCACTGGGTGAGCGAGTGGCGCATCCCCTTCGCGTCGCTCGGCATCGATCCCGCGAAGCAGACGCGCTTCGAGTTCAACCTCAGCGTGCGCAAGACCTCGCCCGAGCCGCAGTGGCTGATGTGGGTCGGCACGGAGGCCCACACCTGGGACATTCAGAGCGCGGGCGTCATCAAGCTGGTACCGTAGCCGTCGTAGGAGCGGCTTCAGCCGCGATGTGGTCCAGGGGGAGGAACGACATCGCGGCTGAAGCCGCTCCTACGTCACCCGATACCAGTGGTTCAGGACCATGACCCAGAAGGAACGCGTCCACGCCGCATTGGAGGGCCGCCCGGTCGATCGCTTCCCGGTGACGGCCCTCTATAACCACCTGTACTACCAGGACCACTTCCCCGAGCTGACCGGCCTTCCCGCGCATGAGCAGTGGCGCTGGCGTTTCGCGGAGCCGGCTGAGCACGTGCGCGTCTACCGCGAGATGATCGATCTCGCGCCCTTCGAGCTGCTGCAGCCCCAGCACGCGCCCTCGCGCGACGAGCGCGAACACACGGAGATCGTGCAGCGCGACGGCGCGTGGTTCATCCACAACCGCCAGCACGAGTCGTGGACGCCGGTCGCGACGCGTAGCGGGCACCCGACCGACTACACGCACAACGAGCGGCAGGTCGTCTTCGATGAGGCCGACGCGCGCGAGCACATCGTGGTGGGGCGGCATGAGGACGCCTTGGCGGCGGGGCACAACGACTACCTCGATGAGGCCATCGCGCAGCTCGGAGCAGACCACTTCATCCTCTCCGGCGGCGTGGCCGGGCCGTTTTGGCAGTCTCACTTCTACGTGGGGCTGATGAACCTGCTCGCGATGGCCATCGAGAAGCCCGACCTGATCGACACCACCTGCCGGCTGTGTCACGAGCAGAATCTGGAGCACGTGCGGATGCTGGCCGCGGCCGGCGGCGACGCGATCTTCGTGGACGATGCGATCGCGACGTCGGACATGATCTCGGTCGCGCACTACGAGCGGTTCTGCCTGCCGCATATGATCGATATGGTCGAGGCAATCCACCGCCTCGGGCACAAGGCGATCATCATCTACTACGGCGGCGTGATGGACCGGTTGGAGCAAATCGCCTCCATCGGTGCGGACGGATTCGCGATGGAGACGAGCATGAAGGGCTATGTCAACGACATCGCGGCCATCGCGGACGCCGTCGGCAGCCGCGTGACCCTCTTCGGCAACCTTGACCCCATCGGCGTCCTGCAGAACGGCAGCGACCGCGTCCTGGAGGCGGAGGTCGCGCGCCAGCAGGCTGCAGGACGCCGGGCGCGCGGGTTCGTCGTCTGCGCCGGCAGCCCCATCACCCCCTCGACACCCCTCGCCCGGGTGCAGCGGTTCCTCCAGCTGGGGCGCGACGGCTAGCCCGGGATTCCGGAAGGGAAAGTCCGGTATCGCGGCGAAGTTGGGCGGCGCACACTTCCGCGACGTGAAGCCTCAGGTGTCAGGAGGGTGAGCCCCGTGGTCAGAGCACGCTTCCGCCTTTGGCTGACGGTCGCCATCGTCGCTCTCAGTGCAGGCTGCGCCTTCGGCCAGAACCTCTTCCCTCTGCCGCCATTCGGAGACGCCACAGAGGCCTCCCCGCCGGGCACCATCACGGCCGAGTTCCCGGACTGGACCCCGGGGGAGCGGCCGTTTCAGGACCCGGTTGGCGGGGTCCTCGTCATCACCTCGCTGAACGACAACCGGATCTCGTGGAACCCGGATGACGGGATCATCTCGCTGTACGAGGCGCGGATCTACGCGCGGAACGACATAGGCCCGAACACGATCTACTTCCACCCCGGCTTCGGGAAGATCACGATCGCCTACGACTACTTCACCCTCCCGAGCCCGGAGGACACGTTCCAGGGGCGCGAGCTGATCCGGGGCCCAGGCGGTCGGTGGGGTGAGGCGGGCAGTGTGTCCGGCGTGTTCGTGGACGGCGTCCTGGAGGTCACGGGCGACAACGCGAAGGTCCACAACAACTACGTCGGCCTGGACTGGGACAAGGTGACACCCCTGTCGAACGTCTACTGGCCGACTATCGCCCTGAGTGGGAAGCACGGCCGGGCTTACGAGAACACCTTCTGCGCCGACCCGGTGGACGGCAAGGGCGGCAGCCTGACCGTCGGCGGGGAGGACAACTGGGCCTACAGCAACGTCATCGGTCTGCAGAACGACCTGTTGACCCCGCAGTCGGGAGTACCGGAGGTCGGCCTGTACGTCAGCGGCAAGGGCAACCGGATCGGCGACAAGGCCAACTGCTCCAATCACATCTTCGCGAGGGGCACGTGCATCGAGATCACCGGCCAGGGGCATGTGGTGCGCTCGAACGCCATCGGGCGGAACACCGCAGGCCAGACGTGCCAGTACGGGATCGAGCTGAAGCCGCCGACGGAGGGGAAGACGACCGGGAACTACATCGGGGGGCCGAGCGGCCAGCCGGGCCTGACCCACAACATCATCAGTCACTTCACCGAGGCGGGGGTGGTCTTCCGCAATGGCTGCAACAACAACGCGATGGGCGGCAACCTGATCGGGCTGAAGCCGAACGGTCGGCTCGATCTGCCGCGAGGCAAGACAGGTGTGGTCATCGGGGCGAACACGACCGGGAACGAGATCGGGGGCTCGTCGGCGTACTACGTGAACTGGATCGCGGGCCAGACACAGCAGGCGATCCTGGTGCAGCCGGGTGCGGACAAAGTGCAGATTCAGGGCTGCCACATCGGGTTTGACTGCGATCTGAAGGGCATCCACCAGGGGCACGGTGTGGTGGTGGTCGGGGGGAAGGAGGTGCTGATCGGCGGGGTCCGGGAGTCGGCGGCGAGCGACAACGGGAACCTGATCGGTGGCTGCAAGGGAGACGCGATCCGGCTGGAGGGCTGCACGGGGCCGATCGCGATCCAGTCGAACCGAGTCGGCGTGAACCCCGCGGGCGACCTCGCGATGCCCAACGGCGGCGCGGCGGTGCGGGCGATCGGCTCGAGCGAGATCTACATCGGGGTCGATGCGCCGACGGCGCCGGCGGCCGTGACCGCGGAGGTGACTCGCCGGAACCTCTTCACCAACTGCGCGACCGGCGTGTCGATCATCGGTCCCGCGCAGGGGGGCGTGATCGCGAACAGCCGCATTGAGGGGAACGCGGGCTCAGGGATTGTCCTGGACGGCTCGCGGGCTGAGGTCACAGGGATGACGGTCGGCAACCTGAACTCGCAGTCCGATCCCAATGAGATCGTGAACAACGGCGGCTTTGGCATTCTGGTCAAGGGCGCCCAGGCGCATGGGAACTCAATCCTGGGCAACTGGGTCGGCGTGCTGCCCAGTCCCACGACGCTTATCCCCCAGCGCTGGGAGGCAGGCCCCAACCGGGCGGGTGGAATCCAGATCACGGGTCGGGCCCACCACAACACGGTCGGCCAGGGTCCCGACCTGCCGACCAACCGCACCTGCTCCAATGGCGGCCCAGGCGTCCACCTCGGCGGCCGCGCTAACAACAACCTGGTTGTCAACAACTGGATCGGTCGCGAGCGGGCTGCCAACAGCGTGCCCGGCAACAGCGGCTCAGGCGTCCTCATCGACTCGGGTGCCCGTGACAACACGCTGGGCAGCCAGAACCCCGTCGGGGGCAACTTCATCGCCGCCAATGCCTTCTACGGCGTCGAGATCACGGGCGCCGACACGTACGGCAACGCCGTCCTGAGCGGCTGTATCGGCGCGAACGGGCGGTGGAGCTTCGATGGCCTTCGCGCATACCCGGACCACAACACGCTCGGCGGCATCCTGATCTCAGGGGGTGCGCACGAGAACACGATCGGCGACGACTCCGAGGCCACCTACGGTGTCGTCGTCTCCGGCAACTGGGGGCCCGGAATCACGATCACGGGCGCCGCGAGCGACCGGAACCGCGTCATGCGCTGCCGAACCGGCTGCACGCCGGACGGCACTGCCGGAGGCGCCGCCTGGGACAACGAGGGCCCGGGCATCGCCATCAAGGACGGGGCGGCCTGGAACGTCATCGGCGGCCGCACACGCCGCGGTAACCAGATCGCCAACAACACCGGGCCTGGGATCCTCATCGCGGGCCCTGAGACGCGCAACAACGACATCCTCGGCAACCTCATCGGCACCCACCAGGACGGGGCGCAGGCGCTGGGCAACAAGGCCGAGGGCATCCGAATCGTGGACTCGGACAAGAACCGCGTCGGGCTCATGGATGGTCCGACGGCGGCGCCGAACACCATCTCGGGGAACGCTCTAGACGGCGTGCAGATCAAGGGGCCCCAGGCCACCGGCAACCAGGTGGCCCACAACCTGATCGGGACGAACTCTCAGGGGACGGCCAAGCTCGCGAACGGGCGGCACGGGGTGCTTGTCTCGGACGGGGCCTCGTGGAACGAGGTCGGTCCCGGGAACACGGTATCGGGCAACGGGGAGGTTGGGGTGTACTTGTGGGGTGGCGCCGTCAACGACAACACCGTGAGCCGGAATGTCATCGGACTGAGGGCGGACAAGTCGGGGTTCCTGCCTAACGGCGCCGCAGGCTCCTCAGAGACGGCCGTGGCCATCCGCGCGGCGGTTGGCGGCGCCGGTGCGCCTCCCGCGCGGAACGATGTCACCGACAACTGGATCTACGCCGAGCAGGTCGGGATCCTGTTCGTGGACGTCGCCGCGCCGAGCGACCGGGCGGAGCCGACGGTCTGGAACCGCGCGGCACGCAACAAGATCGGGTTCAGGAGCGGGGGCGCGGGCAAGTCCTGTGACGTGGGCATTCGGGTGACCGGCTGCGAGGCCTTCCTCGACCAGAACGAGATCGCGCGTACCGACATCGGAGTGCAAGCCCTCGGCGCCGGAGCCTACGCCGCCGCGCGCCGCTGCAGGTTCCATGACAACCGAATCCACGTGCAGTTCACTCAGAACGCCTCCGGGATGCTGGGCCGCTACGTCCAGGGGAGCGGCGACCGAACACGTTGGAACTGGGGGGAGAATGAGTTCTACCGGACGAACTTCGCGCTCAACGGACATTGGGCCATCGACGCCTTCGAGATCCGCCCTGCCGACACGATCCTGGCGGAGAACTGCTTCTGGTGGACCAACGTCCGGGCCACTATCGAGAAGGAGATCCGATACCGCGACGGCGATGCGCAGAAGGCCAGTGTGGACTTCGATCCGCTGCTCGGCGGCGTGAGCCCGCTGGGCACGCCAGGGACGGCATCGTCGGCGACCGTCGTCGGGCTGACCATCCAGCCAACCAACGCCGGGGCGGCGGTCACGCTCACGCTATCCGCGGACGCGGCGGTCACGGTGCAGGTCCTGAACATCGCCGGGCGGCCCATCCGCACCGTGGTGGCCGATCGCCCGTGCCCCGCGGGAGTCACCACTCTCGCATGGAACGGCCTCTCGGATCTCGGCACCCCCGCCCCCACCGGCCGGTATCTGGTTCAGGTCAGCGCTCGTGCGGCCGATGGCGGCCGGAGCCGGGCCCTGGCCGCGTGCGTGCTCCAGAGGTAGACGAGGTCTGACGAGGAGGAAGCCCATCATGTGCAAGCCCCGAGCAGGCGTTCTGGCGGCGACGGCTGTGGTGGTCCTCAACGCTACTCTCGTGAGCGGCCAGAGCTGGTTTCCGCTGGCTCCCATGCCCTCCGAGGTCCGTGACGCTCCGCCGGGCACCATCACCGCCGAGTTCCCCGACGGCCCGCAGGCGGAGCTGGCGGGGGAGCGGCCCCGGTCCGATCCGGTTGGCGCCACGCTTGTCATCACGAGCCTGAACGACAACCGAATCTCGTGGGACCCGGATGACGGGATCATCTCGCTGTACGAGGCGCGGATCTACGCGCGGAACGACACGGGCCCGAACACGATCTACTTCCATCCGGGCTTCGGGAAGATCACGATCGCCTACGACTACTTCACCCTCCCGAGCCCGGAGGACACGTTCCAGGGGCGCGAGCTGATCAGGGGGCCCGGCGGTCGGTGGGGCGAGGCAGGGAGTGTCTCCGGAGTTTTCGTGGACGGGGTCCTGGAGGTCACGGGCGACAACGCGAAGGTGCACGACAACTACGTGGGCTTCGACTGGGACAAGACGACGCCGCTCTCCAACGTGTTCTGGCCGAGTATCGCACTGAGCGGGAAGCACGGCCGGGTCTACGAGAACACCTTCTGCGCCGACCCGGTAGATGGCGGCGGCGGCAGCCTGAGCGTGGGCGGTGAGGACAACTGGGCGTACAGCAACGTCATCGGTCTGCAGAACGACCTGCTGACCCCGCAGCCGGGAGTGCCGGAGGTCGGCCTGTACGTCGGCGGCAAGAACAACCGGATCGGGGACAAGGCCAACTGCTCCAATCACATCTTCGCGAGGGGCACGTGCATCGAGATCACCGGACAGGGGCACGTGGTGCGCTCGAATGCCATCGGGCGGAACACCGCGGGCCAGACGTGCCAATACGGGATCGAGCTGAAGCCGCCGACCGAGGGGAAGACGACCGGGAACTACATCGGGGGGCCCAGCGGCCAGCCGGGCCTGAGCCACAACATCATCAGCCACTTCACCGAGGCGGGGGTGGTCTTCCGGCCTGGCTGCAACAACAACGCGATGGGCGGCAACCTGATCGGGCTGAAGCCGAACGGTCGGCTCGATCTGCCGCGAGGCAAGACCGGCGTGATCATCGGGGCGAACACGACGGGGAACGTGATCGGGGGCTCGTCGGCATACTACGTGAACTGGATCGCGGGTCAGACGCAGCAGGCGATCCTGGTGCAGCCGGGCGCGGACAAGGTGGAGATTCAAGGCTGCCACATCGGGTTTGACTGCGATCTGAAGGGCATCCACCAGGGGCACGGTGTGGTGGTGGTCGGGGGGAAGGGGGTGCTGATCGGCGGGGTCCGGGAGTCGGCGGCGAGCGACAACGGGAACCTGATCGGTGGGTGCAAGGGGGACGCGATCCGGCTGGAGGGCTGCAAGGGGCCGATCGCGATCCAGTCCAACCGGGTCGGCGTGAACCCCGCGGGCGACCTCGCGATGCCCAATGGGGGCGCGGCGGTGCGGGCGATCGGCTCAAGCGAGATCTACCTCGGGGTCGATGCGCCGACGGCGCCGGCGGCCGTGACCGCGGAGGTGACGCGCCGGAACCTCTTCACGAACTGCGCGACGGGCGTATCGATCGTCGGGCCCGCGACAGGTGGCGTGATCGCGAACAGCGAGATCGTGGGCAACGTCGGCGACGGCGTGCGGCTCACCGGCGTGTCCGCTGAGGTCTCGGGGTTCCAGATCGGGAGCGCCGACCCTCTGGTCCCGTCCAGCGAGATCCGCGGCAACGGCGGTTGGGGCATCCAACTGCGGGGCCGTCAGACCTGGGCGAACCGGGTCCAGGGGAACTACATCGGGGTGGAGCCGGTGTCGCAGGCCACGGTGAGTTTCCGACCGGCCGGCAACGGGCTGGGCGGGGTTCTCATCACTGACAAGGCTCACCACAACGCAATCGGCGAGACGTACACCCGGCCGACGAACTACATCGCCTGCAACGGGGGGCCGGGCGTGCTGATCGACCGCGAGGCCCACGACAACACGCTGCTCGGCAACTGGATCGGTCGGCGGGACTGGGACTTCAGTCACCGCCTGATCTATGGGAACTCCACGGCGGGGGTTCTCATCACCGGCAGCGCTCACGACAACCGCATCGGCGCGGGAACCGAGGAGCTGCGGCGCAACTGGATCAATGGGAGCAAGGGCCCGGGCGTGGACATCGCCGGGCCCGGCACGAACGGGAACACGGTCCAGAACTCGTACATCGGCGTCATGATCGGCTCGCTCGACATCCCCGACCCCCGGACTAGCGCGATCTACCCGAACGGCAACCACGGCCACGGGGTGCGCATTCGCGACGGCGCGCAGGAGAACGTGATCGGGGCGCCGTCCACGGGCGACTATGGGGTGATGATCTGCGCCAACAAGCTCAACGGCGTTCTCCTTGCGGGCCTGAACACGAACCGCAACCACATCCGGCACTGCGCCATCGGCGTCTGTTCGTCCAGCCGCATGGGGACGCTGACACAGGGCCCGTGGGCGAACGAGAGTACGGGCGTGGAGATCAACAAGAAGGCGCAGAACAACAGCGTCGGGGGCACGGATCTGCCTACGGGCACGAACCCGGCCTTCGGCAACCTGATCTCGAACAACAAGGGCGCGGGAGTGCTGATCCAGGATGAGGACACCAACCTCAACTACGTCGGCGCCAACCTGATCGGCACGACCGCCGACGGCCGGAACGCGCTGCCCAACGGCGCCGAGGGGGTCCGCATCGTCAACTCGGCGGGGAACTCCGTGGGCAAGGGCACCTTCCGCGGCGCGAACGTGATCTCGGGCAACACGAGCTACGGCGTGCTGGTTCAGGGGCGGTTGGCGATGGGGAACCTCATCCTCGGGAACCTGATCGGCGTGGACCCGCTGGGCAACGCGAGCCTCGACGCCACCAAGCACAACAAGCTCGCCAACGGCAAGTCCGGTGTGGCCATCATCGAGCGCGCGAACCACAACCAGGTCAAGGGCGGCAACGTGATCTCGGGCAACGGGGGCTTCGGGGTCATCATCAGCGGGCTGGGTTCGGACGCGAACCTCGTGGACGGGAACCTGATCGGGGTGAACCGATCGGAGCGGGTGCTGGTGCCGAACGGCGAGGGCAGCCTGTACGACACCGGCGTGTGCGTGCGCGGGGAGCTGGGGACGTATGGGCCGGAGGACACGCAGATCACGAACAACCGCATCTACGGCGCCTACCGCTGCGTGTGGTTCGCCGACCTCACCTTCAACCGGCCCATCGGCCAGCTCAACTACGGGAACCGTATCGTGGGCAACAAGATCGGCTTCTCGGCCGCAACCGTGCCCAAGGCGCGCGGGATCGGGGTCTTCGTCGCCGAGTGCTACGCCTACCTGGAGGACAACGAGATCGCAGGGCGGGAGATCGGCGTCCAGGCGCTGGGGATGCACGCCTACGTCGGCCTCAAGGAGTGCGGCTTCTACGACAACACGCGACACGTGCAGTTCGCGCAGCACTCGGCCGGCTGCCTCGGCCGCGATGGCGCGGCCAGCACGAACTGGCAGTATGGGCACAACTTCTTCGGCGACGCCACCAGCCACGCCGTGGACGCCTACGAGGCGCACTCGAACCAGATCATCTACGCGCAGAACTGCGACTGGGGCGTCTACAACGATCCCGGAATCGAGGCGCGCATCCGCTTCCGCGAGGGCGACACCGACCACACCAGTGTCGTGTACAACCCCGCCCTCTTCCCGGGACCGAGCGTGGCGGCTGCGGGGACGGCGGCCATCACCGCGCTCTCAGCCCAACCGACCCGCGCGGGCGCGGCGATCACCTTCACGCTCTCGACGGGCGCGGCGGTGACCGTGCAGATCACGAACATCGCCGGGCGGCCGGTGAAGACGCTGGCGGAACGAGGGTGCAGCGCGGGGCTGAACACGCTGCTGTGGAACGGTCTCGCGGACAGCGGGACGGCGGTCCCGAACGGCGCGTACTTGGTGTCGATCACTGCCCGGACCCCTGAAGGCCGGCAGACCCGAGCGCTGGGCCGGGTGCAGCTTCTGCGCTGAGGGGTAGACCTACCGCGCCTCCATCGGTTCCCAGTGGAGGTTGGAGCCGATGTTGGGGTTGAAGTCCGTGCTCTCGGTGACGATGTACTCGCCGAGGTTGTTGGCCCACGCATGCCCGTAGCCACCGGGCAACTCGACCGTCTCCCCCTTGTGCGGATCATAGTAGGCGTCCACGCCGCGGATCGTGCGGCTGACGTTGTCCATGATCCCGTCCTTGATCTCCTGACGCTGATACCAGCTCCTGAGGTTGTCGTCGCGGATCTCGCTGCCCTGCTGCGCGTAGGCGCGGCCGATCTCGCCGATCTGGCGGATGTTCCGGATCTGGTTCTGGCAGAGCGCCACCGTGATCTGCTCATAGAGGGCCGACCACGCGGGGTTCACACGAGTCGAGCTGGCGACGGTCCGGAAGAGGTCGGCGGCGGGGTCCAGCTGGCCGGCCGGCGCCCGCGCCGAGAAGAGGTAGAGGGCCATCCACACCACCGTCTCCGCCTGCCCGAAGGCCGAGGCCATGGGGAGCCGGGCCACCATCACCATGCCGTACATCTCCTCTTCGAGCTTCTGGCCCTGCCAGTCGTACTCGAACCGCACCTTGGCGCCGTCGAACTGAGTGCCCGGTTCGGGAGGCTTCGCCAGAATCTGCTTTGGCAGGTCGGGGAGGTGCTGCTCGGTGGTGATCCGCAGGTTCTGCGCCGGCCTCCGGTAGCGCGGTAGGGCGACCTTCTTGAGCATCTCCAGCGCGTCCATGGGCGGGCGGACTTCGGCCCCCAACGACTTGCTGCCGATGGGCTGCAGCATCGCCGACAGCGGATCGTTCTTCCACACGAAGTTGATGTTGGGGAAGATCTCCAGGGCTTGCGGCCCGGCCGGGTTGGCGACGACGCCCGCGACGGTCGCCGGCATTCCGGGGTTGCTGAGGTCCCACCGCACGCCGCCCTGGAAATCCCAACCGACCGGAGTGGTCATGCGGAAGAGCTCGAGCCCGGTGCCCTGGGTGTCCATGTACACAAACGGCTTCAGACGCAGGCCCGGCGCCAGAACCCTCTCTCCGCCTTGGCCGGGCATGGCGATCAGGGGCACGCCGCAGTGCGGGCAGATGATCTGCGCGTCGGAGGGGGCGACGGCTTCCTGGCACTTCGGGCACTGCCCCGGCGCGGTGGCCGTGGTGGCGGGGGCAGTGGGCGGAGTAGCCGGGGTCTCCGCGTCGGGCTTCTTGGGCCCATAAGTCTTGTTCTGGGCAGGTCCGGCGGTTGGGAGCGAAACCAGGAGAGCGAGGCAGGAGAGCAGGCGGGTAGGGGCGGAGACGTGCCGACGCATGACTGCACCTCCGGGCTTGCGTGCCCGACGGGTTCCGCAGCAAGCGATCGGAGGATTCGACGTCGGGGACGGCGGCTCCTTCCGCGGAGCCGAAGGTGCTCGTTGGGGCGGCGTTGAACTGAGGCGTTGTCGGGCTGGGAAGCCCGACCTACAAAGTCAATGACGGGGTGCCATGCCGTACGAGCCCAAGCCGGTTGACACATCGCGAGTCCGGCTGACCGACAGTCTGCTGGAGTTGACGGAGCTGCTGGCCGAGAACACCCACGAAGTGTGGGCCAGGCAGCGGCTGGAGGACGGCTGGACGTACGGCCCGGAGCGGGATGACGAGGGGAAGCGTCACCCCTGCCTCATCCCCTACGACGAACTCCCCGAGTCCGAGAAGGAGTACGACCGGAACACGGCTCTGGAGACGCTGCGGGTGATCGCGGCGCTAGGCTTCCGCCTGGACCGTGGGTCGGCGGAGGAAGAGGCGCCTCCGGTGCGGCCCGATGCGGAGAGCGCCTCGGCTATCGAGGAGGCCCTGCAGAAGGGCTCGGGGATGGGCCTGACGTCCCTGCTGGCCCTCTGGCGGATGCAGCGGGCCAGCGGGCAGCTGCTCCCGCTGGAGGCTCAGCAGAAGCTCGGGGAGTGGGTGCTGCGGCGCGGTGCGCCCCTCGTAGCCTACGAGGTGTTTGCCGACGGGCTGGGACGCTGGCCGGGGAACGTGCGCTTCCGACAACTCATCGCCCTGGCGCTTGCGCGGAGCGGCGCCACTCAACGTGCGAACGGCGTGCTGCAGGAGCTGGCGGAGGAGGGCCACGCGGATGAAGAGACACTGGGGTTGCTGGCGCGCACGCACAAGGACCTCGCGGAGCAGGCGGCCGACCCGGATGAGAGGCGGCGCCAGTTGCAGCTCGCGTGCGAGGGCTACGAGCGGGCTTACCGGGCCAGCGGGGGGTACTGGACCGGCATCAACGCGGCGACGATGGCGACGCTGCTGGGGGAGACCGACCGCGGACAGGGCTGGGCGCGGGAAGTGCGGGAGCAGTGCCTGCCGGAGCTGGAGCGGGCTCTGGCGGCCGACGAGGACCCCTACTGGCTGTACGCGACCCTCGGTGAGGCCGCGCTCATCCTGGAGGCGTACGACGAGGCGGAGGAGTGGTACGGCAAGGCGGCGGGAGTCGGTAGCGGGCGCTATGGGGACCTGAGCTCGACGCGGCGGAACGCGCGGCTGCTGCTGGGGCACCTGCGGGGCGATACGACGGCCATCGACCAACTGCTGCCGGTGCCGCGCATTGCGGTGCTGGCAGGCCGGATGAGCGACCCGGCGACGGGCCAACGACGAACGCTCCCGCCCCATGCCCAACAGGCGCTGCGCCGGGAGATTCAGCAACGGTTGCGCGATACGGGCGCGCTAATCGGCTATGCGTCCACGGGTTCGGAGGTTGATATCCTCTTCTCCGAGGCGCTGCTGGACGTGGACGGTGAGGCGCACATCGTCCTGCCGTACGACAAGGACGAGTTCGTGCAGGATACGCTGGAGACGATGGCGGAGGATGGCTGGCGGGAGCGTTTCGAGCAGGTGCTCGGGAGGGCCGCCGAGGTGGTCACGGCCTCTCAAGGCAAGCTCGAAGGGGGCCAGGTG
>Ga0194112_10001486_pt1 | contig 34483 bp, 40 predicted proteins | sample TA2MahC400mmetaG_FD_146191 | JGI IMG/M metagenome (GOLD analysis project Ga0194112, IMG submission 146191) | Freshwater microbial communities from Lake Tanganyika, Tanzania - TA2015016 Mahale Deep Cast 400m | ecosystem: Environmental > Aquatic > Freshwater > Lake | place: Tanzania: Lake... | reverse complement strand
GGAATGGGGCATGGCGCGTAAGCTGCGAGTGGAGTATGCGAGATGGAAGAACACCGCCGGGACCTAATTAGCAAATTAGAGACCTAACCCCGAGACCCTCGAGACCCTCTAACCCCGAGACCCTCTGAACCCCGAGACCCTCCGCACGACAGGCGGAATCTGAGAGACAAGGGCGAGGAGGAACTGCGATGACAAGTGCGAGAGGCATCGGAAACGGCGTAGCGAGGCTGGCCGTGGCCAAAATGTTTGTCGTCCTGCTGACCGTCCCGACGCTTGCGGTGGCGCAGCCAGCGAAGTCCGCTCTGGCTGCAAGAAGCAACGCAGCGCCGTCGCAGACCCCAATAATCCCCCAGAGGCTCGCCCCTTGGGAAGTGTCCCTGGGGTACCAATCGCTCTCTGTTACGGAAGCGGCCGGAGAGCGGGCCGGCATCGGCTTGGATGGCTCCGAGGACTTCTTTGTCAACGTTCTGTGTCATCTCGCTCCCTGCTGGGTTGGAGAAATGGGATGGAGCGCCGTCAGCTTCACGGATACGCGCCCCATCTCAGGCGGCAGCACGTGGCATTCGGTCGGGCACTCGGACAATGTCAACTACGGCTATCCGGAAGCGGCCGGCAAGTCTCGCAGAGTCAAGGGACATGGCCTCCACGCCCAGTTCGGGTATCGGCTCCAGGCACCTTCACCGAAGAAGAGAACCAGGGCAGCCCTCACGCTGGACGCCTCCGCGGGATACAGGGGCTTCGCCGGCATGAGCCGCACCTCCGGGTATGAGGGCATGTACACGCACGCCGTCAGCGAGCCGGTACATCTCGGGGGCGGACTCTACCTGCAACCGAAGGTGCAGGTCATCCTCCCTATCCGCATGGGCTACTTTGGCTTCCAGGCCGCCTACGAGCAGTACCTCGCGTCCGACGTGAAGAACGGATGGATCGCGGGAGTTGTCGTGGGCTTGGGGGATCCGGAGAGGTGATGCTGGGTCGCTTCTGAAGGATGCAGGAAGCACACGTGGACGGAGTAGGCATCAGGGAACCGCGCTGAATGCCGGTTCTGCCTGTGTTGGAGGAGTTCCAGAAATCGTTTCACCCGCGGCTGCACAGACTGAGCCTTGCCTCGGGAGTCCGCCTGTCGGCGGGAACGAGCTTCTTCACAGGAAAGAATCTGACAGAGGAAGAGGGAAGGAGGTATCACCGATGAGACTGCGATCGTTGGGGATGTGGGCGATGCTTGCGGTTCTCGTGGCGGCCGCTGGCTGCGAGGACGACGAGGGAACGCCTGCGAGCGTGGGCGGGACGTGGAAAGGGCTGCGTGAGCCAAACGGGAACTTGGAGCGCGGTGTGACGCTCATACTCACTCAGAACGGCCCCGCGTTGAACGGTACTTTCATGGCCTCGCCCAACAGCGGCGGCATCGGTGTCGGCGGGACGGTTGAGGGGAACCACCTTGAGCTGTCCGGTTCGGTGGTCAGATTCAACCTTCCAATGACGGAGAAACTGGACCTTACGGTGAACGGCGATACCATGACCGGCGAGGAAACGATAGGATTTGGAAATCCGGGCTCCGAAACGTGGAACCCGCCGATGGCGCTTTCCCTGAATCGGGTTGCCAACTAGAGATCACATGGCGAAGGCGATCCCGACAGGCGGACGAACGGCAAGCCGGACGGCAGTCACGGCATGTGTGCCACACGATCTCGGACGGGCCAGAAGAGGCCCGAAGGCCGTCCATGCGAGCGTTGAACTGAGCAGAAGACGATGCCGCTTGCCGGCGCGCGAAGGCTGTCGTTCGGCTGCGTCACGGCACACGCATGCTCCGCCCAAGGGTCGGAGCAGTGGTGAGCGTGGAGTGGCCCGTCGTTCCGTCTGCTCCAGGCCACAGATCCAGACTGCTCATGGAGGGCGCCTTGTGTTTCTCCTCGCCGGCGGCACCCCGGTTCAGCTACCGTCTTCCCCATATGGGCGCTCCTTCAGGACGGTGCCAGCGGGCGGGTGCCCGCGCCGCCCGAGAAGCGCTTTCCTGTCCACCATGGCGACGTGATCGCGCGGAGGGTCAAGATTCATGAAACTGCGTTTTCTGACGGCGTTGGGAGTTGTCTTCGTGGCCTGTCTCCTTGCGGGATGCGAATCCTCAGATGAATTCGGACATCCCGTGCCGATCAGCGGCGATTCCGAACTGATGGTGTACAACTTGGGGGACGAAGATTTCGGCATCTACTTCGACGGGCAGTACATCGGGAAGGTCATTGCGCACGAAAGCCGGGTCTGGTCGGTTCCGTCCGGAAAGCACGTGATCGCGATCAAGTATCTCGACGGGCAAACCAGCACGACCCAGGCGACACTTGCGCCCGGCCAGCGGGCGACGATGATGAACATGCACTAGTGTAGTGCGTCTAACGCTTCTTTACATTTGGCGATTTTGGCCATGATGGAATCTGCAGAGGCGTTCCAGGTGAAGACCTGAGGACTCTGGTTGTGATTCTCGATGTACTTGGTGATGGCCGCGATAAGTTCGGGGACGTTCTGGAAAGAGCCGCGACGAATGCGTTTGTCGGTGATCTCGCGGAACCAACGTTCGACCATGTTGAGCCACGAACTGGAAGTGGGGATGAAGTGCAAGTGAAAGCGGGGATGCCGTTTCATCCAGGAGGCCACGCGCGGATGCTTGTGAGTGCTGTAGTTGTCGACGATCAGATGCAGGTCCAGGTCACTCGGGGTCTGTTCGTCGATACGCTTGAGAAAGCGGATGAATTCCTGGTGCCGGTGGCGCGGCATGCAGTCCCCGATCACCTTGCCGTCGAGCAAGAGCTTCGGGGTAAGAGCTTCGGGGTTAGGTCTCTAATTAGCTAAATAACGGCTTGCGCGCGGGAACGCTTGTTGCTAGGAATGGGGCATGGCGCGTAAGCTGCGAGTGGAGTATGCGAGATGGAAGAACACCGCCGGGACCTAATTAGCAAATTAGAGACCTAACCCCGAGACCCTAGGCGGCAGGGCCTGGGGCTGGACGGCGTGCATCGCCCTCAACTGGACGAGGGCCTCGTCATAGGCCTTGCGCACATCGACCTGGGCGACCTCGACGTAGCGCATGGTCATCTTGGGGGTGGTGTGTCCCAGCAGTTTCATCAGCGCCGGCACGGGCATGCCGGCGCGTGCCATTTCGGTGGCGAACGTGTGTCGATCAATACCGGAAGATGTGCGCGGTGACCCGCTTCGGAATGCGCGCCCGGCGAGCCGCGACCCGCAGCGCCTTCTGGTACACGGACTCGTGGAGATGATATTGCCGAAGGCGGATCTCTTCCTTCAGCTTTCCGTAGCAGCGTCCTGATTTGCGCAGCCGGGGAAAGCCCAGTACATATCCCCTTGCGCAGGCCCGACTTCCGCCCGCATAGTCAGAACTTGACGAGAACAGAAGAAAAACTGCTCAATAACTTGTTGCCTGGACGCTGCGCGTCCGGGCAATGGGGCGCGGGCTTCACCCCGCCCCATTGGCCAGAAACAAAGCGAAAGGAGAATGGGATGGGAAGACTGTCATTACTTATTGCAGTGGCTTCTGTCGTGTCGTTGTTCGGCACGACATGGGCGGCAGATGAGCAAACCACAGTTCCGCCCCGTCTTGAACTCGACCTCGTTGACGGGTCGCGTATCGTCGGGACTCCCGCTATCTCGACCGTGCCTGTGCAGACCCCTTACGCTAAGATGGACATCCCATTGGCACAGATCCAGACCATCAAGATGGGCGACGACCACGAGACGGTATTCGTTGACCTTCAGAACGGCGACAAACTCACGGGTGTGATGACGCTCGGGCCGGTTGAACTTGCGACGGTGTTCGGGAGGGTGGCGGTCGGCATTGAACACATCCGGAAGTTCGATGTCGTGCTGGGCGGCGGGACAGGTCGGAAAGGCCTGCTTCTGTGGAATCGCCTCGGGTCGGAAAGCGACGTGCGAATCAGCCGCGTGGGCCCGGGCGGCAAGTTGAACGCCGGCCGTTTCGTTGAAGGCCGTTTTGGGAAAGGCATCGAACTGAACATGAATGAACAATACGGCGTGACCTTTCCTGCCGAGATCGTGTCCCAGCCTGACGGATGCGTCGAGTTCTGGGCGAAACTGGTGGACTTTCCCAACGACCTAGCCTGGGGTGCCCGGCCCGGGCTGATCGCAAGCGACGAAGGAAAGGGAGCACAGCTTTTCATGCTCCTTCATTTCAATGGCAACGACGGCCAATCGAATGGAGGGCTGATTGCCGATATACCGGGGCTATCCAACGGTGCAACCGGTCAGTATGGGCAATGGACCTATGCGCGCGCACTGGGCTTGGACAACGCCGGCGAGTGGCACCATTACGCCATGGTGTGGGCCAGTGACGGCATTCCCGGCGTGGACAACGCAAAGCGCACGGTTGCCGCTTACGTCGACGGCAAGCTTAATTCAACCATCTGGCGCGGGGCCGGCGGCAACATCAGACCGGCGCTGCCGGCAACGGCGCGCTTCGGACTGCTGTGGCACCAGGGAATGCAGTCCGGCCGTGTCGTCTACGACAATATCAAGGTGTGGAAGTGCGCCAAGACCGATTTCAGCGACCGACATGATGAGTAGCCTGGCCGACTGGTATGAGCGAGCACAAGGAGACGCAGAGGCCAACAATGCACCCGAGGCGACTCGCAAAAGCTCGCGCCTCAGTGCTGACGTTCGGCCCCGCAGAAAGAGCGGAATCCGCAACCGCAACGAGCCGTGATTGACACGCCGTCAGCATCTGGCTATATTGTGGCCATATGAGATACGAGATCGACTTCGCCGATGAGGCCAACGAGGACTTGGACGCCTACCGGGCATACGACCGGATCGCCATCCTCGATCTCATCGAGAAGCACTTGCGCCACGAACCGACGCGGGAGAGCAAGAGCCGGATCAAGGCACTGCGCGGGCTGTTGCGCCCGCAGTACAGGCTTCGGATCGGCGATATCCGGGTGTTCTACGACGTGCATGAGCCGGTCGTCGAAGTCGTTGCTGTAGTGGACAAGGCGCAAGCAGCGGAATGGCTGGAGCGAGAAGGCATCAAGGCCGAAAGAGAGGACGAACATGAGGACCGCGGCACTCCATGAAGTGAAAGACGACCTGTCGCGTTTTCTGCGGCAGGCAGAGCATGAGGAGATTGTGATCACCCGGCACGGCAAAGCCGCCGGCATCCTGAGGGGATTCGCCTCTGAGGACGACTGGTTTGAGTACCGGTTGGAGAACGATCCGCGGTTCCTCGACCGCGTAGCACGGGCACGGGTCCAACTCCGAGAAGGCCGGCGAACGAGCATCGAAGAGGTCAAGAAGAAGGCCGAACAAGAGGCTCGTGGGTATCGTCGCTAGCGCGCCGAACCCATCATCCGGATGTTCTTTGACGAGCACAATCCTCCGCGCGTCCATGCCGAGTACCAAGGGCAGAAGGCCGTCTTTGACCTGAACGGCAACGTGACGCGTGGCGATCTGTCTTCGCGCACGGCAACACGACTGGTTCGGGAGTGGATCGACCTGCATGTGGCCGAGTTGCGGGCAGACTGGGAGCTGGCTCAGGCGGGAAAGGACGTCCGGAAGATCGCCCCGCTGGAGTGAGGTGCGCTATGTGGAACCTGAACGAAGTGAAGCATATCGAGTACGAATCGGGATACCGCTACTTCATCGAGTTTGATGATGGCGTTCACGCCATCATCGACTTTTCCGACTACCTGCGGCGGGGGCCGGTCTTTGCACCGCTACGCGACATCGAGTTCTTCCGGTCCGCCACGATCGAAGGCGGCACCATCGCATGGCCCAACGGCGCCGACGTCGCACCGGAAACGCTATACGAAAAGTGCGAACAGGCAGGAGCAGGCGACGCTTTGCAGCGCGCCTGACCGTGCAGGCGGGCGTTCGGCGCGGAAGACATGAAGAAGCTAGTCGTCAGAAAGCGATTCATCGTTGCCGCTGTTTTCGCTCTGATTGTGGCTGCTTTGATCTATCTCGACGGGAAGAGGACTCCGCGCAGTTTCCCGGATGTCAGCGGCGGAACACTAATTGTTCCCGTGCGGGTACACCTGTTGCGGTCCCGGGAGTTGCCGGCGGCAAACTGTGAGCTGACCCCGTCGGACGCCACCGGCATCATCGCTCGCGTGAACGAGATTTGGAAACCTGCGCGCATACGCTTGGAACTGGAGTCAGTCCGGGAGGAGAAAGCGAGGAACCCTTCACAGATCACACTCGGCAGAGGCCGGATCAGCATGGAGTCAGTGCGGAATCTTCGACCTCACGCGTCCCTCCAGAGGTCCATGTTCCACGTCTACTATGTCCATCTCTTGTGCGCCAACGGCACATACCTGGGCGTGGATGCGATATTTGTTCGGGACACGCCCGCTTTGCGGCCGGTACCGGGGGGGATCGACACTCCGGTGCCGCGGGTGACCGCGCACGAGTTCGGGCACGCCTTTGGCCTGGTCCTGCCGCATCACCGAGTGGTCACGAACTTGATGGCGGGGGGCACCGCGGGCATTGCGTTGACCCCGACGCAGATCCAAATTGCGCGACAGACTGTTTCGAGGCTTCCATTTGCGCGGCAGGCAAAGGACAAACCGTAGAGCACAGAGTATTGAATCGCCGAACCGCCGGCGGCACCATACGTCACTTCGTGCCGCTGGTACGCCGGGACGTTGGGGCTACCCACACTGAACCCGGAAGGGCCTCCAGATTGAACATCCCTTGCCATCAGCCGGGATGCTGTCGACATTCTGCACGCTACTGCTCACCACGTGGGTGTTCGGCAGCCAAAACAAGAACAGTTCGGGCACGCACAGCGGGACCGAACTGCTTTTTCTAGGGTGAATGATCCGGGTCATGCTTCAAGCGGGCGTTCTCATCAGCGAAGACAGTCGAGGCTTCCTCGAACGAGATCCCATGCTTACCCACGAACGGCTGGTTCGCAACCGTGTCATGCCGGAGCCTTCTCAAGTCGGTCCGCGATCCAGACTTTGATGATGGACTGTCGCGTGACACCAAGCCGCTTGGCCTCCTTGTCCAGGGAACCGATCATCCATTCCGGGAAATCGACATTGACACGTCTCGGCTGTTGGCCCGGCCGCCGGGCCTTGGACAGATCCAGAGCATGACTGACGTCCTCTCCCCGGTCGAATCTCGCATCGAATTCCTTCGCCTTCATAGATATCAACCTCCTTCCGGTGCGCCGGCCTTACGGAGATGATCCGCACGTTGTCGCCGCGATACGTGACCACCGGCGAAGTCAATGCCATGCTTCTCCCGGTTGCTCTCGCTCTTGCGGCCGTCGAACTCGAATCTCATCTGGTATAGAATCTATACCGTGCCATCTGGGGTGTCAACCATTTGTCTCATGCGATCGGGATAGGACCGCCCCTTGCAGAGCGGCCCTCCTACACCACCGTACGTACGGATCACGGCGACAAAGAGCCGATGTGGCTCCGGCGAGTGGCTGAATTCGTCGGGCAGGGCTTTCATGTTCCATGCCTGGGTGGCATGCTCGCCGGCATCGCGCTTGTGGGTCAACACCGCTCCTGACATCCTTCTTCACTCCGCCATCAGCATTCCCGCCGCCAGCCAGCCGATCATGCCCAGCGTCGCGGCCAGCTTCAGAAGAATCACCGCCAGCCGCGCCAGCACGGTCCCGCGCGCGATTGAGGCCGCCTGTTCGGCGTTCCTGAGTCGTCGGGCCTCCACGGCAAAAGCCAGCGCGTAGCTTCCCACGATCATCCCGAGCAGGCTGCCCGCCACCGGCACCGGAATGAGCGTTCCCAGCAGCAGCCCCAGCAAACCGCCCAGGACCGCCGCCGCGGCCGCCAGGCCTGAACCTCCCCGACGCTTCACGCCCCACGCCCCGGCCACCGCCTCGGCCCCTTCGACGAGCAGGGAGATCACGGCAAAAACCGCCACGGTGCCCCAGCCGGGAAAGCCTTCCCGTACAAGCGCGGCCAGCGCCGCCGCGCCGGCCACGAGCCATGTGCCGGATACGGAAAACGCCGACAGGACCACCCCGGCCAGGCACAGCAGGCTCACACCCAGTATCCCCAGCCAGCCAAGCAGCGTGGAGAGAATTCCGGCCGATTCGGTCATGTCGGGACCCGTGATCCTATAGAGAGCAGTTCAGCCGCTTCGTGATCCAAGCGAAAGGACATACCATGAACGAAGACGTTGCGTGCGGGGCGGATGATCTCACGAAAAGCGCCGATAGGCAAGACTGGCAAACGCTGCTGCTGGGCGAAGGAGGGACGTACGAAGTGGCGTGGGACACGGCGGCGGCGGTTACGCCGATGGGCTCGCTGGTGTACTTTCAGCCAAAACAAGAACAGTGCGGGCACGCGCAGCGGGACCGAACTGCTCTTTCCAGGATCAGTCATGCCCCCGGTCTCCGGCCGCGGACAGACGCGCTACCGCCGCGTGGGACCGCTGCATCCTGCCGGTCGGCATTGCTACACGGCCGGTGAACGTGTTACATACGGGGGCATGACCGACGCTTTCCGGCGCATATGGAACGCTGCGCTGGCCGCGGTGGCGACGATTGCCGCCCTGGACGTGCCGGCCCGCCTGGTGCTCGCGCCCGGCGGCGGACCGCCCGCATCCGAGGCGTTGTTCACCTTCTTCTTCGTCGCCGACCTGGCGCGTCGCCTGGCCGAGTCCCTGGGCGCGGCGGCCGGTCCGGCGGATGACGGGCCCGGCCGGCGTGGCCGGCGCATCGCCGTCTGGGCCTGGCTCGCCGTCGACCTGGCGGCGGCGCTTCCGCTGGCATCCCTGTGCGGCATGCCGGGGCTGGGGCTGCTGCGTCTGGCGAAACTGGGCCGCGTGGCGCAGGAAATGGCACGGCAGCGGCACCGGGCGGCGGGCGCCATGCCGGCCCTGCGCTTCGTGTTCTTCGCCTACCGGCTCGTGCTGGCCGCGCACTGGCTTGCCTGCGGGTGGATGATGCTCCGGCCGCCGGAAGCGGGGGCGACGGCGGCCGGCTACCTCGAGGCGCTCTACTGGACCGTGCAGACGCTCTCGACCGTGGGTTACGGCGACGTTGCGCCGTCCAACGCCGCGCAGATGCTGTACGCGGTGATGGTCATGGTCTTCGGCGTGGGCGTGTACGGGTACGTCATCGGCAACGTGGCCGGGCTGCTCACGCGGGTCGACCCGGTGAAAACGCGCCGGCGCGAGACGATGCAAACGCTGGAAGCGTTCATGGCCTACCGCTCGCTGCCCGAGTCCCTGCGGCAGCGCATCCGCGACTACTACGCCTATCTCTGGGACAAGCGCCTGGCCTTCGACGAATCGAGCCTGATTGCCGCCCTGCCGCCCGGCCTGCAGGTCGACGTGGCGCTTTTTCTGAAGCGCGACATCGTGGAGAACGTGCCGCTTTTCGCCGGGGCCGGCGAGGCGTTCATCCGCGAGATCGCGCTGCAGATGAAGCCGGCCGTGTTCATGCCCGGCGACGTGGTCTACCGCAAGGGGGCGGCCAGCCGCGACATGTACTTCATAACGCGCGGCCGGCTCGAGGTCGTTTCCCCCAGCGGCAGCGTCATTGCCGTGCTGAAAGACGGCGACTTCTTCGGGGAGGTCGGACTCGTGCTGGGCGCCCGGCGCAACGCGACGGTCCGGGCGATAACGCACTGCGACCTCTACATGCTGGACCACGATCTGTTCGCGCGGATCGCGGCCCATCACCCCGAGATCGCCGCGCGTCTCACCGAGGAGGCCCGCCGCCGCCAGGCCGAATAAGCCTTGCAATTCCGGGGGCGGGCGGGCATAAAGGGCCCTCCCTGGAAACACGGGCAGGCACGAATTGATGAATACGGAACCACAGCCCGACCCGGAAGACGGCGCGGAGCAGGAAGCCGAGGCGCAGGCCGAGGCCCAGGCCCAGGCCGGGCAGGAGACGCAGGGCGCCCACGACGAACTGGCCCGCCTGCGGGACCTGTGGGCCCGCCACGGCCGTACCGTCGCGCTGGGGACGGCCATTGCGCTTCTTGTCGTCGCAGCCTTCGTCTTTCACCGCCGCAGCGTCGCGGCGGCCGCCGCCACCGCCGGCGAGACGCTGCTGGCTTCGCGCACGCCCGCCGACCTGGAAGTCCTTATCAAGGAACACCGTTCCGCCGGCGTCGTGCCGCTGGCGGTGCTGCGCGCGGCGAAACTCTACTACGATACCGGAGATTTTGGTGCCGCCCAGGCCAAGTACGCCGAATTCCGCGAGAAGTTCCCGGAGCACGACATGTCGGCCGTCGCGGTCATGGGGGAAATCGCGTGCATGGAAGCCCGCGGTCAGGCGCAGGAAGCGCTGACGCGCTACGGCGCCTTCGCCGCCGACAATCCGGCGCATTACCTGGCGCCGCAGGCCATACTCGGGCAGAGCCGCTGCCTGGAGCAGCTCGGTCGGCTGGAAGAGGCCCGGCGGAAGCTGGCGGATTTCGCGGAAGCGCAACCGGATTCCGGCTGGACGCCGCTGATGCGCAGCCAGATCAAGAGTCTGGACCTGAAGATCGCCCGCGAGAAGCAGGCGGCCGCCACGGATTCCGAACCCGCACCCGGAGAGCCGCCCGGCGCCTGAAGCGCCCGCGCGGTGCCGTCATGCGTCCTGTGCCCGCCCCGCTTCGTCTCCGCCTTCGGACTTGTCTTCCGGCTTCTTCGCGGCGGCGCCGGTCTTCTCGTCCGGCCGTTTGCCGGCGCCTTCCTCCCGGCCTTTCCTGAACTCGTTGAGGCTCCTGCCCAGCGCGCGCGCCAGATCGGGCAGCCGTTTTGCCCCGAAGAGCAGCAGCACCACCAGAAGAATCAGCAGGATCTCGGTCGGGCCCATGTTCTGAAGAAACGCCATGCTCATCGTGTCAGCCTCCCGCCCGGCCACGGGCGCGTCCGGCGATTTCCCGCTCGGTTTCGCGTTCCGCGGTGCGCCGCCGCAGCGTTTCGCGCCGGTCGTCCAGTCGTTTGCCGCGGCACAAACCCAGTTCCACTTTTACGCGGCCGCGCCGCAGGACCAGCGCGAGCGGAACCAGCACACAGCCTTTCTGCTCGATCTGCGCGCCCAGCCGGACGATTTCGCGGCGGTGCAAGAGCAGACGCCGCGGCCGCTCCGGCTCGTGGTTGAACCGGTTGCCGTGTTCATACGCCGGAACCGTGACGTTGTACAGGAAGATCTCGCCTTCGCGCGCGCGGGCGAAGCCGCCGGCCAGGCTGGTCTGCCCCGCCCGCATGGATTTGACTTCCGTGCCGCGCAGCTCGATGCCGGCTTCGATGCGTTCCACGATGTGGTAGTCGTGGCGCGCCTTCCGGTTGACGGCAAGTGTCGCCGCCGTTTTCTCGCCGACCGGCGTCATGGAATCCGTTCGCCTCCGGCGGCGGGCCGGCTCCGGCCCGCCGGGGAGGGTGCGGCGGGCATTACATCTCGAGGGGCTCGTTCTCGGGCAGCGTGCCGGTGAAATCGATCTCGGCGATCAGCTTGCCCTCGGCGATTTCGCGCAGCGCCACGTCCAACCTGCTCTCGTCCGGGTGCGACGGGCGGACGTAGGGTCGAAACCCCGCGTTCAGCTGGCGCACGCGCTTGGAGACCATGTTGATCAGGACGGGCACGTTAGGAACGCGTTCCCTGGCGGCGTCCAGCAATTCAACGTTCAAGCCGAATCCTCCCTGGCAAACGAAGCGGGGCGCATAATACCGCGCCCCGCTTCGCCGCGTCAAGCGTCAGTTCCCGGCCCGGGCTTACATCATGTCGCCCATGCCGCCCATGCCGCCTCCGCCGCCCGCCGGCGCCGGCTTCGGCTCTTCGGGAATGTCCGTGACCATGGCCTCGGTGGTCAGCAGCAGGCCCGCGATGCTCGCCGCGTTCTGCAGCGCCGTGCGCGTGACCTTGGCCGGATCAAGAACGCCGTCCTTGACCATGTCCGAGTAGGTCTGCGTCGCCACGTTGAAGCCGCTGTTGCCCTTCGACTTCTTGACCTCCTGCACCACGATGCTTCCTTCCAGTCCGGCGTTGTCCACCAGCTGGCGCAGCGGGATTTCCAGCGACCGCTTCACGATCTGCGCGCCGACCGCCTGGTCGCCCGTACATTCGAGCTTGTCCAGGATCGACTGGCAGCGCACCAGCGCCACGCCGCCGCCCGGCACCACGCCTTCCTCGACCGCCGCGCGCGTGGCGTGCAGCGCGTCCTCGACGCGGGCCTTCTTCTCCTTCATCTCGGTCTCGGTCGCCGCGCCCACGTTGATCACGGCCACGCCGCCCGCGAGCTTGGCCAGCCGCTCCTGCAGCTTCTCGCGGTCGTAGTCCGAGGTCGTTTCGTCGATCTGGCGCTTGATCTGGGCGACGCGGCCCTGGATGTCGGACGCCTTGCCCGCGCCCTCCACGATCGTGGTGTTTTCCTTGTCGATCGTGATGCGCTTGGCCCGGCCCAGGTCGTCGAGCTTGACGTTCTCAAGCTTGATGCCCAGGTCCTCCGTCAGGCACTTGCCGCCGGTCAGGATGGCAATGTCCTCGAGCATGGCCTTGCGGCGGTCGCCGAAGCCCGGCGCCTTGACCGCGCAGCACTGCAGCGTGCCGCGCAGGCGGTTGACGACCAGCGTCGCCAGCGCCTCGCCCTCGACGTCCTCGGCGATGACCAGCAGCGGCCGGCTGGACTTGGCCACGTTCTGCAGCAGCGGCAGCAGGTCCTGCAGGTTCGAGATCTTCTTCTCGTGGATCAGCAGGTGGGCGTCTTCCAGCACGCACTCCATGCTCTCGGTGTTCGTGGCGAAGTAGGGGGACAGGTAGCCCTTGTCGAACTGCATGCCCTCGACCACGTCCAGCGTGGTTTCGATGGTCTTCGCCTCTTCCACCGTGATCGTGCCGTCCTTGCCGACCTTGTCCATGGCATCGGCGATGATGTCGCCGATCATGGTGTCGCCGTTGGCGGAGATCGTCGCGACCTGCGCGATCTCGGTGTGCTCCTTGACTTTCTTGCTCTGCTTGGCGATCGCCTCCACGACGGCCGTGGTGGCCTTGTCGATGCCGCGCTTCAGCTCCATGGGGTTGGCGCCGGCGGTGACATTCTTCAGGCCTTCGCGATAGATCGCCTCGGCCAGGATCGTAGCCGTGGTGGTGCCGTCGCCCGCGTTGTCGCTGGTCTTGGTGGCGACTTCGCGCACCATCTGCGCGCCCATGTTCTCAAACGGGTCGGGCAGGTCGATCTCCTTGGCCACCGTGACGCCGTCCTTCGTGATCGTCGGGGAGCCGAACTTCTTGTCCAGCACCACGTTGCGGCCCGCGGGGCCGAGCGTGACCTTCACGGCCCTGCTCAGCTTCTCCACGCCCGTCAGGATGGCCTGCCGGGCGGCCGCGTCGTACTTCAGTTGCTTGCCTTTGTCTGCCATCGAAACGTCTCCTGTTCTTTGGTGTTACATCCGGAACGCGCCGGACGCGCCTTACTCGATGATCCCCAGGATGTCGTCTTCCCTGACGATCTGGTAGTCCTGGTCGTCGATCTTGACTTCCGTCCCGCCGTACTTGGGCATAAGGACGCGGTCGCCCTTCTTGACATTGAACGGGATAAGCTTGCCGTCGTCATCCCGCTTGCCCGTGCCTATGGCCACGACTTTCCCCTCCTGGGGCTTTTCCTTGGCGGTGTCGGGAATGATGATGCCGCCCTTGCGGACCTCGGCCTCTTCCAGAGGCTTCACCAGAACCCGGTCTCCCAGAGGCTGTATCTTCATGCCTGTCGTCTCCCTCCTTGACTTGCGGGCCGCTTCGGGCGGCCCCGTTTCAGCGTTTGCCCTTGTTCTTGTCCTCGTCCATCATCTCGAAATCGGCGTCTATCACTTCACCTTCGTCCTTCTTCCCACCTCCTCCTTCCTGCGCCTGTTCGCCCGCGCCGGCGGCGGTTTCCGCGGCCTTCCCGCGGGACTTGGCCTCGGCGTAAAGGTCGGCGGACACGGCCTGCATTTCCTTGTTCAACGCCTCCATGCCGGCCTTCATGGCGTCCGTGTCGCCGGACTTGACGTTCGCCTTCAGCTTCTCGACGGCCGCCTCGACCTTCGCCTTCTTGGCCGGGTCGAGCTTCGCCGCCTGCTCCTTCAGCAGCTTCTCGGTCTGGTAGATGACGTTCTCGGCCATGTTCTTGGTCTCGACCGATTCGCGCCGCTTCTGATCCTCGCCGGCGTGCTTCTCCGCCTCGGAGATCATCTCCTTGACTTCCCTGTCGGACAGGCCGCTGGACGCGGTGATGGTGATCTTCTGCTCCTTGCCGGTGCCCAGGTCCTTGGCCGACACGTGCAGAATGCCGTTGGCGTCGATGTCGAAGGTGACTTCGATCTGCGGCATGCCGCGCGGGGCGGGCGGAATCCCGTCGAGGTGGAAACGGCCGATGGACTTGTTGTCGCCGGCCATCTTGCGCTCGCCCTGCAGCACGTGGATCTCGACCGTGGGCTGGCTGTCCGAGGCCGTGCTGAAAATCTCGCTCTTCTTGGTGGGAATCGTGGTGTTGCGCTCGATCAGCGTGGTGAAAACCCCGCCCAGCGTCTCGATGCCCAGCGAAAGCGGCGTCACGTCGAGCAGCAGCACGTCCTTGACCTCGCCCTTGAGGATGCCGGCCTGGATCGCCGCGCCCACGGCCACCACCTCGTCGGGGTTGACGCCCTTGTGCGGCTCCTTCCCAAAAAGCTCCCGCGCCTTGGCCTGCAGCCTGGGCATGCGCGTCTGGCCGCCGACAAGGACCACTTCGTCCACTTCGCTGACCGCCGCGTCGCGCAGGCAGTTGCGGCAGGGACCGATCACCCGCTCAACCAGCGCGTCGGCCAGCTGCTCCAGCCTGGCGCGCGTCAGGGTCACGTTCATGTGCTTCGGCCCGGACGCGTCCGCCGTGATGAAAGGCAGGTTGATGTCGGTCTGCATCGAGCTGGACAGCTCGCACTTGGCCTTCTCCGCCGCTTCCTTGAGGCGCTGCAGCGCCATGGTGTCCTTCTTCAGGTCGATGCCCTGCTCCTTCTTGAACTCGGCGGCCAGCCACTCCATGATGACCTGGTCGATGTCGTCGCCGCCCAGGTGCGTGTCGCCGTTCGTGGCCTTCACCTCGAAAACGCCTTCGCCGATGTCCAGGATCGAAATGTCGAAGGTGCCTCCCCCGTAGTCGAAAACGGCGATCTTCTCGTCCTTCTTCTTGTCCAGCCCGTAGGCCAGCGAAGCCGCCGTGGGCTCGTTGATGATGCGCAGCACTTCCAGCCCCGCGATCTTGCCGGCGTCCTTGGTGGCCTGCCGCTGGCTGTCGTTGAAATAGGCCGGGACGGTGACCACGGCCTGCGTGATCTTCTCGCCAAGATACGCCTCCGCGTCCGCCCTCATCTTCTGCAGAATCATGGAGGAAATCTCCGGCGGCGAATAGGTCTTGCCGCCGACCTTGACGTGGGCATCGCGGTTCTTGGCGCTGATCACCTCGTACGGCACCAGCGTGATTTCATGGGCAACCTCGTCGTACTTGCGCCCCATGAAACGCTTGATGGAGAAAACCGTGTTGCGCGCATTCGTGACGGCCTGCCGCTTCGCCGCCTGCCCGACCAGCCGCTCCCCGTTCTTGGTGAACGCCACAATGGACGGCGTGGTGCGGCCACCTTCGGCATTCGGTACTACAATGGGCTCGCCGCCTTCCATGACCGCCATGCACGAATTCGTCGTGCCCAAGTCTATGCCCAGTACCTTTGACATCTGGTACGTCCTTTCCGAATTGGTCCCTCGGACCGCCACCCGATATGAAAATCCGCCAGCATATGCAGCAATACGCGTGCCAAGGGCTGAATGACCAGGCCTCTATGCCGTCGAACATATTGGGGTGCATGTACTTAGGTCAAGAGGGCTGTCATCCGGCTGACGGCATGGGCGCTTTGGACAAGAGACAAACTGTCCCATCCGGGCCCTTCGGACGGGAAGTGGGACAGTATGTCGCTATCGGGAAAGCTACTTCAGCAGGCGATCGACGTCGGCCTGCACCTCGGCAGCCAGGTCCACGGCCGCACGGGAATAGCGGTCCACGTTCTCCGGCGCTCCGGCGTCAGCGCAGATCAGCGCGGCCCCCAGGTAGAGCCTGCCGCGCGCGCGCGGACGGATGTTCTTGTCATCCAGGACATAGTCCAGGAACTTGACCATCTGGGGCATCGAGACGCCGGTCCAGAACACGTCGCCGGTCTTGAGTTTGACGCTTTTCTCGTCGGCGCCGATCACGTCCACCGCCTGCGCGCCAAAGCCCCACCCCCACGCGAAAGGCCCTGCGTTGAGACGTCCTATCACGTGTTTCTTGACTTCCTCCATGCGCTCGCAGCGATCCAGCAGCTCCGCGGCCGCCTTGCGCCCCGGCTCGGTCTGGAAACCTGCCATCAGGTTGCGGGCCTTTTGTGCCGCTTCGTTGAAACGGTACTCCTTGACGAGCGGTTTCAGCTCCACGGCCATCTCGCGCGCGGCGGCCATCTCCTTCTGCTGCAGCGCGCGGCGCTCGGCCTCCTGACGCCTTTTCTCCGCCGCAAGACGCTGCTGTTCGCGCTGTTCGACCGTCTGCCGCCGCGTCTCCTCCACGGCCTGGCCGGCTTCGCGCAGGCTGTCGATCCCGGCGGTCACGTGCGTCTCTTCGGCGCGCAACCCGGAAACCATGTGCGCAAGCTGCCTGACCTTCTTCTCGGCCACCACCGCCCGCGGCGCGGCCATGATCTCGTCGGCGAGCGCCAGCGCCTTGGAACGCGTCACGCGCGCCCGGGACGCGTATTCCTCCGCCTCCTCCGCGCCGCTCACGATGCGGAGCACCTGCTCACGGAATGCCGCTTCGGGATCGGGCGGCGTCTCCGGCGCGGCCGCCTTTTCCGCGACCTGCTCCTGCTCCGCGCCGGGCTTGGCCCCGGCATCCGGCTGTGTGGCCGGCCGCGGCCCGGCAGGCGCCTTCTCCGGCGCCTTCCCGGCTGTTCCGGATTCGGCGTCGGGCTTCGCCTGCCCCTGCTCTCTCGCGCGGAGACGCTCCAGCTCCTCGCGGGAGAGAATGCCCGGCGGAGGTCCGGCGACCTCGTCCCGCGGCGCAGGTTCCTGCTTCTTCGGTTCCGGGCCCTCCGGGACGGGGATCTTCCCGCGCGAAGCCTTCATGTCGGCCTCGGCGGCCGCCTTCTTCAGAGCGTCCACGCTCTCGCCGGTTACCGTGACGTACGCCTCGCCCGCCGCCGCCTTCAGCGCCGCGCTTTCCCGGCTCCAATCCTCGAGGCGCGCGGACATGGCTTCGACTTCCGCGCGCAGTTGCCCGGTCCGGGCGCGGTACTCGAGCAGCGCGGCCCGTTCCTTGTGCCGCGCGCGCTGGACGACCTTCAGGAACGTGAACACGATCGTCACGCTGAGCACCAGCGCGAACACCGCCTTCACCCAAACCAGGGCATTTTTCACCGCTTCACCCGCCATGTTCCGTCACGGGACGGATAAGGTACTGACGACTTGTCCCATTCGGGCCGGAAACGTCCGTCACTTCCATATCCCCCGCGCTGCCGTCGCGCCAGGTCACGCGCAGCGCGCAACCGGCCGCGGCGGCTTCGGCGACCGACGCCGGGCCGAGGCCGCTGACCTCCGCCCCGCCCGCGACGCCGGCCGGCTCGCCCAGGAGCTTCTCGCGCGGGGCGCCCAGCAGCGCGGCGGCCCGCGCGTTGAGCTCCACAATCCTGCCCGCCGAATCCAAGAGCAGTACGGGGCCGTCTATCCGCTGCATCAACGCGCGCAGCGCCTCCCCGGTCTGCCGCCGGGCCTTCTTCACGGCGGCGTGTTCCATGGCTTTCCGGATGGTCAGGTCCAGAAGCGCGATATTGACCGGCTTCAGAAGGTAGGCGTAGGCGGCCAGGGTCGTGGCGGCGATGGCCGACGACTCGGGCGCGTGCCCCGTGATGACGATGCACTGCGTGTCCGGGCAGACCTTGGCGACCGCGGTCATCACCGCCAGGCCGGGCATGTCTTCCATGATCAGGTCCACGAGCATTACGTCCGGCTGCTCGATCCGGGCGCGCTCTATGGCTTCCCTGCCGCTGGTTACGGCGGCGACGGCGTAGCCCGCCTGCCCAAGCTCATGCGACAGCAGATCGCACACCGACTTTTCGTCGTCCACGATCAGAATGCGTCCTTTCCGGTTCATTCGCGTCCCCTCGCTCACAGTTCCTGCCGCCGCTCCGGACAAGCCTCGCCGCTCCCGCGCGCCGCGGCGGTTTCGGCCGATTCAAGCGCGATCATACATCGCGGCAGCCCCCGGCGCAATACCCAGCGGCTCCGCGTCCTTGACTTCCGGCGCGGAACGCGGCTAGTGTCGGGCGCATTCCGCCGAAATGGGCGGCAAGACGGGGGAGAAGGCCGAGAGGCTGCTAACCCCCCGCGGGAAGGCGGGGCGACATAAGCAGCCGGTTACACCGCAAGCTTGACGCGGAGGAGATCAACCGTCTTCCCATCGCGGAATACGGCGGGCCGATCCGGGTCGTGCGCGTGCGCCGCGAGATGCTCGCCGCGGCAGACGCCCTGCGCCGGGAAAGCCTGCTGGGATTCGACACGGAGACGCGGCCTTCGTTTCGCAAGGGCCAGTCATATCCCACGTCGCTTCTGCAACTGGCGGGCCGGCACGAGGTCTACGTCTTCCAGCTCGGCATTCTGGGCTTGCCCGCGGAACTGCGGGGGCTGCTTTCCGATCCGCGCATGGTCAAGGCGGGCGTGGCGATTCAGCGGGATCTGCGGGAGCTCAGAGCGCTGGCCGACTTTGAACCGCGCCGGTTCGTGGATCTCGGCGCGTGCGCCATGCGCGGCGGCCTGCACCATCACGGGCTGCGCGGGCTGGCCGCCTTGCTGCTCGGCAAACGGATTTCCAAGGGCGCGCGCACGACCAACTGGGCGCGTCCGGATATCCCCGCGAAGGCCCTGCGCTACGCCGCGACCGACGCGTGGGTCTCGCGCCTGATTCACGAGGCGCTCGAACGCGAAGGCCTGATCAGGGAAATCCCGGAAGCATCCGCCGCCGCGCGCCGGTCACGCCGCGCGCGGCTCTGGCGCCACGCCAGGTCCGCCGCCGCCCGGATCTACCGCGCCGCCCGCGGGCCGCGGCATGAGTAGCGGTGCCGGCGGGACGCCCGCGCGGCCGCCGCGCCGTCACTTCCTCTTCGGCGCGGCGTGGATGCAGCGGCCGTGCGCGGCGTGCGCGGCTTCCATCCAGGCCTCGGCAAAGGTCGGATGGCAGTGAATGGTGCGTCCGATTTCTTCGGCCGTCAGCTCCGCCTTGATTGCCGCCGCGGCCTCGGCAATGAGGTCCGTGGCGTGCGCGCCGACGGCGTGCGCGCCCAGAAGCTGATCGGTTTGAGCGTCGACCACCCACTTGACGAACCCCTCCGGTTCGCCCGAGGCCAGGGCCTTGCCCAGACCCGTGAAGGCGAACTTGCCCACCTTCACGGCGCGCCCCTTCCGCCCGGCCTCACCCTCGGTCAAACCCACGCTGCCGATCTCGGGCGACGTGAATATGCAGGCCGGCACCAGGCGATCCGTCTTCTTCCGGCCGCCCAGGCAGATGTTCTCCGCGGCGACGATCCCCTGCGACGTGGCCGCGTGGGCGAGCTGCGTGCTGCCCGCGGTCACGTCGCCGACCGCGTAGACCGTGGCCAGGGCCGTGCGCCCGCCTTCGTCCGTCGCGATGAACCCACGCTCGTTCGTTTCCAGCCCGATCCGCTTCAGCTCCAGGCCTTCGGTCAGGGGCAGCCGTCCCACCGACACGAGCATCATCTCCGCCTGCACGGTCCGGTCGCCGGCCGTGCCCCGTACGCCGTCCCTGTCCGCCGCGATGTCCTTCAGGGCCGCGCCGGCAAGGATCTCGATGCCCAGGCTGGCGGTCATGTGGCGCTTGACCTCGCGGCGCACGTCGGCGTCGAGCATGATCAGGATATCCTCCAGCAGCTCCACGACGGTCACGCGCGTTCCGAGCTGCGCGGCCAGGCACGCGAATTCGCACCCGATCACCCCTCCGCCCAGCACGATCAGGGCGGCCGGCAGCTTCTTGAGATCCAGGAACGCGCGGCTCTCCACGATGCGCGGGTGCCGCGGGATGAAGCCCGGCATGGCCGAGACGGAGCCCGTGGCAATGATCGTGTTCGCCGTTTCGACGGTCCGCTTTTCGCCCCGGCCCGCCGGCTTCACGGCGACGCGGTTGCGGCTCTCGAAAGAGGCCGTTCCCGCCAGGGCCGTGACGCCGTTGGCCTTCAGCAGCTGGCCCACGCCGCCGGTCAGCCGGGCCACGACCTCGTCCTTGCGCTTCGCCATGGCCGCGTAGTCGAAACCGACGTCCGCCGCGCTGAGGCCCAGCGCGCCGCAGTGTTTCATGCGCCAGTACTGCTCCGCCGACGCGATCAGCGCCTTGGTGGGAATGCAGCCCCAGTTCAGGCACGTGCCGCCGACGGCTTCCTTCTCGACCACGGCGACCCTGGCGCCGGTCTGTGCCGCCCGGATCGCCGCCGGGTATCCGCCGGGGCCTGCCCCGATCACGACTACGTCAAACTTTTCCATAGCTCCATATCCTCCAGTTTCCCTTTCACGGCGTTGGCAAAGGCCGCGCCCAGCGCGCCGTCCACGATGCGGTGGTCCGTGGAAAGGGTCATGCGCATCAGCGACCGAACGACCACCTTGCCGCCGCGCGCCACGGGCGTTTCGCGCGTCGAGGAGACCGCCAGGATGGCGGCCTCGCCCGGATTGATGATGGCGTGGAAGTCGTCCACGTCCAGCATGCCCATGTTCGACACGGTGAACGTGCTGCCGGTCATCTCGTCGGGCAGCAGCTTGCCTTCCCGCGCCTTCGCCGTAAGCGCGCGGGCCCGGTCGCGCAGCTCTTCGAGGCTCAGGTCGCCGGCGTTGCGGATCACGGGCACCACCAGCCCGTTCTCGACGCTGACGGCCACGCCCAGGTCCACGCTGCCGTACCAGCGCACGGTCGTGCCGTCGCACACGCTGTTCACCGCGGGGAACTCCTGCAGCGACATCACGACCGCTTCGAGGATGAAGTCCGTCACGGTGAAGGATTTGCCCCGGGCCTTCAGCTCCTGCCGGTAGGCCAGCAGATCGGTCATGTCCGCGCTGACGGTCACGTAGAAGTGCGGCGTGCCGGCGAAGCTTTCGGTCAGGCGCCGCGCGATGACCTGGCGCATGCGGCTGAGCGGCCTGGGCCGTTCGGCCAGGCTGCGCTGGACGTCGTGCACCATGATACGGCCGCCCGCGCCGGTCCCGCGCACGGTCAGGATGTCCACGCCTTCCTTAGCCGCCAGCCGCCTGGCCGCCGGCGAGACGCGCAGCGAGGCGTAGCCTTGCGCCTCAAGATAGGCCTCGACGTCCCTGCGCACGATGCGTCCCCGCGGGCCGCTGCCGGTGATGCGCGCCGGGGCGATGACGCAGCTCCGGGCGAGGGCCCGCGCGCGCGGGGAGATCAGAAGACGTGAGGGGGGTGGAGGGGTCGGGGGTGGAGGGGTGGGGGGTGGAAGGTGGAGGGCGGAAGGCGGAGGCGCGGGACGACGGCCGGTTTCGGCCGGAAGCGGGGCTCTCGCCGCCGGCGCGGGGGCGGGCTTCTGCTCGGCGGCGGGGGCAGCCGGGGCGGGCGGCGCGGCCGGGGCCGGGGGCGGCGCCCCTTCGGGCGCCTGCTCGCCCGCCTTGCCCACGTAGGCCACCACCGACGACACCGGCGCCGGCACGTTCTCGCCCACCAGGATCTTCAGCAGGACCCCGTCGTAGAAGCTTTCCGCTTCCAGCACCGCCTTGTCGGTTTCAACCTCGAAGAGGACCTCGCCCTTCTTCACGGAATCGCCGACCTTCTTGTGCCACTTGACGATGGTCGCTTCTTCCACCGTCTGACCGAACTTCGGCAATACAACTGCCTGTGCCATGTCTCTGCTCCTCAGGTGGCGGTTACAGGATGCTCACGGCCGCGTCGGCAATGTCCGCGGCGTCCGGCAGGAACGCCTTTTCCAGCACGTGCGACTGCGGCGCGATGCCGTTGCGCGCGCCGACGCGCACGATCGGCGCATCCAGGTAGTCGAACGCCTGCTCCTGGATGACCGAAACGATATCGCCCATGTAGCTGCCGATCGTGATGGCCTGGCTTGCGATCACGCAGCGGCCGGTCTTCCGGACCGAATCGACGATCGTCGCGGCGTCGAGCGGCACGAGCGAACGGATATCCACGACCTCCACTTCGACGCCTTTGCTCTCCTTGAGCATTGCCGCGGCCTTGAGCGCGTCGTGCACCGCCGGTCCCCACGTCACGATCGTGAGGTCCTTGCCCTGGCGCTTCACGTCCGCCAGGCCGAAGGGGATGAGGTACTCCTCCGCGGGAACGACGCCCTTGATGTTGTAGAGCAGTTGCGACTCCACGAACATCACGGGATTGTTGTCGCGGATGGCCGTCTTGAGCAGCCCCTTGGCGTCGTACGGCGTGGCGGGATACGCCACGATCAGGCCCGGAATGTGCGTGAACACCGATTCCAGCGTCTGGGAATGCTGTCCGCCGTAGCCTTTGCCGCCGCCCACGGAGGCGCGGTAGACCAGCGGGATTTCCACGCTGGCGCCGGACATGTAATGCCATTTCGCCGCCTGGTTGCTGATCTGGTCGGAGGCCATCAGCGCGAAGTCCATGTACATCAGCTCGGCCACCGGCCGCAGTCCGGCCATGGCCGCGCCCACGGCCGCGCCGCACAGCGCGGCCTCGGAGATGGGCGTGTTGAACACGCGCCGCCGCCCGAAGGACTCCAGCAGGCCCTTGGTGACCTTGAAGGCGCCGCCGTAGTCGGCCACGTCCTCGCCGTAGAAGATCACGCGGCTGTCGCGCTTCATTTCCTCGAAAAGCGCCTCCTTCAGGGCGTCCTTGTAGGTGAGCTCGCCGTTCGGGGTGCGCTTGATTTCGGGATCCTTGAGCACGACCGCGCGCGCGCGCTCTTCGGGCACGGTGTCCGCCGCGGTGTCGGTGTACATGTACTTGATCACATCCGCCGGGTCGGGGTCGGGGGACTTGACCGCCGCGGCCGCGGCGCGGGCGTTCCGCCCGGCGACCCGTTTCTGCAGCGCGCGCAGCTTCGCGGGGGTCAGCACGCCGGCGTCCAGGAGCTGCCGCGTGTAGCCTTCGATGGCGTCCACGGCTTTCCAGGCGGCTTCCTCTTCGCGCGTGCGGTATTCGTTCCGCGGGTCGCTCAGGGAATGCCCGTAGTAGCGGTAGGTGTCCAGCTCCAGCAGGTAGGGACCCTTGCCCTGCCGGCAGCCTTCGGCGGCGCGCCTGACCGCGTCGCGCACGGCGAGCACGTCCATGCCGTTCACGACCTCGGCGTGCATGTTGTTGTCCGCGAAACCCGCGGCCCGCCGCGCCATGAACTCCACGCCCATGACCTCGTCGTCGGCCCGGCCGGTCATGCCGTAGTGGTTGTTCAGGATCAGGTAGATGATGGGCAGGCCGAAGGGCTTGTTCCTGGCCAGCCTGTTCGTGAACTGCCCCATGGCGGCCCAGTTCAGGGATTCCAGGACCACGCCGTTGGCGTAGGCGCCGTCGCCGGCGAAGCAGCACGTGACCTTGCCGTCCTCCAGGTAGCGCGCGGCCGTGGCCGCGCCGGTGGCGATGGGCACGCCGCCGCCCACGATGGCGTTGGCGCCCAGGTGCCCCACGCGGAAGTCGGCGATGTGCATTCCGCCGCCGCGCCCCTTGCAGTAGCCGTCTTCCTTGCCGAAGAGCTCGGCGATGGTGCGGTAGACGTGATCTTCGAGCGCCGCCTCCAGCAGCCTGGCGCGGGACGTGTCCGCGCAGCCCGGAACGCGGGCGCGCAGCTCGCCGGCGCTCATGGCGCGTATGGCCGCGCAGCCCTTGGCGACGCTGTCGCCGTGACCGCGATGGGTGGAGGTTATGTAGTCGCGCGGCGCGATGCCGTAGCAGGCCCCGGCCGAAACGGCTTCCTGGCCGATCGAAACATGGGTGGGGCCGCGGTAGTCGTAGCCGGCGCAGGACTCGTAGGCGCCGGACCGCAGCTTGATGATCATGTCTTCGAATTCGCGGATGATCAGCATGTCCTCGAGGATGTCGATCGCTTCCTGCTTCCCGATCGTGCCCTTCTGGAGCTCCTTTTTCAGGTTTCCCTTGTACGCGTAGGCCGGTATTGTCCCGCACTCGATCGTGCGCGGCTCAAAATCCGGCCGCATGTCGCTGCGCTCGTTCTCCGTCTGCATCTTCTCCTCCTGCTTGGGTCAAACGGCCGGAAACCGGCCTCTTACGCCGTCACCACCTTGACGCCCTTCTTGCGCAACCGCGCCACCTCCCCGCGGTCGGCGCCGGAATCGGTGATCAGCACGTCCACCTTGTCCAGCGCCCCGACTTTCACGAAGGAAACCGCCCCGATCTTGCTGCCGTCCGCCAGCAGAACCACGCGCCGCGCGTTGGCCATGACCGTCTCCTTGGTCAGGGCCTCGCGCGCGTCCGTGGTGGTCATGCCGTCGGCCGCCGTCAATCCGATCGTGCCCATGAAAGCCGTGTCGAACCGGAGCTGCTCCAGCAGGGGCCGGCTGAGCGCCCCCACGAAAGTCTGGCTCAGTCGCCGCAGCTCGCCGCCGGCCATGATCACGCGCGGGCCCACGCCCGCGAACAGCGCGGCCACGCGCAGCGAATTGGTCACCGCCGTCAGGCCGCTGTAGCCGGTAAGCAGCCGCGCCAGCGCCAGCACCGTGCTGCCGCCGTCCAGGAACACCGAGTCGCCCTGCTTCACCAGCTTCAGCGCCGCTTCGGCGATGCGCTGCTTTTCCCGGGCGGCGATGGCGGTCTTGTCGTCGAAGAGCGGCTCGTCCAGGCGCCCCTCGACGCACACCGCGCCGCCGTGCACCCGCCGTACCTGCCCGCGCCGGTTCAGCGCCTCCAGGTCGCGGCGCACCGTGGCGCCGGACACGCCCAGGCGCGCGCGCAGTTCCTCCACGCTGACCACCCCGCGCTCGCGGAGCACGCCGCGTACGCGCTCCTGCCTGCCCGCCGCCAGCCCCGCGTTCACTGTTCCGGACATGCGCGCCTTTTCCTGATCGTTTTGCGCGTTTATACTCAATAGTGATCATTGAGGCAAGCGGAAATTCCGGGACAGGGTCAGACCGCGAAAATAGAAATTACCCTTCCGCGCGCTCAACGAGCGGCTGGCAACCGTCACCGTCTGTCCGCTCACCAGCCAGTTGCATCCCACCTGGCGCTCGCGCTTGCAGGTGAAATGCGGCGGGCGGACCGCCGACATTGCCGTGGACCAGATCCGGACGATACATCGGCGTTTACGTAGGTGAAGCAGGATATGAAGAGCGCCAGCGCCAACCCGACGACTATCGCCCGACGACTCATGGAAGCCTCGCGTTATCTAGAGCGCATGGTCTTCATCTTTCGCGCCGAACGGCGGCGGTGTGGGGCGGCGCGAAGCGACGTACCCGCGACCGCTTGGTTCGCCGCCTTGTGTTCCCCCGTATCAGTGGGCGTGGCGGAGTTGGGCCTTGGCGACGCCTACCAGGGACCTGAGCGCAGCATTGACTGATCCTTCGTCAGGAAAGTACCGCGCCACGTCCGGGGAGAGCAGAACGAGGTTCGTTCCCTCCCGAAAACGCTTCGCGTACTTTCCCCGCACGCCGCCCTTCAACAGGGAAAGATCGTACTCAGGCCGCAGTTCATCGTTCCTGTCGCTGTCATTGACCTTCTTCATACTGCCTTCGTTCCTGTGGGGTTGTCTTTCTCGCGCTGATGATCCGAACCTTGTCGCCTCGGTCCGTGTGCGACACCATCAGGATGCGCCCGGTTCGCGACATTCCCACCGTGATGAAACGGTGTTCCGCTGCCGACTTCTTGATCTTCGCTACGTCGTGCTTCCACCAACCGGCGGCAAGCAGGCGGCTCTGAAGCAGGGAGCCGTGCGATGGGTTGAAGTCCTTCGAGAACTTGACTTGTAGCGAGACGGCCTTCCGATGCCGCGCGTCTGTCACCAGCAGGTCTACGCCGGTGTCCTTGGATGGAACCCACACGTTTCACCGGGGATAGTTGTGCTCGATGTATTCGCCAACCAGGTACTCGCCTGCGTGGACTGTGAAAAGTGGTCTCATTATCTCCTTTCACCGAATAGCCGTCTTCGGACACTCATGGTTTGCGTCAAGACCGTCTTGCATACCCATGCAACACGCGTGGATGACGATGCATGAATGCGGTCGAACTCCAGGCCCGTGTTCTTCTCGCTATCCCACTCGGCTCGGAGCTGAGGCGCGACTTCGGATAAGGGTCTCCTTTTCATCTTCTCTCAAGTCGAACGGTGGCACTGAGGTGCGCGGGCACCGCGTCGCCAGCATGGGCTGGTGGCACTGAGGTGCGCGGGCACCGCGTCGCCAGCATGGGCTGGTTCGGTGCCGTCACCTTGTGGAAGGGATGCCGAGGTCCTTGCAGATCTTCCGGGCGAGGTTGTCATTGACCTCGGTGTGGCGGGGAACAGAGGAGCGGTGATTCTGAACGGGGTTGCCCCACCACGAATGACTCCCCCCCTCGCGGATGAACACGCACCGATGCTCACGCAGATGCTTGAGCAACTCCGTGCGCTTCATACCGTGACCAGTTCTTCCGTGTAGTCGGGCGCGGCCGCGCGGAGTGCGTCCTCTCGATTGAGTTCCAAGGCCTCCGCCAGGGTCGTGCGGAGGCTGGAGAGCAAGGACTCCCGGGTTCTTTCCTGGCAGTTGACGCCGGGCACCTCCTCAATCCACCCGATCCACCAACCGCCATTCTGCTTCGTCACCGCCGTGTACGTATTGGCCATATTCGGTCACCTCCGACACCAGGGTATCATTTCCGTATCTCCCTTGTCCATGCACCGAACGTTCAGGGTGTGGGTTGAGACGACCGCGCAGCGGGCGGCGAATACCCACCACCATGTGCTTGTGCAGTGCTCAGTCTTTCGTCTTTCGCACTGATCCTATGGGAAGAGCCGCAAAGGTGCGAAATCGACATTGCCAAACAGCTCTGGATGGTGGTGTCCGGCGGGCGATGGCGGAAACTGCAACACCTGGTTGGCAGCCTTCACCCGTGATCAGCAGCGGCAGAAAAGTTCTCACTTTCATGTGTCCTCCTGCTGCACCCTTTCAGTTGGCCTTTTCAATTTCGCAGATCCGCTTCTTGCCGTTGTCCAGAACCCACAGACTTCTGCCGTCCCAAGCTATCCCCGTCGTATCCTCGCCAAACGGCTTGTCGCCCCAATCGAGCAGTTGACCGTGCGCATCCATGCCGCTGCGCGCGATCATCGGCGAGAAGCCGTCAATATGCCAGACCGTGTTCCCCGCCCCCGCCATGTCAACGACGGAACACCCGCCAAGCAGACGAGGGTATGGAACCACGCTCGAACCCTCGGGCAGGGATACGACGAAGGGCTGTCCGGACCCGTCGGCCGGGCTGAAGTACGCGCACCAGTATTCGTTCCGCCTCGTGGCCAGCCAGTCTTCTCCCTTCTCCAGTGCCGTGAGCATGTCCCGGATTTCCGCATCCCACTCGGGGCCACACAAGAAGCCCTGGCAGGCGGCCGCGACCATTCCCCGGTGCTGGCGAACGACGGCCGGCGCCTCCTTCATGGCGTCCCATGGGGCCCCAAGACCGTATGTTCTGGCGATCGCGCGCTCACGCGACCAGAGCCACAGCAGACTGGCTGTGCTGCCCGAGCAAGATGAGGCCCTCGTGATGGGTTTGCCGTCAATCGCCAGCTCGATCCGCGTATCCGGCTCGGAAGCCATGTCCTCGGGCTGGCGAAACCGGGCACAGGGACGTCCGGATGCATCAACGGTCAGGCGGTTTTCCGCGATTACTTTTGCCCGGCCTTCAGGCGTATCGCCCTTCGACGCAACGACGGCGGCCGTCCGTCCTTCATATTCCCGGCCGGCGACCAGAAGGATGTCTTTGTTCCCCGTCTCGGGATCGACGGTCATTCATACCGCGAAGGCCACCGGCGGACCGGCCTCCCGTGAAAGCCGGAGCCGGTGCATCCGGTCGGAGTGCATGAAGGTGCCAAGGGCCTGATACCATGCCACAAGATAGGTCTGCTGCTCGCGGGCGCTGTCCGCATCGTCCACGAACATCTGAAACCCGATCTCCCGTCCCTCCGTCGGTGTGATATCCAATGACGCCCACGGCAGCAGGATTTCCACGCGGCATCCTTCGTCGGTAGCAGCGCGTGCCGCCTCGATCTCAGCCGGTATGCGCCGCAGGTTGCCGGTCTTGCGATAATCGTACAGGTGCCATCGGAGTTCGGGGTGCTTCGGGTCCATCCCCGGGGCAATCACCCACTGGCACATGTCTGCTGCCCCGGGCTGCGGGGCCAGAAACAGCTCGATGGCATCGTGCCTGAAGAGACTGTCTTTCTCGGCATGCTCGAGCCAGACGTCGTCCGCCATGGACACGAGCAGAAGCAAACCTCGGACATCCCAGGCCAGGCGCGCGCGCACGTTGTGGTCGTGGGCGGGCTTCAACTCCCCGCCGACCGGTATGAGCAGCTCGATTCGAAATCCTTGCTCGCCCCAGTCGTCGGCCTTCCCGTCGATGACGACGCCATTCATCCGTGGGATGGCAAACACCGGGCTCTCCTCAGCGCCCATCGCGTTCATGGTAAACAGGATCGTGGCAACTGCACCGGCAAACACGCTACTCAGTCTACTCATGTTGACATCATCCTTTCCTTATACATGCCGAGCGGGCGCCTGAGCCTCGCCGGTGGAGCGCAGCGGAACCGGCGTAGCGCTCCAGGCCGATGTTCGGCGCCCTCATCGACCGAGAATGGCGTCAATCCCGTTGAGGACGGCCGTCACATGCCGAGGATCCAGCTTCCCGACTCGCTCTGTGAGTTGGCTCCGATCCAAGGCAACGATCAAGGACACATTCGCAACGGAGTCCTTCGGGAGACCGGTTGCCGACGACTTCAGCAGCACATTGCCGGGAGCTGAGGCCCATTTGATGTTGCTTGTGAGGGGGACGCAGACGACCGTCCCGATTCGGCTTCGGTTGATGGCATCACACTGAACCACCAAGACCGGACGCCTGAAACCGGGGCCTGAGCCTGTGGGCTCGTCCAGTTCAGCCCAGCACACGTCGCCTTGACCGACTACCATTCGACACGCCGCAACGTCTGCCGTGCGGCCCTCCGGGTGAATTCGTCAGGTTCTGTCCCCGCATCCTCCAGAACTCTGTTCATGGCGGCCGTGATTTTGTCGTCCTCGTGCTGAACGACGAAGTCGGCCAGGGCTCGCGCGTACAACTGACTGCGCGATGTGTGCAGGCGGCGAGCAAGACGCTCTCCCTGCTCGAATACGTCATCTGGAATGGACACTGCAACTTTCATACCCCCAGTATTACCGCCAGACGTGATGGCGTCAACTCGTTTTCCTGACGCCGGTGCCCTCGGTCTACTTCGGTGGAAGACTGCCTGCATCGTGTGCGCCGACCGCCTGCGCGCAGTCGGCAGCGACCTCCGCTTGGATTCCCAGTTCCTCGGGCAACGGGAACCGCACGGCCTTCGCATGGCTCCCCCATTGGAAGCCTGGCGGCACGCGGTAGACCGTGCGGAAACGACGGACCGCCCGGCCGTCTTCGGGGACAATCTCGACCACGGCGCCGTACCGCCCCACGGTCTTGGCGTACTGGACCCGCTCATAGTTCTTGTCGTACCACGTCACCCGGATCGAGTAGGGACCAATCAGATCCTCGACAAAGCCCGGGTCTTCCAGCCGGCAAGGAGGAAAAGCCTCTGTGTCGAAAACCGCGGGCGAGAAGACGGGGCTCACGTCCAGCAGCGCCTTGAGGCGAAGCCTGCCGATATCGCCCGGCATCCGCACCGCCGCAATCCGAATCGGTCATCCACACTTGCACGGCAATCTCGCGCCCCATCTCCGGCGTGATTCCCAGATTGCTCCACGGCAGCAGTACCTCCAGGACGTAGCCACCTGCAGTGGCCTTGCCGGCGGCCGTCAGTTCCAGGGGTGGCAGTGTGGCCTTGTCGGCGCGATAGTCGTGGATGTCTGCTACGTACGGATAGGGACGACCTCCGTGTCGTCCGTCTTGTGAAAGCGGCCAAAATGCGAATAGCTGAGGGGCAAGCAGAACGGCAACGCGCTCTCCGCGTGCTCGTACACGCCGCTCACCCCATGTTCACAGTCCTGTCAGCCGGCAATCATGCCTGCAGGGTCTTCACGGCGTAGCGCGTGACAATGTCATCACCGGTGACCAGGACCAGCCCCTCAACGCGAGCTTGGGCCACCAGCAGCCGATCGAAGGGATCGCGGTGCAGGTCCGGAAGTGAACCGACATCCAGCGCATGTTCCCATGTTACGGACAACCTGCGAAAGGGCTCCCCAAGCACAAGCTCGGACCAGTTCTCCGGTATCTCCAGTTTGCCGAGACTCCGCTTGATCGTGATCTCCCAAGCTGTGACAGCACTCACGTACACGATACTTCGCGGCGCGGCAATGGCGTCACGCGCCTCCGCTCCGAGGCGCGGCGCGTCATCCAGCCACCACAACAGGACATTGGTGTCGAGCAGCAGTTTCACGGATTCACCATGCCAAGCGCAGCCGCCATGTCGGGAGGTAGTTCGTCAAAATCGGCGGCCATACGGATCTTGCCGCGCATGAGGCCGGGATGCCGTCGCTGCTGATCAGCATGATAGGGTTCCAGAATAGCGATAGGCTTGCCGGCTCGAGCCAGAACAATTTCCTCGCCCCGGCTGACCCGATCGAGCAGCATCGAGAGATGCGCCTTCGCTTCAGTCACAGTGGTAACAACCATATTCGCCTCCAATCGGACCTGGTCTGACCAGGTCATTAAGGAAAGTACAGCATGGATGCCCGTATGTCAACATCGAGGACTTCGCTTCACCTTCTACCGGAAGCGCAGGAATCAATCCACAACCCCGGATTGCGCGCGAGCAGGTCCTTCCAGTACTGAAGATACCCCTGCACGTAGAGGTTCTCGGTAATCCCCTGGCGGTCCGCCGCCTCGCCATTGCGCCAGAACGCCAGTGGGGCGAAGTTGAAATCCTGGCGGTAGATCTTGATCCCGTTTTCCCGGATCTGCCGGCAGACGTGGTCGGTGATCCATTTCCGGCATTTCGGCTCGCCCAGGTTCAGCAGGCGACTGGAGTCCGTCCCGTTCTTCAGCAGCCGTTCCGGATGCTCCTGATCGAGCTTGGAACCCGCAAACACGCGCTCCGGCTCAAACCAGACCAGGAGGTCGGCGCCCGCCTCTTCGACTTGGCCGGCAAAAGCAGCGACATCGAACTCCTTGACGGCGGTGTAGTAATCCTTCTTACTGCCGTCGGCATTCACGCTCTGACTGCTCCAACAGCAGAACAAGCCGTAGCCCGCGTCCTTGAACCAGTCTGTACGCGCACCCTCGCCGGCATGAGCAAATGCGCTCGCCCCGATTGTCGCCATAATGATTATCCTCTTGATTGCCTGCTTCATTTCTGTGCCTCCTAATACCGTCTTCTGTTCCCGATTGCCCCGTTACACGCGGTGGGCCGGGCGCTCCGCGCACGGCCTATCCGAACTCACGCCCCATTCTCCACAAGCACTGCGAAGCGCCAGTGCGGACACGGAATGCGGAGTTCGCAGGAACCGCCGGTCTCGGTTGTCAGCGCATGCTCTTCGCCGGAGATCAGATCCGTACGCATCTGGCGATCCTCCAAGAAACACCGGGCAGGCTGATTCCATTCCGCCCGACCATCCGGCCATCCTATTCGGCACCGAAAACGGACCCCGCCAGCCAGTAGCCAGCGCAACGCTGACGACTGGCTGGCGGGTAACATAAACGTTATGTATGGCAACACGAAATAAAAGAAACTCCCCGTCACTTCCCCGTCCTCACGAAGCGCACGATCACAATGCCGGAACCGCCTTTACCTCCGCGACCTCCTCACTGCTCAGGGCGCGGGCATATATCCTGAAATCGTCCAGCGCGCCGTTGAAGAACCGCCCTTCGGAAAACCATGAACATGCAACACCCAACATGCAACATGCAAGTGACGCCGGAGCGTGTTCAAACTTGAATGTTGTGTGTTGCGTGTTGCATGTTTCTCATGCTCCCTTCCATCCGGCCAGCGGCACGACTGATCTGCGAAACTTTGTCGCGAGCTTTGTCGCGAGCTTTGTCGAAAGACACTGCTGGGCAAATGGATACGTTGACAAAGCTCGCGACAAAGATTGAAACTCGTTTCTCATGGCTTGTTCCATCTGGCGACTTTGCGCCGGCGGCACGACTGAAACCTGAAACCGGCGCTTGCAGGGATTCTGCAAGCGCCTCTCCTTTCAGAGCGCGGATGCCGTTTCGATTCTGCATTCCGTCTGGGGGTCGAAAAAGTGAGCTTTGCCGATAAAGACGTTGGCCATGGGACCTCTTGCAGTTTTCAGTGTTCAATCATTTCATCGTCGGCAACACAATCCCCTTCAGGATCACCTTCTGGCAGAACAGAAACACCAACAGGACGGGGATCGAATTCACGACAAACGCCGCCATGACCGTGTAGGGCGCGGCGGCGGTTTGCGAGAACTGGTACGTCCAGACGGCGATAGTCCAGATCTTCGGGTCCTGGCAAACCACGATGGCCCATTCCCAGCCGTTGTAGGCGGCAATGAACGAACCCAGCACGCTCACCGCCAGGATGGGCTTGACCAGCGGCAGCGCGACATGGAGGAAGATGCGCGGCTCGGACGCGCCGTCGATCGTTGCGGCCTCGAACAGCTCCTGCGGCAGCGAATCGAAAAAGCCTTTGAGCATGAAGATGGACATGCCGCTGGCCGCGCCGGGCAGCACCAGCGCGGCGAAGGTGTTCAGGAGGCCCAGATCGCGCAGCAGCAGGAACCCGGGGATGGCCGCCACGGCGGCCGGGAAGGCGCTGGTCGCCAGGCAGAAGACGATAATCTTCTCGGTTTGCCGCAGACGGAAGCGGCTGAGCGCATACCCGGCCAGCGGATTGACGGTCAGGTTGATCAGGATCGACAGGATCACCAGGATCGCCGTGTTCATCACCGCCCGGCCCCGGAGGAACAGGTAGTCGAAGACAGCCCGGTATCCGCCGCTGACCTGATCCCACACCAACGCCCATTCGTGATGATGAAACGTGACGAGTGCGGCCTCACGGAAGGGCAGCCTCAACTCCTCGATGGCACTCAGCGCGAGTCCATAGGCCTGGTTGACCCCGGCCAGCGTCTTGTGCCTGGTCAGCGCCAATTCCTGGAAGCCGATTTCCGGCAGCGTGTCGCGCAGCCGCCACTCGGAATCCGGAACATGGGCCGTGACAAAATCCATCCAGACTCCGGCCAGCGGCGCCGGGGGCACCGCGCCGGTCAATTCAACGGCCGCCCAGGATTCCTGGTCGCGCCACGCCGGGCTCCCCTCGCGCATCAGGCGGTTCATATAGCCGACATTGCGGAAGCGCTCCTCCAGGAAGCGGGCAAAGGCGGCGCGCTGTTCCGGCGTAACCGTGAAGGCGATGTGCCGCAACGGGAAGCGTTCGCGAAGGAACTTCTTCCAGACGCGCCGCACATCTTCCGGGGCGTTGGCGGGCACGGGAAACGGCAGCGCATGAAGCCGGCGATAGTCAGACACCCCCAGCTCCTTGCCGGCGAATTCCTCCCACACATGGGCAAGCCCGGCCGGCCGGAGGAAGCCGGCGGTGGCGTCGGGATGCCGGAGGAAGGGCGTATGGCGTCCGTCGCGGTATTCCCGCCGGAAATCCAGAAGATCGCGGTACCGGACGTCCGCAAGGGGGACATAGGCGCGCTGGTCAATGGGCTCCCCGCTCCACTCGCCGGCGTCAACTTTCGCGAAGGTATCGATGGAGATTTCCCACGCCCGGTTGAGCGCGTCGAGCGTTCCGTATTGGCGGCGCAGGAAGGCACCCACATACCGCGGATCATAGGCCAGCACCGTCTCGCGAAGGTCACAGGCCTTGACATAGTCGCCGTAGTCGCGGGCCAGCGTTCGGTAGTGCGCCAGGGTGGCCGGGTTGTTGAGCGTGTCGAGTTCAACGGCGGCCCAGGCGGCGCTCTCGCGGCGGGTATCCCCGATCTGGCTCCAGTTCTGCCAATCGGCGGGCAGCGAGGGAAACGCGCTGCGAAGCTGGCGGATCGAACCACGATGGCTGGGCGGGAAGTAGCCGCAGAGCACCCGTAGCAAGCGGTCGGAACGGTTGACCAGGAAACCGGGCAGCGGACTGCGCCGGTCGTAGTCGAACGCGTTCGACACCGATCCGGTCAGCATGATGCCGAAGGGGATGATCATGCTCAGGCCGCCGGCGATCAAGCCGGTGTAGATCAGCGCGAGCGCGAACCGCCCTTTCGCTGACTTACGTTCCACGGTGTCAATGATCGGCATGGCCGCTCCGCGTAAATCAGTATTCAGTATTCAGTATTCAGTATTCAGTGTTCAGTGTTCAGTGTTCAGTGTTCAGTGTTCAGACGGAAAACTGAAAACTTGTTTGAGAGTAA